>Ga0068860_100000328_pt1 | contig 64568 bp, 52 predicted proteins | sample KBSSwiS32_FD_66597 | JGI IMG/M metagenome (GOLD analysis project Ga0068860, IMG submission 66597) | Switchgrass rhizosphere microbial communities from Kellogg Biological Station, Michigan, USA - KBS Switchgrass S3-2 | ecosystem: Host-associated > Plants > Roots > Rhizosphere > Soil ... | reverse complement strand
CGCTGGCGGTGGGAAGTGTAATGGACTGATCCGTTCCGGCATTTGCTGTGACGGTGACGGTCAGGGCCGCATTCACCACTACGGTCACCTGGTCGCTGGCTGATTTGCCCGAGGCGGTGGTGGTTGTGAACGTGAAAACGTAAGTACCCTGCACCAGTCCGCTGACGTTGGTCTTTCCGCTCCATGCATCGGCAAATACGGCGGTATTGGGACCGCTGGCTTGCGTCCAATGATAGGTTGAGATGGTGCTGTTGGTTACCGTACCGGTGCCCGTCAGTGCGACGCTGGCGGTGGGAAGTGTAATGGACTGATCCGTTCCGGCATTTGCGGTGACGGTGACGGTCGGCGCTGCATTCACTACTACGGTCACCTGGTCGCTGGCCGACTGGCCTGTGCTGCTGGTGACGGTGAATTTGAATACGTATGTACCTTGCACCAGTCCGCTGACGGATGTCTGGGCATTCTTTGCATTCGAGAAGGTCGCCGTATTGGGACCGCTGACCTGTGTCCACTGATAGGCAGTGATGGTGCCATTCGGTTCCGAAGCGGTGCCCGTCAGGGTAGTGCTGGCGGTGGGGAGCGTAATGGCCAGGTCATTCCCTGCACTGGCGGAAGGCGGCGGCACGGTGGTGGTACCCTGGTCGATGACAACATTGTCTCCGCTCCTTTTATATTGCAGCATCCATTGGTAGACATTCAGCCCGGCGCTATTCTTGACCCCTGGTACATTGACGGTGCCATAGGTCTGATACCAGCCGCCATGGCCGGTGGCTGGAAAAATGGTCTCCAGGGGAGCCGGGGTTTCCTTGAGTGTCTGCAGCAGAGAGATCCATCCCGTCGTGTAGGACAAGGGGACCGTGGGATCACTCTGGTTATGGGTGGCCCAGACGGGTACATGCTCTGCCGCTATATTCCCGGCGGGTGAACTTTGCGGATAGGAAGCGCCGGCTATGGGAAGGATGCCTGCCAGGCGTTTACCGTACGCCTTAGAATATCCCGGGTAGTTCCAGGTGATGCCGCCGCCCATGCTGAGGCCCGTGAGGTATATCTTACTTTGGTCCACCCGGTAGTGGGCGATAGCATAGTTGATGACGTCATTCACCGTGTTGGGCTCATCGACGCCCGGAGGCCAGGCGTTCAGCTGAGGGGCGATGACGATGAACTCAAAAGACTTACCGTTCACGACCACCGGATCGGGGAAGTTGGCATTATAGCCAAGGTTGACCTGCTGGTTGATCTGCTGGGGGGGACCGTTGTGCAGCACGTTGACGAGCTGCGCGTTGCCGTCGCCTATCTCTCCCATGCCATGGATAAAGACCAGTAAGGGATAACTCTTACCGCTGGTGCTGTAATTGGCTGGAAGGGAGGTGTAAAAACCATTGACGTACTTGTTGATCGGCGTGCTCTTGTACGCTGTCAGTGTTCTTTTGGTTTGAGCGAAGAGGAGGCCAGGGGCCGAGAGAAGGGCCAGGCACAAGATCGCTGCCTGACAGAATTCGTACAGTTTTTTCATAATCTACGTATTTTAAAAGCTTCTTTAAAAGGAAAATAGAAATAAGGCAGCAACGCCGTTCTAAGGGTGGGTGAAGGGGGACTGTGGAACCGCCGTAACACGGCAAAATCCACGCCAATCTTGGGTTTCTAGCCGATGGGAGTCATATTATTTTCCATAGGGGCTGGCATGATTTTTTCACACCGGCGAACACAATATTACTGAATGGCTGGCATGATTTTTTTATTGTCCCTGCGCCAGTGAATAAGCTTTTTTATTTCCCCACATATTGAGGAGCTCGGAAGAGCAGATCCTGAAATCCCCGCTGAGGCTGACATACAGGCCCAGCACGTCCTGCTGGTTCAGGGGCGAACCGTCGATGCTCTCAAAGCGGACATTGTATTGGTTCACAAGATTCGTATAGACGGAGCCGGTAGGCCATACCTGGGTGCCTCTGTTGCTGATGTTGATGAGGTTGAATTTCACGCCCGCATGACGCTGGCATTTTTTGGCGATGATCTCGGGCTGCTCCGAGCTCTCGATGAAAAGGTCTACGCCGACGATGAACTCTTTCTGCGTTTCTTCGGTGACCATCATTTCGTTGCTGGTGAGCTTGAAGGCTGTCTGGGTAACGGGCATATTCGGCAGCAGGGGCCTGGCCATATGTTCCGGCGTTTTGCCGAAGTTCTTTATGATGGCTTCAGCAAAGGCTGTCGTATTCAGGGAAGGGGTGCTCTTGTCGCCGAAGTCCCCGGTATGTATGCCCTGTTCCAGGGTATACAGCAGCGCATTTTCGATGACGGCTGCATTTTCCATCAGTCCCAGGTGGCGGAGCATGGATATACCGCTGAGCAGCAGAGCTGTCGGGTTGGCGATGTTCTTTCCGGCAATGTCGGGCGCCGTGCCATGCACTGCTTCAAAAATGGCGATGTGGTCGCCGATGTTGGCCGAAGGGGCGAATCCCAGTCCGCCTACCAATCCCGCGCAGAGGTCGGAGATGATATCTCCCTGCAGGTTCGTGAGGACTACCACATCGAATTCCTGGGGACGGACCACGAGCTTCATAGCCAGGTCATCCACGATGACGTCGTCGGCTTTCAGGTCGGGGTATTCCTTTGCCACTTCCTGGAAGCATTCCAGGAACAGGCCGTCTGTCAGCTTCATGATATTCGCCTTGTGACCGCATGTGATGCGGCGGGCGCCTTTTTTCCTGGCCATTTCAAACGCATACTTGATCACCTGCAGGCTGCCCGGACGGGTGATAAAACGGCGGCTGAGCGCTACGTCCTGGGTCAGCATATGTTCGATCCCGCCGTAAGTATCTTCGATGTTCTCCCGTACAATAGTGATATCAATAGGGATGCCGGCCTTGGAAAACACGGTATCCACGCCGTGTAATGTCTGGAAGACCCGTTTGTTGGCATAGGTGTTCCAGGTCTTACGGGCTGTTACGTTCACGCTTTTCACGCCTTTACCTTTCGGTGTTTCCATCGGTCCCTTGAATAAGATCCCCAGCTCTTCGATCGTCTGTTTGGCCTCGGGCGTCATTCCATTGGAGAATCCCTTGTCGAATACCCACTTGCCCATATCCACGAATTCATATTCCAGCGATACCTTTCCTGCTTTGAAAATATTGAGCACTGCGTCCATGATCTCCGGTCCGATGCCATCCCCTTTTGCTACTGCGATCTTCATATTTTTTAATTTTATATCTATTCCTATCTGTTGCGGCCACAAAATTAAGCCAGTTTTTCCGCTGATTTTGATTAATTTTAGATAAAATTGATTAGATGGCAAATAAGATCTCAGAAGGCGTGGAGGTAAGCGTTGAGACCTTTTATCAACCGGATTACTCCAATCCCCTTTCCGGTGAATATATGTTTGCCTATCGCATCACTATCGAAAATCACAACAATTTTTCTGTAAAGCTGCACCGGCGCCATTGGCATATCTTTGACAGCAACGGAAGCTACCGGGAGGTGGAAGGAGAAGGGGTGGTTGGGGTACAGCCCATCCTGAACCCCGGAGAGAGGTACCAGTATGTCAGCGGGTGCAACCTGCGTACCGAGATGGGAAAGATGTATGGTTCCTATACGATGGAGAATCTTAACAACAAGAAAAATTTCGAGGTGAATATCCCGATCTTCGAGATGATCGTTCCTTTTAAAATGAATTAACCCGAACGAACCGGAGGTTCGTTGTCCCAAGGACAGATATTAGATGATTCCGGGCAACGCGTTAAATTTTTGAAAAAAGCGTTGACCGGATATTTTTGGGTGCAACGGCTGTCCTGCGGGAGTTGTCAAAAGTGGAGTTTATACAAGTATTATGAGATTTTCATTGATCTTTTTGTTGGCATTGTGCATGCTGGCATCCTGCCAGAAGAGCAATACCCAACCCGGAAGTCCGGAGGTCACCGGGCAATTGAAGTATGGCGGCGATCCCAACGCAGACGGCCTGGGCTATTACATCACCACGGACAGCACCCATGAAAATATCAATCTTCAAAATCTTCCGGCCGAATTCAAACATACGGATGTAAATGCGCATGTGGCCATCAACTTCTTCGACACGGGCCGGACATTGGTAATAGAGACGCTGCCGGGTGTCACCGGTCCCCGGATCGTCGTGGTTAAGTCTATCCGCAAATTATAAGGATTTTTCTTTTGCAATGGCTGCCCGGTACAGGAAATAGCCCATGGTGGCGAAGAAGGCGATACCCAGCAAATAGTAGGGCATCTCTCCCATTGACTTACCCAGGATCTCTTCCAGGCTCAACTTTTTAAGGAAACCGGAAACTTTTTCCGGTACGCTCAAAAACGCGAAGATCACTCCCATCAGGGCTCCGCCAGCCACCAGGCCGGTGGCGAAAAGGTTGCCTCTCTCCAGTTCCTCCTCTCCTTCTTTTGTCTTCAGGCCTCTTCTCTTTTTGGCCTTATCGGCAAATCCGCGGATCATGCCGCCGATGTAGATGGGCAGCGTGGTGGAGAGGGGCAGGTAGACACCGATGGCAAAGCTGAGGGCCCGGACGCCGCATAGCTCCATGACCAGGGCGAGGAATGCGCCTGCCAGCACAAAGTTCCAGTCCAGTTTTCCTCCCTGTATCCCTTTGATCAGGACGGCCATCAGGGTGGCCTGCGGGGCGGGGAAGGAAGTCGTGCCGATGGCATGTTTGATGCCTTGGGCGGCCAGTTCTGCATTGGGGATATCCAATATTTTAATGGTGAAGCCGACGGCCAATGCCGAGACGATGACGCCTATAAACAATGCCAGCTGCTGGGAGCGGGGGGTAGCGCCTACCAGGAAGCCTGTCTTCAGATCCTGGGAAGTGCCGCCGGCGTTGGAGGCGGCGATACAGACCATACCTCCTACTACCAGGGCCATGGCTTCATATCCTTTCCCTCCCCAGCCTACGGCCAGGAAGATAAGGCAGGTGCCCATGATGGTGGCGATGGTCATGCCGGAGACCGGGCTATTGGATGACCCGATGAGGCCTACGATGCGGGAGGCTACCGTGACAAAGAAGGCGCCAAAGATAAGGATCAGCACCCCGATGAGCAGGCGGCTGAAAAAGGAATCTCCGGGAATGATGTTCAGGCAGGCGATGAGGATCACCAGGCTGATGCTGCCGAACAATACGACTTTTAGGCTCAGGTCGCGTTCGGTACGGATGCGGCTGACGCCACTTTTTTCGTTTACGGAACCGATGCTTTCCTTAAAGGAAGATACGATGGTAGGGATGGTCTTGATGAGGGTGATCAGTCCACCCATGGCGACGGCGCCCGCGCCGATCTGCCGGATATAGGCTCTGTAGATAGCGGATGCGGGATCGGCGAAGGTTTGCGTAACAGGGTTCCATCCGCCCGTGCCGCCGGCGGTATGCATATCTTTCAGCAGGCCCAGCTTCACCAGCTGCAGGGCGATGACCGATGGGTTGACGAGGGATGCCAGGAGCGGCTGCATGACGAGCCAGCTGAGAACGCTGCCTGCCACCAGGACGCCGGCGATGCGTGGACCGACGATATAGCCCAGACCCATATATTCCGGGGTGATATCTGCGGATATACGGGCAGAAGGGAAAACGCTGTTCAGCGACTTGTATTTCGCCGTATCGAACAGCGGGGTTTCGGCGATGACCTTGAACATTTTCTGCAGCAGGGCATAAACGAATGCGAAGCCCAGGCCCTGAAAAGCTGTTCGGGCGAAGCTTCCCCCTTTTTCACCTGCGATCAGAACGGAGGCGCAGGCTGTTCCCTCGGGGTAGGGCAGGGTCTCGTGTTCTTTTACAATGAGGCTGCGACGCAGGGGGATCATGAGTAAGGTGCCCATGATGCCGCCGAAGATGGACAGGATAAAGATGACGGCATAATTGAAATAGTTACCGGATTCGACGTTGGAAAGAAAAAGGAATCCTGGCAGGGTAAAGACGACGCCTGCCGCAATGCTTTCGCTGGCGCTGCCCGTGGTCTGGATGATATTGTTCTCCAGGATGGTGGTCCTGAACAGCCTGCGTCCCAGGGTGATGGCGAGCACTGCTATGGGGATGGAAGCCGACACGGTGAGGCCTGCTTTCAGGGCGAGATAAACGGTGGAGGCGCCGAAGAGGATACCGAAGAGGCTTCCCATGAGGACGGCCTTGAAAGTAAACTCTTTCATTTGGGTATCCGCACTGACAAAAGGGATAAACTTCTTTTCAGCCATTGTTGTTTTTTTTGGGGTTAAGATTCGCCTGTTTTTTCACGGACGATCCTGTTCAGGGATTTGATGCGGCTAAAGATCAGGAAACTTCCCAGCGTACCTGCTATAAACCATATCAAAAAGAACACTTTTTTATCGGGGAATTTGTCCCAGGAGCTGGTCATCAACCCGGCGAACTTTCCGCCCAGGGACATGGTGAGGAACCAGCCGCCCATCAGCAGGGAGGTCAGCCGCGGCGGCGCCAGCTTGGACACGATGGAGAGGCCCATGGGGCTTAAAAAGATCTCGGCCACTGTCACGAGAAAGTAAGTGCCCCATAGCCAGCCTGGCGATACCTTATAAAGATAGATGGATGATACGGAAAGGACGGCAAATACCATCCAAAGGGAAGAAAGGCCGGAAACAAACAGGGCGATGCCGAATTTAGCCGGGGTTGTAGGTTCTTTCTTTCTTTTTCTAAGCCAGCCGAACAGGAGCACGAGCAGAGGGGTAAGGGTCACGATGAAGAAGGGGCCGATGGACTGGAATAGTTCCGCATTGGCCAGCTTCTGTTCCTGGCCTGGTGGCGGCCAGTTTTCCCGGGGTACATTATTATAGTAAGGGTCAGGGCCCATGGTCTTCACGATATGGCCGCTGTCATCCGTCACAGGCATCAGGTGATCATCCAGCTTTTCCGTTTCCCGGGGGGTGGTGCTTACCGTTTGCATCAGTCCCATCTGGTCAGCTACTTTTTCCGTGATGGCCGAGGTAATGGTCCTATCGGTATGCCGTTCCGTCCAAAGGGTATAGGCCGTAAAATTCTGATAGTACAACGACCAGAAGATGACGGAGACGGCAAAGATGAACAGCAGGGCGCCGATGCCTTTTTTATCCTCTCCTTTGGCTTTCACCCATAAGGATATAAAATAGCCTATCACCGGTATGCAGGCGCAGACGAAAGCGTCATTGGAAGGTTTGCCCATCAGGGTGGTATGAAAGACCCTGGACGGCACATAAAAGCCTATGATGGCCGCCACGATGGCGGGAGCAAATACATAGAGGCATATCCTGGACAGCGGCATGTCTTCCGGCTGGGCGGGTTTCAGCACATTCCCTACCCGTACTTTTGAAAGGTTGAGCGCGAAAGTGATCAGGGCGATGATCATTCCGATGCCGGCGGCGCCGAAAGCATATCCCCATCCGTACTTATTCCGCAGGTAGGCCGCAACGAAATTGCAGAGAAGGGCGCCGATGTTGATGCCCATATAGAAGATGTTGTAGGCGTTGTCCTTCAGCGGCTTCAGGTCTTCCCGGTTGTAGATATTGCCGAGGAGGGTGCTGATATTCGGTTTGAAAAAGCCGTTGCCGACGATGATCAATCCAAGTGAAACGTACATAGAGGTGTCTCCCGGCAGGGTAAGTCCCAGGTAGCCGGCAGCCAATAGTGAGCCCCCGATGAAGATGGATCTGATATAGCCCAGATAGCGATCGGCAATAAGTCCTCCTATGAACGGGGGAAGCCAGATGAGGGCAATGAAGGTGCCTGTGATATCAGCCGCCGTGCTGGCGTCCATGCCTTTGCCCCCGCTGTTCCTGCTGTCCAGCAGATAGAGCAGCAGTATACCGGCGATAAGGTAGTAGGCAAAACGCTCCCACATTTCAGTTAAAAAAAGTACATATAATGCCTTGGGATGCTTGCCGGTCCGGGTTGTCGGTGAACTCATGGGTTGAATTATTGGTGCCTAAAATACAGATAAATACCTTACGGACGGTGTTGCGCGCCATTTAATGGACGAAAGCGGAAGAATACCGCATATACAGGATCCCGTACCTTTGGCAAAATTCTTTTTCAGAATGTGCCCATGAAATTCGAATTTCGGGCCCTTAAGTTGAAAAGCGGACTATAATTTACACCCCCATGAATATTTTATTGTTAGGCTCCGGTGGTAGAGAGCATGCGCTGGCCTGGAAACTTGCCGGCAGCAGTCTCTGCTCATCACTGTTCATTGCTCCTGGTAATGCCGGTACGGCTCAATGCGGCACCAATGTTGATCTTTCTCCTGTAGATTTCGAAAACCTCCGAAAATTCTGTTCAAAACAGGAGATCGGGATGGTGATCGTGGGGCCGGAAGAGCCGCTGGTAAAGGGTATTGTGGATTTTTTTGCTGCGGACCCTGACCTGCGGAATATCCCCGTCATCGGGCCTTCCGCGAAAGGCGCGCTGCTGGAGGGCAGTAAGGCCTTTTCCAAGAAATTCATGGAGCGGCATCAGATCCCTACCGCAACTTACCGTGAGTTCAGTACTGATAATTTTACCGAGGGCATCACCTATCTGCAGCAGCATAGTCTGCCGATCGTACTAAAGGCGGATGGCCTGGCAGCTGGCAAGGGCGTGGTGATCTGTCAAAACCATATCGAGGCGGTGGCTGAGTTCGAGCTGATGCTGCAGGGCAATAAGTTTGGGGCGGCGGGCAGCAAGGTGGTAGTGGAGGAATTCCTCTATGGCATTGAAATGTCCGTATTCGTGCTCACGGACGGGCTGCATTATGTCGTCCTGCCGGAAGCGAAGGATTACAAGCGGGTAGGTGAGGGTGATAAGGGCCCGAACACCGGGGGGATGGGTGCAGTAAGTCCTGTGCCTTTTGCGGACGAGATATTCATGTCCAAGATAACACAGCGGATCATTGTTCCCACGGTAGAAGGCCTGGCAAAAGAGAACATCGATTATAAGGGTTTCATCTTTATCGGTATCATCAAAGTAGGGGAAGAACCTTATGTCATCGAGTACAATTGCCGGATGGGCGACCCTGAGACGGAGGTGGTGATGCCCCGCCTTAGGAATGACCTGGCGGAGCTTTTCCTGGCTGTGGCGGAACAGCGGCTGGACAAGGTGAAGATCGAGATGGACCCGCGCATTTGCTGTACCATTGTGGCTGTCAGCGGCGGTTATCCGGGGAGCTATGAGAAGGGACTGCCTATCACTGGCCTGGAAGAGCCTGTGCCGGAAGACAGCCTGATCTTTCATGCGGGCACCCGCGTGGAAGAAGGGGCGGTGGTGACGAATGGGGGACGTGTGCTGTGCATTTCTTCCTTTGCCGACACTGTTTATGAGGCCGTCGACAAGTCCAGGGACGTGCTGGAAAAGATAAACTTCGACGGCATCTACTACCGGCGTGACATCGGTTATGAATTCCTGTAAATAATCTATTTATCTTGTTGTCTTATATTCTCCGGTATGCCTAATGAAGTCCATTACAACGATTATCTGCAGTTGAACAAGATCCTGGACGCGCAATCTCCGGAGAGTGTTCTTCGCGGCGAACCTGCCCATGACGAGATGCTTTTCATCGTCATTCACCAGGCCTATGAGCTTTGGTTCAAGCAGCTGTTGTTCGAGACGGGCTCCGTCATCGACATCATGCAGCAACCTTCCCTGAATGACAATTCTCCTGAGCTGCAAACCGTCGTGCACCGGCTGGCCCGTTGCGGGACCATTCTGAAAGTGCTGGTTCACCAGATCGATATCATGGAGACCATGACGCCCATGGATTTCCTGGACTTCCGGGACATGCTCCGTCCTGCTTCCGGCTTCCAGAGCTGGCAGTTTAAGCTGCTGGAAGCCCGGCTGGGGCTTAAATATGAGCACCGGTACGGACAGCAGTATTATGTCTCCCAGCTTCGCCAGCCCGAGATAGATACCATCAAAGCGGCCGAAAACGCCCCTTCTCTTCTTGAGCTGGTCAATGCCTGGCTGGAGCGGATGCCTTTCTTCCGCCTGCCCGCGGATGGTCCCATACCTGGCGGAGCCATACCGCCGCAGGACCATGGCATCGCTTTTTGGGCGAATTACAGGCAGCGCTACCTGGAATCTTTAGCCGAGAGGGAAAAGTCCAATCTCGGGTACTTCGACAAGATCTTCTTCGGTGATCCCTCACCGGAGGGGCCATTCGCAGAAGGCCGCTCGCTTTCTCCTGCCGCGAGCCGCGCTGCACTTTTCATCATGCTTTACCGGGGATATCCCATCCTGCAGCTACCTTTCCAGGTGCTGCATCAGCTGCTGGAGATCGATGAGCAGCTGAGCACCTGGCGCTACCGGCATATGAGCATGGTGCACCGGATCATCGGCACACGCATCGGCACCGGAGGCAGCACGGGTAAGGAATACCTGAGCGGGGCCTTATTGAAGCATCATTTGTTCAAGGACGTTGCCGGTCTTACGAGCTATCTCATCGAAAGGAAGAGATTGCCGCAGCTGGATGCGGAGATGGAAAAGAGGTTAGGGTTTGCGCGCTGACACGCGATAGGTGTAAAATATGTTTGCACACATACGCAAGTGTAACTTTTTTCGTTCTGTACAGTGAGTTATACCCTTTGAAGACAGCCTTCAAAAAAAAATTTGGCAGTTAAAGCTTTGTGGAAAATAATCCGATGAATCAAGGGTTTCACCTTTGTAATTCAAATTATTTCCTTCAATTTTGCTGTCCAAGTGGACAGGGGTGCACTAATAGCTGAAATTTCAAAAATCTGACCTTTATACTAAAATGGGATTATTCAATTTCCTTACGCAAGAAATAGCCATGGACCTGGGTACCGCCAATACCCTTATCATACATAACGACGAGATTGTGGTGAATGAACCGAGCATCGTTGCGTTGGATCGCAACAACCCGAAAACCGTGCTGGCCGTGGGCAAACGAGCCCTGATGATGCACGAAAAGACCCATGAGAGCATCCGCACGGTAAGGCCGCTGAAGGATGGCGTTATCGCCGACTTCAATGCAGCCGAGCTAATGATCAGGGAGATGATCAAGATGATCTATCCCAAGAAGCCGTTGTTCCCTCCCAGCTGGCGGATGATGATCTGTATCCCTTCCAGCATCACCGAAGTAGAAAAAAGGGCGGTCCGGGACAGCGCCGAGCAGGCCGGAGCCAAAGAAGTATACCTGATCCACGAGCCTATGGCGGCGGCCCTGGGTATCGGTATCGACGTAGAAGAGCCTGTCGGCAATATGATCATCGACATCGGCGGCGGTACTACCGGTATCACTGTCATTGCCCTGGCGGGGATCGTATGCGATCAATCCATCCGTATTGCCGGTGATGAATTCACGGCCGATATTATGGAAGCGCTTCGCCGTTACCATTCCCTGCTCATCGGCGAACGTACAGCTGAGCAGATAAAGATCCAGATCGGCGCGGCGCTGAAGGACCTGGACAACCCCCCTGACGATATTCCTGTCAATGGACGTGACCTGGTAACAGGTATTCCCAAGCAGATCATGGTAAGCTACCAGGAGATAGCCGAAGCGCTCGATAAGAGCATCTTCAAAATTGAAGAAGCTATCCTGAAAGCGCTGGAAACAACACCGCCGGAGCTGGCAGGCGACATTTACCGTCGCGGCCTCTACCTGACGGGTGGCGGCGCCTTGTTGCGCGGACTGGACAAGCGCCTGAGCCAAAAGATCAAATTACCTGTGCACATTGCCGACGACCCTCTTAAGAGCGTGGTCCGGGGTACCGGCATCGCCCTGAAGAATTACGACCGTTATCCTTTCGTCATGCGATAGGAGTATGACGGCCGAACTAAAACCAGAAAAAGGAAACCGAAATAAATCTACACAGCGGTGCGTAACGTTTTTCTCTTCATCAGAAGGCATTTTAACTTCCTCTTCTTCCTGGTGTTGCAGATAGTATCCCTTTCCTTCCTCTTCCGATATAACAAGTTCCATGAAGCGGCTTTCATGAATGTCAGCACGGAGCTTACCGGCAGGATCAACGAGAAATACAATGGCATCGAATATTATTTCCAGCTAAAGCGGACCAATGAGTCGCTGGTGAAGGAAAATATCCGTCTGCGCCAGCTGCTGAAAGAGAATTATGAGGCACCCGATTCAAACAGGCGACTGATCATGGACACAATGAGGGTGGACTCGGCCAGGTCTATCCTTAAATACAACTACCTGGAGGCTAAAGTCGTCGGCAATACCACCGCGCTCCAGTTCAATTACATCACGATCCATCGGGGCTTCGCCCAGCAGGTCCGCCCCAATATGGGCGTAGTAGGGCCGCAGGGTATCGTAGGCACGGTGGTCAATGTCAGTGAGAACTTTGCCACGGTGATGAGCCTGCTCCATCGTCAGTACAAAGTGGTCGTCAAGCTGAAGAATGGAGGAGAAAGGGGCGCTATTGAATGGGATGGCCTGAGTCCCCTCTTTGTAACCCTGAAGGATATTCCCAAAAGCGCCAGGGTGGCCAAAGGCGATACCATCCTCACCAGCCAGACCTCATCGCTCTTCCCGGCCAACATCATGGTAGGCACTGTTTATGACATTGTTCCGGACAATACCAGCAACTTCTATACATTGAAGGTAAGACCCGCTACCAACTTCTTTAATATTGAGTATGTGTATGTTATAGATAATATGCAATTCGAGGAGCAAAAACGCATAGAGGACTCTACCCGTAAAAAAGTACAATGAGCGAGCTGCTGAAAAATACCATCCGGTTCATATTATTCATCCTGGTGCAGGTGTTCATCCTTTTTAAGATGCCGCCTTTGCACCGATTTATTACCCCGTACCTTTATTACCTGTTCATCCTTTGGCTCCCCTTCAGCCTGTCCAGGATGGGTCTCACCCTGGTAGGGTTCATTTTTGGCCTCAGCCTGGATTATTTCAGCAAAACGCCCGGCCTCCACGCTGCCGCCTGTACGCTGATCGCTTATGTCAGGCCTTTTGTCATTGGGCTGCTTATTTCACAGGAAGGCGCCGACAAGAACTATATTTCGCCTTCCATTGTCAGTATGGGATGGGCGCCCTATGCCACCTATGTCATCGTTCTGACCCTACTTCATCATACCTGGCTGGTATTACTGGAATGGATGAGCTTTGGATCGTTCCTGTATTTTTTGGGTAAGGTCATTGCTTCATCAGCTGTCAGCCTCCTGCTTGTCCTGCTGACAGAATTGCTGTTTTTCCGCAAGCAGAAATTCAGGACGAATACGATCTAGGCCCGGGATGAATATTTCAAAGGATAGTCCGGCGTTCGCCAGGACAAGCCACAGGCTTGTCGGCTGCAACCGAGCATGGCGAAGGTTGCGAACGAGGAAGGGCGTGTCGAAGCAGCCCTGACGAAGTTCCAGTTATTAACGATTGCGAACGCAGGACGAATATTTCAAAGGATAGTCCGGCGTTCGCAATGATTTTTAGGCGATCAGCGTTAATATACCGTACTTTGTAACCTTGTTGGTAGTCCTTTTATGTCTGTATTTAACCAGTCCCGTAGCAATGTTGTCCGCCTCATATTTGCGGGTATGTTCCTGATCATCGCGGCGCAATTATTCCATCTGCAGATCATCTCCAAGAAGTATAAGCAGCAGGCACAGGAGAATGCCCTGTTCCGGAAAAGCATTTATCCTTCCCGGGGGATCATTTATGACCGTAAGGAAAGGGCGATCCTCAACAATACAATTCTATATGACCTGATGGTCACCCCTGCGCAGGTGAAAAATATTGATACGGCTTATTTGTGTCAGCTGATCGGTATCGATACGGCTGAGTTCCGCAGCCGTATCCTGGATGCAAAAGCCAAGAACGGGCCTTTCAGGCCTACTACTTTTGAGGATCTGCTGCCACCGGAGATGTATGCCCGGCTGGAAGAGAATATCTGGAAATTTCCCGGCTTCAACCTGCAGGAGCGGCCGGTGAGGGTTTATCCTTACAATGCGGCGGCCCATATCATGGGTTATGTTGGAGAGGTGGATTCGGCCATTCTGCGGAGGTCCAACAATTACTATCAACTGGGGGACTATGTGGGACGGTCGGGCCTTGAGCAGTATTATGAGAAGGCCCTGATGGGGCAGCGTGGTATAGAATTCTGGCTGAAGGACAATAAGAACAGGCTGGTGAGGCGCTATGGCAACAAGGACCTGGATACGCCAGCCGTTGCCGGTAAGAACCTCCATACGTATATGGATATCGAGCTGCAGCAGCTGGCTGAACGGTTGCTGGCGGGCAAGACAGGCGCGATTGTCGCCCTGGAACCTTCTACCGGAGGTATATTGGCCATGGTATCAGGACCGAACTACGATCCCAATTCCCTGACCGGACCGGATAAGCAGACCAACTATGCAAAACTGGCGCTGGATGTTTCCGGACCTATGCTGAACAGGGCGATCAAGGGGCAATATCCTGCAGGATCTACCTATAAGCCCGTCGGCGCCCTTATCGCACTGGACGAGGGAGTGATCAATCCCTCCAGCGGCATCGGATGTCTGGGCGTTTATAATGGCTGTAACAAACCTGTAAAATGCCTTGAGAAATGGCCCGGTCATGCGGCCAATTTGCGTCTTGCCATAGCGCACTCTTGTAATTCTTTCTTTTGTAACACTTTCCGGATGACTGTCGATAATCCGGAATATCATAGCTCACGCAAGGGACTCCAGAAATGGAAGGAGTATGTCAATGCATTTGGATTGGGGCATCGCATCGGGGTCGATCTGCCCAGCGAGGATGGGGGCAATATCCCCGATACGGCTGCTTATGACAAGGAATACAATCGCAGCTGGAATTCCTGTACAATGGTCACCATGGGGATAGGTCAGGATAAGATGACGGTCACTCCGCTGCAAATGGCCAATGCCATGTGCATTGTCGCCAATAAGGGATACTACTATACGCCTCATTTTGTAAAGGATATCGAAGGTGCTGCGGAAGAAGACACGCTGCTGAACCGTTTTCACCAGAAGCATGAGCCGGTGACGCATATATCCAGTGAAGTGTTTGACGTGGTGCAAAGCGGTATGCAGGATGTGATCGAGATTGGTACAGGTCGTCCGGCGCGGATACCCGGTATTACGATGTGTGGTAAGACCGGTACGGCGGAGAATAAGAAAGTAATCGACGGTCGTGTTCTCAAGATGCGCGACCACTCCTGGTTTGTCTGTTTTGCACCCCGGGAGAACCCAAAGATCGCCGTGGCGGTGATCGTGGAGAACGGAGGATATGGGGGAGCCCAGGCGGCGCCCATCGCCTCTTTCATGGTTGAAAAATACCTGAACGACACGCTGCGGAATGAGCGACTGGCGGAAGTGAACAGGATAGCTGGTGTGAACCTGATGCCCAAATACCTGGTGCGACTTCAATTCAAGGCCGACTCAGGCCGTGCGGCCGACTGGGCCCGTCTGACGGGTGACAGCTCCAGGCTCATGAAGTACCTGGACCATGCCAATCGCGCTTTCCTGCTGGATACTTCGGAAGGATCGAAAAATCCTTTGATGCAAAATATCCGGAAGATGCCGGGATACAAACCACTGATGCCCAGGCTGGCGCCGGTGGCCCCGCCGGCAGCTGCGGCCGCACCAAAAACAGATTCCGGTCGCCGTGCTCCTGCGCTGCCTGATTCGACACCCGCCCATCGCAGGCCGGATACGCCGGTGGTCCATCGCAGGCCGGACACAGGAGAGAGCCGCAGGCCGTCTACGACTATTAAAAAACCAGCGGATCAGAAGGGGGATTCCACCCAACCATAATTATGAGCCAACGTAACCCTACCATATCAAAAGGTGTAGACTGGAGCCTGGTCTGGATCTGGTTTACCCTCTGCGCCATCGGGGTAACCAGCATCTTTGCCGCCTCCTATCATGAAGGTGAAAATGTCATACAGGGCTTTATCTCCCTGAAAACGGACTATAGCCGCCAGCTGCTGTTCTTTGTCATTGCGGGTATCATCGGCACATTTATCCTGCTGACGGACAGCAAATTTTTCACGGCTACGGCCAACCTGGGTTATGCTTTTGGCATTTTCCTGCTGCTGCTGGTGTTTCCCTTTCACTCCAAGGTAAAGGGAACGGAGTCGATCATTCGCTTCGGCAGCGCTTTCCAGCTGCAGCCGGCCGACCTTTGCAAACTTTTTGTGAACCTTGCGCTGGCTAAATACCTGTCCCGGGTCGATACGAATTTTACCCGGCCCCGCAGTCAGCTGATCGCTGCTGCTATTGCCCTGGTCCCGGCCATGTTCAGCATCATGCAGAAGGAGACGGGCCTTTCGCTGGTGTATTTCTCCTTTTTCCTGGTGATGTTCCGGGAGGGCCTGCCCGCTTCCGTGCTGGTGATCGGGTTTAGCTTTTCCGTCCTGGTAGTGGCGACGCTGCTGCTGGAGCCGAATACGCTGGCCATTATCCTTACGCTGATCGCTTTACTGGCCATTTATATCCTGCGCAGACAGGTGAAGCGCAACCGCAGCATCCTTTTCCTGATCGCGGGCGTCTGGTTCGTCTGCGTGGGTGTGCAACGCTTTGTCGTTCCCTTTGTCTTCGATCACGTGTTCAAGCCCTACCAGGTGAAACGGATCTATGATGCCATAGGGAAAGATTATGTTCCCAAGGACCAGGCCACTGAAGCGGCGCTGGAGAGTGAGCAGAAAGGTAAAAAGAAGGACAACAACTACAATGTCAAGCAGAGCAAGATCGCTATTGGCAGCGGCGGTCTCATTGGAAAGGGGCTGTTGAAGGGGACCCAGACCCGGTATGATTTCGTGCCGGAGCAAAAGACCGACTTTATCTTCTGTACCATTGGGGAAGGGTTTGGGTTTTTAGGCAGTATCCTGTTCTTAGGGATCTATACCTTACTGCTCATGCGGATCGTCTCTGTTGCCGAGCGACAGCGAAGCGTATTCAGTCGCTGCTATGCTTATGGCGTAGCCAGCGTGCTGTTCTTTCACATTGTCATCAATGTTTGTATGACGATCGGGCTGGCTCCCGTTATCGGCATACCCCTGCCATTTGTCAGCTATGGAGGGACGAGCCTGCTCACCTTCAGTGTCATGCTTTTTATCCTGGTGCGCCTGGATGCGGACAGGCAGATGGTATTAAGATAGGTAGTATTAGGTTAATTTTGCATCATGAAGATCATTCCTTTGTCCGAAGGTGCTTTCACCATCGATAAGAGCAAGTTATTCGTCCCATTTGACACGGAAAAGGACGATCTGCAGCAGCGTCCTTCCGGAAGTCTGCTGGTGGAAGTGCAGCCTTTCGCGATCGTCAGCGCTGAGGATATCCTGGTGGTGGATACGGGGCTGGGATTTGAGATAGACGGCGAGCTGCAGATCCATCGCAACCTGCGGGCGGCTGGCATTGATCCGGCGAGGGTTTCCAAAGTATTGATGAGCCATCTTCATAAGGACCACGCGGGCGGTGTAGGCAGGGAGGTGGAAGGCCGACCCGATATCAGAACGCTCTCCTTTCCCAATGCAACCTATTATGTGCAGCGCAAGGAGCTGGAATATGCCTATGAGAAGGGGCCTTCATCTTACATTACGGAAGAGCTGGACATCCTGAAAGATTCTCCTAAAGTTGTTTTCCTGGATGGCAATGGGGTGCTTGACGGGTATATCAGGTATGAAGTGACGGGTGCACATTGTCCCTGGCACCAGGTGTTCTGGATCGTGGACGGGGGGGAAAAGGTATTTTTCGGAGGTGATGTGGCGCCGCAGCTGCAACAGATGAAAAGCCGTTTTGTAGCGAAGTATGATTTTGACGGGAAAAAGGCGATGGAGCTCAGACAGCAGTGGTGGGAGGCGGGGCGAAAGGAGGGGTGGACGTTCCTTTTTTACCATGATATTAAAACACCATATCTGGCAGGGAGCTAAAAAAGAAGGCCTGCCCTGGAAAGAGCCGGCCGTTGCTAACCTATGAAAAACACCAGATTCAAATATCGGTAATAGGCCACCCCCCAATAAAATTAATCGGTAAATAAGTAAAATTAAGCGGTCTATTGCCGGATGGCTACTTGCCGCCAAAAGGTCGTCGCTGCATCTGTCGTCGCTGCATTTCCTTTTGTACGAAGCCGGCAAAGTCCTTTTCGGCCCGGAAGAACTGGTTGACCTTTTCGGGAGAGAGTGCTTTTAAAAATTCGGAGTTATATTTTTTCCTTATGGTAAGAAGGGCTTCGTCCAGCTCGATCTCGTTTGGACGGTCCCGGTAAACGATGTAGGCTTGTCTGACTTCGGCGGCATACCGGTTATAGATAGGCCAGAAGCGTTCGGCTTCTTCAGGAGAAAGGTCCAGCCTTTTGGTGATAAAAGCGATCTTCATGGCTTCCAGGGCAGCACCGGGACGCTGCTGCCTTCCCGCCTGGGCCAGGCCCGGCAGTGCGAACCAGCCAAGTAAGATTAATACGGATAGTATTTTTTTAATCATGATCGCTCTTAATTCGTTGGATAATCTTTAAGATCTCCATGCTCTTCCAAATACTGTGTCAATTCATTGTCTGAAAGATCCCCTAAAAAACTTTTTATATCATTGTCCGAGAACTCCAACGAAGCTATGCTGTTGCCAACAGCGTCGTCCTGCTGGATCTGTGCGATATGGTTGTCCTGGTTATCCAGATAGCTCTCAATGTCCTGGTCGCTGACTTTGGCCAATCCCTGGGAAACGTCGGGGCCGGTCAATCCCGACTTGCTCGTGGGCGTATGCAGGCGCAGCCAGCCAATAGTAAAGATAAATCCGACTACCACGGCTGCAGCTGAATATTGCCACCACACTTTTCTGCTCCTGTTCATGGAAATGACCCTGGCGGGGGCGGCAGCTGCAGGCTGTACCCGGGCTGACAGGATCTCCGGAAATGTCTCGAAATATCCTTCAGGCGCCTGATAGGTTGGCCGGTTTTTCAGCCCGGCCATCAGGGGGGAGAGGGTTTCTTCCGGGATTACTGGAGCTGCTTCCAGGGATTCAAAATAGCCTGCGGGCACCCGGAAGGGTGTCTTTTTGTCTATTTGACTGAGAAAAGGGGAAATTGCGGCCAGCTCCGCACTTACGTCATGGCCTACCTCATTGCCAGATAAGTCATTAGACTCGTCAAGGGGCTGCTCCCCCAGTTCGGTCTTTATCCTGTCCATCATCCGGGAGGCGAATCCTTCGAAATAGCCGGAAGGGACGCTGAGGGCGGGTCCTTTCCCCCATTCGGGAGCCAGGTCCGCATCCGCAGGATCCTCAGTGAGGAGGCGTAGCATTTTTTCAGGAAACCCTAAGAAATACCCTTCCGGTACTCCAAAAGGCATCTGCCGGTCAATCCCGGCTATCACCATGCTCAGCTGCCCCAATTCTTCCAATATTTCTTTCTTCGATTGCATGTACTTTTCAGACCCCGTGAGGTAATTAAAGTTTAATGATTCAGGATATAATCCTCAATTTTTTTCACAGCATGGTGATAAGATGCCTTCAGTGCGCCTTCCGAGGTTTCCAGCACCCGGCTCATTTCCTCGTAGGGCATCTCATCATAATATCTTAGATTGAATACAAGTCTTTGTTTTTCAGGGAGTTGCTGAATTGCAAGCTGCAGTTTCCATTCCAGCTTGTTCGGATCGAAATATTTGTCTGCTATCAGCTTGTTACTCAGGCCCGATTCCGACTCGTCCAGGGGGAGGGCTGACTTTCTCTTTTGCTGGTCCAGGAAGCTGAGGCATTCGTTGGTGGCGATCCTGTAAAGCCAGGTATACAGCTGGCTGTCTTCCCTGAAGTTCTCCAGACCGTTCCATACTCGTATGAAGACATTTTGCAATACGTCATTAGCGTCTTCATGGTCGACTACCATACGGCGTATATGCCAATATAGTTTTTCCTGGTATTTTTTTATAATAGCAGTGAAGGCCTTCTCCTTGGTGTCAGGGCTTCTGAACTGAATTAGCAATTCTGCATCATGGATCGTCACCCCCATAGGCATCTTCTTTATTTATTTTTCCTGGCTATGACCTTTTCGGCTGCTGCTACGATATTAGGGGTATCCAGGCCGTACTTTTTCAAGAGATCGGTGGGGGTACCACTTTCGCCAAAAGTATCGTTCGTACCAACATATTCGATAGGTGTGGGAAGATTACGGGCGGCTACCTGTGAAATGGCGTCGCCCAACCCGCCGATGATGTTATGCTCTTCGGCTGTCACCGCGCAGCGGGTCTTTTGAAGGGATTTGATCACGGCGGCGGTATCCAGCGGCTTGATCGTATGGATATTGATGACTTCTACGGAAATACCTTTTTCTTCCAGGATGCGGCCGGCTTCTATCGCCTTCCATACCAGGTGGCCGCAGGCGAAAATAGTGACATCGGTGCCTTCAGAGAAGACCTGGGCCTTGCCCAGCTCGAAGGGTAGCTTATCGGTGAAGATGGGCCATACCGGACGGCCGAAACGAAGGTACACGGGGCCGACATAGTCGGCGATGGCCATCGTGGCGGCTTTTGTCTGGGCATAATCGCAAGGGACGACTACGGACATGCCGGGCAGCATTTTCATTAAACCGATGTCTTCCAGGATCTGGTGGGTGGCGCCGTCCTCACCGAGGGTGACGCCGGCGTGGGAGGCGCATATTTTTACATTCTTGCCGGAATAGGCCACGGACTGGCGGATCTGGTCATAAACCCTGCCTGTGGAGAAGTTGGCGAATGTGGTGGTATAAGGTATTTTACCTCCGATGGTCAACCCGGCTGCGATGCCGATCATATTGGCTTCTGCGATGCCGCATTGTACAAATCTTTCGGGGAATTCCTTCATGAACTGATTCAGTTTCATCGAGCCGGCCAGGTCGGCTGTCAATGCTACGATATTCGGGTTGCTGCGTGCTGCTTCTGCGATGCCGTCTCCAAAGCCGCTCCTTGTGTCCTTATTGCCGGTGACTTGAATCTCTTTTAACATGAATCAGAATTGAGAAATGAGTAAAATAGAATTTTAAGGGCCCGGGCCCTTGTTTGGTGATGCAAATTAACGGCAAAATTTTAGTTCAGCTCGGAAAATTTTCCGTTGAAGAACTTCTCGTCCGTCTTTAATTTCTGCTCCCATTTCCAGGCGGTGGACATCATATCCTCCAGACCGAATTCCGTATGCCAGCCCAGCTGTCGTTTAGCCAGGTCGTTGTTGGCGTAGATGGCTATTACATCTCCCGGCCGGCGAGGGCCGATGTGGTAATTCAGCTTTACCCCGCTGACCTTTTCAAAAGCCCTGATGGCTTCCAGTACGGTGACGCCATTGCCTGTCCCAAGGTTGTATACCTCGGCCGTTTTGGACATTTTTTTGTCCAGCATATATTGAATGGCCAGTGTATGGGCGTGTGCGATATCGCAGACATGAATGAAATCGCGGATACAGGACCCGTCCCGGGTGGCATAATCATCGCCATAAACGGTCATCTGCGGTAATTTGCCGATGGCTGTCTGTGTGATGGCGGGCACCAGGTTGGCGGGTCTGCCGATGGGCATTTCCCCGATGAGAATGGAAGGGTGAGCGCCTACGGGATTGAAATAGCGGAGCAGGATACTTTTCGTTGTTTTCGTGGATTTCGAAAATTCATTGATGATCTGCTCTCCCATCTGCTTGGTATAGCCGTAAGGCGACTCGGCCGGCTTGGGCGGCGTCATTTCCGTCACGGGGATCACGTCGGGATTGCCGTATACGGTGCAGGAAGAAGAGAATACAAAATGCGGGATATCGAATTCCTGTACGCATTTCAGCAGGTTGATCAGGGACATCAGGTTGTTCTCGAAGTACATCAGCGGCTGTTCCACGGATTCTCCCACTGCCTTGTAGGCGGCGAAGTGGATGATGCCTGCTATGTTCTCATTTTCCTGGAAGATGGCAAAGGTGTCATCGTAGTTGCAAAGATCTACCTTATAGTTCTTGATCTTTTTGCCCGTGATCTTCTCCACGCCTTCCAGGATGCGGGGAGAACTGCGAACATTATTGTCTACACAAATAACTTCAAATCCGTTTGCAATAAGGTCTACGATCGTATGACTGCCTATATAGCCGCATCCGCCGGTGACAAGAATTTTCTCCATAAGCGAGGGTAATTACAGGGGGTTTATGAATGAATCAGATTAATAAGGTACTGCCCGTATCCGCTCTTGAGCAGGGGTTGCGCCATTTTTTCCAGCTGCTGGCTGTCAATAAAGCCTTTCCGGTAGGCAATCTCTTCGATACAGGCGATCTTGATGCCTTGTCTTTGTTCGATGACCTGTACGAACTGTGAAGCCTGCATCAGGGAGTCGAAGGTACCCGTATCCAGCCAGGCTGTGCCCCTGTCCAGGATGGACACTTTCAGCTTTCCCTGCCGGAGGTATTCCTTATTGACGTCTGTGATCTCGTATTCTCCCCGGGGGGATGGCTTCAGGCTTTTGGAGATGCCTACCACTTCATTGTCATAGAAATAAAGTCCTGGCACGGCGTAGTTGCTTTTGGGCTTTGCCGGCTTCTCTTCTATGGAGATGGCTTTATTGTCCTGGTCGAACTCTACAACGCCATAGCGTTCGGGGTCGCTGACCTGGTAAGCATATACGATGCCGCCTTCGGGGCTGGCATTCTTCTCCAGCTGCTTGCCGAGGCCGGCCCCATAAAATATATTATCTCCCAGTACGAGGGCCACGGGGTCTTTACCAATGAAGTCCGCGCCGATGACGAAGGCTTGCGCCAGTCCGTTGGGCAATGGCTGTTCGGCATAGGAGAATTGCAGGCCCAGCTGCGATCCGTCCCCGAACAATTTTTTAAACATGGGGAGATCATGTGGTGTGGAAATGATCAGGATCTCATGGATGCCGGCCAGCATCAGGGTGGACAAGGGGTAGTAGATCATGGGCTTGTCATATACAGGCATGATCTGTTTGCTGATGGCGTAAGTGATCGGGTGCAGACGAGTGCCGGATCCTCCGGCCAGAATTATTCCCTTCATAGTTCCTCAATTGGGGATGGTTAAAATAATCCCCCGAAAATAGCAAAGAATTGTTAACCCACCATCAATAATTCGTCCTTTGGGTCAATCGTTTGTCTCAAACGTTTGCACGATCAGCCGCGTATGAGATGGATGAAGAAATAAACGACGGCGGCCAGCAGGGCGCTGACGGGGATCGTCAGGATCCAGGCCCAGAGCAGGCTGATGGTGACACCCCATCTTACTGCTGAAAGGCGGCGGACGGCGCCGACCCCGATGATAGAGCCTGTGATGGTATGGGTAGTGCTGACCGGGATCCCCAGCTTTTCAGAGAGGAATAGGGTGACGGCGCCTGCTGTTTCCGCGGCGACGCCTTCCAACGGAGTGACCTTCGTGATCCTTGTGCCCATGGTCTTCACGATCTTCCAGCCACCACTCATGGTGCCAAGCGCAATGGCTGAAAAGCTGGCCAGCGGCACCCACATATTCGTGTCCACAAAATGCGTAAAGGTCATCTCATGACCTTTGGACTTCTCATAATAGATCATGGCTGCCCCGATGATGCCCATGACCTTCTGGGCGTCATTGCCTCCGTGACCCAGGCTCAGGAGGCCCGAGGACACCAGCTGCAGCCGGCGGAACCAATTATCGGCCCGGTAGGGATTGGCCCGGCGGCAGATATTGAGGATAAGAAGCGTAATGATAAAGGCAACGATCATGCCGATCAGAGGAGCCAGGAAGATGAAAAGGAAGGTAGGGATCACCTTGGCATAGTTGATGACATGGATGCCGTCTTTGGACAGGGCACCCGCATGGGCCAATGCCGCCCCCATAAAGCCTCCCAGCAAGGTGTGCGAAGAGCTGGACGGGATGCCGAACCACCAGGTGAGGAGGTTCCAGCAGATGGCGGCGATCAGCCCCGAAAAGATGACATCGAGGTTGATAAATCCGGGATTGACAGAGCTGGCAATGGTATTGCCGATCTTGAACTCACCGATGATATAGCGGGAGATAAAAAAGGCGGCGAAATTGAAAACTGCGGCCCAGAGGACTGCCTGAAAAGGGGTCAGGACCTTGGTCGAGACAATGGTTGCTATTGAATTGGCAGCGTCATGAAATCCATTGATATAGTCGAAAACCAGGGCAAGGATGATAATGATTACCAGAAAGCTCATAACCTATCAGGCGTATTTAATAATGATGGACTCTATTACGTTGGCAGCATCCTCGCATTTATCGGTAACGATCTCCATTACCTGATAGATCTCTCTTTTTTTGATCACTTCCTTGGCATCAGGCTCCGTCTCGAACAGGCGTTCGATGCTCAGGTCGAAAATGTCATCCGCCTGGTTCTCGATGCTGTTGACCTTTACCAGCGCATCGGTGATCTTGCGCATATCCCGCATATTGCGGAGCTCCCTGACGGCAATCCGGATCTGGGCCGTACCCTGCTCGATCAGGTCGGCCATTTTCTGGATACCTGTATCATTGGGGTTGACCTTGTAAAAATTGATCTTTTTGGTGGTGGCGTAAATATAATCGCAGATGTCATCCAGCGAGCTGGCGAGGTAGTGGATGTCCTCACGGTCGAAGGGCGTGATGAAGTTCCTGCCCAGCTCGGTGAATACGCGGTGTGTAAGATCATCATTGACGTGTTCCTGGTCTTCCACCTGGGAGATAATGGCCGCCCGTTTGTCAAAATCAGGTTCGGCTACCACTTCTTTGATCAGTTTCCCCATCCTGCCTACGCCTTCTGCTACTTCTTCGAAAAGGGAATAGAAGACGCGGTCTTTAGGGGTAAAGAGTTGAACGATTGAGTTAAAGCCCATGCAGCGAAATTTGGGGCGAAAATAGGTCTATTTAACCGTTTTGAATAAAGCTTTTGTGTTAAGTTATCTGTTTCCAACGGATGAGGGGGGATGATCGGCGTACCCGGAGGATGCCCTTTTCCGTAGGGGTTTCCCAGCAGGAAAGCCATGGTGGCCGCCAGCTGTTTTTGATAGACCTGCCCACGACCCTTCAGCTCTCCCTCCGGGGCTATGTCCGGGCCCAGCATCGCCAGCCAGATGTCCCCTGACCCCTTTGCCCAGAATCCATGGGTAGTCCATTTGTTGGGCTTCCGTCCCCTGCCATGGTCGGTGGTGATGAGGAAGGTGGTGCTGTCCTTATAATATGGGTCGGTCTGGACGGCATACCATAGTTCGGCTATCATCCGGTCCGCATCGGCAATGTGCTGCAGGTAGAGATCATACCTTCCGGCATGCGCACATTCGTCGGTCTCCCCCAGGCCGATGAATACCACAGACGGATGATGCTGCCGGACATATTCCCTTGCGGTGAGCCAGGTCAGCTGGTCATGCCGCGTATGTGATGCAGGCATACTTCCCTGCACGCTGTCGATCAGCCCTGCTTCAGGATCGTTCTCTTCCTTAAGCTTTTCATAGCCGCTGTTGATAGGCAATCCGTTACGGGATTCATTCAATATATAAGGGAAAATGCTCCAGGAGGTGAAAACGGCCACTTTCCCGTGATAGGCATTTGTAGCGTTGAGATATTCCAGCACATTCGTGTTCTTATTATTAATGGCCAGGTTGGGACTTATAAAAGCATCGGTATGTCCTGTGAAGATCTCGTTATAGCCCGGATAGGAGATCTTGTAGAAGTTCTTCACATTAACCTTATTGTCAAAAGCCCGGTTGCCATATAAACATCCTTTTTTCGCGAGCGTATTCCAGAAGAAAGGCAGGAGCCTGCGTTTACGCAGGTCCGCGGTGGAGTCCCAGTAGAGTTCCCGCGTCAGGGCGGTGTCCTGCACATAATCTGTATTGGAGACCAGCATGGGATCGGCGCCTTTAAATATTTCCTGCCATCTGACCCCGTCGATGGTGATGACAAAAAGATGCCGTGAAGATCCTCTCTCCGGAGATTGAGCGACGGCGCCGGTGAAAATAAATAACGCTGTCAGAAAGGATGTGAAGGATCTCATGTTAATGGGTTTATCAAAGGTACCTCCGGCGTATGACCGCATGTTTAACGGAAGATTAAGTCTATATTATCGTAGCACCTTGTCCTGTTCGCCGGGTGTCGCCGGACAGCCTGCCGGCCATCCTGGTCCGCGGTCAGGCGCTGTTCTTTGCCAGGCCTGCGTATTCGGATACACTTATCCGTGAGGGGTATCATGTGGACCGGCTGCAGCGGTTTCCCAGCTTTCATGTAAGCCAGCTTTCGGGTGAGTTCCTCGATCACCGTACCCGGCAGCGAAGCCTGGAGTGGTTTGAGCTGATACGTGTCAGTGACCATTGATCTCAAGCGGCCAGGGGGTCTGGTTTTTGCATACATGCTTTTAAATCGCCCGCCATGCCAATAGAAAAATTCCACATTTGTATATCTCCTTTTGTTATAGACGACCTGAGAGAACGCCTGGGGAGGGCCCGCTGGCCTGATGAAATAGAGGACAGCGGATGGGCGTACGGGACGAATAAAGAGTATTTGCGCGAGCTTTGCACCCATTGGGGACATGGCTTTGAATGGTATGAGCAGCAGGATTATCTGAACACCTTCTCTCATTTCCGGGCAGATATCGGCGGCTTTGGCCTCCATTTCATTCATCATAAGGGGAAGGGTCGCCGGACAACCCCGATCCTGCTGACACATGGATATCCGGACAGCTTTGTCCGTTTTTTAAAGGTCATTCCCCTGTTGACGGCGGCGGGCTTTGATGTGGTGGCGCCCTCCATTCCCGGTTTTGGTTTTTCCGACAGGCCAAAGCATCCGGGGATGAATCCCGAGCTGATTGCCGATCTTTTTGCCCAGTTGATGACCGAAGAGCTGGGGTATGATCAATTCATAGCCCATGGCGGAGACTGGGGCAGCAGCATCACCGAGCAGCTGGCCATCCATCATCCGGAGGCGCTGCTGGGGATCCACCTGACGGATGTGCCTTATCGCCATCTTTTTACGTTGAAGGCGGAGGACCTTTCAGCGGCAGAGAAAAAATATTTGCAGGCCGGCCAGCAATGGCAGATGACGGAAGGCGGTTATGCGATCCTGCAAAGCACCAAGCCCCAGACACTCGCGTATGCGGTGAATGATTCCCCCATCGGGCTGGCAAGCTGGATCATTGAAAAGTTTTATACCTGGAGCGATACCAAAGGGCAGCTGGAAAACAGCTTTACCAAGAATGAATTGCTCACGAACCTGACGATCTATTGGGTCACACAAACGGCGGGATCGGCTTTCAGGATCTATTATGAGGCGATGAAGGAAACGTCAGGGAGCAAGGACGCCGGCGGCAGGATAGATATTCCTACTGCCGTGGCCATTTTCCCCAAGGACATGGTGCCTGCTCCAAAGGAATTCGCGGAGCGCATCTTCAACGTACAGCAATGGACCCAAATGCCGGAAGGCGGCCACTTTGCGGCCATGGAAAAGCCGATATTGCTGGCTGACGATATTATGCAGTTTGCCAAAAAGCTGGGCGTGCCTGCCCAGGTGGAACTGTTTACATAAACGCTGCTTCGTCGGCGCTGGGACCATAGCTGCCCGGGATAGGTATATCCAGCAGCCGGAGAAATACGCCCAGCTGGGCCCTATGGTGCACGATCTGGCTATAGGCCATGCGGATGATCTCTCCCTTGCTGGATACCTGGTAGACCTGGTCGCCATTGCGGAGCGTCCAATTCTCAGACAAGGTGCTTTCGGATGTCCTGGCAAGGCTTTCCCGGCCCCTGGCGAGATTGCGTTCGAAATATTCCATCAGTCCGGCGGTATCGTCCACGACTTCCGGGGCATAGCCATTTTGGGCAAAATCCAGCTCATCCGTGGTCACGGCCATTTCCACCCAGGAGGGCAGCTCGGCAACATGGGTGGCCAGGCGCTGCAGGGTCATGCTTTTCTTATGTGGTTGCCAGTCAAAGCGATGGGCGGGGACACGTTCGAGCATTTTACGGGTAGTAAGGGCTTCCTGCTCCATTTCTTTCAGTAAAATCCGGATGGTTGACATGATTTGGTTTTTTGGTTGATCATACAAAGTAACTACCGGTGAGTGACAGCGTTATGTCAGCAGGAAAGGCTGCAGGGAAGAAAACTTAACATTGGGAGTGTTATTTAAATATTAAGTTTGTGTTATCTAATTATTACCAAAAAAATGTTATTCGTATGAGTCAACAAGAGACAGAAGCCATAGCTATCTCGAAGAAAAAGCAGGTTCGGAAGGAGATTGTGGAAAAGCTGACAGGCGCATTGGCTGATTACAAGCAGGATCTGGGTGAAAAGAAGCTGGCTACCCATGTGAAGAATGTAAGCAAGCTCATCAGTCGTGATCTGCTGAAGATCAGCAAGAAAAAGCGCACGAAGAAAACGGTGGCAAAAAAGACCCGTCAAAAAACTGCAAAGGCAAAAGCAAAGAAATAATCCAACGATCTACCATTTGCGCGCACGTCCCGGCATCAGCGCCGGGACGCTCCTTTTTATAGTCGAACCTATCATCCAGCCGGCATAGTTTTTTCTGCATCACCGGTGAGCCACAGACCTAACATAATGTTGCCAAAGAATTTATCCTGCGATAACATTAATAAAAGACATTTACCCACTAAAACGCATGATCATGGCCACTTTCGGAGATCTCAAGCCCAACACCTATTACCTGATCCAGGTCGATGACGAATCCGATATCGAGCTGATATCGGTGCTGCTTACTACTAAAGAGGCGGTTTTGCTGCGCAGCTATCTGCCGCAGGCCGAGGATTTTTTCCAATACAAGGATGAGGCGGTCTTCAAGCTGGTGGAAGAGTTTGACCAGGAGACGGCTGAAAAGTTCCAGGCGCTCTATGAGGAGCCGGCGACAGAAGAGCAGCAGGAATATTTCGAGTTCGAGGAAGATGAAGAGGAATAACGGCCTCTTAACGTAATATTTTCTATCTTAGCTCTTCGATGAGAGCAGGCAGAAATACTTTGATAATAGCATTGCTGGTACTGGCTGCGGGCCTTGTAAAAGGTTTGCATCAGCCTATGCATGCACCGCTGCCGGCTCAGTCCGGGACTTCATCCCTGCATGCGGCCCGGCAATGTCATCATTTCGTGTCACTGTTGGCGGAGCGCCAGCCTTCGGATCATACAAAACATGGCGAGAAGCGGCATGGCAAGTCCTTGCTTAACGAGGCCATCGTAGCTGACTGTCCCATTCTTATTCGTCCGGACTTCACGTTTTGCCTACATCATTACGCTCTCTTTCTTCCCGGTGGCTGCACCCGGCAGTTCATTGGTAATTTTTCCCTTCGGGGTCCTCCTTCCGTGTGCTGAACTTACAGGTATCACTTTTCTTTTTTGCAATTATCTCTTTATAGCGGAGCAATTGTTTCATTCTAACATTTCGGCGGCGTGATCTTGTATGCCGTCCTGAAAAAACAAGCACATGATCGTGTATAAATTGAAAAAGAATACAGGATGGCGCTGTCCTGGTATTTTTTTAATGGTATTCATATTCGCCGGATCACCTATGCGCGCCCAGGTAAGCAGGCCTGGAAGCGTACTTTCCATCAATGACGCGGTAACCCTTGCCTTGCGCAATTATCCATCTATCCGTGCCCGGGAGGCGCAAGTGAGGTCCGGCATGGCTGTTGTTACGGAGACAAAGGACAGGCGTCTGCCTTCCCTGAGTCTTTTCGAGCAGGTGGATGCGGGTACCAGCAATAATCTTGGCGCCGCCTATTTTTCGGGTGGCATTGTGCCTTCGGTATCCGGCGTCAGCGCCCGTCCTGAAAATACAGGTACGGTCTCCTCAGGTAATATCGGCGTTGCATATCTGCAATGGCAGGCCTCCAATTTCGGCGGGTATAAGGCGGGCATACAGGAAGCGTATTCCCGGCTGAAGGTGGATACGATGGACCTGGACAGAGAGCGGTTCTACATCGCCTCGATGGTCCTTCAGTCCTACCTGGACCTTATCAGGAATTACGAACTCAGTCTCATACAATTGGAGAATCTTCGCCGCGCGGACACTATCAGGATGGCTATCCGCAACTATGTAATAAGCGGTCTGCGTCCGGGAGTCGACAGCAGCCTGGCTGAAGCGGAATATTCCAAGGCGCGGCTGAACTATATGGATGTTTACAATGCTTTCCGGCAGTCTAAGGTACAGCTGTCTATGCTGACGGCATTGGACACCGCAGCCATAAGCCCGGACCAGGGCAATGACAGCCTGCTGCTGGGATCGCTGAACTCGCTGAACGCTGCGGATCATAAGGATACGATCAGTGCTAGTCATCCCTTCCTTAGCTATTTTCATTCTGTCTATGAGAACAGCCAGGCGAAGGAGCAGCTGATCAGGAGATCCTATTTACCCAAGTTATATGTGCTGGCTGCAGGGTGGATGAAAGGATCCGGCATTCGGCCGGACGGGACCATCGACAAGGACCTTGGCTCGGGATTGGGCTATTCGCGCTACAATTATCTCTTTGGTCTGGGCATCACTTATGATCTCTTCGATCTCAGGCGGCAAAAGGACAGGCTGAATGTACAGCGGTACCAGACGGAGGTTGCCCTTCATAATTATGAACAGCAGGAGCAGACGCTGAACAATGCCAGTCTCCAGGCATCGGTGAACCTGAGTACGGCCATCGATAAATTCAATGAGATCCCGGTGCAGCTGAATGCCGCCAGGGATGCTTATAATCAACGGCTGACCCAATACAATGCGGGTCTTTCCAACATCATTGATGTTACCAATGCTTTGTATGTCCTGAACAGGGCCCAGACGGATGTGGTCAACACGAAGGATGGGGTGTGGAGGGCCATCGTGCAGCAAGCATATGCGAGGGGCGACATCTATCAACTTTTATCTACCTTAAAATAACTACTGTATGTCATTAGTGTCTTCGGGATTAAAGAAGCCGGTTGCCGTGGTCGTGATCACCCTTGGGGTGCTGCTGTTCTCGGTGCTGGCGATCTTTACCATACCCATTGATATTTTTCCCAGGCTGAACCTCCCTACGATCTATGTGATCGAGCCTTATGGAGGGATGTCGGCGCGACAGATGGAGGGATTCTTCGCCACACGCATGCAGGACCAGTTCCTGTATGTCAATGGGATTAAAAACATAGAAAGCAAGAATATCCAGGGTATCAGCATCATCAAGCTAACGTTCTATGAAACGACGGATATGGCAGAGGCTTCGGCGCAGGTGGCATTGCAGGTCAACCGGGCCTCAGCCTTTTTTCCACCCGGCGCCTTGCCGCCGCAGGTAGTGCGTTTCGATGCTTCTTCCCTGCCGGTGGGTGAGCTGGTCTTCAGCAGCCCGACAAGGCCGTTGAAAGACATCTATGATCTGGCTTTGACGCGGGTACGTCCCATGTTCGCCACCGTGCCGGGCCTGTCCGCACCTCCGCCTTTCGGGTCCAATGCCCGGTCTGTCATCATTAATATTGATCCCGATCGGATCAGGGGGTTCAATCTTTCTCCTGACCAGGTGGTGGCCGCCATTGCGAAGAACAATTCCATTAGTCCTTCGGGGAATATCAGGATCAACAATACCATGTATGTGACGACCCTGAATTCGCTGGAGCAGAAAGTGGAAGCGTTTGATAATATCCCGGTCGTCAACAATGGGAATAGTACGGTCTTTGTCAGGGACATTGGTAAGGTCAGCGATGCGGCGGATATCACGATCGACTATGCGCTGGTGAATGGACGGAGGTCGGTCTATATCCCTGTGGTAAAGACTTCGGACGCTTCTACCTGGGATGTCGTGAAAGGGTTGAAGACCAGGCTGCCGGAAATACAAACCTTGCTGCCGGAGGATGTACGTGTCTCTTATGAGTTCGACCAGTCCGTCTTTGTGATCAATGCGGTGAAGAGCCTTATGACGGAAGGTCTCCTGGGCGCCATCCTGACGGGAATGATGGTGCTGCTGTTCCTCGGGGACTGGCGCAGCAGCCTGGTGGTCATTATCACGATCCCCGTCTCGGTGCTGAGCGCTGTGCTGCTGCTGAAGCTGGCGGGGCAAACCATCAATATCATGACCCTCAGCGGGCTTGCATTGGCCATTGGCGTGCTGGTGGACCAGGCTACCGTCACCATCGAGAATATCCATCAGCATCTGGAGATGGGAAAGCCTAAGCGACAGGCTGTCTATGAAGCCTGTGAGGAAATATCGTTTCCCCTGTTATTGATCCTGCTGTGTATCCTGGCGGTATTTGCGCCGGCGCTGATCATGACAGGCGTACCCAAGGCTATGTTCCTGCCGCTGTCACTGGCCATTGGCTTTGCCATGATCGCTTCCTACTTCCTTGCACAGACCCTGGTGCCCATCCTTTCCAACTGGATACTGAAAGCGGAAAAGTTCATGTATCGGCATGGTCACCAGCATGCGCATGCCGGACTGGCGCTGGACACTGCGGAAGTGGAAGAGGTGCGGCTGCATGGCAGTAATGAGCGGACCGTACCGGAAAAGAATGACAGGTTCCAGCGGTTCAAGATGGCCTATACCCGCCGGATAGAGGCGCTGATGCGTTACAAGGGTATAACGGTCGGGTTGTATTTCCTTGTCGTTTTGGGGTTTGCGGGCCTTGCGTTCGTTATGATCGGCAAGGACCTGATGCCCAAGGTGAACACGGGCCAGTTCCAGCTGCGGATCAGGGAGCCTGACGGCACCAGGCTGGAAGTGACGGAGCACAGGCTGCATGATGTATTGGATATCGTCAATAAAATGGTGGATGGGCATGTGGCGATCAGCTCGGCATTTGTAGGGCCGGTGCCTGCCAACTTCGGCTCCAGCAATCTCTATGTATTCAACAGCGGCACGCATGAGGGTATATTGCAGGTGAACCTGGATGAGAAATACAAGGTGAACATCGATGAACTTAAGGATGCGATCAGGAAGAAGATCGCGGCGCAGCTGCCTGAAATGAAAGTTTCTTTCGAGCCCATCGACCTCACCGAAAAGATCATGAGCCAGGGCGCTTCCACGCCTATCGAGGTCCGGGTCGCCGGTGGTGATATGCAGCAGATCGGGCACTATGCAGGCAAGCTGATGGACAGGCTGGATAAGATATCTTTTCTCCGGGATGTACAGATCGCCCAGCCGTTGAAATTTCCCGTGATCAATATTAATGTAGACCGATTCAAGGCGGCGCAGATGGGGCTTAACCTGTCGGAAGTCGCCCGGTCGGTGACGGCTGCCACCAGCTCCAGCCGCTATACACAGAAGAACCTCTGGCTGGATGACCGCACTTCGTATACGTACCAGGTACAGGTGCAGGTGCCTGAATATATCATGCATGAGGTAGGTGATCTGAAAGAGATACCGTTGGTGGAGGGACAGCCGCGACCTGTCCTGGAGGATGTTGCGAATTTTTCCATAGACAGTCTTCCCGGGGAATATGATCGTGCCGGTCCCCGCCGCTATGTCACGGTGAGCGCCAATATCTATAAAAAAGACCTGGGCGCCGCGACGGCTGCCGTCCAGCAGGCCATTAAGGAGCTGGGCGCTCCGCCCCGTGGCCTGGTCACGGAAATAAAGGGGACGTCCAGCTTGTTGATGGAGACGCTCAGCGGACTGCAGAATGGCCTGGTCATTGCCATTGTGGTGATCTTTCTCCTGCTGGCGGCCAACTATCAATCCTTTAAGCTGTCCCTGGCCGTCCTGACCACTATTCCGGCAGTGATACTGGGGTCACTCGTTGCATTGTTGCTTACGGGTTCGACGTTGAACCTCCAGAGTTACATGGGGATGATCATGTCCACAGGTGTATCGGTGGCCAATGCCATTTTGATCGTCACCAACGCGGAAAAGCTAAGGCTGGAATATAAGGATGCCTCACATGCCGCCGTCATCAGCGCCTCCATTCGTCTGCGGCCGATCCTCATGACCAGCCTGGCGATGATCGCCGGGATGATCCCCATGGCTTCGGGTATGGGCGAGGCGGGCGACCAGACGGCGCCGCTCGGCCGTGCTGTCATCGGGGGATTGGTATTCTCCACGCTGGCCGCCTTGCTGATCCTGCCACAAGTGTATGCAATAGTACAAAAGCGAACGAATTTTTCTACTCCCTCCCTGATGCCGGAGGCTAATCAAACAATAAACTAAGTATATGAGATCGATAAAATATTCTTTTTATGGCCTGCTGGTTGTGTTAATGGCCGCTTGCAACCAGGCTGAAACAAAACCTGCAGACAAGGATCCTTCCGCCAGGGAAGCTATGCAAAACAGGTATGTCATCGGCGAAGTGGCGGAGGGCCAGCTGGGGGCTTCTGTAAATTTGCCGGCTGTGCTCCGGCCTTTCGAGATAGTAGATATTTATCCCAGGGTCAATGGCTTTGTCAGGGATGTTCCTGTAGACAGGGGATCACAGGTGAGGAAGGGACAGATGCTGATCGCCCTGGAAGCCCCGGAGATGGAACAGCAGTACCTGGCTGCCAGGGCCAAATACTTACAGGTCTATTCGCTCTCCCTGGCCAGTAAGGATAATTATGAACGGCTTGTCCAGGCCAACAGGATGCCGGGGACGGTTTCAGCGCATGACCTGGAGCTGGCGCGTGCCCGAATGATCGCGGACAGCGCGACTGCCCAGGGAGAAATGGCCAATTACAAGGCTTTGGAGGTGACGAAGAACTATCTCACGGTGACAGCGCCTTTCGAGGGGGTGATCTCGGAGCGCAATGTCCATCCCGGAGCGCTGGTTGGACCCAACCTGAAGACGGACGACCGGCCCATGCTGGTGCTGCAGCAGGAAAGCAAGCTGCGCCTTTTGATCGATGTTCCGGAGATCTACAGCAACCAGCTTACCGGGCATACGCTCGTCGGCTTCCGGGTCAGCACGCTGCCGGGCAAGGTCTTCCAGGGCGCCATCAGCCGGAGCGCTGGTGCGCTCAATATGAAATACCGGAGTGAGGCGGTGGAAGTGGATGTGAGCAATACCCAGGGCCTGCTGAAGCCGGGGATGTATGCGGAAGTGATGTTACCGGTGAAGCGGGGTACTAGTTCGTTCATCGTGCCTGCTTCGGCCATTGTGACCTCGCAGGAGAAAAAGTACGTCGTTGCCGTGACGCAGGGTAAAGCGCATTGGGTTGACATCGTCACCGGCAATTCCAGGAATGATTCTACCGAGGTCTTCGGTAAGATTCAGCTGCATGAAAAGATCGTCGTCAATGCAAATGATGAGATCAGGGATGGGGGGAGCCTATTTTGAGTACTTAATAATAATGGACTCGATCACATTGGTGACGTCCACGCATTTATCCGTGGCGATCTCCATTGCCTGGTAGATCTCTCTCTTTTTGATGACCTCCTTTGCGTCCGGTTCGCTTTCGAAAAGGCGGTCGATGCTCAAATCGAAGATATCATCGGCCTGGTTCTCGATGCTGTCGACCCTGACCAGGGCGTCGGTGATCTTGCGCATGTCCCGCATATCCCGGAGCTCCCGGACAGCCTTGCGGATCTGCTCGGCGCTCTGTTCAATGAGGTCTGCCAGTTTCTGGATCCCCAGGTCATTCGGGTTGACCCTGTAAAAATTTATCTTTTTAGCGGAGGAGTAAATATAGTCGCAGATATCGTCCAGTGCGCTGGCCAGGTAGTGGATGTCTTCGCGGTCGAAAGGCGTGATGAAATTCCTGCCCAGCTCCGTGTAGACCTGGTGGGTCAGCTCGTCATTGCGATGCTCCTGGTTCTCCAATCCGGCTATCAGCCCTTCCCGCTTGTCAAAATCCACCTCCGACACCACGGCCTTCAGGGCTTTCCCCATGCTGTGAACATTGTCAGCTACCTCTTCGAATAAAGTGTAGAACACCTGATCCTTGGGCATGAACACTTTCATGATCGAATTAAAACTCATTACAGACAATTTTATTAAAATTACAAGGCATTGACCCCGGAATAAGCGGAAAAGAAGATGGTAATGATTTCTTAATACATGGCGGATGAGGCATGTATATGGGGAATGTATTTACCCCTGCTGTAATAATCTTCCATTAATTCCCCTTTGCAGGTTGTAACGGCCTTTGCGAAGAGATTTTTTTATAATCTGATGTTTATCAATTATATAAGAATATATTATCTGTTATATAAGATCGATTTGTTACACCCACTTTACAATTTCTTAACACTGGGGTAACCTGCCGGTAACATGCTAAGAGCACCTTTGCTGCAAATTTTAACTAATCGTTATGTCGCGTTTCAGACTCAGACTGTTGCTTATGTTCAGCATGATCGCTCTTCTCACCGGCGGATTCGTCCGGGCGCAGGAGACGACGGCTACGCTTAATGGTATTGTTTATGATTCCAAGGGCGCACCTGTACCGGGCGCATCCGTGGTAGTAAAACATGAACCTACGGGATACTCCACCGGTTCCCAGACCAATAGCAAAGGAATTTTTGTTATACCCAACCTGAAAGTGGGTGGGCCATATACCGTAAAGATCTCTTTCACCGGCTATAAAGAAGAGACAGTATCCGACCTCAACCTCACATTGGGTGATAACCCTGAAGTGAGCGTTGGATTGAAGCTGAATGAGGCCGCCCTGACGGAAGTCGTGGTGGTGGGCGGCAAAAGAGCGCAGACCTCCGGGCTCACGGTAGGCAAGGCTCAGCTGACTACCCTGCCTACGCTGGGAAGAAGCCTTTCCGATTTTACCAGGCTCACTCCTCAGTCGAACAACAACTCTTTTGGCGGCAGCAACTTCCGCTATAATAATATTACGCTGGACGGCGCGATGAACAATGACGCCATCGGCTTCAGCAACTCCTTTGGCGGCACCAGCGGTGGTGGCCAGGCAGGTACGGCCGGCTCCGGCACCCGTACCAATCCCTATAGCCTGGACGTTATCCAGGAGGTTCAGGTGCAGCTGGCGCCCTATGACGTAAAGCTGGGTAATTTCACCGGCGGTACTGTCAACGCTGTTACCAAGAGCGGTACCAATGACTTTCACGGTTCTTTATATGGCTACGGCAGGAACAAGACCCTGGTGGGAAAAAGCCCGGATGCCGCGAAGAAGTCCATCGGTTCCGACTTTTACGACTATCAATATGGCGCCACACTCAGCGGCCCCATCGTTAAGAATAAATTGTTCTTCATCGCCAATGTGGAGCTTACCCGCCGCCAGGAGCCTACTTTCTATAATGTAGGGGAAGCCGGTTCTGCGATGACGCAAGCACAGGCCGACAAGATCACCACTGCCTTCAAGGCCGCAGGATTCGACCCGGGCTCCTATGCTCCGGGCAAGATCTTTACCAACAGTAATAAATTCTTCGGCCGCCTGGACTACAACATCAGCCCCAAGACGACCCTTACCCTTCGTGGGATCTATACCAAGGGCTGGGGTAATAACCTGGAGCGTACGCCCGCCGTCTACCAGTTCAGCTCCACGGACTTCACCCAGTACAGCAAGAACATCAATATCGTAGCTGAATTGAAGACCAAGTTCAGCAATACGGTGAACAACCAGCTGATCCTGGGCTATATCAATGTGCATGACTACCGCACCTTCCCCGGGGCTTTCAATACGGTGACGCCTTATGTGGATATCACCAACGGCGCCTCCAATATATGGTTAGGCACCTGGCGCGAGGCTTCTATCTATGACCAGCGGCAGAAGACCTTTGAATTTACGGACAATGTTACCTGGAATAAGGGTATCCACAAGTTTACATTCGGAACGCACAACGAATTTTATAGCTTCGACTATGGTTTCGTAAATAGCTGGAACGGCCGCTGGCAGTATGCTGCTGTCGACAGTTTTGTGGCAAACCATCCCACCCGTATCCGTGCTGCTTATGCTCCGGGTACCGGCAAGAATGATTATGATGAATTGCGTAACAATACGCCCGGCAGCCATTTCAATGTAGGCCTGCTGAGCGCCTATGTGGGAGATGAGATCTCCATCACCCGGCGTTTCAAGGTCACACCCGGTATCCGGATAGACTATTCCTATGTAGGGAAACAGCCTGCCACCGACCCGGAGCTGAACACTACGGTTGATTATGTCAACCCCACCAATCCGACGTTTTCGCATACGCCCTTTGGCAAGTTTGACAACAAGTGGTTTGGCAATGTGGCTTTCTCTCCCCGTCTGGGCTTCAACTGGGATATCAATGGAGACAAATCCGTTGTGCTGAGAGGCGGAACGGGCATCTTCACCGGCAGGATCCCTTTCGCATGGTTAGGTTATGCCTATACCCTCAGCGGCCCCAACTTCAACAATATCGACTACAAGCCAGCGGCTGGTACTACAGTCCCCCTGGTTGGACCTGATAACCTGGTATCTACCATTGGCGCAGTTAGCCCGAACTCTATTAAGACCCGCGAGCTGGATATCGTGGACAATAAGTTCAAGCTTCCTTCTGTATGGCGCAGCAGCCTGGCGGTCGACTTCAAGTTAGGCCATGGCTACAAGCTGACCCTGGATGGTATGTACACCAAGACCATCCATGACGTCCTGTTCCAGCAGATCAACAAAAAGGATGTGACGCAGTTCTTCCCCACTGGTCCTACCCAGACGCCGGTATACACAGGCGGTAACATCAACGGTAACTTCGCCAACGTATTCCTGCTCAGTAACACGAGCAAGGGGTACCGGTATAACCTCACTGCCCAGCTGGCAAAGACATCTGATCCTATTCGCGTAGGCAGCAAGGCTACCTTTAGCTATAACTGGTCCGCCGCTTATACCTATGGTATGTCCAAGGACGTTGCCAACGGTATCCGCAACTCCATGCAGAGCAACTGGGATTACAATCCGGCCATTTCTTCCAACAGTCCTTCCCTGGGTTATTCCAATTTCGATCTGCGCCAGCATATCGTAGCTACCCTGGGTGGAGCGTTGAACTGGAACCCTGTCCACACCACTTCATTGAATTTCTTCTACTCCGGTCAGTCCGGCAGCCCCTACACTTTGATCTATGCCGGCGTACCAGGCAATGTCCTGAACCCGAACTCGGCGCTGCCTTATATCCCTACGGTAGCTGAATCGCAGACCATGATCCTGGATGCCGCCAATCGTGCCGCCTTCAACACTTTCGTGGATGCCGACAGCTATCTGAAGAACAGGAGAGGCAAATATGCAGAACGTAATGGCATGCGCACTCCCTGGAACCATGAGCTGGACCTGAAGCTGATGCACGAGTTCCATCTCAGCAGCAGCAACCGGCAGCATACGCTGGCGATCAGCCTGGATATCTTCAATGTGTTGAACCTGATCAATAACAATTGGGGACATATCACATTCGTGAGCAACCTGAACAACTATACGGTGAACTTCCTGAAATTTGTCAAGGACGGGGCTGGCAATGCTGTCGGTAACCCCTACAAGGCTGATGGAACGACGGTGAACTACACACCAACCTTCCAATTCCAGGCACCTACATTAGGCAATCACTACTATTACAACGACCCGATCAACTCACGTTGGCAGGGACAACTGGGACTGAAGTATACGTTCTAAGAACAAACAACCCCATAAAAAAAACGAACCATTGGTTCGTTTTTTTTATGCCCATACCCAAAAGAAAAAGCCACCGTCATGGAAATGAAGTGGCTCTGCATGAGAAAATTCAACTCTACATATATAAACCATCGATTAACGGGTGACTAACCAATTAATACGGGGTAAAGGTAGGGGGACCACATTATGGGTAGTTTACTCCAAGATTAATTAAAGATGAATTCGGGATAAAGCAGGTCCAGCTGATGTTTCTTCCGGTCTGTACAGTGATGCATGAGATAGCTGACGATGGACTCGGTGCTGTGATCCAGCCGGAGGGCCGGCTTCTTCTTTTGCTGCATCATCGCCCCGAAGACCATGGCAAACTCCCCATCCAGTCCTTTCAGGACGGGCACGCCCATTTTTTCCAGGGCTGCTGCATTGCAGAACTGTTCATATTGTCCCCGGATAGGAATGACCAGGAGCTTTTTCCCCAGGTACATGGCTTCCGCGGGCGTTTCGAAACCTGCGCCTGTGATGATGGCTTTGCAGGAGATAAGGCTTTTATTGAAGGCATTCCTGCTTACCGGGATGAAGAGGATATTACCCTGCTGCAAAGGCTGCCTTACTTCTTTGGAGAACACCTGGAAGCTATAGTCCTTTAAAGGGCTGAGATAACGGCTCACAATGGCATCGCTGAAAGAAGAGAGATATACCGTGACGTGGCCCTTATCCATCGGGTCGGCCTGCAGGATATCCCGCTTGATGACGGGGGGGAGGATGAAGTCGTCATATTGTTTAAAATGCAGGCCTATGTATTGCGTTGCCCGGGCGTAATTGCGCAGGATCCATTCTCCCATCCATTCTTTCCGGGCGGGACGGGGTACTTTGGGAGAGATAAAGCTGGCCTGGTGGCCAAAGTTCACAGAATGCACTTTTTTATAGGCGCAGGCCAGGGAGGTGATGCTCTCGAAATCGTTGAGAACAAGATCATATTTTTCCACGGGCAGCTCCTTTACTTCCTTCAGCAGACGAAGGGGGGCGAATTGCCGGACTGTGTCGACATAGTTGAGGCCGCCGACACTGGTGTAGAAAAGACTAAGGCCTTTGCTGCGATATTTTACGGAAGCATCCAGCTCCAGGGTATTGTTAGCTCCGCTGAGAAAGAGATCTACTTTCCCATAACGTTCCAGGTAAGGGAGGATCTCCATTGCCCTGCTGATATGGCCGTTGCCGGTGGCCTGTACTGCGTAAAAAATCTTCATATTGCTGCTAGTGAATTGATATAAAAATTGATCTCGTCCGTAATGACGCTCAGGGATGGCTTCATCTCGACGGTAGCGGCTACCGGGAATTTCTTTTCGTCGTATTCGAAGATGGACCATTCGCCGTGCTGGTATTCCAGGGCTGTAAGGTGTTCCACCCAATCTCCCGAGTTGAGGTAGGTGACCTTGCCGTCCTTTGTTTCAACTACTTTTTTCTGCGGCTGATGGATATGGCCGCAGATGACGTAGTCGTATTTTTTTTCGATGGCGAGCTCTGCCGCGATGAGCTCGAAATCATTTATTTTACTCACGGCCTTGTTCACGCCTGCCATCACTCTTTTGGAGATGGAGACCCGTTCGCGGCCGAATAATTTTAAGATGAAGTTGATAAAACGGTTGAAGCGGATCAGCCCCTGGTAGCCGCTGCTGCCCAGTTTGGCGAGGAACTTTGCGCCTCCCTTGGTCGTGTTGTCAAATACGTCGCCGTGGAAGATCCAGGTCATTTTATTGTCGATCTCGAGCACCAGCTTATCGGTGAGCGTAAAGTTGCCGATGCGGGTATCGGTGTATTTGCGCATCATCTCGTCGTGGTTGCCAGTGATATAGAAAACTCTCGTACCATTGGTGATGAATTGAAGGATCTCTTTCAGGACCATGATATGTGCGGGAGGGAAATATCTTTTGGAGAATTGCCAGCAGTCGATGATATCGCCATTCAGGATGAGAATATTAGGCGTGATGCTTTTGAGGTAATTCACCAGCTCTTTAGCCCGGCAGCCGTAAGTTCCAAGATGGACGTCCGACAAAACAACTACATCCACGGGTCGCTTTTCCATTATTGTGGTTTTCCAAAGGTCCATACTAATTATTACCTCATTTTTACCTGGTTGTTAAGTAATTGTGAGGTTTGTGTGAACGGAATATTAACTGAGGGGCGATAGAGATTTTTCTATATAATTGCCAAATGAATCCTGAAGGGATCACAAACACCTTAAAAAAGACATTAATATCGTGAGTAAACAATTTCTCATTGTCCTGCTGGCTTTCGGTCCCTGGAGCCTGCAGGCGCAGCCCGGAGCATACACTTGCAGCAATGCCCATTCCCACAACGATTACGAGCAGAAAGTGCCTTTCCGGCTGGCCTATAACGAAGGTTTCGGATCTATAGAGGCGGATATATTCTTACGCCAGGATTCGCTGGTGGTGGCGCATTCGGAAAAAGAGCTGGTATTACAAAGGACGCTGGAGGCCTATTACCTCGATCCGCTGCTGGCCTGTGTCCGTCAGCATGGCGGCAGGCCTTTCCAGAACGCTGCGGCCGGCCTCCAGGTGCTGATCGATATCAAGACGGATTCCATCCGTACCCTTGCGCGGCTGATCGAAGTATTGAGGAAATACCCGGAACTGACCGGCAATCCCGCCATCAAATTTGTCATAACGGGCAACCGGCCTGCCTCCTTCCTGTGGCCAGGCTATCCTTCATGGATCTGGTTCGACGGCGTATTGTCGGAGCAATATGGCAAAGAGGCTTTGGATAAAGTGGTGATGCTCAGCGATGATTTTAAAAGCTATTCCCAATGGAACGGAAAGGGCATCATTCCTGAAAAGGAATGGGCAAGGCTGAAGGCGGCCGTTGAGAAGGCGCACCAATGGAAAAAGACGGTTCGCTTTTGGGACGCACCCGATTTTATCAATGCCTGGTACCAGTTCATGCACCTGCAGGTAGATTATATAAATACCGACCATATTGCCGCGCTTTCCGATTTCTTACGCCGGCTGCCGAAGACCTCCTATACGGGAGGAGAAGCTTATCGACCTTATCAGCCTACGTACAGGACGGATGGTGTGGACAAGCCCGTGAAGAATGTCATTCTCCTCATCGGTGACGGCACGGGCCTGGCGCAGCTGTATACGGGCTATACCGCCAACAAGGCCGCGCTGAATATATTTACCATGCGGAATATCGGCCTGTCGAAGACCAGCAGCTATGACAGCTATGTCACGGATTCGGCCCCGGGCTCCACTGCGTTCTCATCCGGCGAAAAAACGAACAACCGTTTTATCGGCGTGGACCATACCGGCAAGGCACTGCCCCTGTTGCCCGTGATCCTGGAAAGGAAGAAGATCCGGACAGGCCTGGTGACCTGCGGGGATATCGCAGATGCTACGCCGGCCGACTTCTATGCGCATCAATCGGAGCGTGGGAATGCCGGCGCTATCCTCAGGGACCTGAAAAACGCGCCTATCAACATCTTAATGGGTTCGGGCGATGAGAGCCTGAATAATGTGCCTATCCTGAATGAAGGCGAAAAGGCCGCCGTGACAGGCAGCCTGTTACAGGAGCTGCAGCCCGAATACACGATTGTTCCTACGATAGACAGTGTTCGCGCCGGAACGGATAAAAAGTGGATCGTTGTGGAGAAAAGGGCGGGCAAGTCCATGCTGGATGGCCGGGGTGACTGGCTGCAAAAGGCTTTTAACAAGACCCTCGATCTGCTGTCCCGTAATAAACCGGGATTCTTTATCATGACGGAAGGGGCCCAGGTTGATTATGGCGGTCATGCCAACGACCTGCCGTATGTTGCGATGGAAGTAATGGATTTCGATAAGACGGTGGGAGAGGCTTTGCGTTTTGCGGACCGGGATGGAGGGACCCTGGTGATCGTGACGGCTGATCATGAGACAGGCGGTCTTACCTTGCTGGACGGAGATTACCGGAAAGGATATGTAGGCGGACAGTTCTCCACCAATGATCATACGGCCAGTCCTGTGCCAGTATTCGCTTACGGTCCCCGGTCAGGTCTTTTCAGAGGCGTATATGAAAATACTGCGTTGTTTGCGAGGATATTGCAGGCTTTTGGATTTTAGCTATTTTCACGCCCCGTAATAAAGGGTAGCCGTATGAATGAAGAGCTTATTTTACTCCTGGGTGATAAGATCAAGACCAAGCGGACGCAAAAGAACATTACGCTGGAGCAGCTGGCCGGCAAGGCCGGCGTGAGCAAGGGCCTGATCTCCCAGATCGAGAACAACCGGACCGTCCCTTCCCTGCCTGTATTATTCAACATCATCCATTCCCTTGACGAGGACCTGAAGACTTTTTTCGAGGACATGCACGACAGTATTAATAGAGGCAATGTCCTCATCATCCGCAAAGGGCAGGAGAAGCTGTTCGGGAAGGAGCCGGTGAAGGGGTTCTCCTACAAGCGCATACTCACACGCAGCGTAGCCAGCCAGGCTGTAGACGTGGTCCTCCTCGAGCTGAAAAAGAATGCCAGCCGCAAGCAGATGATCAGCACTGACGCTTATGAATGTAAGTATATATTAAAAGGACGGGTGGAATACCAGGTGGAAAAGGAAATATTCACACTGGAAGAAGGGGATACTTTATTCTTTGATGGCCGGGGCCGTCACCGGCTGAAAAATACAGGTTCCACGGAAGCGCTGATCCTTGTCTTTTATCTCTTCTGATCCCGTGATCCTGCGCGCAGCCTTTTCAAGAAAATAATCAATTATTTTTTGCCCTGCAATACCGTTGGGAGGATTTTATAAATACTTAACATTGGTTTAGTATTTGTAAACTCTTAACATTTTCTTAAACCACTCCTAACCTTCGCTTCATACTGTCCGGATAATTTCGCCGGATAATCATTCTGCTTTTTTCTTAACATAAAATTACTGTATATGAGAAGAAGATCTACCCTTCTAAAAGGGCTCTGGTTATGGCTTTTCTTTCTTCCCATTTTCACTATGGCGCAGCGGGTCGTAAGCGGCCGAATCTTGTCGGAAACGGATCAGAATCCTGTTGCCGGCGCAACCATTATGATAAAGGGATCGAAGGCGGGCACTTCCACCGATGTGGAGGGCCGTTTCAGCATTAAGGCCAGCAATGGCGATGTGCTTATTATTTCCGGTGTGGGCATGACCACAAAAGAGACGACATTGGGTGATGAAAGCACGCTTTCCATCATTGTCAGGGTAGACAGCAAGAACCTGAGTGAGGTTGTCGTGACGGCCCTGGGTATCAGGAGGGAAGTAAAAAGGCTGGGATATTCTGTCCAGGAAGTAAAGGGCGACGACCTGCTGAAAGCCAGGGAGCCCAATCCAGTCAATGGCCTTGCAGGGAAAGTCGCGGGTCTCAATGTGGGCATCAGCCAGGAGATGCTGGCCTCCCCTACTGTCCTGCTGCGGGGATCACCGTTGAATTTCTACGTGGTGGATGGAATTCCCATCAACTCAGATACCTGGAATATCAGTCCTGATGACATCGAGACTTACTCAGTTCTGAAAGGCCCCACTGCTGCTGCGTTATATGGCAGCCGGGGTATCAACGGGGCCATCCTTATTACAACCAAACGGGGAAAGAAGAACGGCAAGGGCTGGACAGTGGAGATCAATTCCAGCACGCAGATCAACAAGGGTTTTATCGCCATTCCCCGTGTACAGAACCAATATGGCGGCGGCGACAACCAGCAATTTGCATTTGGCGACTATCTGGCGAATGGTACGGGCTCCGGACGTAATGATAAGGACTACGATGTATGGGGACCTCTGCTGGATGGCCGGCTGCTGCCGCAATACGACGGCGAGTATGATCCCAACCAAACGTATATTACGAGCTTTGGACCTAACTTAAAACCTTTTACGGGTAACGTCAAGCCTACTCCCTGGGTAGCCCGTGGAAAGGACAACCTGCAAAACTTCGTCCAGGCCGGATTGCTCACGACGAATAATATCAACTTTTCCTCCATCACTGACAGGTCTACTGTCCGGATGTCCGTGTCTAACGGCTATCAGCGCGGCATCACGCCCAACACCAGCCTGAATACGCTGAACCTGAATGTGCTGGGCAGTTACAACGTATCTGATAAATTCAGGGTGGAGGCCAATATTAATTACAATCGTCAGTTCACGCCAAATATTCCTGACGTAGCGTACGGGCCTAATAGCATTATCTACAACATCGATATCTGGACGGGCGCAGACTGGAATGTGCTGGACCCCAATATCCGCAACTATTGGAAGCCGGGCAAGGCAGGGACCCAATCCAATTTTGTGGAATACAAGCGGTACCACAATCCCTGGTTTAGCAGCTACGAATGGCTGAGGGGGCATTATAAGAACGATCTTTACGGCTGGGCTGCTTTTACCTATAAGTTCAACAAGGACCTGGATGTCATGCTGCGCAGCAATATGACCACGTATAATGTATTGCGTAATGAAAAGCTGCCCTTTTCCGCGCACCCGTATGGCGACGAGCACAACCACGGTAATTACCGGGAGGATCGCCGCGATCTGTGGGAGAATAATACGGAGCTTCTCCTGCGTTTCAATAAGGAGAATGTAAACAACAGCGGCATTTCCATCAGCGTCTTTGGCGGCGGTTCCGCCCGTAACATGAAATACGAGTCCAGCTTCACCAGTACGGACCAGCTGGTGGTACCCAATGTCTATACTTTCGCCAATAGCCTGAAGTCGGTACGTTCTTATTCATTTAATTCCAATCTCCTGCTGTTAAGCGCCTATTATTCGGTGGACCTCACCTATAAGAAATATTTCACTGTATCTACTACAGGACGCCTGGATAAGACCAGCGCCCTGCCGGTGGGTAAGAACGCCTATTTCTATCCTTCCGTGTCGCTAAGCACGCCGCTGTCGGACTATATCAACCTGCCTTCCGCCATAACTTTCCTGAAATTGCGGGGCAGCTATGCCAATGTGAAGGATGGCGGCACCACGCCATATGCGGGTACATCTTTCCAGAGCCTGGGCATAGCCAGTCCTGTGGGCTACGGGACAGGATATTATACGCCTTATGACGGACCTACCTATGCGCTTTCTTCCCCACCCTATACCACTTATCCTGTGTATAATAACGTGTCCGGCGCTGATGCTCCTAACTATACGATCAATCCGGGTGTCAAGCCAACCTCCCGTACCAACTATGAGTTCGGCCTGGACGCTCGGTTTCTCCACAACCGCCTGGGCTTCAGCGGCACCTGGTTCCAATACAAGGACGGCCCCAAGATCTCCAATCAGTATGTGTCGGAAACCAGCGGGATCGGCTATATCGTTACTACGGGGCTTACCACCAAACGGACGGGAGCCGAGCTTTCGGTGACAGGCACACCTGTACAATTAAATAACAGCTTCCGCTGGGATGTTCTGGTTAACTGGTCAACCTATAAGGAGGTCTTTTCTGCCTTCGCCGGCGGGGCCAAAGAGATGAACAATGGCACGGGCTATCCCTATCATATAGGAGACCGGGTAGACAAGCTGTTCGGCAAATACGAAGCAATGACTCCCGATGGAAAAGTGATCCATGATGAGTCGGGCTTCCCCGTCTATCTGCCCAAGTCCCAAAATGTGGGACATGCGGATCCCGATTGGGCCTGGGGCATCAATAACAAATTCTCCTACAAATCCTTCAGCTTCTCCTTCCAGTTCGATGGCATGGTGGGGGGGCGGTTGCAGGACTATGTGCTGCGCAAGCTCACTGAAGGCGGCCGCGGACTGAATACCGTCACTGGCAAGCTAGGCCAGGCCCGGCTGTATGAATCACAGCATTTGGCTGATGCCGGTTATTTCGGGAAGGATCCCAATAAGCCCACGCACAATAAGGAGGCAAGGGATGCTAATGGATATCCAATTCTTGGCGGCGACGGCGTACAGGTAGCGGGCGGCTCCGGCAAGATCGCCTATGACCCGGCTACAGGGGTGATCAGCAACAATAAGGATCTGACCTATGTACGTAATGATTCGGCTACCGTATGGGTGCAGGACTATGTCAGCAGCTTCTACAACGATCCTCAGCATACCATGGTAAATAAGACCTATGCCAAGCTGCGGGAAGTGGTCATCACTTATTCATTGCCGGCAAAATGGCTGCAGAAGTCCTTTATCAACCGTGTGGATGTCTCCCTGGTGGGCAGGAACCTGCTATACTTTTTCCCGAGTGCGTTCAAGGATCTTGATGTCGATCAGTTCCCCGGCCGTGATCAGTTCAATGTGATCGCCCGGGAGCATGGTCTTCAATCACCGACGACGCGCAGCTATGGCATCAACTTAAATGTAGTCTTTTAAAATCAGTCACTATGCAACGCAACATCATAAGATCCACGATTATCCTGGCCATTCCGGTCTTACTGCTGACCATGGGATGCTCTAAAAAATTCGAGGAATATTCTCAGAACAAGAATCTGCCTCTGACGGTGCCACCTGGTCTCGTGCTCCGGTCTATCCTGAACAGCCTGGTTGTTTTTCCCGGTGATTACGAGGACAAGGCGGACCAGTTCATTGCTTCGAATTACACGTATTACGGTGACAACAAATACTGGACAGGCAGCGCCGTCCTCGACTACAGCGCATTGAAGAATGTCATCGCCATGGAGGCTGAAGCGAAAAAGGCGGCAGGTACGGACAAGAACCCTTATCATGCGCTGGGGTTCTTCCTGCGCGCGTATTTCTTCGTAGACATGACGGAGAAAGTAGGCGACCTGCCCATGAGCGAGGCGTTGAAAGGCACTGCCAATCCAACACCGAAATACGACAGCCAGAAGGAAATCTTCAAGCAGTCGCTCTTATGGTTGGATAGCGCCAATACCATGCTTGCGGACTTCATCGCCAATGGGTTTGTGGAGTTCTCGGGGGATTGGTATTACCAGGAAACATCCAAATTTGCGGACGCCACAGGGCGCAACGCGCTCATCGAATGGCAGAAAGTGGTCAACAGCTACAGGCTGCGGGTATTGATCGAGCTAAGCAAACGGGCTGACGACGCCGCCGACCTGAACATCAAACAGCAGTTCGCCGACATTGCCGGCAATCCTGCAAAATATCCTATTTTCAGCAGCAACGATGACAACATGCAGTACGTCTATAACAGCACCTATAATTATTATCCGGATAATCCCAACAACTACGGGAACAACGCCGGACGTCTCAACCTGGGGTCCACCTTGTTGACCACGCTAGGGCAATTGAATGACATCCGCGCAATGGTACTGGCCGAGCCCGCCCGCGGCCTGGGGCTTGCCGACACCGACTATGGGTCTTTCGTTGGCGCTCCGCTGGGAGCTGACCTGAGCGTGCTCTCCACCTTGTCCGGCGCCGGACAGATCTCCCTGTATAATTACAACCATTTTTATGCCACGTATACGGCAGAGCCGACACTGATCCTCAGCTATGCGGAAGTGTGTTTTTGCATGGCAGAGGGCATCAACCGTGGATGGACGACCGGCGATGCTTCAGCATGGTATGAGAATGGCATCAAAGCCATGTTTGGATTTTACGGCATCAAGGACGGCGACAACCAGGTGGTATTCCGCAATGCAGGCGGCACGGGCAGCGTGACCTACACCGTCCACTTCGCCTTCAGCGATTATCTCAGCCAGGCTGTCGTTAAATACAAAGGGAATATCAATGACGGGCTAACCCAGATCCTTACCCAGAAATACCTGGCCTATGCACGCAACTCGGGCTTGCAGGCTTATTATCAGTGGCGCCGGACGGGCATTCCCACTTTCAGTGTAGGTTCCGGCACGGGGAATGGCGGTAAGATACCCCTGCGATTCCAATATCCAACCAACGAGAGCACGTCCAATGGGGATAATTACAAGGCGGCGGTGAAAAGTCAATATAATGGGCAGGACGATATCAACCTGGCCATGTGGCTAATCAAATAAACAATATTATGCGGATAGAAAAATTATTAGTCGTCTATATGCTGATCCTGTGCGGCGCCCGTCCCGGCGCCGCACAATCCGTATCACGCAAGACCGAAAATCTCGTTATCTTCACTTTGGACGGCATGCGCTGGCAGGAAGTGTTCGGAGGGATCGATTCCGCGCTGGCAGGCGACCAAAAATATACGAGGGATAAGGACGTGCTGAACAAAAAGTTTTACAGCGCGGATATGCGTGAAAGAAGAAAGAAGCTCTTTCCTTTTTTATGGACAACAGTAGCAGAGAAGGGGCAGCTGTATGGCAACAGGACTGCCGGGAACCTGGTTAACGTGTCCAATCCATACCAGTTCTCGTATCCCGGCTATAACGAAATATTCACGGGTTACCCGGACACGGCCGTCAATTCCAATGACAAAGTACTGAACAGGAATACCAATGTGCTGGAGTTTATCAACCGGCAAAAAGGGTTTTCCGGAAAAGTGGCCGCGTTCACTACCTGGGATGTATTTCCCTACATTTTTAACACGGGCCGCAGCGGACTTTTTGTAAATTCGGGTGTAGACAGCCTGCATTTTTCCGACAAGGGGTTGCAGGTCGTGAATGAAATGCAGTTTCTCGCGCCGCAGCCTTTGGAAGTACGGCCTGACGTGATCACGTATTTTGCAGGAAAGGAATACCTGAAGACCTATCGGCCCAAGGTTTTGTATATTGCTTTTGACGAGACCGACGACTTTGCGCATGCGGGCTTGTATGACCAGTATCTTAGCCAGGCCCATGCGGAAGATGCCATGATCGGGGACTTATGGAACACTTTGCAGTCCATGCCCCAATACAAAGATAAGACCACGCTGATCATCACATGTGATCATGGCAGGGGGGATGAAGTGAAGGATAATTGGCGTCATCATGGCAAGGAGATACAAGAGTCCGGAGAGATCTGGATGGCTGTGATGGGCCCCGATACGAGGCCGGCAGGGGAGGTCAGCACCCATACGCAGCTGTATCAAAAGCAGTGGGCTTCAACCATGGCTGCCCTGCTTGGTTTTCAATTCCTGCCGGACCACGGCTCTGCGGAGCCAGTTCCAACGGTGTTTTAAATAATTAAAAGGCCAGATATGGATAGTGAAAAAGCGCGGGAGATCACCGATGAGATCTTCGGAATGTATGAAAGCTATGGCGGTGAGGAATATGCCGGTGAAAAGGTCTCGCAGCTGGAGCATATGGTGCAGGCGGCCCAGCTGGCGGAAGAGGAAGGATATGACGACGAGGTCATACTGGCCGCCTTCCTGCATGATGTTGGGCATATCAGCGAGGCAGCGACGGGAGAGAATGGAATGGACGGATTCGGTATAAAAGATCATGAGGCCATCGGCGCTGAATTCCTGAGAAAAAAAGGCTTCTCGAAAAAGGTTGTTCGCCTGGTGGAATCCCATGTGGAAGCTAAAAGATATCTGACGGTGCGGGAACCCGGTTATTATACGCAGCTGTCGGATGCGAGCAGGAAGACGCTGGAATACCAGGGTGGTCCTATGACGGAGGAGGAAGCGACCGCATTCGAGCAATATCCGCTGTTCGGGATGATCGTCAAAATGCGTAAATGGGACGAACAGGCGAAGATCGAAGGCAAGCCTTTACCCGACCTTGAACACTATAAAGAGATGATGACCCGGCACCTAACTACTATATGAACTTTTATGAGCAATATTCAACTGGTGGTTTTTGACATAGCGGGGACGACTGTTCATGACAAGGGCGATGTAGCCCATTCGTTCATGGAGGCTTTTCTGGATTTCGGACTCACGGTGCCGAAGGAAGAGGTAAAGAAAGTAATGGGCTTCCGCAAGATCGATGCTATCCGGCGGCTGCTGGAAAAATATGCGCCTGCCCAAAAGGGGGACCGGGCGCTGATCGACAGGATCCATGACAGGTTTATTACCAGCATGATCTCATTTTACCGTACGGAAAAAGAATTGCGTCCTTTGCCTCATGCGGAGGAGGTATTTTCGGCACTGAAGCAGAAGGGTATGCAAATTGCGCTTAACACCGGGTTCACCCGTGCCATTACGGATACTATCCTGCAGCGGCTGCATTGGGACAATGGGCATGGTCTTATCGACCAGGTGATCTGCAGCGACGAAGTACCTGAAGGACGTCCTTTTCCTTACATGATCCATCAATTGATGGAGCGGCTGCATATAGTTTCTCCCGCCCGGGTACTGAAAGTGGGGGATACGGAAGTGGATGTGGAAGAAGGCCGCAATGCGGGATGTGGGGTAGTGGTCAGCGTCACCACCGGTGCGTATACCCGCACCCAGTTGGAGCAATATCATCCCGACCATATCATTGACAGCCTGGAAGAGTTAATGCCCATTATTGAGCATGCCTGACCGGGTGGTCATACCGCCCGGGCCCGTGGCTGCCGCCGCAGGTGGTCATCCGACGCTTCGGAGCAGGCTATCAGCCAGTCCTGCCTGGGTATTCATTTTATATGTGTCTTTTTCTTCTTTTGTGGTCTATTCCAGCATGTACGGTTTTCGGAAGCCTTTCACCGCCGCGTCGTATGACAGCGTCCGGCTGTTGGGCATCTCTTACAAAGTGGTGCTGGTGATCTCGCAGGTGCTGGGCTATATGTGCAGCAAATTCTATGGTATCCGGTTTATAGCTATGATGCAGCCTTCCCGGCGGGCGGGCTATATCATCCGGCTGATGCTGATCTCGTGGGCGGCGCTGCTGCTTTTCGGCCTGGTGCCGATGCCCTATAATTTTATTTTTTTATTCATCAATGGACTGCCCCTGGGTCTGATCTGGGGCCTGGTGTTCGGATTCCTGGAAGGCCGGCGGGTCACGGAGCTGATGGGCGCCATCCTGGCCACCAGCTTTATTTTTGCCAGTGGATTAGCAAAGACGGTGGGGAAGGCGCTGATGCTTTATGCAGGCGTCAATGAGCAGTGGATGCCTTTCACGGCAGCCGCTATTTTCATGGGACCGCTGTTGCTGGGGACCTGGTTACTGAACCAGACACCTCCGCCCACGGCAGCTGATATCACGCAGCGTACGGTGAGGCTGCCTATGGAAAAACCGCTTCGGAAAGCGTTCCTCCGTCAGTTCGGCTTTGCCCTCATTCCTGTTATCATCGCTTATGTTATATTGACCATTCTCAGGGATTTCTGCGAAGATTTCACCAACGAACTGTGGACAGAGACAGGGTCCTTGCAGCATGCAACCGTATTTGCGCAAACCAGCACCATCGTATCCCTGATCGTACTGGCAGTCATCGGGGGTTTTTATTTAATAAAGAATAATTACAAAGCTTTCCAGCTGAATAATGTCATTATCATCGGCGGCTTTGTGCTGGCAGCCGTGGGAACGGCGGGCTACCATTTGCATATCCTTTCACCGGTGAACTGGATACTTGTTGCTTCCGCCGGGCTCTACCTGGGATATATACCTTACAACTGTTTTTATTTTGAAAGAATGCTGGCCGCCTATAAAGTGCCCGGGAATGTGGGGTTTCTCATTTATTTCGCCGATGCGTTCGGCTACATGGGCACGGTGGTTGTCCTGCTGGTGAAAGAATTTGTCCGGATACGTTATACGTGGGTGGATTTTTTCACAGTGATCTTTTACGCTGCGGCTGCCGTCGGCATTGTGCTGGTGCTATGGGGGGCTGTGCTTTATGACAGGATCTACAAAAAGAAATAGGTAGTTTATGCAATCATCTCGATCGGCCATTGTCATCGGAGCGGGTATCGTGGGGCTGGCGACCGCCAGGGCCCTGGCGTTGAGGGGATTTTCGGTGAAGGTCTTTGAAAGGAGCGAAAAGGCGGTAGGCGCTTCCATCCGCAATTTTGGAATGATCTGGCCTATTGGCCAGCCGGCGGGTAAGATGTACCACAGGGCGGTGCGCAGCCGGGATATATGGAAGGAGCTTGCTCCAAAGGCGGATTTTTGGGCTGAGCCGGCCGGGAGCCTCCATGTTGCTTACCACCCTGACGAATGGCTGGTATTGCAGGAGCTGGCGGAGATCTTCCGCAGAGAGGGAAGACCGGTGCAATTGCTGGACAGGGCAGGTGTGGCCGGCGCTTCGCCGGCTGCCGTTCCCGGAGGGCTGCTGGGGGGGCTGTATAGCAGGGATGAATTGATCGTGGATCCCCGGGAAGCCGTCTCCGCCTTGCCGGTGTGGCTATCCGGCCAGCTGAAAGTGGAGTTCTATTGGGGGAAATGTGTGTCTTATATTTCGGATCAGGCGGTGTACATAGGCAACGACGAGGAATATGAGGCGGACCTGATCTTCATTTGCAATGGCGCGGACTTCGAGACGCTGTATCCCGAGCATTTTTCACAGCAGCCTGTCACCAAATGCAAGCTGCAGATGATGCGCCTGGCGCCGCAGCCTGCGGAATGGCGGATAGGGCCAGCGCTTTGCGGGGGACTTTCTCTCATCCATTACAACAGCTTTAAGGCGGCCGCATCCCTGGCAGGGTTGAAGCAACGTTATACGGAAGAGATGGCGGATTACCTGGAATGGGGCATTCACGTAATGGTCTCTCAGAATGGCAATGGCGAGCTGACTGTGGGCGATTCACACGAATACGGGCTTACCCACGATCCTTTTGATAAGGAGCTAATCAACCGGATGATCCTGGACTATCTGCGTACGTTCGTCCGGGTAAAGGACTGGCGTGTTACCCAGACCTGGAATGGCATATATGCGAAACTGACGGATGGAGCGTCGGATCTCTTCATTTCTCCGGAGCCTTATGTGTACGTGATCAATGGTTTGGGAGGCGCGGGCATGACCCTCTCTTTTGGTCTTGCCGAGGAATTAGTGGAAGGTTTGTAGTAGTTTTGCCGGATGAATAGACTGAGATCAATCATTGCGGCCAACCGCAATTTTCTTCTCTGTTATGGCTTTTTTTTCCTGGTGGGGCTGATATTCCTTCTGATGGAAGGGAAAACGGCCACCTTCTTATTCCTCAATCCTTTTCACCGGAGCCTGTTAGACTATTTTTTTATTGCTTTTACCTATCTGGGGGATGGCATTTTCGCCGTGGGGCTGGTTATTCTCCTGATGGTGCTGCGCCGCTGGTCCCAGGCCTGGCAGCTCCTCACTGCCTTTCTGCTGTCGGCATTGCTGGCGCAGATCCTGAAGAATGTCTTTTCCATGCCCCGTCCGTGGGAGGTCTTCGATCACAAGGAATACATTTATTTTATCGATGGTATAACCCGCCGTGGGTATAGCAGTTTTCCCTCAGGGCATTCCACCACTGTATTTGCGCTGGCGACCATGCTGGCCATGTTCGAGAAGAATAAAAGGACGAATGTATTTTACGTGCTGACGGCAGTCGCCGTAGGGTATTCGAGGATCTACCTGGGCCAGCATTTCCTGACGGATGTATTGATGGGGTCCTTTCTCGGGGTGACGACGGCCGTTCTTGTGCATTGGTTTTTTATCAAAAAGTTCCGGCCACCGCAGTAGCATTGCAGATTTCCACCTAAAATTTTCTGTATTGATATGATATACGTACGTTTGCGCTCTATTTTTGGAGAAAATTCAATTATTTTAACGCCTTATGCTTGAAGGTAAAAAACTGGTGATCGTACTCCCGGCCTATAATGCCGAGCTTACCCTCCGTAAGACGTATGGAGAAATTCCCTTTGACATTGTGGATGAGGTGGTGCTGGTCGACGACAACAGCAGTGACCGGACGGTGGCCGTGGCCCGCGAGCTGGGCATTTCCCATATCATCAAGCATGACAAGAACCGGGGTTACGGAGGCAACCAGAAAAGCTGCTATAACAAGGCGCTGGAGCTGGGGGCGGACATCGTGATCATGCTCCATCCCGACTACCAGTATACGCCGAAGCTCATCCCTTCCATGGCCTGGCTCATTGCCAATAACGTTTACCAGGTGGTGCTGGGGTCCAGGACCCTAGGCAAGGGCGCTTTGCATGGCGGCATGCCCCTGTATAAATATATCTTCAACAGGATGCTGACCTTCTTCGAGAACGTGATGCTCAAGCAAAAACTGGCTGAATACCACACGGGCTACAGGGCTTTTTCCAGGGAGATCCTCCAGCGGATAAACTACGACATCAACTCGGAGGATTTTGTTTTCGACAACCAGATGCTTTCCCAGATCATTTACCTGGGCTATGAGATCGCGGAGATCACCTGTCCTACCCGATATTTTGAAGAGGCTTCCAGCATCAATTTCCGCCGCAGCGTGATCTATGGGCTGGGCGTCCTGCAGGTGTCCGTTGTTCACCGTCTCTGTAAATGGGGGGTCATGAAAAGAGAGATGTATAAACCTCTTAAATAGAATATCTTTGCGGCCAAAAGCCTGGTAATGCGTTTGAACAAAACCACCACTATCGTACTCATCGCCATTCTCGGCGCCCTTTTTTTTATTCCTTTCCTGGGCCGGGTGCATTTGTTCGACTGGGACGAGATCAATTTCGCCGAATGCTCAAGGGAGATGATCAAGCTGGATGACTATTCCCGTGTATATGTGGACTTCAAGCCTTTCTGGGAAAAGCCCCCGATGTTCTTCTGGATGCAAAGCACGGCCATGAAGATGTTTGGGGTGAACGAGTTCGCCTCGCGCTTTCCCAATGCTCTTTGCGGCATCGTCACCCTTATCGTGGTCTTTTGCATCGGCCGGCGGATCTATGACAGCCGGTTTGGCGTCCTTTGGGCGCTGGCTTATGGGGGATCGCTCTTTCCCAATATGTATTTCAAATCGGGCATCATCGACCCCTGGTTCAATCTCTTTACCTTTCTTTCCCTTTATTATTTCATATTATATCATTGGAAGCGGAATGGCTTTGACAAAGAAGGGTTGACCAGGCCGCTCTATTTCTATGTATGCTGGTCGGCCGTATTCATGGGACTGGCGATCCTCACCAAGGGGCAGGTGGCGCTGATGGTCTTCCTCCTGGTGCTGGGTGTCTACTTCATCTATAACCGGTGGAAATTCTTTTTCAGCTGGGGACATGTCCTGCTCTTCCTGGTGATCTCCTTTTTGGTGCTGTCCACCTGGTATGGGTATGAGACGGCCAAGCGGGGACCCTGGTTCATCAATGAGTTCTTAAAATACCAATACCGCCTGTTCACCACGCACGATGCGGACCAGGCCGGATTCTTCGGTTATCACTATATTGTATTGCTGGTGGGCTGTTTCCCGGCTTCGATCCTGGCCATCCCTGCTTTTTTCAAGGGGCACTATGGCAGCCGGTATGACAAAGACTTTAAAAAATGGATGATCTTTTTGTTCTGGGTAGTGACCATCCTGTTCACGATTGTCCAGTCCCGGATCATTCATTACTCTTCGCTGGCCTGGTTTCCCGTCACTTTCCTGGCGGCTTATTCCATCTATAAGTGGCAGCGGGGCGAGGCCGTCTACAAGAAATATGTGGGTGTGCTTACGGCGATCCTCGGTGGGCTGATCTCCCTGTTGCTGCTGGGGGTTGCGATCCTCGGGCTGAATGTAAAAAGACTGGCGCCCTATGTCGATGATATTTTTGCCAGAGCCAATATGGAGGCGGAAGTGCATTGGTCGGGGTGGGAAGGGCTGGTAGGCATCCTGCTGGTCGCCTCATTGATCGTGGGCATAAGAAAATTACAGCAGGGCCAGTTCGATAAAGCCGCCCGGACTCTCTTCGTTGGCATGGCGATCGTGGTGTTTTTAGCGTCCGCCATTATTGTTCCCAAGGTAGAGCGGTATTCGCAGGGCGCCAACATCGATTTCTTTATTGCCCGTCAGGGGGAGGATTGTTATGTACATTGCCTGGGCTTTAAAAGTTATGGCGAGCTGTTCTATACGATGAAGGAAAAGCCGACGAATCCCAACTATTATAATGAGCAATGGCTGGTGTCAGGCGATATCGACAAGCCTGTCTATTTTGTCACGAAGGTGGACAGGGAACAGAATTATAAGTTCCCGCAATTAAAGGAGCTGTACCGCAAGAATGGGTTCGTGTTCATGAAGCGGGAAGTCCCCGGCCATTAACCTATTTCTTCTTTCCCGAAAAGAATTTCAGCATATTGCTGACCACCTTGTCGTTGGCGCCCAGCTTCCCTTTAAGGGCTGTGTACAATGAGACAAGGGCATTGTCCAGCCTGACGAGGATCTTTTTGCTGCCTTCGCCCGGCCTTGCCTGGTAGTAGGTTGCCCTCCGGAAAGGGTTGGCTTCGATCGTATAATAATACAGCGCGATAGAACGCCTGAAGACGCCTTCGGGGCATGTCATCGGCTCGGGATGGCCATGGAACGAGTCCGCATCGGTATTGAAGATCACACAGCGGTTGAATACGGGCGTCACCTTTTCTTCACAGGCCTTCATTTCCCTGTCCCATAGTTCCAGCTTGCCTCCCCAGGCCTCTTCCCATTCTTTGTTGAGGTAGACCAGCACGTTGACGCGGCGCTGCCATTTGCTGTGATGGGGATGTACGGTGAAGTCGGCATGTATGTTGAGATATCCTCCACGGGTGGACTGGTGGATGCCGCCACCTTCGAGGCCATCATCCTTCTGCAGGTCTTTGATACCTGTCAGCTTGCTGAGGAATTGCAGGAATTCAGGGGAGTTGAGCTCGTTGATCGTGCTTTTGATGGTTTCAGGCAGGAGGTCCAGCTTATTGAGCCCCCGCTTATTTTCATTATAGTGCTTGTAATTGATCCAGCCGTCTGTTTCGTTGAGCTTATTGAATTCGGCGATACAATCTTTCAACACTTCGGGATTCAGAAAGTTTTCCAACACGATATGCGGATATGGGCTGGCACTTTGGTATTTTTTACCTAATTCGTCGAGCTGGCTGGTCCAATTGCTATAATCAAATATTTGGGTCGTGGTTGTCACTGCCTGCAATTTTAATGCGCAAAGCTACGGAAAAGCTGTGAGCTACGAGCCATAATCAGCTTTGAGCTGTGAGCGTCGAGCTTTGAGTTAAGAACTTGTTAAAACCACCCTCGTGGCTCATGGCTCCCGGCTCACAGCTAGTCTAATCGCGGCGCGATTCCAGGGTAAACCCGATGGTCGTGCCTACGTCGGGAGTGCTCCGGACATGGATGGACTGACCATGGGCCTCTATAATATGTTTGCAGATGGCCAGTCCCAGGCCGGTGCCGCCTTTATCCCTGCTTCGGGCTGCATCCGTGCGGTAGAAACGTTCGAATATTCTTCCCAGGTGTTCCTCTTCGATCCCGATACCGTCGTCGCTGACCTCGATCAGGTCGTTCTTTTCGTCTATTTTATAGATACTGGCTACGATGGTGCCGCCCGGTTTGCCATATTTGGTGGCATTTTCCACCAGGTTGGTCAGCACCATGCGGATCTTTTCCTTATCGGCGAAGACGGTGATAGGGGATTCGCATCCTTTTTTGATAGAGGTTCGGATATTCTTCGCGGTGGTTTTGATGGAGAGTGATTCGAAGCTCTCTTTGATAAGGTCCTGTATGATGAAATTCTGCTTGTATAAAAGCTGCTCTCCCCGCTCCAGGGTGGAGATCTCATCCAGGTCGTTCATGAGGTTTACCAGCCTGTCCACATTCCTGGCGGCATTTTCCAGGAATTTTTTACGGATGCCCGGGTCTTCCATTGCCCCATTGAGCAATGTATCCACGTATCCCTGGATGGCGAAGATGGGCGTCTTGAATTCGTGGGCGAGGTTTTGCAGGAACTCTTTGCGGTAAGCCTCATTCTTTTTCAGCAGTTCGATCTCTTCGTTGCGCTTTTCCCCCCATTTTTCCACGTCTTCACGCACTTCGTCGATACTTTTCTGGGGAAGGATGTATTTAAAATAAACCTCTTCCTTTTTGGTAGCCTTCGTCTGGTGGATGAGCTTGTAGATCAGCTTTATCTTCCTGTAGATAAACTTTTCCAGTGTGAACTGGATAAGCCCATAGCTGCCGGAAAAGACGATGAGAAGGGAAGCTGCGCCTACGATGCCATTGTCCGTCAGCAAGTAAATGCCCGCTGAAATAGGCAGGGCCAGCAGTCCGGCTGTCAGCGCAGACAGTTGTTTGGGCGATAAATTCTTCGTAGAGGGCATCCTGTAAAATTACGAATCCCGATTCACAGATTGAACTTGTAACCCACTCCTTTGACGGTGGTGATGCAATCCAGCCCTAATTTCTGCCGGATCTTACGGATATGGACGTCGATGGTCCGGTCGCCTACGATCACTTCGTTCCCCCAGACCTGGTTCAGGATTTCATTGCGTAAGAAGACCCTGCCCGGACGGGAGGCCAGCAGGTAGAGCAGCTCGAACTCTTTTTTTGCGAGGGTGACGTCCTTGCCATCCACGGTTACCTCGAATTTGGAGGGGTCGATCGTCAGGTTCTCTATTTTAAGGACCTTTTCTTCCGGCTCCTTGTTGATCCGGCGGAAAAGCGCATTCACCCGGCTGACGAGGATCTTGGGGCTGATGGGTTTCGTGACATAGTCGTCCGCACCTGTTTCCAGGCCCCGGACATGGGAGCCTTCATCGCTGAGGGCCGTAAGGAACAGGATCAGGGTCTCTTTAAAAGCAGGCTGGGAGCGAAGGATCTCACAGACCTCTACCCCGTTTTTCTTCGGCATCATGATGTCCAGGATGATCAGATCCGGGCGGGTCACTTTAGCCTTGCCCACCGCTTCATCCCCGTCTTTGGCTGTGACCACGTCATATCCTTCCTTGCTCAGGTTGTATTGTATGATCTCCAAAATATCGGGTTCGTCGTCGGCTATGAGGATCTTCTTGCCTTTGGATTCCATCTTTCCTAAAAATTTACGCAAACCTACTGGAAATAAAGCTATGGGCGGATCATCGCCAATCAGTTTACAATTTGTTAATACATAAATAACATCGGCCGATACCCAACTACCCTTATCACCCTCCCGGGGCCGTCCTGCAGGGGTATTCTCTTAAATTAACACACATTTTCCTTTGGTCGTAAATTTGCATACATTACATTCGGAGCCAGCTGATCAATTCTTATGATTATACTTTTACGATCCATTCCTTTTGCTGCAGCGCTATCTGTACTCATGATAACATTCTCTTTCAGCGGAATGGCGCAGACCAATGCATATCCATATAAGGTGGCGCAGGACCGGATGCTCTGGCATGATAATGTTGACAAAGAGCAGCAAAAGCTGATCATCGCCGGCGGAGGCAAGCGCGACAGTCTGATCCGGCTGACCAGGGACGAGACAGTGAACCTCCAGGTCACCGATGCCCTGGTGCGGCAGGTGGATGAGCTTCAGCAGCAGATCGAGTTTGATTCCACGCTGAATACAAATAACAAGAAAAAATATCTAAGGGCACTGGAATTCCTATTAAGGGGTTTTCACCAGGCATACACCACTAAAGACATCCAGGTTTCCGCCGCCCCTGCGTTAATTGCTGCTTTTAAGCGGGCGATGGAGCTGGACAGGAAGGGAGAAAGTATCGAGCCTGTTATCACCGGAGGAAGCTATGAGACAGGGAAGGTACTGGTGGAATGTTTTCTTTATCCCACCGAGAACATCGGCGTCAAACCTGCCCGTCTTTACCTGGTTCGACGTTATTGTGAAATGCACCCTTCGCTGATCCTCAATTATTTACATAATCATCCCGGCCTCCCCTTCGAAGATAGCCTCATCGTCATAGCGGGACATCATGACGTCCGCCAGCTGTATGATTTTGCGGCTGCCAGCGGTGAGTTGGGCGCCCATATCCGCAGCTGCAAGGATACGCTGGTGCATACGGTGTCCATGATAGCGAACAGCCGGAGCGGTAACAGCAGGAGCGGCCAGCTGTATTTTCCTTTCCTTGACAACCTGGTGAAGGGACGTATCACCACTGAAGAGATCGATAAAGTAACGGGCGATGAGCTGAATTATTACCGGCTCCTGGTGAAGACGCGGCTGGACTATGCCGGCAGGATATTGCCGCCCGAAAGAGATACGCCACTGGAAATGAACGCGTTGACAGATATGCTGATGAAGAAGGGGAAGGAGATCTTCGTGCGGGAGATCAATGCGCTGCATACGGTGGAAAACCCGGCCATCCGATTTAAGATCCTGGACCCGCTGACGCCGGCCGAGCTTTATTACCTAATTGTGCTTAGCGAGGACGAGATCTATACTTCCAGTTATCTGGGGGTCTATGAAAGGATCTTCCAACGCATGGCCAATCCTTTTGGCGACAGCCTGATCATGCAGGTGCATGGCGATTATTTCCGTAAGTTCATCAAGATGGCTGCCGCCTATAATAAGCTGGACCATTTCCTCGGCACCATGGACAAGCAAAATGCGGGCACCATCATGAAGTCCTTTATCATCCACCTGGAAAAGGCCAATGAAGAAGAAGCGGTGGATGTGGCCGACTCCTATAGCAGCATTTTTGAAAAGAACCGGCCGCTGGCCCGTTTTATCCTGGGAGAAGTAAAGGCCAATTATGAGAAGAATATTACGGCAGGCGATAAGAAGGGCATTATCATTTACAGCCTGCTGCAGACCCTGTTCGAGTCGGCCGATACCACGAATAAGACCGATCTTTCCGCCCGTCTTGGCATCCCGCCTGTTTATACGGTGGACTATAACGCTTTGGCGGATGACAGTGGCCGGGTGATCCAGCAGGTCTTTTTTTATGGCGACCAGGACAAGGACGGTCAAAACTCTTTTTTGAACTTCATGGCCATGTTCCGGCCCCGGCCGGGCGTCAAGCCTGAATGGAAGATCACTGAGAATCCCCAATGGGTCACTATCACTTCAGTTCGTGGTAAGCCCGTGATGATCTTTGCCAATAAACCGCTGCTGGGAGATGACGACCCTGACGATAAGGCCCAGAAGGCGCTTGCCGCTTACCTGGAATCCCGCCACCTGAAACCTTCCATTGTCATACACCGGGGGCACAGCTATCACGTAAAATATACCATTTACCAGATGCCGGCTACTGCCCGCATCGTGGTCCTGGGTTCCTGCGGCGGATACAACAACCTCAGTGAGGTGCTGAAGATCAATGAGGATGCGCATATCATCTCCTCCAAGCAGGTGGGCACCAAGACCGTAAATGAGCCGATCCTGCAGGCTATCAACAACACGCTGCTGGCCGGCAGGGACATCGAATGGCTGCCTATGTGGAGAGAATTGAGCACGCATTTTCAGAACGATCCGGCAGCCAAGGAAAAGTTCGACGACTATATTCCTCCGTATAAGAACCTGGGGGCCATCTTCATCAAGGCATACAGGAATGCGATGGACCGTGAGTAGCTGTGAGCGGCGACCTGTGAGCTATGAGTGGAGACTTATATGTATTTTTGCTCCTTATTAAATTTTGGCTCGAAGCTAGCGGCCCATAGCTCGTAGCTGTTTTAAGTATGTCCGAAGAGATAAAGAAAAGGAAGATATTCGATTTCAGCCTGCTGCGAAGAGTATTTCGCTATGCCGCCCCGTATAAGAAACGTCTTTACATTTCTATTGCGCTTTCTATCCTGCTGGCTGCGCTGTCGCCCCTCCGTCCTTTCCTGATACAGGTGACCATTAATGACTATATCCGGAAAGGCGCTATGCCCGGGCTCTCTGTCAAAGACAAGATGGCGGAACTGGTGATCTGGATCACGGTCCTGCAGATCCTGCTGCTGCTGATAGAGACAGTGTCCCGCTTTTATTTTTCTTTCATTACGGCCTGGCTGGGCCAGACAGTGGTGAAGGACCTTCGGGTAGATGTCTATAAAAAGGTCCTGGGCCTTAACCTTTCGCAGTTTGATAAGACGCCCATCGGCACCCTTACCACCCGCACGATCAACGATATCGAAGCCATCAACGATATTTTCTCCGACGGGCTGATCCCCATTATTGCGGACCTGCTTTCCATCGTATCGATCCTGCTATTCATGTTTGTCGTGGACTGGCGGCTGACCCTCATCTGCCTGACACCGTTCCCCTTCCTCATCCTGGCTACCTGGCTCTTTAAAGAGTCGGTGAACAAATCATTTATCCGGGTGCGGAATGCCGTGGCTGCTCTCAATGCCTTTGTACAGGAGCATATCACGGGCATGGCGATCGTTCAGGCGTTTGCCGGCGAACATAGAGAGGCTGCGAAATTCAATAAGATCAACCGGGAGCACCGGAATGCGAATATCAATGCCATCTTTGCCTATTCCATTTTCTTCCCTTTGGTGGAGATCATCCTGGCTGTATCCACCGGCCTGCTGGTGTGGTGGGGCGCCCGCCAGGTGCTGCACTTACCGGAAGACCAGGCAAGGGAGCTCAGCGGGAAGATCATTTCTTTCTTTCTTTACCTGAACCTCCTGTTCCGTCCACTGCGGGTGATAGCAGACAAGTTCAATGTATTGCAAATGGGCATGGTGGCCAGTGAAAGAGTGTTCCGGGTTTTGGATAATGACGACACTATCAAGACGGAAGGGAATTATGCGCCGGATAAGATAAAAGGGAAGGTGGAGTTCAAGAACGTGAATTTCGCTTATGTGGACGATCGCTACGTTTTGAAGAATGTTTCCTTCACCATCCAGCCTGGTCAAACAGTGGCCATTGTGGGACATACAGGCAGCGGCAAGACCTCTATTATCAGCCTGATCAATCGCCTGTACCAGATAAAGGAAGGAGAGATCCGGATCGATGACGTACTGATAGAAGACTATAAGCTGGATCAGCTGAGGAAGAACATCGGCGTTGTGCTGCAGGATGTTTTCCTTTTCTCCGGCTCGGTAAAAGATAATATTACGCTGCGCAATGAAGATATACCGGAAGAAAAAGTAATAGAGGCGGCCAGGCTCATCGGTATGCACGAGTTTATCATGCGGCTGCCCGGCGGATATCATTACAATGTGATGGAAAGGGGCAGCACACTTTCACTGGGTCAGCGTCAGCTCCTGTCCTTTATCCGTGCCCTCCTGTACGATCCTTCCATTCTCATCCTGGACGAAGCCACTTCTTCCGTCGATACGGAATCCGAGCTGCTGATCCAGGAGGCCATCGACAAACTGATCGCCGGCAGAAGCTCTATCGTCATCGCCCACCGTCTTTCCACCATCCGGAAGGCCCACCAGATCATTGTAATGGATAAGGGTGAGATCAAGGAGATCGGGACACATGAGCAGCTGCTGGAGCGACAGGGGCATTATTTCAGGTTGCACCAGATGCAGTTTGAGAAACAGGAGAAGATCGCGTGAGGGGGGCCAGGCCGGAAAGAGGGGGGATTTGGCCAATTTTCAAGCGCCTTTTTTTAATTCTATTTTCATATTCTCCGGCTCCAGCCTTATCTTTGCGGCAAAATTCGGGGAAGGTATGTTATCAAGATGCAGCAAATTCACGATGGTCGCGGTTTTCAGCCTAAGTTGCCTGCTTTTTTCGGCAGTTTCATAC
>Ga0068860_100000326_pt1 | contig 64692 bp, 59 predicted proteins | sample KBSSwiS32_FD_66597 | JGI IMG/M metagenome (GOLD analysis project Ga0068860, IMG submission 66597) | Switchgrass rhizosphere microbial communities from Kellogg Biological Station, Michigan, USA - KBS Switchgrass S3-2 | ecosystem: Host-associated > Plants > Roots > Rhizosphere > Soil ... | reverse complement strand
CGGCTCGTGCTCGTCGTGTCACAACGGTATGACAGCGACCGGTAAATCGAATACGCACATTGCGAGCACGAATGCGTGTCAGGCCTGCCACAACACGACGGCGTGGAATCCAGCAACAAAGGTCGATCACACGCAAGTCAGCGGTAGCTGTGCATCGTGTCATAACGGTACGACAGCGACCGGCAAACCGACCAATCATATTCAAACCACCGCAGCGTGCGATGTGTGTCATACGACGACGGCATGGAGCCCCGCGCATTTCGATCACAGCGGTGTTACAGGCAGTTGCATGAGTTGCCACAACGGCACGACGGCGACCGGCAAGCCGACCAATCATATTCAGACATCGAGCGATTGCAGCATCTGTCACACCACGATTGCGTGGACACCGGCGCATTTCGATCACAGCGGCGTCACCGGCTCGTGTTCGAGTTGTCACAATGGCACCACAGCCACCGGAAAATCGCCGACGCACATTGCAAGTACGAATGCATGCGACGCCTGCCATAACACCTCGGCGTGGAATCCGGTGACCAAGCTCGATCACACGCAAGTCGTCGGTACATGTACGTCATGTCACAACGGCACCATCGCTACTGGAAAATCACCGACACACATTGCAACGAATTCGAGTTGCGATCTATGTCATACCACTACCGCGTGGACACCAACGCACTTCAATCACGGTGGAGTAGTAGGAAGTTGCTCGAGTTGCCACAACGGCACGACCGCCACCGGAAAATCGGCGTCGCATATTGCGAGCACCAATGCCTGCGAGGCCTGCCATAACACGGCCGCGTGGAGCCCCGTGACCAAGGTGGATCACACGCAAGTTACCGGCAGTTGCTATAGCTGCCATAACGGCACCAAGGCGACCGGCAAGCCGCTGACGCATCCAAATACGACCAATACTTGCGATGCCTGCCACAGTACCAGCACGTGGAATCCGATTACGCGCATGGATCACACGCAGGTGCTTGGCCGTTGCGATAGTTGCCATCTGGCGGATAAGCCGCGCGACCATCCGTCGACCGGCGGCAAGGATTGCAATGCGTCCGGCTGTCATACCAATACGCGCAACTTCACGTCGTGGAATAGATGATGTCGTTGCGCGCTGTTCGCCCGATTCAATTTTTGCAATTCATTGTTGGCGGATTATTGGTGCTCGGAGCCGCGACATCGAGTTGGGCGAGCAGTGTGGTCGATCGTGCAGAAATTCGCATGGCTGAGCAGTACGCCGATATCGAAATCAAATTCAATGTGCCGATCAGCATTCGCAATTACGCACCGCTTGCGCATGGCGAAATATTGCAAGTCGGAATTGAGTTGCCGAGCGATGCAGCGCTCGGCAATGCCATGCAACTTGGTGCGACCGAATGGATCGCCGGCAGTCAGCCGAGCGCAGTGACGTTATACGAATATCTGCGTTTTGATCGCGAGCGTGAGCCGAATCACGGCCGCCTGATCATCAAATTTCTGCGCGATGTAAATTATTCGGTTTACAGAAGTTCGGACTCGCGCTCGGTCGTCATTTCGATTTTGAAAACCGATCTGCCGAAGCAGCGCAATGTGAAAATTTCCGCCGCGCCGCAAATGCTGCCGAAGCCTGAAGCGCCACCGAAAATTGTTGTGCCCGAGATGGCGGTGGCCTTGGAGGCGCCGGCGGCTTTTACGCCACCGCCGTTGACTGAGGTGGCGATGCCACAGCCCGCCGCTATTGTGCCTAATCCGGTGGAGGCACCCTCGCTCGCTGTTGAGCCACCGCTACCGGCAACTAATTCGCGCGTTTCGGTTACTGCAGCCGCACCGACAGTGCCGTTGCCGCCTATCGCGAACAGCGGCCCGAAACCGCTGGAACGATCGAGCGGAAAAAACGACGGCTGGCGCGTGTACGGCGGAGTTTCGCAATACTACCGCTATGCCGATGTGAAAATTACGCGCAGCGGCGATCCGCGTTTCAATACCACCGATTCGCAAACCTCCGAATCGGATTTACGTACTAACCTCGACTTGAGCGCGCGTTATCGCAGCGACGATTGGGATATGCGCTCGCGTTTCAATGGCGGCTATGTACTCGATTTTCTCGATCACTCGAAAGACACGTTTCATTCGCGCTACAGCGGCAATCGCGCATTGCTCAGCGATGCGTATGTCGATTTACGCAATCGCCACAGTGATATTTCGGCGAAAGTCGGGCGCCAATACGGCAGCACCGGTGGCGTATTTGGCCGCTTCGATGGTGCACAAATCGGTTTGCCGGTGGCATCGGGCTTGCGCGCCAATGTAGTTGCCGGCACGCCGGTCGATCTGACCAGCGATAAAACGGTCGATGACACGAATAGTTATTTTTACGGTGCGAATATCGATATCGCACCGAAAAACAGCCGCTGGCAGTACAACCTGTACACGCTGCAGGAAATGATCGACGGCATCGTCGATCGCCGCGCGGTCGGTGGCGAGACGCGTTACTACGGAGAAAACCGTTCGCTGCTGAGCCTGCTCGATTACGACGTCGAGTACAGCGCGTTGAATCGCGCCTTGTTGATCGGCACCTGGGCGTTGCCGAGTAAAACCACTTTCAATGCCACCATCGATTATGGCTATAGCCCTTTATTGACGACGCGCAATGCATTGATGTCGCAACCGGGCTATCGTTCGATCAAGCAATTGCTGCAGACCTATGGCGAGAACGAAATCAAGCAGCTGGCGCGCGATCGCACCGCGAAGTACCACACGATCTCGACCAGCGTGACGCAGGAGTTCACGCCGAGCCTGCAGTTGTATGGCAGCGTCGGCGAATATTATTACGGCGCAATGCCGGCTTCCGGCGGTGTCGAGGCGATGCCATCGACCGGAAACGAATTCGATTACGAACTGCAGCTGATCGCCAGCGGTTGGCTGCAGCAGAACGATACGACCTCGTTCGGGTTGCGCTACTACGACGGCAATACCGTGCGACGTAGTGCCGTCGGCATCGACGGCCGTTATCTGTTCGGCAATTGGCGATTGAATCCGCGGCTGTGGGTTGAGTTACGCAACAACGTGAGCGACGGCACCGACGAATGGGTTTATCGGCCGGGCCTGCGCATCGAATACAGTTTTTTGCGGCGCTATCACATCGAACTCGATGCGAGCAGCGATATGTATAAGGGCAAAATTCCGCGCGTCGGCAATCAGGATATTGTCGGTAATTTCTTGCAGCTCGGTTATCGCATCGATCTGGATTAGTTAACTGTTTTTGTCTGAGAAAATCGTTATGCGCATTCTAGTGGTCGAAGACGATGCACTGCTGGGTGACGGCATTCAAGTCGGTTTGCAGCAGCAGGGTTTTGTGGTCGATTGGGTTCGCAATAGTCAAGCGGCAGATTTGGTCGTGGCGACCGAAGTCTATGCGGCAGTGGTACTGGATTGGAATCTGCCGCAAACATCGGGTTTGGATTTTCTCAAGCGCAAGCGCAGCGCCGGTGTAAAAATTCCGGTGCTGATGCTGACCGCGCGCGATACTGTGCAAGACCGTATCGCCGGCCTTGATGCCGGCGCCGACGATTACCTAGTGAAGCCATTCGATCTGCGTGAACTCGCCGCGCGTTTGCGCGCGCTGATTCGACGCGCGACGGGTACAGCGGCCGGCACTATCGTGTGCGGCGCATTACAACTCGATCCGGCGACACATAAGGTGATGTATCGCAGCAGCGGAGTGGAATTGCAGGCGCGCGAATTCGCGGTATTGCAGGAGCTGATGCTGAACGCGGGGCGTGTGCTATCGCGCACGCAGCTTGAAGCCAGTTTGTATTCGTCAGGGCAAGAACTTGCTTCGAATGCAATCGATGTTTATATCCATCATTTGCGCAAAAAGATTTGTCCCGAGGTTGTGCAGACATTGCGCGGTGTCGGTTATGTCACGCCGAGGGAAGTGGCTTAATGATGGTTCCTGCAAAAATCGACGAGACTGAATTGCAATGACAACGGTGCAGGGCAGCATGCGTCAGCAATTACTGATCAGGTTGCTGATCGGTTTCGCCGCGATCTGGCTGATTGCCGGCACGATCTCGCTGTTGCAATTACGCGAACAAGTGCGGCGATTGCTCGATGTGAATTTACAACAAAGTGCAATGCCGCTGCTGCATGAAATTGAGGAGGCGTATCCGGAGCATGCGTTTTCTCTGTTTCGCTATTCATCGAATGTGATTTTTCAAATTTGGGGAGACGGTGACAAGCTGCAACTGCATTCCAAGAATGCGCCATTGCAGCATTTATCAAATCATTTCGATGGCTTTTCTGATAGCGAGATTGCCGATGCGGAATGGCGAGTATTCAGCGTATGGGATAACAATCATCGCTATCTGGTCCAGGTCGGCGAGTTGAAACAGGAACGGCGTTTCTTCGCGCAAAAATTGTTGCAGCCGTTATTGCGCTCGTTGTTGTTGGCCGTGCCATTATTCGCCGCGATGATCTGGCTGGTCGTCGGTCGAGCGCTGCGGCCGATGGCACAATTGCGCGATGAAGTCGCACGCCGCGATTCACAATTTCTCGCACCGATTCAAACCGCGGTGCCGCGCGAAATAGCGCCGTTGGTCGAGCGCCTCAACGAATTATTGGCGCGAATGCAAACTTCGCTCGACAGCGAGCGGCGCTTTACCGGCGACGCCGCGCATGAATTGCGTACACCTTTGGCCGCATTGAAGAGCCAGATTCAGGTTGCGTTAGCAGCGACCGATCAGCAGCAACAACGACATGCGCTGGAAAACGCACTGCTTGCGTGTGATAGCGCAACGCATCGCGTCGAACAGATGCTCACGCTTGCGCGCCTCGATCATGAGGTATGGCAGCAGGAGCCGGAAAGCATTGATCTGCACGAAGTTGCGGCGCAAGCCATTGTTGAAGCTGCACCGTTTGCGGCAAGTAAACATATCGCTTTGTCGCTCGATGGTAGTGTCGGCGCGACCATTCGTGCTCGTGCCGGCTTGTGGTCAATCTTGCTGCGCAATCTGCTCGATAACGCGATTCGTTACGCACCGGAAAATACGCAGGTCAATGTGCGCGTAGACACCACAGCCGACGCAGTGGAATTGGTGGTGGCGGATGAAGGGCCCGGTATCCCCGCCGATCAATTACCGAGTGCATTGGAGCGTTTCAATCGTCTCGGGCACAGCGAACATGCGGGCACCGGTTTGGGATTATCGATCGTAGCGCGTATTGCCGAATTGCATGGCGCCACACTGGAGTTGGCAGCAGGGCGCGCCGGTAACGGATTGGTGGTTCGAGTGCGCGTGCCGCGTTAATTCTAACGATTTAGCTTAGCGGCGCGCGCGACTTGATTAGCGGTTCGTGGGACCGGTATCGCGCGGAATGATTTTGATTTCGACGCGGCGGTTTTTCGCGCGGCCTTCTGCTGTTTTGTTGTCCGCTATCGGTTGGCTCGACCCCATGCCCACTGCCTGCATCCGCGACTGATCAGTACCCTGCGCACTCAGATAAACGACGACAGCATTGGCACGATTGACTGACAGTTGTTGGTTGTAAGCCGCTGGGCCGGTGCTGTCGGTATGGCCAACGATCTGCACGGTGCTATCCGGATATTCCTTCAGTGAGCTGGCCACTTTATTTAGCGATTGATAAAAGTCCGGCGCCAATTGCGCGCTATTGGTGGCGAAGCTGATTGCGCCCGGCACCACCAGATTAATCGTGTCGCCTTGACGCTGTACCTCGACGCCGCTGTTCGCCAATTTATCGCGCAGCTCTGCTTCCTGTTTATCAGCGCGATGACCGACGGCGCCACCGATCGCACCGCCGACAGCGGCACCGGTCAACACGCCACGCGTACGATCTTTATGGCTTGACGTTGCTGCACCGAGTACGGCACCGGCAATGGCGCCAATACCCGCATCTTTTGCGGTGTTCGAGGCTTTGCGCTCGCCGGTGTTCGGATCGGTAGTGGTGCAGCCGGCAATCACGGCGCAGCTGACAAAGCTCGCTATCAAAAACGATTTGGACATGGATGAGTTCCTTGGGGTTTCGGGAATGGATCGAGGTGCTTGCTTGTTGGAATTGGTGCGATTTTTTTTGCAGTGATTTTTCTGTTCGGCTTCTGCGCCTTTTGCCATCACAATGGCAAGTGTCGTGAACAGCGACATAGAGGTCGTAGGATTGACGGGCTTCGTGGTCTTCATTGTCATCTCCTCGCAGCGCGACGCCGACTGGCTGCGCTGATGTTGCGAGTAGATTAGTCGGCGGAAGCTGAATCGGCCCTGAATGCTGCCGCGACATTCGCGCGTAGATGCTGCGGATTGATGGTGCCGACAATGACACTGGTGACGGCCGGATGATTGAGCACAACGCGCAGCGATGCCACTGGATCTTCGATATGGCCCGATGCAAAAGCCTTTTTTATCAGCACGCCTTTGCGATGTTGAGCGCAATAATCGAGCACGGGTTTTTCAGCGGTGTGCTCGCTGTTATAAGTGGCCATCACGCCGTCGCTGGCTGCTGCGGCCGCGATGCCACCGTCGACCGTTTTGGTCGAAACACCGTAAGCGCGCAATAAGCCTTCGCGTTTCAATTGCTCGAGCATTGCCAATGTTTCACCGCGTTCCAGCAATGCCAGATCGTTGCCGTCGGAATGCACCAGCACGATATCGAGATAATCGGTACGCAAACGGTGCAGGCTGCGCTCGACGCTCAAACGCGTATGCGCTGCGCTGAAATCGAAACGCGATTCGCCGTTATCGAATTCCTCGCCGACCTTGGTGCAAATAATCCATTCCTTGCGCTGCCCACGCAGCAATAAACCAAGGCGCTCCTCGCTGCTGCCATACGCCGGTGCGGTATCGATCAAATTGATGCCGAGATGGTTGGCGAGTGCAATTAATTCGCTTGCGGCACGATCATCCGGAAGTGCGAATTGCTGCGGATATTTCACGCCTTGATTGCGACCCAGCTTCACCGTGCCGAGTCCAAGTGGGCTCAGATATATATCCGTGCTGCCGAAACGACGCCGCTCAGTTAATTTAATTTCGCTCAAAACAAAATTTCCCAGCACGGTTTGGCCAATGGTGGCACGGGTAATTGCGCGCATGGGGCAGGCAGTGGTCGCGCTTTCGGGTCGATCGCCAGCAGTGCATCGACTTCATCGGCCATATTCGGCGCCAGTGTTAATTTGGTGGGCCACGCGACGATGGCATTGCTGCAATTTTCGGCGTGAGCGGCGAACGCTTTATCGGGTTTTATCAAGCCTTTCTGTTTCGGTTCGGCGCGATCGATGCGTAATGTCGCCCACTCGGTAGTCCCGAAATCCACCCACGGAAATAATTCGCTCACCTCGCGTTTTGCGTGCGCAATTAATTCGGTCGGGCTCAAATCAACACCATTGGTCGCTAAATCGCCGCCGAGATACCACACCCAGCTGCCGTCACGCAGCGGGTGACTGGAGATGGTGAGACGCGGTGACGAATTGCCACCGGTGCAATGCGCATACAGCGCATGCGGATAGCGATGTTTCATCAAGCCTTGATGTAGCGGTCGCAATTGCATTTCCGGTTTCTGCGCGCCGATTTTCTGCAGCAAATTAGCGTTGCCGGCGCCGGCACTGAAAATAACCTGCTGTGCACAGCAGCGAATCATTTGCGCGCCGCAGCGTGCGGTAATAGCGGCAATCGTACCGTTAGCATTTTTTTCGAAGGCGATGCTGTTTTCTTCGATGTGATAAATGCAGCCGCGTGCGTTAGCGGCGAGCTTCGCAATTAACGATGGTACATCGAGGACCACATCGATCAATTTATACAGGTTGCCGCGAAAGGCCGGGTCGCGAAAAATCGGATGCGCATCTTTTTTCGCGATATTTTCGACCCGGCCGCGGGTCAATTTGCTGGCGAAAAAACCGGTCAGGCGCGATGCTAAATTTTCAGTCGACCACAAATAAAAATGTTCGCTGAGTACGTTGACGCCGCGCAGATCGACATCGCCGTCACCACGCAGGCAGCGGCGCCAGTGTTCCGGCATATCCGCAATCGCTTCTGATGACCCGGTTAATACGCCGCCGAGCGCGTATTTGATTCCGCCGTGAATCATGCCCTGCGAGTTGATGCTTTGGCCGCCGCCGAGCGCAGCGGTTTCGAACAGCACCGCGTTATAGCCGCGCGCGCGCAATCGATTCAGCAGCCATAGGCCGCCGATTCCGCCGCCAAAAATCGCAATGTCGACATCGAAGGAAAACACGCGCAAATCATCTCGCAAAAAAGGGGGGTTGCAGTATATCGCACCGTTGGTCGACCCCACGGGATGACGTAGTATACCCGCGCAGTCATCGTATCGATTTGCGACATATCCGTCTGGAGCCATCCATTGCCCTTTGCCCGCTACGCCTACACGCTACTTTTTTATTGCGCCTTGCCGTTGATCGGATTGCGGCTGTGGATGCGTGGTCGGAAAGCGCCGGCGTATCGCCAACGCATCGGCGAGCGTTTTGGTTTTATTGCTGCGTCGATCGCTCGCCATACATCGTTTAAGCCCGGCGGCATTTGGGTACACGCGGTATCGGTTGGCGAAACGATCGCGGCGGCGCCGTTGATTCGCGAATTACAGCAGCGTTATCCCGATCGCACCATCACGCTTACCACCATGACGCCAACGGGTTCGGAGCGCGCGCGCGCATTGTTTGGCGACTCGGTGCTGCATGTGTATGCACCATACGATGTGCCTGCGTGTATTGCGCGTTTTCTAGCGCGGGTGCAGCCGCGATTGCTTGTCATCATCGAAACCGAATTGTGGCCGAACACGATTCACGCCTGTGCGCGGCGCAATATTCCGGTATTGCTTGCGAATGCGCGGTTGTCTGAAAAATCGGCACGCGGTTATCGTCGTACCAGTGCGTTGACGACGCCGATGTTGCGTGAATTGACGACAGTGGTTGCGCAAAATGCCGATGATGGCGCGCGTTTTGTCGAACTTGGCTTATCGCCCAATCGATTGGTGATTTCCGGCAGCATTAAGTTTGATATTGCGCTCGATGCGGAATTGATCGCGCGTGCGCAGCTGATAAAAGCGCAGTGGCATGCCGCGCATTCGACGATTTGGATTGCCGCCAGTACGCACGCCGGTGAAGATGAAATCATTCTGCAGGCGCATCGACAGTTGCGCATGCGGCAACCCACGGCGTTACTGATACTCGTGCCGCGTCATCCTGAGCGTTTTGATGAAGTCGCGACGTTAATTGAACAAAACAAGTTGAACTATGTTCGTCGTTCGCTGCAACAGAAAGTGGCGGCAGATACTGCGGTGCTGCTCGGCGACACGATGGGCGAATTGCTGTTGCTATTAGGTTGCGCGGACATTGCGTTTGTTGGCGGCAGTCTAATTGCCCGTGGCGGTCACAATATGCTGGAGCCCGCAGCGTGGGGTTTGCCGATCATTACTGGCAACAGCGATTTTAATTTCCGTGAAATTTCGATATTGCTGCAACAGGCATCTGCGCTGACGACGGTCAGCGATAGCGACGAGCTGGCACGAACGGTAATTATGCGGGCTGCCGATTCTGATTTACGTACTCGCTCCGGCGCAGCTGCCCTACAGGTGGTCAATAGCAATCGCGGTGCATTAATAAAATTAGTGACGGAAATTTCACGCCTGTTGAAATGATCGCTTTGAGCATCCAACAAAATGAATTCTCACCGGATAGAGTAAGGCGGGATGTTCTCTGTCTCTCTGGGGACGTAGAGCCCCATGGATGGGACGAAACGAGCAGAACACGGATGTTAGCTTTAATGCGTTCCCAGCGAGACAGAGAACATTACGCCAACAATGAGTCTCGACATTCATTTTGTTAGATGATCTCAGTTTTCCTGCGTAGATTTATAACTGCTCGCTTTCGGCGAATCCGGCGGCACCAACCATTCATTCAGATCGTTAATATCTTGCGGTGTTAGCGTACCCGCCTGCTGTTTTAATTTCAGCATATCGAGCACATAGTCGTAGCGCGCATTTGCGTAGTCGCGCTGCGCCGAATAAAACGTGCGTTGCGTTTGCAGCACATCGACAATATTACGCGTGCCGACTTCATAGCCGGCACCGGTCGCGTCGAGTGCGCTCTGCGCGGAGATGATCGATTGCGAACGCGCTTTTATGCGCTGTACATCCGTTGTCGCCGCGATATGACGCGCGCGCGTGCCTTGAATAATGCTGCGTTCGGTATCGATGCGTCGCTCCAGCGCGGCATTGTATTGCTCGTACGCCTGACGTTGCGCTGAGCTGGTATAGCCGCCGCTGTATAGCGGCACAGTCAGTTTCAGCATCGCCATTTTTGTGGTCGATTCGGAATCGGGCGGAAAGCTAAATAGCGACGTAGGTGTTGTCTCCTGCGTGCCCTCGACGCGATTTTTTTCGTAACTCAAATTGCCGCTCAATTTCGGCGCGTGTTCGTAGCGTTTGGCGCTGGCATTTTCCTGCGCGGCTTCCATCGCATAAAACGCGGCTTTCAACGAAGAATTATTGGCGAGTGCGAATTTCACCCATTCGCCGCGATCGCTGGGGCTCGGGTCGGCTACCGGGAACTCTTTATTGAGCGGCCACAGATTTTCGTGAATTTGCCCAGTGAATGTCGACAGCGTTTCATATGCGGCCGCGAGATCGCCTTCGTCGGTCAGGCGTTGCGCGACGCTGGCGTCATACGCTGCGCGTGCTTCGTGTACATCGGTGATCGCAATCAGGCCGACATCGAAGCGCTGCTGTGCCTGTTCCAGTTGGCGTTTATCGGCAAATTCTTCGGAGCGTGCGACCTGCAAATTGTCCCATTGTCGCAGTACCGTGAAATACGCGTCGGCGACGCGCACGATTAAATCCTGCTGATCGGCTGCGAATTGCGCGCTGGCTTGTTGGCTGGTCAATTTGCCGCTTTTGAATGAGAACCAGGCTGGTAAATCGAAAATTTGTTGCGACAACGTCACGCCCCAGCCGCTGTCGGTAGTGTTGGTGCGCGTGTTGACGTTGCCGATCTGCGGTGTGAATGTCGGGCCGGTAAAGCCGGTGATACTTTGCGCATCGCTATCGACTTTGCGGCGGCCGTAATTGGCATCGCCCTGCACCTGCGGCAACAGCCGCGACTTGGCCTGCTGCTCGGTTTCGCTGTTGGCTTTGTAGGTCGCTTCCGCGGCGCGCAGTTTTGCATCGTTCTTCAGCGCCAATTCGTAAATATCGCGCAAGGTGTCGGCGGCGGCGAGCTGACTGAGCAGCCAGAGTGCGGCGCCGAGCGTAAGAAAGCGGCTTTTCATGATTCGACCCTGATCATCTTATTAATGATTTTTTTCGCGCTAACAGCGCGGTTAGCGCGACGAGTGTAACAAAGGCCATGCGGACAATCCCGCACGTGAAGAAACGGTAACCTGTGTTAGGCTTGGACGGAGGCTTGCAGTTATTGAGGTTGTTGTGAAATCCGCATCGGCTTGTCATAAACGCCGCTATCAGATCGATCTCGCCGCCCAGCAGGCGGAGTGCGAGTTGAATTATTCGCGCTTGTTGCGCCTGCTCCATACTTTTCTCGATGAAAAGAATCCTGCGGACCAGCACTATTTTGGCATCGGCGCATACCAAGAGATGATCGTGCGCGTGATCGAACGCTGTCCTTATACGACTACACTCGAAATTTCCCCGACGCCGCTGCCAGTCGATAGCGCCACGCCGAGTTTGACGGTGCGCGTGTATCACGATGCGCGCCTGGCGGAAGTCATCGCCTGCGCGAACCGACGCCGGGTGCAGCCGCGATACGAGTATCCGAACGAGGCGATGTATCAGCCCGACGAGAAGGCACAGTGGAACCGTTTTTTGGGTGAGTGGCTCAGTCATTGTCTGCAGCACGGCTTCAATCTGGACCGACCTTTGTCAGAATTTTGTGAACTCTGACCTGCAGGAATGTTACGTGGTCACTGGCGCGACGCAGTTTTGACGTTTATAAATTAACCATCGATAAAATTGGCGCAACCGGGACCTGCGGTGACTTCATTCTTCTCTGATCAACATGCGCCTCTGCGCATTGTACAAATCACCGATTGTCATCTCGGCGAGCGCGTTGGCACGCGTTTACTGAATGTCGATACGGACCAAAGCCTCGCCGCTGTACTAACGATGGTGCGCAGCAAACAGACACGCATCGATGCGCTACTCGCGACCGGCGACATATCCGATCAGGGCAGTACCGCAGCGTATCGGCGCTTTCTGCAGGCCACGCGCGATCTCGGTGCGCACACGCGCTGGCTGCCCGGCAATCATGACGATGCTGCCAGCATGCATAAAGCGCTCGGTGACGATGCGCGTCTGCAGCGCTCGTTGCTGATTGGCAATTGGCAGATCGTGATGCTGAATTCGGAAATTCCCGGCGCCGTCGGTGGCAAGCTCGCAGTGAGCGAACTCGACGCTTTAAGCGCATGTCTTGAAGCCGAGCCGAATCGTCATACATTGATTTGTGTGCACCATCACGTGCTACCGATCGGCTGTGCCTGGCTCGATCAGCAGATCGTCGCGAATGCCGATGAATTCTGGGCTCTACTCGATCGCTTTCCGCAAGTGCGCGCGGTGGTGTGCGGCCATGTGCATCAGCGCAGCGACACCGTGCGTGGCGATGTACGCGTGTTTACATCGCCATCGACCTGCGTGCAGTTCGCACCGAATAGCGCAGAGTTTCGCGTCGATACGCAAGGGCCCGGCTATCGTTGGTTCGATCTGCATGCCGACGGTCGTATCGACACCACGGTCGAGCGTGCCGATCACTACGAATTCAAAGTCGATCAGTCCGCCAGCGGTTATTGAGCCGTAATCGCTGCTTCTCCCCGCTAATTGCACAGCCTCGGCCCTGACGCTACAGTGCGGTCTCTTTTCGCGCTGTCGTCGTTATGGCCATTGCCTTCATTTATCTCCACGGTTTTTTGAGCTCGCCACAATCGGCGAAGGCGCGACAACTCGCGGATTATCTGCACGAGCATCATCCCGATATTGATTATGTGGTACCGGCGTTGCCGGAAGCGCCGCAGCGCGCGTATGCGATCGCGGAGGCAGCGGTGCAATCGCTGCTGGCTGATCATGCGCAAGTGGGATTGATCGGCAGCTCGATGGGCGGTTTTTACGCGACGCTATTGGCCGAGCGCTTTCATCTGCGCGCAGTGATTATTAATCCCTCGGTGCAGCCACAGCGATCGATCGAAAAATATTTTGGTGCGTACGAAAATCCCTATACCGGGCAGCAATTTTCGATCGGCGCGGCGGATGCAGAGGCACTGCAGCGGATGGCAGTCGCGCAACTCACGCAGCCGCGCAATTATTGGCTGCTTGCGCAGACCGGCGATGAGGTGCTCGATTATCGTCATGCGGTGGCTTTCTATAACGGCGCCAAACAAACCATCGAGCCCGATGGCGATCATCAATTTCAAGGGTTCGGCCGGTATTTGCCGGATGTCGTTAAATTCTTACAATGCGCGGCGGAATAATGCCGGCACATACTTCCGGCCGCTAACACCGCGTCGCAACTCACAGGAGCAGCAATGGCCAACAATTACACGGCTGAATCGATCGAAGTTCTAACCGGCCTCGACCCGGTGCGCAAACGTCCGGGCATGTATACCGATACCTCGCGCCCGAATCATCTCGCGCAAGAAGTGATCGATAACAGCGTCGACGAAGCGCTTGGCGGCTACTGCAATCAGATCGATGTGGTTTTGCATAAAGACAACTCGCTGACCTGCACCGATAACGGTCGCGGCATGCCCGTCGATATTCATCCGGAGCAAGGTAAGCCTGGCGTCGAAGTGATTTTGTGCACGTTGCACGCCGGCGGGAAATTCTCGAACGACAATTATCAGTTTTCCGGCGGTCTGCATGGCGTCGGTGTATCGGTTGTCAACGCGTTGTCGAAATTGCTTGAGGTAACGATTAAGCGCGATGGTCAAATTTACCGCATGGGTTTCGCGAACGGCGACAAAGCCAGCGATCTCGAAGTCATCGGCAGCTGTGGCAAACGCGAAACGGGCACCAGCGTACGATTTTTACCGGACCCCAGCTATTTCGAATCGCCGAAATTTTCCGTCACTCGATTGCGGCATGTGCTGCGTGCGAAAGCGGTGTTGTGTCCGAAACTGCGCGTTACTTTTCTTAACGAACAAGGAGGTGATGAAAGCAGCGGCGAAAAAGAGGAATGGTTTTACGAAGACGGTCTGCAGGATTATTTGAGCGGTGCGACACAGGCATTCGACGTATTACCGTTACAACCGTTTATCGGCAGCTTCAAAAGCGATCGCGAAGCGGTCGATTGGGCCGTGCAATGGTTGCCGGAAGGCGGCGAACTCATCACCGAATCGTACGTGAATCTGATTCCGACCGCGCAGGGCGGCACGCACGTGAACGGTTTGCGGTCGGGTCTGCTCGATGCGATGCGTGAATTTTGCGAATTTCGCAATTTATTACCGCGCGGCATCAAGCTAGCGCCGGACGATATTTGGGACCGCTGCTGTTACGTGCTCAGTTCGAAAATGCAGGACGCGCAATTTTCCGGGCAGACCAAAGAGCGCTTAACCTCGCGCGAAGCATCGGCATTTGTCGCCGGCGTGACGAAAGATGCATTCAGCCTGTGGTTGAATCATCACACTGAGGATGCCGAAAAACTCGCGGAATTGTGTATCAGCAATGCGCAGACGCGCTTGCGCAAATCGAAACAAGTCGCGCGTAAAAAAGTCACGTCTGGTCCGGCATTGCCTGGCAAATTGGCCGATTGCTCGGGCGGCGAAATCGAGCGCGGCGAATTATTTTTGGTCGAAGGAGACTCAGCTGGCGGGTCGGCAAAACAGGCGCGCGATCGCGTATTCCAGGCGATTCTGCCGTTGCGCGGAAAAATTCTGAATACGTGGGAAGTCGATTCGCTCGAAGTGCTGGCGTCGCAGGAAGTGCACGATATTTCGGTCGCGATTGGCGTCGATCCGGGCTCCGATAATCTCGACGGATTGCGCTATCACAAAATCTGCATTCTTGCGGACGCCGATTCCGACGGCGCGCACATCGCGACGCTGCTGTGCGCATTATTCGTCCGCCATTTTCATCCCTTAGTGAAAGCCGGGCATGTGTTCGTATCGATGCCGCCGCTGTTTCGTATCGATATCGGCAAGGATGTGTACTACGCGCTCGATGAAGCGGAGCGGCAAGGCGTGCTCGATCGCATCGCGGCCGAAAATAAACGCGGCAAAGTGCAGGTCACGCGCTTCAAGGGACTCGGTGAAATGAATCCACTGCAATTGCGCGAAACCGTGATGGATCCAAATACGCGCCGCTTGGTTCGTCTCGTCGTCGAAGCCGGCGATGATACATTGCAATTGATGGATATGTTGCTCGCGAAAAAGCGCGCACCCGATCGCAAGGAATGGCTTGAAACGAAGGGCGACCTAGCGGATGTCGTGTTGTAACAACGCTATAAAGGCGCTCGATAATAAATTGATCGAGCGCCAGCAAAAAGTTTCAGAACATTGTGTTCGTATTGGCGCCGGGTGATGGAACCGCCTGCAATGGAATGAAGTTATCAATGGCGCGAGAGAGAAATATTTGGAATTGTCCGCTGAGAAAACTTCGTAGCTCTTAGATTCAGAGACTCGGATTATCCAATTCGCTTTTCAGCGTTTGCATATCGAGCTCCTTTTCCCATTTCGCAATCACAATCGCGGCGATACCGTTGCCGATGAAATTGGTCAGCGCGCGTGCTTCCGACATAAAGCGATCGATGCCGAGAATCAACGCCAGCCCGGCAACCGGCACCGATGGCACGGTGGCCAGTGTTGCCGCCAATGTCACAAAACCTGCGCCGGTCACACCCGATGCGCCTTTCGATGTCAGCATCGCCACAATCAAGATCGTCGCCATTTGCGAAAATGTGAGTTCGATGCCGAGCGCTTGCGCGACGAATAATGTTGCCAGCGTCATGTAGATATTGGTGCCATCGAGATTGAAGCTGTAGCCACTCGGTACCACCAAGCCGACGATCGATTCGGCGCAGCCCAGTTTTTTCAGTTTTTGCATCAACGGCACTAATGCGCTTTCGCTCGACGATGTGCCGAGCACGGTCAATAATTCCGCGCCGATGTAACGCAGATATTTAAAAATATTGAAGCCAATTAAATACGCGACCGTACCGAGCACCGCAATAACGAAGATGAAGCACGTCAAATAAAACAGCGCAGCAAATCCGAGCAGCGGTCTCAGGGTGCCGATACCGAATTGACCAACCGTATAAGCCATCGCCGCACCCGCGCCAATCGGTGCCGCTTTCATCACGATATTCACCATGCCGAAAAATACTTTGCCGAACGCTTCGATTAGATTGATCACCGTCGCGCTGTGCGCGGCGACGCGGTTCAGCGCAATGCCGAATAAAATCGATACCAGCAGTACCTGCAATAAATCGCCATTGCCGGTAAAGGCGTCGGTGAATGTTTTCGGGATGATGTGGAGCACATAATCGGTGGCGTGTAATTGTTGCGCCCGCTGGCTGAATTCGCTGACTTTGCCGGCATCGAGTTTATTCGGATCGGCATGAAAGTTGGCGCCGGGTTGTACGAAGTGTCCCACCAATAATCCAAGCGCCAATGCCAGCGTGCTCACGGCTTCGAAATATAAAAATGCTTTGCCGCCAACACGGCCGAGTTTTGCCAGACTGCCGGCACCGGCAATGCCGTGTACCACTGTGCAGAAAATCACTGGTGCGATCAGCATTTTGATCAGCGCGATGAAACCATCCGCGAGCGGTTTGGCGGCAATGCCAATAGTCGGTGACAGGTGGCCGAGAATGCTGCCGCCGATAATGGCGAGCAGTACCCAAAAATACAATGACGTGGCGAGCTTGCGCATGACAACTCCATCGTTCTTATCATTGTGGCGAGGTGCGATCGGTAATCTAGCGCAATGCCCATGGGCGCGGTAGTCTGCGCGCTGCACCGTGTGTTGAGGTCCTCATGTCACAGCGAAACAATTCATCGCGCCGCCAAATCGAAGCCGGTTGGAAATTCGCTGCGGCCTTAATCATCGTGGCGATCGGCATCGGACTGGCGTGGCAATGGCGACATGCGCAGGTGGAGCTTGCGGTCGCGGCGCAGCGCGCGCAATTGCCGCTGGGCACGCCGCCGCCAATCGCGAAAGCCGAGTATTTTCGCGATGCTAAAACCATCCTCGATCATCGTTGTCTCGTATGTCACGGTTGTTACGATGCACCGTGTCAGTTAAAACTCGATTCACCCGACGGTATTCGTCGCGGCGCGACTACCGCGAAAGTCTACGACAGCGCGCGCCTATTTGCGGCCGAGCCGACCCGCTTATTTACCGATGCGCAAACGATTGAACAATGGCGCGCGCGTGATTTTTTTTCGGTATTGAACGAAGGCGAACAAAATCCCGCAGCGAATCTCGATGGTAGCCTGCTATATCAGATGCTCGCGCTCAAGCAGCGGCATCCATTGCCAGCCGATAGCAAATTGCCGGCGAATATCGATACTTCGCTGGGTCGGCAGGAGTTTTGCCCCAATCGCGATAATTTTGAAAAATATGCGGCGGAGCGGCCTTATCAGGGTATGCCGTTTGGATTGCCGGCACTCGAAGCCGATGAATTCAACACGTTGAAGCGGTGGTTGGAAAATGGCGCGCCGATCGACGAGCCGACGCCGTTGAATGCGGACACATTGCGCCATGTCGCCGATTGGGAGCGCTTTTTCAATCGCGATGATTTGAAAGCCCAACTGATGGCGCGTTATCTCTATGAACATTTATTTCTCGCCGATATTTATTTCGGTGCCGAGCCGCGCAATTTTTTTAAATTAGTGCGCTCGCGTACGCCACCCGGCACGCCGATCGATTTAATCGTTACGCGCCGGCCTTACGATGATCCCGGGGTGACGCGTGTGTTCTATCGTTTGCAGCCATTGCGCGCGACCATCGTTGCGAAAACGCACCTGCCTTATCTGCTCGATGAAAAACGGTTGCAGCGGCTCGATCAATTATTTTTGCGCGCCGATTTTTCGGTCGATAAATTGCCGAGCTATGAGGGGAGTGTCGGTGCCAATCCATTTATAGCGTTCGCGGCAATACCGGTGCAAACGCGCTATCGGTTTCTGCTCGACGATGCCGAATTTTTTCTGGCCAGTTTCATTAAAGGTCCGGTCTGTCGCGGTCAGATTGCATTGAATGTGATTCAGGACCAATTCTGGGTGGCATTCGCGAATCCCGATATCGAGGCGATGGTCGACAGCGATTTTTTGGCGCGTGAGAGTAATTATTTAAGCTTGCCGACAGAGCTCGGAGAGCAGCCGCTCAGCGTCGCGCACTGGAAGAAATACAGCGATCACCAGGCCGACTATCTGGTCGCCAAAGAAAAATTTCTGCAGGAGAAATTTGGCGATCCGCAGGCGGTGACCACCGATCTGCTATGGAATGGCGATGGTGTTAATACCAGCGCGGCATTGACGGTATTTCGGCATTTCGATAGCGCAAGCGTCGTGGAAGGTTTTGTCGGTGCGGTGCCGAAAACGGCGTGGATCATCGATTATCCGATGTTCGAGCGCATTTATTATTTGTTGGTGGCGGGTTTCGATGTTTACGGCGACGCCAGCCATTTATTGATGACGCGGCTTTATATGGATTTTCTGCGGATGGAAGGCGAAAGCAATTTTCTGAATTTTCTGCCGAAAGCAAGACGTGAGATCGAACGCAAATCCTGGTATCAGGGCGTCGGTGCCAGCGCGCGCGATTCCGTCTATCGCAAAGCAGCGGTCTCTCAACACGAAACCGGTATTCGCTATCAAACAAAAAATCCGAAGCGCGAGTTTTTCGATTTATTGAGCACCCGCTTAGGCCCATCGCTCTCGCATCGCTATGACCTTGCCGCGAGCGAGACGCCGGCCAATTTACTCGTGCCCTTGCAAAAGCTCGCGCAGCTGCAAGGGCGCCCGATTGCCGGCATGCCTGAAGTGGTGTTGCTACGAGTGGTGATCCGCGGCGAGCCGGATCAATTGTTCACTCTGATTCACAATGACGATCGCAGCAATGTCGCCGTGCTTTTTTTCGAGCGCGCGCAGCGACGACCGCAATTCGATACCGTGAGCGTGGTGCCGGGTGTCGTCGGCGCGTACCCCAATGCGTTTTGGGTTGTCGACGAAAATGAATTGGCGCCAATGGTTCGGCAACTGGCCGCCGTGACCGGTTCCAAGGGGTGGCGTGCGGTGGTCGAGCGTTATGCCATTGCGCGCACGAATCCAAAATTCTGGACGCAGAGCGATTGGATTCTGAATGAATACCGCAACCGCGATCCGATCGGCTGGGGTATTCTCGATTACAGCCGCTACGAGCGTTGAGCATCCAGTCTGAATACGTTAGCTGATTGGCGCGCGCTTACTATAATTGCCTAGCTTGAAATCACAATAAGAAGAACACAGCCGAGGTTCGCGCCATGAAACATGTGTTAGAAAACGCGCCGGTAGTACGCGACCCTAGCCGGAACGCACGCCGTATCGCCGTTATCTATATGGCAGCGGCGTTGTTGTGGCTGACTTTTAGCGATCACCTCGCAGCGCGCTGGGTGGCCGATACCAGTGTCGATCCCTTTACGCAATGGTGGCGCGGTTGCATATTTATTGTCGTCAGCGGCGCACTGCTATATTTCGGTCTACATAGAATCTATCGCGGTCAGCGCAAGCTTTATCAGCATTTGGAACATTCCGAGCGCGCGTATCGCGCGATGTTCGAACACAATCCCAACCCGATGTATATCTACGATCCAACCAACTTGCGGTTCATGGCGGTCAATCAAGCGGCCATCACCAAATATGGTTTCAGCCGCGACGATTTTATGACGATGACGCTGTGGGAGATTCGCCCGCCCGAAGCGCGGCCGGCAATGCAGCGCGCGCTTGATGCGCACAAACATTTTCGCGATGTGGTGACGGCGAACGCAGTGACGCACTGGACTAAAGATCGCCGCTTATTGACGATGGAAGTCACCGGCTATTCGCTGCAATTCGAACACCGCGATGCACGTCTGGTATTGGCGCGCGATGTATCCGAGCACGTCGATATCGAACGTCAATTGCGTCGCGATTTGCGTGCGCAGCGCGAAGCGTTGCGTATTGCGGATATCGGCTGCTGGACGATGGTGGCGAACGGCGGCGATATTCAGATCTCGGCGCGAATGCAGACGCTGCTCGATATTCCTGCGGGTTCGACATCGCTTAATACCGAACAGTTTTTTGCGCAATTTATCGAAGCCGACCGCGAGTTGTTGCAGCGCGCCTGTCAGGCGGCGTGGCAGGGCACACCATTGCAAATTGAAGCCAGACTGCAACGCGGCGATGGTGAATTGTTGTATGTCTTGTTGCGTGGTGAGGTTGCCGAATTTGCCGACGATCGACAACTGATCGGTACCGCGCTCGATATCACATCATCGGCGCGTATCGAGCGACAGTTGCGCGACAAGGAAAAACAATACCGCGAAATGGCAGAGCTATTGCCCGAGGCATTGTTGATCCACAGCGATGCCCATGTGTTGTATGCCAATTCCGCGGCCGCTAATTTATTCGGTGTGACTCGTGTTGCCGATATGCTCGGTGTCGATATTCGCGATTTCATTGCGCTGCCGAGCCAGGCTGATGCGTTGGATCGATTGCGCGCGTTTCAGCAGGGCGAGGGCGATAACGATTTTCAGGAACGTCTGCTGCGCAAAAAAAATGGCGATGTATTCACCGCGTTAGTGGCGGCCCAAACGCTGTCCATCGATGGCCGGCCGTGTATTCAGGTGCAGGTGCGCGATATTAGTCAGCAGAAAAAAACGCAATCGGAATTGCAGACTGCAAATGCGCGTCTGCAGCATTTATCGGAGCACATGGCGCAGACCACCGAAAACGAGCGTCGACAATTATCGCGCGAGCTGCACGACGATCTCGGGCAGTCACTGACATTCATCAAAATGACATCGGCGTGGTTGCGTAAGCGTCAGTACGACGCCGAACAAGCGGCGCGCATCGCACAAATTCATGAGGCCGCCGGCGATGCCCTTGATAAGGTGCGCAATCTGGCGCTGGCCTGGCGTCCGGCGCAGCTCGATGCGCTCGGTCTAAAACCGGCGATGGAAGAGCATCTGCACAAATTTTTTGGCGGCAGTGGCATCGGCAGCGCAGCGGAAATCGAAGACCTGCAGCCGCGTCCGCAGCCGCTGCTGGAAATGGCGGTATTCCGCGTGTTCCAGGAAGCGTTGACCAATATTCTGCGCCACTCCGATGCCAGCTTTGTGCGGGTCGCATTGACGCGTCGCGATGGCCTGTTGCATCTGCAGATCGTCGACGACGGTCGCGGCTTCGATGTCGCAGCCGCATTCGCGCGCGACAATGGCCTGGGGCTACGCACGATGCGTGAGCGCGCGCAGCAGGCACATGGCGAGTTGACGCTGAATTCGGTCGCCGGCTTCGGTACCGAACTGACCGCCACCTTTGCCGAGCAAGAGATATGAGCGCGCCGCACCGGGTCGTGCTGGTCGACGACCACACCCTGGTGCGCGCCGGCCTGCGCGCGCTGATCGACGATTTACCGGATTTTACGGTGGTCGGAGAAGGTAGCGATGGCGATCAGGCGCTGGCGCTGATCGACCAATATCGGCCCGATGTGATGGTGATGGACATCAGCATGCAGCGGGTGTCGGGTCTCGATGCGTTGGATGCAGTGCGGCAGCACCGGCCGCAGTTGCCGGTAATTATGTTGTCGATGCATGCGCTGCGCGAATATGCGTTACGCGCATTGCGCGCCGGTGCCGCTGCCTATCTGCTCAAGGAGGCCGCCGAAACCGAGCTGGAGCTGGCGTTGCATGCCGCGCTCGCCGGCCAGCAGTATCTCAGCCCCAAGATTTCCAGCACCGTACTCGAAGCATTGCACCCGCATACCGCCGAAACACTGCCGTTGACCGAGCGCCAGGGCGAGGTATTGCGTCTGCTGGCGCTCGGATACGCGACCAAGGAGATTGCGTTCCAGCTGCAATTGAGTGCGAAAACGGTCGAATCGCATCGCGCGCAAATCATGTCGCGATTGGCGATTCGCGACGTTGCCGGTCTGGTCGTGTACGCAATTCGGCACGGCATTATCAGCCTCGACGAGCGGCAGGATTAAGCGCGCTGTTCCGCTTTCGCTCGGGCATCAGGAATTTCCTGAGAGCGATCCGGGATGGACTGCTGGCAGGTACTCACTTCCCTTCCTAGACTGTAGCAACGCCAACCTTAGTCATAACCCATCATAAGAAGGGGCGTTTCATGGCCTTTGAACTGCTGCCACGCGCATTCAAGTCCCGCATCGCAAAGCCCGCCCCTGTCCTGCCGTCCAGCAGCCTCGTCGGTCTGGCCCTGCCATTAGCTGCGCTCGGCATTGTGCTGATCGGCATGAATCTACATGTCACCGGACTCGTGTTATGGGCGATCGCACTGGGCCTGATCGGCTTCGCGCTGGAGCGTAAATACGCGATCGCGACGGCGTTATTGGTCGCTGCCGGCGGCGCTGTGTTATGGCAACTGGTGATCGGTACCGCGCAGGTGAATACCGAGTCGGAGCGGTTGTCGTTCGTAGTGGTGACGTTACTGGCGTGGCTGGTCGGCCAATTCGGCGCGGCAGTATCGCGGCAGAACGCTGTCATTCGCGCGGACCAGGTGAATTTGCAATGGTTCGAGGAAATCATTCGCACCATCTTCGACGGCTCGCGCGATTGCATCAAGCTGATTGCCGAGGATGGCACCGTACTGGCGATCAACGAATCCGGTTTGGAGCTGGTCGGTGCCAGCCGCGAGGTGCAGATGCTCGGCCAGCATTGGTTCGATTTCTGGGACAGCGATCAGCGCAAAGTCATGCAGCAGGTATGGCAGAGCGCGCTTGCCACCGGCAAGGGTGAATTCACTGGCAGCTGCCGCATTCTCACCGGCGAGCGCCGCAATTGGCACAGCGTATTTACCCGCGTGCAATTGCCCGGTAGCAGCGATCCGTCAATTCTCTGCATCTCGCGCGATATCACCGCCATGCAGCGTAGCCAACAAAATCTCAAGGAAAGCGTCGCGCAGCTCAATGGTCTGCTTAACAGCATCAGCGATGCTTTTGTGGCGCTGGATAACACCTGGACCATCGATTTCATGAATCACCATTGCATCGATATGTTCAAACAAAACGGGTTTGAGGGTGGCCCCGGCGATAATTTTTGGCAGTTGTTCGGCGATGATGGCAATGCCACTTCGGTGGCGATTCGACAAGTCATGGTTACCCGCACCATTCGCCACGCCGAACATTTTTTTGCGCCGCGCAATACCTGGTTCAGCTTTACTATTTTTCCCACCGATGGCGGAGGGATCGGCCTGTTCGTGCGCGACATCACCGCGTTGAAACTGGCAGAGCAACAGGTCAAGGAAGAACACACACGGCTGCTCATGGCGCAGGAAATCACCGGCTATGGCGATTGGTCGTTCGATTACGAGCTCGGGCAGATGCGGTTTTCGCCGCGTGCGGTGGCGATGCTGCAACTCGGGGAATGTCCGCCGCACGAATACAAAAAACGTTTGCTCGAACGCTTGCATCCGCAGGATCGAATGACGTTGGTGCAGGCGATTATTAACAGCTCGGTCGAAACGCCGCGCGTCGATCTCACGGTGCGGGTACCCGATGGCGACGGCGGCGACGGTCGCCACTTTCATTGGATTGGTCAGCTCATTGTCGGCGTCAATGGCGAGCCTGCGAGCATGCTTGGCGCAGTGCAGGATGTCACCGCGCAAATTACGATGCAGCAGGCACAGAGTCATGCGCGCCGGCTCGTGCGCGAAATTATCGATGCGTTGCCGCAACGTATCTGCGTGATCGACCAGCAAGGGCACTACGTTACCGTCAATCAGTTGTGGGAAAAAGATTGGATCGAATTTAACGGTGACAAGCCGATGCCGGACGATTTTTTTGAGAGCCATCAGGTGTCGAAGCGTGTCGAACACCTTATCGAGGATTTACAGCCTTATCTGTCTGCGGTACGCCAAATGCTCGACGGCGAACGCGACCGTTATGAAATGGAATACGAACTCCACAATCTCGACGGCGCATTGCGTCATTATCTGGTGCAGGCCGTACCGATGATGCTCGATAACGCACGCATGGTCGTGTTTTCGCATAGCGATATCACATCGATCAAGGATATGGAGCACACCATTTCCGAAAATGAGCGCGCAATGCAGGCGCTGGCGGATAATCTCGAGGAAGTGTTTTGGGTTTACGATCTGGAAAACGCTCGCATGGCGCATGTCAGCTCAGCCTTCGAAAAAATCTACAAGGCGCCGCGCGATATATTGTTGGATCCCAGTCAGGATCAGATGCAATTCGTCCACCCCGATGACCTTGAGCACCTATCCGAAGTGGTACAACGTCATTTAATGCGCGATACGTCGATCGCCGATAAAAACGTTGAATATCGAATTATCGATGCCGAAGGCGAGACACATTGGTTGAGCAGTAATTCGGTTTATCTGCGTAATCCCAATAACGAAATTACGCATTCGGCTGGCATTACGCGCGATCTCACAGCGTATAAATTGCATGAGCAGGAACTGTATCGTGCCGCCTATCGCGATGACATTACCGATCTACCTAATCGCAAGGCCTTACTGCGGGATCTCGAGCGACGTTGTAGTGCCGATAATGCGGTGTTCGCGTTGGTGCTGATCAATCTCGACCGCTTTAAAAACGTTAACGATACATTGGGTCATGGCGTCGGCGACGACATATTGCGTCGCGTCGGCAGGCGTTTGCGTGAAGCCTTCGTCGACACGATTTATCTGGCGCGGCTCGGTGGCGATGAGTTCGCTGCGATCTGTGCCATCGATCAACAGCAGTCCACGGCCGAGGCGGCACTGCAGAGTTTCGATGCGCCGTTCCGTGTTGCCGACGAGCAGCTGTTTCTGACGGCTTCGATCGGCATTGTGTTGTATCCCGAACAAAGCGATGACATTAATGAGTTGTTGAAATTTGCCAGCGTCGCGCAGTTGCGCGCCAAAAATAGCGGACGCAATACCATTCAATTATTCGAGGGCAGCATGATGTCTTCGAGTCGCGATCAGCTGGTACTCGAAAACGAATTGCGCGGCGCCCTGACGCGCGACGAGTTTGAATTGTTCTATCAGGGTAAATTCAATTTGATCAGCGGCGAGCTGGTCGGTGCTGAAGTCTTGTTACGTTGGCACTCGCAGCCACGCGGCCTGGTATCGCCGGCCGATTTCATTCCGCTGCTCGAAGAAACCGGCATGATTTTGCCGGTGGGCGAATGGATTTTGCACGCTGCGTGTCGCCAAGTGCAGCAGTGGCATCAGGCGGTAGGAAGCTGGCTGTCGGTGGCAGTAAACGTATCGCCGGTGCAATTGGCGAACCGGCAATTTGCGCAGCGGGCGGCGGCGATTTTGGCTGAATATGCGATTCCGAAAGAAGTCATTGAACTCGAAATTACCGAGTCGGCGCTGATGGCCGATCTCGCACATGGCGCGCATGTAATCGAAGCATTGAAGCAGGCGGGCTTCAAAATTGCGCTCGATGATTTTGGTACTGGTTATTCGAGTCTCGGGTATTTGCGCAAATTCGCGCCCGATACGCTGAAGATCGATCGTAGCTTCGTCGCCGATCTGGTCGCCGTCGAAAACGATGTCGAAATCGTCGCCGGTATTTTGCAACTGGCGCACGCGTTAAAAATCGAAGTGGTCGCGGAAGGTATCGAGGAAGTCGCGCAGCGCGATTTATTGACTGCGCTGGGCTGCGAGTGCGGACAGGGCTTTTTGTTCTGCAAACCGATGCCGGTCGATCAGTTCGAGTTGCTGCGTCCGGAATTCTTTCGTTCGTCGCGACAAAACCGGCATGGGGCGATTTAATAGGTTCCCTCTCCCCGCGGGAGAGGGTTAGGGTGAGGGCAGAAAAAAACTAACGCTTTCACTCAGCGGCGTTGGCTATTTCACCAATTGCTGCTCGATATGTTCGATGATCGGGCCGGCGATATCGAGCGCGCACGCATTCTCGATGCCTTCCAACCCCGGCGACGAATTCACTTCGAGTACCAGCGGGCCGCGCGCCGAGCGCAGCATATCGACCCCGGCCACCGTCAAACCCAGCGCGTGCGCCGCATTAAGCGCCGCTGTGCGCTCCGAGCGCGACAGCGTTGCCGCTTGCGCACTGCCGCCGCGATGCAGGTTGGCGCGAAACTCGCCCTTCGCCGCGGTGCGCTGCATCGCCGCGACAACTTTATTGCCGACCACAAAACAACGCACATCGGAACCGTTCACATCGCGGACAAATTCCTGCACCAGAAAATCCGCTTTTAATTCACGGAACGCATCGATCACGCTTTCCGCGGCTTGCGTAGTTTCTGCGAGTACCACACCGCGCCCCTGCGTGCCCTCGAGTAATTTCACAATCAACGGCGCGCCGCCAACCAGCCCGATCAAATCGCGACTGTCGTAAACATCGTGTGCAAAGCCGGTGCGCGGCAATTGAATGCCGACCCGCTTCAACAATTGCATGGCGCTGAATTTATCGCGCGAACGTCCGAGCGCATCGGCGCCGGTGAGGCAGTAGGCATTCATCATTTCAAATTGCCGAATAACAGCCATACCGTAATGCGTTATCGACGCACCGATGCGCGGAATGATGGCGTCGAAGCCCGCCAGTTTTTTTCCCTGATACCACACCGCGGGCTGAGTGGAGGCGATATCCATATAGCATTTCAGCGTGTCGATCACACGCACGCGATGGCCGCGCTCACGCGCTGCTTCGACTAATCGGCGCGTAGAATACAAACGCGCATCGCGCGATAAAATCGCAAGTTTCATCATGTACTCCTGATGGCCCTATCGGGTTTTCCCAGCACGTAGGATTGAGCGCTGTCGATAAGAAAACGCCCGCGCAGTGCATTGCGCCCGATCAACATGCGATAGCGCAGCGGCTCGCGATTGGTCAGCGTGACCTCGGCGATAAATTCATGATGGCCGATGTGTAATGTCGTGGCGATGACATGGCGCTCCTCAGCGCGGCCGCGTGAATCGCGTACCGATCGATAGTCGAGCAGCGGTGCTTCGCAGTGCACGACTTGGTCGGTGTGCAAATTCGGATGCAGGCCGAAGCGCACCCAAGGCTCGTCATGCTGCTTAAACGATTCGACATAAAACGCGTGCAGTGCGCATGTCGTTGCGCCGCTGTCGATTTTTGCACGCAGCGGCCGCGTGAGAAAATTCGGCAGCGCCACCCATTCGCGCCAGCCTACCAGCACCGGTTCAGGCGTCATGTTTTTGCGAGTCGGACACATCGGCATTGGCGAGATCGACCGCATTGGCACGCTCGATCGGACCGCCACGCGGCGCACTGGTAGAGAAATGTGCGGTGTGGGTTAACGGTGCGGTATCGCCGACAGGGGCGGTAGCGGCAAAATGCACAGTACGCGTCGGAAATGGAAACTCGATGCCGGCGCGATCAAATGCGATTTTAATTTCCTCCTGAATCGAATTGCGCATCTCCTGATAATTCTCGCGCGCCGCCCAGACCGAAAATTGAATATCGACCGACGATTCGCCGAAGCCTTGTAAATTGATTTGCGGGCGCGGCTCTTCGAGGCACAGCGGATTATTGGCCGCGACGCGTAGCAATGTTTCGCGTGTCTGCGCAATATCCGCAGTGTAGGCGATCGATATTTTCAGATCGGCGCGCCGAATTGGAAAGCGGCTCAAATTAACCACGTCGGTTTTGATAATGGTTTCGTTGGGAATGCGCACGAAGCGATTATCGAACGTGCGCAATTTTACCGAGAGCATATCGACCGACAACACTTCGCCGGTGTGATCACCCGCCTGAATAATATCGCCGATGACAAACGCGCGTTCGCCGATCACGAACAGACCGCTGATGATATTGGTCGCTGATGATTGCGCGGCGAAACCCAACGCCACCGAAAAAATACCCGCGGCACCGAGCATGACGCTCAATTTGAAGCCGAGCTGATGCAGCGCGGTAGCGATGAAGATCGCGAGAATCAACCAGGAGCCGAGTCGCTGCAGAAAACGCGGCAAATGACTCAAGGCGCCGCGCCGCACCAGTCGCGCATACAAATGGGAAAATATCAGCCCGGCGGTGAGCAGTAGCGCCGCACGCACAGCCTCCTGCCAATCGATCGAACTCAATACGTGCTGCACGGTATTGGCGGTGCTCATTGCAATTCTCCGTAACGATTTCGAGCCAGCGATTTTTTTGGCAACAATTTCTCAGACAATCAATTTCTCAGGACAGCAAAGTGTCGATGAACAATTCATCACGCAAACAATAAATCGACGGCGCGCTCGAATACGCCACCGCGAATCGGCCGCCGTGGCGGCGCAATTTGCACCGATTGATTCGGTGGCTTGTTGTCGATATGCAAATTCGCATTGGCCAGATTGGTTTCGCGCAACACCCGCAACGCCGATGTCCAGAAGCGCTGACCATCGCAATACAACGTCAAATGCGGTACCGGAACATTGATGCGATCGAGCCGCACATTATCCTCGCCCTGATTGTCGATTGTGATCGGGGTGATCGCGCGAAAAGGGCTGTATTGGATATTGTCGAGATTCAGCAACGCGCGCGTTTGACTGGCATAGCAGAGTTCGCCGCGTCGTGTGTTGGCGCCGAACCAAGTATCGGATAAACGCACGGTGGCGAATTCGGCGAGCGTCAACTCCTCGATGGAAATTCGCGCCCATAGCACCGTGCTGATAAATAACGTGGTGCGCTGCTTCGGCAATAATTCGGTCGGCATCATCGGCCGTGCCACCACGGCACGATCGGCGAGCTGCGGCAAAATGCGAATACTGGCCGCGCTATCGCTTAATAAAAAACGCAGCGATTGCCCGGGTGGCGCGCTGCGTTCGTCGTTAGCGTTGTCATCGTCCCCACTGTTGTAGTGATAATCAAGCCAACATTCTTCGTGCGTATGCCGCAGATTCAGCGACAGGCGTTCGAGTTGCGTTTGTGTGGTATTGCCCGTGGCCAATTCGTTCCACGGCGATGGCAGCGAACTCAGCGGTGGTGTCATTGCGGTTCCCATCATGTGTTCATCACGAAAAAGTTTCATGGTTTTGCAAAACGACCGTGTGTTTAAAATTGATGCGTATTAAAAAACGGGACTGTAATCGCGTTCGAGTTGTGAAAAATCGAGCGCGCTGGCGAAGCGTGTGAAACTCAGACACGCCGATAATCCGGTGAGGTCTTCAAACAGCGGCGGTAAATAGCGTGGCGGTACGATGGCGCCTTCCGCCACCAGCTCAGCAACGGTTTTCATATCGTCGATGGTGGTTTTGCCGCAGAACAGCAAATGAATGCGTTCAGGAGTGCCGCGCGCAATCGCGAGCCGCACGTAATTGTACGCGAGCACAAAGCCTTTGATGTAACTGAGATCCTTGGTGAAGGGTCCGTCGTTGGCGGTGCTGCCGCGAAATACGCGCGTCGCCAATTGCCACGCGTCGTCAGCGCTGAATCCGTGTTCCAGTAAATAGCGATTCAGCTCGATGAAATCTGCGCCTTGCTCGACCAATGCGACCGCCTGCACGCGGCGCGTCAAGCGGCTGAGACGATGCGGCGTCGATTGCATCGATAATGTTTCGGTCATGACCGCGAGTCCTTCCTGCGTCACCGTCGCCGACGGCGGCCCTTTCGCCAGGAAAGTGCAGATCGGTTGCTGTGCGCCGTTGAGCGTAGTGCCGATATGCACCCAGCCTTCATGCGCTTCCAATACGCGTAAATCGCTTTCACTGAACGTGGCATCGCTGCGCAATTTAATGGTATCGCCGCCCGCAGCCGCGTCGGCGACGATGCCATCGCTGATGCGCGCGCGAATACCGCAGCCCGGAAATTGTTTGCGCAGGCGTTGGTTCAGCCATTTCACCGCCATTGGCGCATCGAAGTTTTTTTCATTGGGGCGAATAGCGGGGCTGTGCTCGATGAGTTGCTGCAACACCTGCTGTAACCGCGTCGCCAGCTCGGCGGCAGTCGGATCGCCAGCATGAAAAACATCCGAACTCGAACCATATAATTCCTGACTCAACGGCGAAAATTGGTTGCTGCCGCGTGCGGCTAGCATATCGACGACGAGCAGATATTCGCGGCATAAACGCCGCAACCATGCGCCCACCGGATTGAGTTGCCCGAGTTGGCGCATCACATCGCGTTCGATCTCGTGCAATTCCAAGCGTTTGCTGTCGATATCGAAACGCAGCGGTCGATGTGTCCGATAATAATCGGCATCGACCTGTGGCAGTTGCGTGCCTTTGCTCGCGAAAAATTCCAGTTTTAATTCGTCGCCCCACTGAATCGCATCGAGAATACGAATCGGCTGCTGCGCTTTGACCAGACGCTGCGACAGCGCAGCGATTACCGCGTGGTAATGATTGTCAGTCATAAATTATTTTTTCGTAGTCGTGTCGGCTTTCGTGGTGTCGACTTCGCTCACTGCATTCAACGCAGCATCCATTCCCTGCTGTTCGAATATCGGCTTGATCGCATTGAACAGCGTAAGGCTCACGACAATGCCGTCCACCGACATATCGTTGATTAACCACGTACCCGAATTATTGCCGAGCGCAAAATCGACTTGAATCATTTGTCCGTTGGGACGACGAATGCGTGTGCGCGCCGAGCTTTTCGCGCCTTCTTCATTCACGCTGATGACGTTCAGTGTATCGCCGGAATAACTCGATAATGCCACCGCATAGGTGCGCACCAGCGAATTGATCACGCGCTGTTGCGCATCGTCCTGTTTGCCGGCTTTGACGATCTGCGACCAGAACTGGCGAAACACGCGTTGCGTCAACCGTTGTTGATCGATGTGCGGCACGATTTCGCTGCGAATCATTTGCTCGAGCGCGGCGCGATCATCGATACGTCGCGCCTTGTACAACTTATCGAGTTCGCCGGATACATGCTCGATCAATTGTTTGACCACCGTTTCGGATGTATCCGCCGCGAATGCCGGTAGGGCGATGATCAAGGTCAGTACCGCGATCAATCCTTGCTGAGCTATTACTTTGAAAAAAGAATGGCCGCTTGCTTTGAGAAAAAGAGGCATGGTCATTTTTATCTTGCTCCATCAACGAGGGGTGAAGAGTGAGTGTCGGCTGGCGGTGCATCCGCGAATCCGCCTTCGGTTAAACGGCGCGGATCCAGCAAAGCTTGGAGTGTGTTTTTGTCCATTTTACTCAGCCGTTCGGCAATTTCGAGAATGGGCTTTTGTTCCTGCAGTGCGCGCTTGACGATATCAGCCGCCAATTCATAACCGACCACGGGCGCCAACGCGGTGACGAGAATGGGATTGCGCGCGGCTGTTTCCGCCAGCGCGGCACGGTTGACCGCGAAATCGGCGACGCCGCCGCGGCCGGCGAGCGCACGACACGCATTCGTCAACAGCAGCACCATCTGCAACAAATTGTCGGCGACCAGCGGCAGCATCACATTCAATTGAAAATTGCCCGATTGCCCCGCTAGTGTGATCGCCGTATCGAGACCGATACATTGCGTCGCCGCCATTGCGCACGCTTCGGGAATCACCGGGTTCACCTTGCCCGGCATAATGCTGCTGCCGGGTTGCAGCGCGGCGAGTTGAATTTCGCCAAGGCCGCTGTACGGCCCGCTGTTCATCCAGCGCAGATCGTTACAGATTTTTATCAGTGCGACCGCGAGCGTGCGTAGTTGGCCGGAAAACTCCACCGCCGCATCGACGCTGCTCATGCGCTCGAAGCGATTGCGACACACGCGCAGTGGCAAGCCGCTAGTTTCACCCAATCGCGCGATCACGCGCTCGGCAAATTGCGGCGCGGTATTGATGCCGGTGCCGACTGCAGTGCCGCCCAGCGGCAGTTCGCCGAGTCGCTGCGCGCTGTCACGCAGCCTCTCGTCGGCATTCACTATTTGCTGCCGCCATCCCGATAGTTCCTGATCGAAGCGGATGGGCATCGCGTCCATTAAATGCGTGCGGCCCGTTTTCACCACACCGTCCAATTCTTGCATGCGCTGTTCGATCACTGCAGCCGTGTGCTGTAGTGCCGGTTGCAGTGAATTTTTCCATTCGAGCAACACCGCGAATTGCAGCGTGGTGGGAATGACGTCGTTGCTGCTCTGACCGGCGTTGACATGGTCGTTCGGATGCACGCGCAACCCGGTTAAGGCGCTGGCACGATGCGCGAGCACTTCATTCATATTCATATTCGTGCTGGTGCCCGAACCGGTTTGAAAGATATCGATCGGAAATTGCGCGTCGTGTTGGCCGGCGATCACTTCGTCGGCGGCGGCGATGATGCCATTCGCGATGTCGGCATTCACAATCTGCAAAGCACCATTGATCGCCGCCGCTTCGCGCTTAATTTGCGCCAGCGCGTGTAAAAATGTCGCAGGCAGCGGCCGGCCGCTCAGTTTGAAGTTGTCGATCGCACGCTGGGTTTGCGCGCCGTACAGCGCAGCGGCGGGAACGGAAATATCGCCAAGGCTGTCATGTTCGATACGTGAGCCCATGCTCGTCTCCTTTGCGGTGGACGCCGGATTTTTCAGCATAACATCGAATGCATCGCACTTCCGACGACACCTGAGCTAGAGCGTGCATGATTCTTGCTCGTTATACTTCGATAATTGAGAACACCGCAGTAAGGGTGGCTTCGATAACGAGTACTTCAGTAAGAAGAGTACTTCGATAAGAAGATTACTGCGGCAAAAAGTACTGCGTTAATAAAGTACGGTAAAAAGTACTGAGGTAACGGCTGAGGCGGTAAGGAGCCAACTATGCTGGAAAAGTTCTTGCTCAATGCGCCGGGATTTCTACCGCTCGGTCGAGCGTTTTCCTGGGATCCACAACTGCTCAGTTTATTTTTATTTGCGCACGGCCTTATCGTCGTGGCGTGCCTGACCATTCCGTTTGCGTTGTGGTATTTCGCGCGACGTCGTGCCGATATGAAATACCGTGGCATCGTCGTGCTGTTCGGTTTTTTTGTGTTGGCGATTGGGATTACGCACGGCAACGAACTTTGGAGTTTGTGGACGCCGGTGTATTGGCTGCAAGCATTTTGCGCGATGATCGCCGGTCTGCTGGCGACCATCAGTGCGGTGCTGATCTGGCGTGCATTGCGTGCCGCGCTGTCGCTGCCAACCAATGCTCAGTTGCAACAGGCGTATCAGGCATTGTCGCAACGCCATCGACAATTGATGGAGAGCGAAAGCCGCTATCGATTGCTGCTCGATACGGCGGGCGAAGGCATCTGGATGATCGATCGCGAGGGCATCACTACATATGCCAATCAAGCGATAACGGAGATGCTGCGCTACGACGGCAGTTTGACTGAAAGACGGTTTCTCGATTTCGTTCTTGAAGACGATATCGCGGAAGCCGAAGCGCATTTGCAGCAGCGTTGGCAAGGTATGCGCGATCGGCATGAATTACGTTTTCGTCGCGCCGACGGTACGGTGATGCATGCGATTGTGTATGCGGCGCCATTTCCCGACGATAAAGGCGAATTTGCCGGCAGTCTCAAGCTGATTACCGATATCACCGATCTGGTCGAAACCGATCGCAAATTGCAGGCCTTGAATCGCGAATTGGAGCAGCGCGTGGCGGAGCGGACGACGGCACTCGATGCGAGTAACCGTGACTTGGCGCAGGAAATTGTTGTGCGTGAATACATGCAGCAGGAACTGCGTGCCGGCAACGAGCGACTCAACCATTATTTGCAGCAGCTCGAAGAGCGCAATGCCGACATGTTGCGATTGAACGCATTAAGCAATCAGCTGCATCGCTGCGATGAGCATCGCGACTTAGTGCGAGTGTTAGAGCACGGTTGCGGCGAGCTATTTGCCGCGCAGGGCGGTGCATTATTGCAATTGCGTGACGGCGAATTGCAACTGCTGGATACGGCATGGGGCAGCGCCATCGGCCTGGATCTGGCCGCGATGCCGGATCTGCTCTCGGCGGTTAAAAACGATCGCATGTTTCCGGATTCGGTCGAGCAGCAGCATTTGGCGCTCGCCAGCGTCCAATACGGCGATTATCTGATGTGCGTACCGCTGCTGTCGCGCGGTCGCGAGCTCGGTGCGCTGTTGCTGTTGCGCGAGCAGCCGTTCTGGAGTGGCGATTCAATCCTCGACGAAAAAATCGAACAGACATTGCAATCGATGGCGGATCAGACCGCGCTTGCGCTGGCGAATCTCAGCCTGCGCGAACAGCTACGCGAGCAATCGTTTAGCGATCCGCTGACCGGTCTCTATAACCGACGTTATTTGTATCAGCAGATGACGCGTCTGGTCGCGTTGTGGGAGCGCAGTCGTGAATCGTTCGCGGTGATTCTGATCGATGTCGATTTCTTCAAATCGTTCAATGATCGCTTCGGTCATGATGTGGGCGATGCAGTGCTGATCGGTATCGCGCAACTATTGCAAGAACATGTGCGCAAAAGCGATATGGCGGGTCGGCTCGGCGGCGAGGAATTCGTCGTGCTAATGGCGGGTGCCGAACAACGGCTGGCCCAGGAGCGTGCCGAATCGCTACGCGCGGCAGTGAAGGGGCTGGAGATTCCTGGGGCCGATGCGCAGGTCACCATCTCCGCCGGTGTGGCGCTGTTCCCGCAACATGGCGACGATGTCTATGCACTGATGCGCGCGGCTGATCGCGCTCTGTACCAAAGTAAGCATCTGGGCCGCGATCGTATTACGCTGGCGGAGCACGAGGTGAGCGCGACTTAATCCAGCTAGCAAGCACGTGTCTTTTCGCCGCTGGATTTCGTCAAATTGCGCTCAAAAAAAAAGCACCCCGAAGGGTGCCATAGCTGTTTGAGACCTCAAGAGACCTGGGATTAACCTAACTTGAGTTCCGAATCTGACCGCCATGCCGGTAAAAAAGTTCGGCGCATTAGCAAAAGTTTGGAAAATTTGCGTGGTTTTCTCCTTAAAACGCCCGAAATTAACGTGTCTGAGAGGCGGCTTTGTTGGGCTTCCGCCTATAATGTGATCCAGTTCTTCTTTTTGCTCGCCAGCGCGTTTACTGGCAGCTGCTCTCGCCGCGAGGTGATTTATATGCCCAATCGTCGCCATAAACTTTTGCCGCTCTGTATAGCAGCGTCGCTGTTGAGCGGTCCGGCCGCTGCTATCGGCATCGGCGAAATCCACCTGCGATCATTTCTCGGGGCGCCGCTGCAGGCTGAAGTGCCGTTGAGCCACATCGGCGATCTCGGCGCCGATCAGCTGAAAGTACAGATTGGGAGCCAGTCCGATTACGGTGCGCTCGGTGTCGAATACAGCTATCTGCACACGCAGCTGAAGATCGAGCCAATTATCAAGAACGGCCAGGGCTATGTGCGGATTACCACCCGCGAGCCGATCAGCGAGCCGTATCTCAACTTCGTATTGAACCTGCATTGGCCGCAGGGCCAGATCGTCCGCGAGTTCACCGTCCTGCTCGATCCCGCGCCACTGGCTGTGCCGGCGGTAGCCAGCACTAATCAACCCACCACCGCGTCTGAGCCGCAGCAACTTGATATGCTCGCTGACGAAGCCACTGTGGCGAAGCCGGTCCAGAAACCGCGCGCGCAGACCCGTCGCGTCCAGCGCGAGATTCCGGCGGGCGGCTATATGACGCAGCGTGGCGACAGCCTGTGGCGCGTTGCCAACAAGCTGCGCCCGACCGGAGTATCCACCGATCAGATGATGAGCGCGCTGCACGCCGCCAACCCGGCTGCGTTTATCAAAGGCGATCCGGCCCGGCTGAAGGAAGCAATGCCATTGACCGCGCCGACCGCAGAGCAAATTGCAGCGGTGTCGGGCTCGGCACCGCAGTTGTCGACGGCGGAGAGCGAACGGGCTGTTGTTACTCAGGCACGAACGCCGGCTGCCGAGAGCGGCTCCATAGCTGCCTCACAACAGCAACCGGCCGCGACCTTGCAACAAGAAAACGCCGAACTGAAAGCGCAAGTCACTGAACTGACTACGAATGTCACGACGCTGAACGGCAGTTTGGCGCAATCCGAACAGCGCCTGCATCAGCTCGAATCGCAGCTCAACGAGCTGCTGGTGCAATTCCAACAGCAGCGGGCGACCGTGGCAGCTCTCAGCGGTACCGCCCCGGATGCGCGCGCGGCCGCCAACACGATGACTGCCAGCGGATCGATGATTAGCCAGGTGAATGCCTCCGACCTGACGCCGCCGCCGAAAGCGCACACACCATGGTGGGTGCATCTCATGTACTGGCTCGGCATTGGCGGCGTGGCGTTGGTGGCAATTCGCGAACATTTCTGGCCGCGGCGTTTGGCCACTGTCGAGGCGATGGCCGGCGATAATCTGACGGCGGCAATCGAACGCACCGCAGTGCCGGTTGACAACGATTGGCGCAGCGCGGGCGAAAACTCCCGCTACTGGCATCACGAAGAGCCGGCGGCGTCTGCCACGGCGATCGATGAGATCGAGGAAATCGATGTCACTGCGGTCGCGGATACGGCACCGGATTTGCTGAAACCGAGCGACGATCCGGTCGATGCCAGCATCAGTGCGGGCGTGTTCGTCGCGTTCGGTCGGTTCGATGAGGCTGCGCGGCTATTAGGCCAGGCAATTGAACAAGCCCCCGATCGCACCGATCTGAAATTGCAGTTGCTCGATGTGTATGCGCAGGCCGATCAGCCCGAGGCGTTCGCTGCGCTGGCGGCCGAGATCGAGCGCCACGCCAGCGGCCCCGAGGTAATTGCCGAACTGGCGGTGTTGCGCGAGAGCTATACCGGCAAGCACTAAACGGCGTATTTATCCGCAGTCAAGCGCGGCAAAAAACGCCGGTAGATGCTGCAGAAACCACTGCTGCGCGCGCCCGCTCGAATCGGCGCGCCAGGCGATATACAAATCCAAATGTTCCTTCTCGATGTCACTCGCAATCCGCTGCAGCGCGCCGCGCGCGAGCGGTTCGCGCACCATCGTATTCGGCAGCGAACCGACACCGAGACCGGCTTCGAGCGCGGCGATTTTTGCGGTGAAATGGCTGAACGTCAGCGTCGGCTGGCGCTGGCCGATACGCGTCGTGTGCGGCGCGCGGTCGCGCGCAGTATCGGCGATTACCAGCGCGCGATAATCCTCAAGATGCAGCACCGGGTCGGCGTGCTGAAAAATCGGATGCGTCGGCGCCGCGACAAATACGAAATGCATGCTGCCGAGCTTACGTTTGCGAAAAGCCTTCGATAGCGCGATCTGGCCGGAGCCGATGGCGATATCGGCGCGGCCCGATTCCAGCGCATCCCACGGCCCCGTCAAGACCTCCCCCGTCACCCGAATATCGGTATTGCCGCCGGCTTCGCTTTGCGCCGCATAAAAATCCGCGAGCAGCGGCAGCAGCAATTGCTCGGGATAGACCTGGTCGATCGCGATCGACAGCCGCGATTCCCAGCCGCAGGCCGCGGCGCGCGCATCCTCCACCAGTAGATTCGACGCCGCGAGCAAATCGCGCCCGCGTTCGACCAGCAGTTTGCCGGCAATCGTCAATTTGGCGCGATGGCCAGAGCGGTCGAACAGCTGTAGGTCGAGATCCTCCTCCAGCTTCTGCACGGTATACGACACCGCCGAGGTAACGCGATGCAACTCCTCCGCGGCGGCGGCAAAGCTGCCGCGACGGGCGATGGTTTCCAGTACGCGCAAGGCGTCGAGCGTCAATGGTTGCTGCATAAACTTGATCAGTTTTTTCGAACGAGGGGTTCGAAACTTATCGCTTTTTGCCCTCCCGCGAAAGACCTAGCATGGCTCTCAACCACTGGAGGGCACCATTATGTTGATTCCATACCCCGCACAACGCCGCGGCTACACCAACCTCGATTGGCTGCGCAGCTACCACACCTTTTCGTTCGCCGATTTCTACGATCCGGAGCGCATGGGCGTGTCCGCGCTGCGTGTGATCAACGATGACGTCATTCTCGGCGGTGGCGGTTTCGGTACGCATCCACATCGCGACATGGAAATCGTCACCTACGTGATCGACGGCGTGATCGAGCACCGCGATTCACTCGGCCATACCGAACAGATTACGGCTGGCGAAGTGCAGCGCATGACCGCCGGGCAGGGCATCGCCCACAGCGAGTACAACGCCTCGGCGGATAACCCGCTGCGGCTGCTGCAGATATGGATCAAGCCGACGCAGCTGAATCTGCCGCCGTCATACGAGCAAAAACGCCTGCCCACCAAAACCGGGCTGACGTGGATAGCCAGCGGCGATCATGTGCCGAATACGTTGCATATCCATCAGGACGCTCGCATCGCCCGTGTTAGCGGCGAAGGCGAACAGACATTGCCGCTGGCGAAAAATCGCATCGGTTTCGCGCAGGTCGTGCACGGTACCGCGCTCATCGGCGGTCAGTCGATGGCGGTGGGCGATGCGGCGGCGTATGTCGAAGAAGAGAATCCGCGCATTCAGCTCGCAGCGGACAGCGAAGTACTTTGGTTCGATCTACCGGCGATCCGCGCGCAGTAATTGCGCGCGCTTAATAGTGAAAGAGGAAGAATTTATGAACGCACAAATTCCAGTAGTCCCGATAGCGCAGCTATTTTCCGCTGCGCGTACCCATACGCAGTGGCAACCGCGCGCGCTCGCGCCGGAGCAGTTGCAGCAACTTTATGAACTGACGAAATGGGGACCGACCAGCATGAACACGCAGCCCGCGCGTTTTGTGTTTGTGCAGAGCGCAGCGGGCAAGGAGCGGCTGCGTCCCGCGCTGGCGGCGGGTAATGTCGATAAAACCATGAGCGCGCCGCTGACGGTGATCGTCGCGTACGATCCGAAATTCTACGAACGCGTGCCGGAATTATTTCCCGCCGCACCGCAAGCCCGCGTTATGTTCGCTGACAATACGCAGTTCGCTGCCGATACCGCCGTTCGCAATAGCTCGTTGCAGGGCGCGTATTTAATCATCGCCGCGCGTGCGCTCGGTCTCGATACCGGTCCGATGTCCGGCTTCGATCACGCAAAACTCGATGCCGAATTTTTTGCAGAGAGCGGTTACTGCTCCAATTTTTTGATTAATATCGGCTACGGCGATCACGACAATGTCTACCCGCGCGGCCCGCGTTTAGCGTTCACGGAAGTGGTGCAGGTCATTTAATACCGATAAAAATAGGGACTTCTTATGAGTACCGCCATCACTCGTTATTCACCCGTAGCCATCGCGTTGCATTGGTTGATGGCAGTGCTAATCATCGCGACGTTTTTGCTCGGACTGACCATGGTCGATATGCCTGGCGTCACGCCGACCAAATTGCGTTATTTCAATTATCACAAATGGCTCGGCGTCACCGTGTTGGCATTGGCGATGTTGCGTGGGTTGTGGCGGCTGTCGCATCCGGCGCCATCGTTGCCGCTCAGTACGCCGGCATGGCAAAAGACGGTTGCCGATCTCACGCATTACGCGTTGTATTTCCTGATCTTCGCGGTGCCGTTATCCGGTTATTTCTACAGCCTCGCTGCCGGTTTCAAAGTGGTTTATCTCGGCATTATTCCGTTGCCGGTATTGATCGAGCCAAACCCTGAATGGAAACCCCTATTAAAAAATCTTCACTACCTCTTGAATATTACGCTCGGTACGCTGGTCTCATTGCATGTGCTCGCGGCGCTCAAGCATCATTTTATCGATCGCGACGATATTCTGCGGCGCATGTTGCCGCGTCGTGGTTAACGGGAACTGATTTGGAGCAAGGACAATGAAAATCATCAAACTATTTGCGGCAATAATTTTTTCTGCGAACGCGCTTATCGCTAATGCCGGTGTCATCGACGCGAGCAAGAGCAGCGTCACGGCTACGTTCAAACAATTGGGGGTGGCAGTCGACACCAAATTTAAAACATTCAGCGGGCAAATCGATTTCGATGCGGCAAATCCCGCCACCGCCAAAGCGCAGTTGGTATTGCAGGTCGCCAGCTTCGATATGGGCGATGCCGAATACAACAAGGAAGTGCAAAAAAAGGAATGGTTCAACGCTGCGCAATTTCCTCTGGCCACATTCGTAACTACCGCTATCAAACCGATTAGCGCCAACAAATTGCAGGCACAGGGAAAATTAACCATTAAGGGCAAGACACTCGATGTGAATGTGCCGATCGATTTCAAACAGGATGCAAAAACTCAAACGTTCAGCGGTTCGCTGCCGATTAAACGCTTGTATTTCAACATCGGCGAGGGCGAATGGAAGGATACCGATACGCTCGCGGATGACATCATCATCAAGTTCAACATCATTACTGATCGCTAATTCCACTCAATCCCTTTTTTTAAGGACCACATCATGAAAAAAATATTGATCGCATCGTTGTTCGCTGCTGCCATGATTAATACTGCTGCCGCAGCGCCCGCTACGTATAACCTCGACCCGAATCATACCTACCCAAGTTTCGAAGCCGATCACTTTGGTGGCTTATCGGTATGGCGCGGTAAGTTCACCAAAAGCTCGGGACAGGTAGTGCTCGATCGCGCAGCGAAATCCGGCACCATCGATGTCACAGTGCAAACCGATTCCATCGACTTCGGTAATGCGAAGTTGGATGAGCACGCAAAGGGCAATGAAGTGTTCGATGTCGCGAAATATCCGACCGCAACCTACAAAGGCAAATTCACCGCATTCAAAGGCGATATGCCGACTGAAGCGCAAGGAGAGTTCACGCTGCATGGCGTTACCAAACCGCTGACGTTGAAAATAAATCAATTCAAATGCATGCCACACCCGATGCTGAAAAAAGAAGTGTGCGGCGCCGATGCCTCAGCCATGTTGAAGCGCAGCGATTTTGGCGTAAGTTACGGTGAAGCGTATGGCTTTAACATGGATGTAAAACTGCAGATTCAGGTCGAAGGCGTTAAAGCCGATTGATTTTCGAAAAATAAATTTCGACAAATAAAAAGCCGCCTCATTGGGCGGCTTTTTTATGCGTAAGATTTTATTGTTAAAACGTCACGCCCACGGCGGTGGCGGTTCAGCATCAGTATTGTCGGCGGCAGCAAGCGCAGCCAATCGACGCATTTCTTCGCGGCGTACCGCTTCGATTTCGCGCAGCACTCCCTCGACATCCGCTTCCACTTCCGGCTCGTGGAATATGCCGGTTAACGCCACATCGGGATGCAGTTGACCAGCCTCGTACAGCGCCCACATTTCTTTCGCATATTTCGTCGTTTTTAATTCCGGCGCGAATTGGCCGAAGTACATCGCCATATTGCCGACATCGCGTTCGAGCATGTCGAATGCGTGATTGTTCGCCGCCGCATCGACTGCCTGCGGTAAATCAATAATCACCGGGCCGTCCGCGCCGAGCAATACATTGAATTCGGATAAATCGCCATGCACGAGCCCCGTGCACAGCATCAGCACAATCTGCCGAATTAAAAATTCGTGATGCACGCGCGCCTGCGCGGCATCCATATCGACATCATTCAGACGCGGCGCGGCATTGCCATTGGCATCCACCACCAATTCCATTAACAACACGCCGTCGAGAAAATCGTACGGCTTCGGCACACGTACGCCTGCGGCGGCAAGCCGGAACAGCGCGGTGACCTCAGCGCTCTGCCACGCATCTTCTTGTTCCTTGCGGCCGTACTTTGAGCCTTTCGCCATTGCGCGCGCCTGCCGGCTGCCACGCACCTTACGGCCTTCCTGATAAATCGCCGCTTGCCGAAAGCTGCGTTTATTCGCTTCCTTATATACCTTCGCGCAGCGCGTCTCCGCACCGCAGCGCACCACATATACCGCCGCTTCCTTACCGCTCATCAGCGGCCGCAGCACTTCATCGACGAGTCCATCCTCGACCAGCGGTTCAAGACGCTTGGGGACTTTCATCTAACGCAAACTCTCTCAGGCCAAACAAACCTCGGCATTGACCACGATTGCAGCGATAAAAGCAATGACAATTTGGCGCGGATGGCGGTTAGCGCGCGCCGGCGGAATCGAGATACGACTCCGCCACAAATTCGATCAAACAAAACCCATGACCGAAGGGATCGGCGAGCGTGATGCATTTCGAGCCCAGCCATTCCACGCATTCGCTTTCGCGAACAGCGCCGGCCTTAAGTGCACGCTGTAGCGCGTGCTGCAGGTTATCCACCACAACATCGATATGAACCGGCGTCCAATGCCGCGCATAGCGACGCTTTTCCATGACCGTATTGCTGCAGTCCGAATCAGGGTCTTTTTTCAATAAATAGATGGGCGCGGGTCCGCCGAATAGCTCCGCGACATCCTCATCCAAAATACGGTTGAGTTTCAGATCAAAGGCAGCACAGTAAAATTGAATCGCCCTGTCCAAATCTGGCACATCAATATTGATAACAAGTTTCATGGTGGCGGCGACCGGTTTATTTCGGTGCGGGGTTTAGCGGGTCGGCGTGACGATGAATTAATTTCCATTCACCCTGCTCGCGACGAAATATTTCAGTCACGCGTAAATCCATCGGCACGGCATGCGCCTTCCCCTGCATTTTTACGGTCGAGTGTTGAATGCCCGCCCAAAAAGCAACGTCGCCGCTCGCTGCTAGCTGCAGTACTTCAAAAGAGTTTTCGCTGCCCTCTTCAAAATGTTTCGCAGTATTGGCATTGGCCGCATTGACTTTATCAGCGCCGGCAATGCAATCGCCTTTAGGGCCAAAAATAGTGGCCGGCGAAACATGCGTCGAAATACTATTGAGTGGGCCGTTATCGCCGTTTACAAATGCTTGGGACGCGGCTTCGCGCTGTTTCATGAAATGCTTAAAATCTTTTAAGACACTGTCCATGATGTTCTCCCATTCAACGTGATGCTCTGCTATTAAGTAAGCCGCGCTTCAGTTGAACCACTCGCTACTCTGATCGAAGCAACAGCTTATGCGTGCCACCTCGGGAATTGGATAAAAATAAAATAAATCCGTTCCCGCTACATAAAACTTTTGCTAATGCGTGAATAAATTTAAGTCTGCTGCCAGCCATCCTTGTGCGCATCCGGATTTTTATCCGCGACAAGATTCAATTTGATGCCATGTTCAAGGAAGGCTTTGAGGCCTGCCAGTGTCCAGGTGAATCCTTGAGTCGATTCGCTAACATACTTGATGAGTTCGTCTCCATTACCCGTCCAGCCAGACTCGGTGATAACGACATATGTCGTTGCATCCTCGCGCGCGGAAAATTTCCATTCAATCACGGTGCGACCACTGTATCCGTCCCACTCGATTAGAATTCGTTTGTTGGGCTCGACGGCTTTTACGAGCACTGACGTAGACGCGCCATACATCTCCCAATGCCACATAATTTCATGACCCACTTCGAGACGACCGCTGCTTTTGGTGAACCAGAAGTTGGTTGTGACGGCGGGGTCGATGAAAGCCGCGAAAACATCTGCGACGGGTTTTCGAATGAGCATTTCTGTTTTTGCGACGGGCTTTTTTGTGATCTCTAACTTCATAAAAGTCTCCTTTTTGCAGACCTAAGGTTTGATATCACAGAAGCTGAAGTGGCCGGCTTCCTGGTTGCGACCAATGACAATGACGTCGGGTTCCCCGCCAGTGACTTCCATATCATGAAGTGACTCAAGCGCATCTTGATCGAGCTTCAAGTCGAGCTTTAGCTTCAGCCCACGCAATTCTGAAAATTGCGCAGCGTCATCTTCGCATCCGTGCACATGCGCGTTAGCATTGGTGTGTCCCATCTTTCGAAGAACAGGAGCTCATCATGGAAACGCAGGAACTTCACCGCGGCCGTTTAATCGATCACGTTCAACTTGTTGTAAAAGATCTCGCAGCCAGCCAGGCGTTTTATCAGGCCGTGTTCGACGTGCTGAAAATTCCAATGGCGGGTACCGCTGAGGATTATTTCTGGGCCGATGAATTTTTTGTTTCGACACGCGATAGCCAATCCGCACAAGGCGCACTAACGGGTCGACATCATTTGGCCTTTCAGGCGCAAGACAAAGCGATGGTTGATGCGTTTTATAAGGCCGCATTAGCGAGCGGCGGCAAAGACAATGGCGCACCCGGCGAGCGTCCTTACCATCCGGGCTACTACGCCGCATTCGTTATCGACCCCGATGGCAATAATATCGAAGCGGTATTTCACGGCGATGCGAAACGCAGCGCAGCTTCGGTAAAAATAACGTTTAAGCCGGATTAGCTGCAAAGCCGCACAGCCAGGCGGAGGCGACTTGAATGAATTGTTAGCGCTGCATCACCGCAGAATTTTCTCCATTGCCTTTCCCTTTGCGAGCTCATCAATGAGCTTATCTAGATAACGAATTTTCTGCATGAGTGGATCGTCCACTTCTTCTACGCGGACACCACACACTACGCCTTTGATCAGCGAGCTATTTGGGTGGATGGCGGGTGCCTGAGCAAAAAAGGTTTCAAGATCGTTTTGTTGTTCAATCTGCTTCTTCAATCCCGCTTGGCTATAGCCCGTCAACCAGCAAATGATCTGGTCAACTTCATCTTTAGTGCGATTCTTACGTTCCGCTTTTTGAACGTATAGCGGGTATACCTTAGAGAATTCTGTAGTGAAGATTCGATGCTTAGGCATCATCGTGCTCCAAATAGTTGACCATCCGAAAGTGGTATTCAGCAGAGATGCCTTTCAGGTCTGCATAAAGCACTCCGGAGCCGCTGCGTCCGTTTGGAATTCCTTTTGAGCCTGTCATAGTTGTTTCTACGATTTTGTTCTTCTCCTTTCTGGAGGGGCTAGTAGTTGTTTTGGTCGTATTAGTTGAGCAGGCTAAAAAAATAAATACACAACAAATAAAAATTATTCTTTCATAAATCGCCCATTAAGCAGGAGGTGCTAACGAAAATATAAGCTGACACCGAAGGCGATCTTCGTGATCGAGCTTGTGCATGGCAATTGCTGCGCGAACGACAGAATGGCTAGAGCCTACTGGGTTCACTTCAAAGGCCGAATATATGAATGCAGCCTAATCAACATGCGAATCGAATATTCTTTTACTCACCGCTTGCGGGAGAGGCCCATATATAAATGTTAGACTTTTTGCACATAACCAGATAAAAACTCAATTTTTAGCAATGCCGAAGCTATTGCGTCAAACTCAATAAGATGCCAGCTATTAAGTTTTTTTTGCGTTGGTGCTGACATAGCTATGGAGCTATTATTAAACCAAATATCTACATGGTTGGCTAAATGAGAGACTGAGACATCTATGTACTCCGGATATGCGTATCCCTCTTTTTTAATACACCGGCTTATAGCAACCTCAATTTCTTTGGAAAGAAGGTCTAGGGATTTCTTCCGTTCCAGCTTTCTAATGCTTGTTAGTTTTGACTTCCTTGCAGTGTTGACTCTATTTTTTGAGACTTTATCTTTAACCCAGTCGACGCCTTTCTCGGCTTTTAATTTCTTCCAAAGGTCCTGTGTGCTGCCGCTATGCTTTCGTTTGTTGCAGAGCTCGCAGGTTAACGCGAGATTTCCTGGCCAATTAGTTCCATTTTTAGAAATTGGTATTAGGTGATCAATATGAAATGAGCCGCGATGACCAACTAGCCCTAGCTTGTCGCCGCAGAAATAGCATTCACCATTTTGAAATGCATAGAGGCTCTGAATATCCTCTTCAGTATAAAAGCCCTCAGTATGTTTTCTTTCGAAGCTATTGAAACTCATATAGGCCTAACGTTTGACATGAGGGGCGGGTTAGGCGTCACGGCGCTTGTACTCCTTCAGCTCCCAGCGCGCGAGCGAAAGACCGGACTTTTGTGCTTGCTTGCGAGCTGCCGAAATGATTTCTTTGTATTCCTCTTCGGATTCCATCCGAGTCCATCGGAACCTCTCAAATCCAGGCACCTTCTTAAGGATGATGGAATCGATTGGAAAGTGCGGCGGTTCCTGCGCTTGGTCTAGGCACCAGCGGTACTTCAAATATAGGTTCAACGCCTTCTGCGCGTGGCCGAACTTCATTTCTCCAGAGGCCAGTAGATCGGGATGTGACTGCGACAGAGTTCTTGCCAGATCTTGGATGTTCTTGATGTGTTCGGCTTCAGGTACGGGGGTTTTGTAACTTGCCGCAAACTGGCAAAGTGATGCGCGAAGTGAAACCTGAAATGGCCTTCTCTTTGCCTCGGTGAGATCACTTGCGTAGAGATCGGAGCGCTGCGCCGTTGCCGCGAGAGTCAATGACAGTAGCTCTCGATCCAGAAATGCTTGCAATGCGACTTGGGACATGCTCGACGCCTAACAGTCTGTTAATGAGGCCTTCGGTCTCATAATAATTATTAGAAGGGTTGCGACTTTAATTTTTACGCTGCCTTGCATCGGCTCGTAACTTCCTGTTTTTAAAGACGTTGGTTTTTCGCGAAACTGTATGCAAGATATTATGTGACAAGATTCAACCATAAACGGGTTGAATTTGCCAAATTAAGTGGCTGCTGTATATAAAAACAGAATTTTGGTTTGAGGATTTCAAGAGAGGGAGCTTATGGCTGCATCGCCGTTTTTAACTGCATTACGCGAATCCATGATGGTGCGACGTTATAGTCGACGCACCATCGATTCATATCTGCACTGGATCAAGGCATTGATTTTGAAGCAAGGCGCGCACACGGTGCGCAGTCCATTCAGCTATTTAATGACGAGAAATTAAGATTTTTTACCGCCAGTGCAGCGAGCGTTCGCTTTCGAAATGCCTCGTCTCGCCACTGAGTGGATCGACAAACCGCAATTCGCGCGCCAGCAGTTGTAATGGGTGTGCGAAATCATCGGGCCCTTCACTGCGAAGCGTTGGATAAAACGGATCGTTTTTTATCGGCGCGCCGAGTGCCGCCATGTGCACACGCAGTTGATGTTTCTTGCCAGTAATCGGGCGTAATCCGTATCGCCACCATTGATCGGTGCGTTCTATAACATCGATATGCGTTTCACTGTTCGTGGTGCCATCGATTTCTGTCGATAGAAAAAAAGGTTCGCCGCGTGTGATGCGGGTTGTTCGTACGTGCGGAAGTTGCAGCTGCGGCAGCGCCGGGGCAATCGCTTCGTAATATTTGTCGATGGCGCGGTTGGGAAAGAGTGCCTGATAGAGCGAGCGTGTTGTTCGTTGCGTGGAAAATAACACGAGCCCGGCGGTGTGGCGGTCGATACGATGCAGTGGCACCAGCTCGGGATTTTCGAAACGCTTGATCAATCGCGCCAACAATGTTTGTTCGACATATTCGCCAGCGGGTATTACCGGCAGAAAATGCGGTTTGTCGACAACCAGAAAATGCTCGTCGATGTGCAATACCATTTCGGTAAATGGTATCGGCTTTTCGTTAGCCACTTCGCGAAAATAATGAATGCGAAAACCTGTGCGATATGGATGAGAAATATCGAGCGGTATTTTATTTTCATCGAGCACTCGTCCCCGCATAAAGCGATCGTGCCAGCGCTCGCGAGCGATCGTTGGAAAACTGTCACAAAGACAATCAAAAACGGTGAGCCATGTGCCAGGCGGTAATACTAATGTGCTGGCGGGAGTGGTGGTTGAATGCCGCATGACGTGCGCGACAATGTTCAGTGCGCAAAACTGAATTGTGGATTGCCAGGTATGCGCACCGATTTCCAATAGGTGCGCGCCCAATATTCATCGTCGAGGTTGGATAGCATCACGCCTTTTTCGGTGGATGCGTGCAGGAATTTGCCGTCTTCGAGATAGATGCCGACATGGCGAGTTGTTTTGCCGGTACGAAAAAAGACGAGATCGCCGGCGATTAAATCGCGCTGTTGAATTACCGTTCCGGCATTTACTTGCTCATCGGTACTGCGCGGTAATTTGATGCCGAGCCGATCTTCATAGGTGAGATAGACGAAACCAGAGCAATCGACACCGGCTCTCGACATACCACCCGCTTTGTATTTCACACCCTTCCACTGATTGTATTGCGTATATAAAACCTGCTTGATGTCGCTCAGCGCCGGGGCGTTCTGCGGCTCGTTGCGATCGATACGCTGGCTGCTGCAACCCGCGAGCAACAGCGTGAAATAAATCAGCAACGGCAGAAGTGAGAGTTTGCGCATAATCGGGACGGCAAAAGGAGTGTGCTTGCAGTATAGCAATCGAATTAGCGTGCGCTGCTGATCAGTTCACTTCCATCGTTACCTGCCGCCCCGGCTTGTCATCGGCACCGAGATCGACCGGTTTGACGCTGGCGCGATTCGCTTCGAGGCCAAATTGCGTGACCAGCAATTGTTTAACCGCCAGTGCACGGCTGCTCGCGAGCTCCTGCAATGCGCTTGAATGCAGCTCGACGTTATCGCGCATCCAGTCGTTCATTTGCATTGGCTGCAACGTCGCGGCGTCTTGCTGCGGATAGCGTTTCTTGAATAGCTTGGTGACCGCGCGTTGCCAATTCGACGATTGCGATTGGATGTCCTTGTCGTTAATGCCGTCGATGGCGATCAGCTCGCGGCTCAATGTCAGATCGCGCAACGCTTCCAGATCCTGATTTGGGCTGACATGGCCAGTGACACCGAGACTCAACGCCGGTTTTTTCTGCAGCGCCGCAACGAGCTTGGTTAACTTGTCGTTATTGTTTTCGGTGATGCGATCGCTGCCCGCTGCGAATTCGACGCGATCGAGCTCATCCTGTTCGCTGCCGCCGACCAATGAGGCGAGCGCGCGAAATGGCGAACTCGCCGTTTTAAAAATCAAATTACGAAATGCTTTCCAGATGATATTGCCAACGCTGAAATCCGGATCGTCGACGCTGCCGGTGACGTCGACACCCAAATCCATTACGCCGTTCGCGTCGGTCAGCAAGTAAATGGCAAAGCGCAGCGGTAAATCTTTCACTTTGGGGCCGCTGACCTGCTCGCCAAGTTTTAATTCATTGACGACGATGTGATTGGTGCCTTTGATCAGTTTATTTTCCAAGGTGTAAACGAGTTGCACGGAGAGCCGGCCACTATCGATCAGATAACCGGCGTAAGTGCCGGAGTAGGGCGTCAGCGTGGCGAGATCAAGATTGGTGATATCGAGTGCGACGTTTAATGCGGGCGGAGTCGCGAACGGATTGGCGGTGCCGGTCAATGCCACCGGTGCGTAACCATCGACGCTGCCTTTCATCGCAATTTTTGCCGGTTGCTTCGAGCGATTGCCGAGTTTGTCGATATTGCCAGTCAGTTCGGTAATCGTTGTGTGAAATTGGCGCGAGAGTGAATTGTCGCGAAAATCGATCGCGGCTTTATCGACATGAATCGTATCGATGGCAAATTGCCAGGGTGTCGTTGATTGAGTTGGCGTGCTGATTTTTTCGGCTTTCTTCGTGGTAGTGGCCGCTGTAGATTGTGCAGAGCCGGTGCGCATCAATTGCTGAAAATTAGTGGTACCGCCCTCGTTGATACGAAATTGTACCCACGGTTCGGCGATAGTGATTTTTTGTAATTGCATACGTTGTTTGGCGAGATCGAGTGCGAGGCCGCGCCATTGCAATTGTTTCCACGCGAGCAGCTTGCGCTGATCGGGTATTTGTTGCAGTTCGAGCTGATCGATTTGTCCATCGCTTTGCAGGGTGGTGGGTTTGCCATCGGCCAACACAATTTGTGTTTGCGTGCTAAAACGTCCGCCGGCGAGCGTTGCCTGCATTTGCTGTTTGAGCAGCGGATTGCCCCACGTCACCGGTATTCCACTCAGCGTTGCGTTCAGTTTGCCGCTCAATGTGCCCGGTACGATGTCACCGTTCACTGCTAATTGTGAATCGTTGTTGATCGACGATTTCAATTCGACGTGAAGGGGCGCTGCATCGGGCCAATGCAAATTGGTCGCGTGTAATTCGAGCGGCGCTATTTGTAACGGCAGATTATCGATTTGGCTCGCGCGCCAGCGAATGTCGCCGTTATTCGCGGCAATATCATCGATCTGAATTTGCCATGGCGGTGATGTTGAGGGTTCGTCATTTTTTGCGAATGCGAACATGTCCAGTAAGCTGATCTGTGTGTCGCGATTCCAGCCGCTAATTGCCGGTTTGTCGAGATTGACCGCGGCGATCTGCACGCGCGGCTGCGAGCTATCCACTTGAATGCCGTCGATGCGCAGTGCATCGAAGCGCACATTGGTGTCGGCGTCCGCGCGCGATTGCAATCGCACGTTATTTAAATTAACGCGTCCATCGCTGACGCGATAATGCAGTGGTCCGTTCCAGCCGACCGCGTATTTTAGGTCGGCATCCAGCGCCGCGCTCTGTGCATCGAACGCAAATTTATCGGCGAGATAATGCCATGCCGGTAGCAGATCAAGTTTATGCAGTTGCACATTGCCACTGCTGGTTTTGTTGGCGATCGACACATCGCCATTGATTTTCAGCATACCTTCGCCACCATCGCGCAATACCAATGTAAAACGTTGGGTCTCGGTGGCCGCCGTTGAAAACTCATCGAGCTTGATGTGCAAATCGTGCAATTTTGTTGGAAGGGGTTGTTGCTCGCGTAAAAATTCAATCACCATATTTTTAATATCGGCGTTGAATGCCTCGCTGTGTAAAGTAAACGAGGCATTGGGTGAGTCAGATTTTTGTGGCACGGTGGTGACCGCATTGAGTGTCAGCCGCAGATCGTCGATATTTGCCGCAAGCGGCTCGCTGACATACGGCGCGCGCAGGCCGAGATGCTTCGCGGAAAATTCGAATTTATTGATTGTGATGGCAAAGGGTTTGCTGTTTGTTGCGGCGGGTTGCGCCGGTTTAGGATTTTTTGCGGCCAGCGCGACGCGAAAATCGAGAATGTCGTTAAAGTTGTAGCGATCAGCAGCGGTTTGCTCGACCTGAACATACAGTCCTTGCAATTGCAGCGCATCCAGTACCAAATGCCGTTGCCACAGGCTGGCGAGCGAGAGGTTGGCGCACAATCGATCAATCGCCCAGAAGCGGCTGCCATCGGCGTTATCGCTGGTGGCATTGCGCACAGTCACCGCCAGCGTGAACGGGTTCAGCAAAATAATTTTTTGCAGGTGCAGTTCGCGGCCGGTTTGTTCGCGATAAATCTTCGGCGCCATCACATTCAGCAAAGGCATGGCGATCAGTGTCATCAGCGCCAAATAGCTGAGATATACGATGGCGATAATTTTGAGCGGGCGCGGAATGCGCAGCGAAACCATATTAATAACCTTGTTGTTAGGCGCTGGGTGACAAGTTTCGCGCTGGTGCGGTACTTTCGACAAGCGTAAAGTGTGTCGGACTTACCTAAACCGTTAGGAATAGCAGGTTTCAGAAAAATTCAGGGCACGAACTTGGGTGCCATAGGCGCCGAAAGGGGATACTTTTTTTCGGGGCAGAAGGAGGACTTATCGAAGCTTTCGCGCTGGATTCTTCGCAGAATTTGCCGAGTGCTCCGAGGACGAGCCCGCCATGCCTACGACGACAACGCTACGTTGCCCCGAAACAAAAGTATCCCCTTTCGGCGCAACACGCTTGGGCAGTGCTCTAACTTCAGAGCTGGTTATTGGAAAAATTATTCGGAGGAAATAAACAATGCGTCGAATCGGATTACTGTTTGCCCTGATGCTGCCGCTGTTGAGCGGTTGTGGTATTAACAACATTCCCACGCTGGATGAGCAAGTGAAGGCGGCGTGGGGTCAAGTCGAAAATCAATATCAGCGTCGCGCCGATCTGGTGCCGAATCTCGTCGAAACGGTAAAAGGCTATGCATCGCAGGAGCGTGAAACATTGACCGCTGTGACTGAAGCGCGCGCGAAAGTTGGCTCGATTCAAGTCGATAGCAAATTGCTCGACGATCCGCAGCGGCTAAAACAGTTCGAAGAAGCGCAGGCGCAGTTGCGTGGCTCGCTGCAACGATTGATGGTGGTGGCAGAACAATATCCGGATTTGAAATCGAATCAGAATTTCCTCGCGCTGCAATCACAACTCGAAGGCACTGAAAATCGTATCGCTGTCGCACGTCGCGATTATGTGCAGGCCGTGCAGCAATACAACACTGAAATTCGCACGTTCCCCGGCAATATTTGGCATAAGGTCATGTACAGCAGTCTGCCCGTACGCGAAACGTATCAGGCCACGACGGATAATGCTGAAAAAGCGCCGGCGGTGAAATTTAATTGATGGCGCGTTGCTCGATCGCAAATCCACCCTCACCCCCCTTTGAAAAATGGGGATTGAGGGAGATTTTTCTGTTTTTCTTTTTCTTCTGCGCATTTTGCGTAACGGCAGTTGCCGATCCGAAGTTCCCACCACTCACCGGTCGCGTCGTCGATCAGGCGAACTTATTGTCCGTCGCCGAGCAGCAACAATTAACTGCACAGCTAGAGGCGTTCGAACGCACCAGCGGTATCCAAATTGTGGTCGCGACGCTGCCGGATTTGCAGGGTTACGAGATCGAGGAATTCGGTTATCAGCTCGGTCGTCAGTGGGGCATCGGCGAGAAAGATAAAAACACAGGTGTGCTTCTGCTGGTCGCACAAACCGAACGCAAGGTGCGCATCGAAGTCGGCTATGGACTCGAAGGTGCGCTCACCGATGCGTTGTCATCGAACATCATCAATGCGGTGATCGTGCCGCCATTCAAGCGCGGCCAATTTGATGTCGGTATTCAGCAGGGCGTCAGCGCCATTATGCAGGCGCTAAAAGGCGAGTATGAACCGCGTGCCACGCGCTCGCAGAGTTCGGGCCCGCGTGGCGGTGCAATGTTTTGGTTGCTGCTGATGTTCATCGCAATGATTTTTTTGCGCGGCTTCGGCGGTCCCGGCGGCGGTATCGGCGGTGCCTTCGGTCGACGCGGCGGGATGTTCCTGCCGGGCGGTTTCGGAGGCGGCGGCTTTGGCGGTGGTGGTGGCGGTGGTTTCTCCGGCGGCGGCGGTGGTTTTGGCGGCGGCGGAGCCTCGGGGAATTGGTAATGGCATTATTAACCGAACAACAGCAGCAACAAGTTGCGGACGCGATTGCTGTAGTCGAGCGCGAAACCGATGCCGAACTGGTTACGGTGCTTGCCTATCGCTCCGATCACTACGCGCATGTGCCGACGTTATGGGCGGCAGCGATCGCGCTGCTGACGCCGGGCGTATTGGCGCTGACACCGCTATGGTTGAATCTGTGGGATTTATTGTTGGCGCAATGGGCGGTGTTTTTACTGCTGGCGTTGCTGCTGCGCTGGCAGCCATTACATGCGCGTCTGGTGCCGAAGAAATTGAAGGATTGGCGCGCGTCGCATCTCGCGCATCGCCAGTTTCTCGCACAAAACCTGCACCACACCAGCGGTGAAACGGGAGTCCTGATTTTTGTCAGCGAGGCCGAACACTACGTGCAAATTCTTGCCGATCGCGGCATCAGTCAGCATGTGGAACAGAGCGAATGGCAGGCGATCGTCGATGCTTTTATCGCGCAGGTGCAACGCGGCGAAACATTGCAGGGATTTCTCGATTGTATTCAGCGCTGCGGCGAATTGTTAAAAACGCATGTGCCCGCGACCGAGAGCAAAAATGAATTGCCCAACCGCATGATTGTGCTGCCTGATCCGGATTGATCGCGAGTGCTTGCTAGTGAGTGGTGCTATGGATTGTCTGCCGCGTTAATTCGCAACACTGGCTGCCACGGCTGCATGCGCAGGGTTCGCCACCAGCGCAAAGTTGACTGCGAGTTTTTTCATATCGACATTGGCGATGGTTACTTCGAGCCGTTGTTCGAGTTGAAAAGTTCGAGTCGGCGAACTCGACCGCAAATACACCGTATCGAAACTGAATTTCTCGCCACTGTGGCGCAGATCGACAAAACCCTGAATGCCATTGTCGAGCAGCCGCACCACAATGCCGCTGCTGGTGACGTGCACAACTTCCGCACTCCAGGTCGGCGTCGTTTGTTGCTGTGCGGCGGCCAATTGACGTTGTAAATAGTCGCAATCGAGCCATTGCTGCGACAGATTGCTCGCGCGGCGCGCACGATCGCTGCCATCCTGCAATTGCGCCATGGCATCGGCACTCAATGCCGGTCGCTCAGTTTGATGTAATTTCGCTTTGATAAAACGGTGCAGCAAAAAATCGTTGTACTTACGAATCGGCGATGTGATCGTCGTGTATCGGATGAGACCCATACCGAAATGCGGCTCCGCGCTAGCCACAAACTGCGCGCGTTCCAGCGAGCGAAACAGAATTTCGCGCAATGGCAATTCGTGTCGCAACGGCGCCAGATAGTGCATCAGTTCAACGTAACCGGGCAGCGTGGTGGGGTCGCCGAGCTGTGCATCGGACAATTGTTCGCTGAGCAATTTCGTTACGGCTTCGCGGCGTTCACCGCGAAAACCGCGATGGCCAATAAAGATCGCCGGCTCGTCCTGCAAATAATCCGCCGCGCAACGATTGGTCGCGATCATGCATTCTTCGACGACTTGATGCGCAAAAGTTTTTTCCTGACGCACGTAGCGCTCGATGACGCGATTGGTATCGAGCACCGCACGATATTCGCCGCGATCGGGTAATACGATGTGATCGCGTTGCCGACGGCGCTGCAATTGCAGCGATAGCTCGCGCAATGCGGTGACCGATTGTGCCCACGGTGTCGCCGCCGCGGCGACATCGCCGAGAAAGCGATTCACTTGTTCATAGCTCAGCTTGGCGCAGGAGCGAACACGCGCTTCACTGAACGCATAGTCGGTGATGCCGCCGTCGTTATCGATGCTCATCTCGCAGATCAGTGCGAGGCGTTCGGTGTCGGGTTGCAACGAGCAGCGTTCATTCGCCAATTGCTCCGGCAACATCGGCACGGTCATGCCCGGCAGATAAACGCTGGTGGCGCGCGCGGCAATCGCACGTTCCAACGCTGAATTGGGCGCAATCCACGCGCTTGGATCGGCGATCGCGACGGTTAACTTCCAGCCACTCGCATCGCGCTGGCGCTCGGCAAATAACGCATCATCCATATCGCGCGTTTCGACGCCGTCGATCGTCACCAACGGCAGGCCGGTCAAATCGCGGCGTGCGCTGAAATCCGGCGTTTGTAAATCGGCCTCGACCAGTGTCAGTGCTTCATTCGGCAATTGGAAACGCGCGAGCGCGTACAGCGCGTGAATCCCCGGTTGTTGCGCGCTGCCGATAATTTTTTCGATTTTTGCCTGCGCCTTGCCATCGCTAAACGGATGGCGACAGATCTGTGCGCAGACATAATCGCCATGCTGCGCATTCATACGCATTTTGGGCGGTACAAATATCCAGCGGCTTAAACGGGGCAGATCGGGCTCGACGAAATGTGCGTTATCGCGGATGACATACTGGCCGGTGAAGCGCGCCAGTTCGCTGCTGACCAATTTCTCAAGGAGCGCGGTCGCCTTGCCGTCATCACCGGTGATGATCTCGATATCGACGTGATCATCCGGAAACAAGCGCTGCATTTGCTCGGCCGACAAATACACTTCGCGACCATCGTCGAGCACGACAAAGCCGTAGCGCCCCTGTGTGCCGCGCACGACGCCGCGGGCGCGCACTTTTTGATCGTGAATTTGTTGCTTGAGTTGACGCAGTTGCGTCAGGGCATCTGAATTGAGCATGAGTAAGGACGTGGCCGACGGAACTTTGCGAGGCGCCTAGCCTAACGGAATCGACGCAGAAAGTCAGACAGCACTGCGCTTTTTTGCGTGATGGCAGCAATCGATTCGCATTTTTAAAATAAATTCGACGCGCGGTTGACAAAGCAGCGGCCGGCTAAAATAATCCAGTCATACCAACCATCCGAGACAGCATCGTTGCCAGCATGTACTTCGCAACGTAATTCGTGGTCTGTCTGGAGTGGCTGCGCTTGACATTATCGGGCGCACATTCAGCCTCCACGCTTCGGCTTGCCGCATCCATGCAGCGGTGTCAGTGCGCAGCGTACCGTTTCGAATCCTCCTTTTTAACATTGTCCTTTTTGGCAGCACCTTCGGTGTACGCTGCTGAATATCTTTCTTTGCTGTTCGTTGCGCTTTTTTCGTGTCGTCGGTCGTATTTTAATTTCGCATTTTTTAAAAATACACACAGCATTTTTCGTCGTTGCGCGGGGATAAAACGTCATGGGAAAACATGTAGAAATGGAAAAAATTTATGTGCTCGATACCAATGTGTTGTTGCATGACCCGCTGGCGCTGAGCGCCTTTAATGAGCATCGCGTGGTGGTGCCGATGACGGTGCTGGAAGAGCTGGATGCGATCAAGGATCGGCGCGATAAGGATGTGAGTCGCGAAGCGCGCATTGCGATTAATGCGATTGACAGCATTCTTGCTAACGCATCGCCGAAGGCAATTCAGGAGGGCGTCGATATTCCCGGGAGCAGTATCGGTAATCGTCACAATGGCAAGCTATCGGTGTATCCCGATCAATTGCTGCACCTCGATAACAAAGCGCCGTATCTCGACAGTTCATCGCCGCAGGCTAACGACAATCGCATCATCAATGTCGCGCTACATCTGCAGGCGACCAATCTCGGCGCGTATGTCTGTCTCGTCACCAAAGACATCAATATGCGCCTGAAAGCCAAAGGCTCCGGGCTGCAACATGTTGAGGACTATCGCAAGGATCGCGTGCTCGACGACATCGATTTGATGGCGAAAGGTTATGAAAAAGTCGACGGCGATTTTTGGTCGCGCGTCGATAAAGTAAAAACATTTCGACGCGGTACCGACACGATTCATTTGATCGCACGCAGTGTACTGCCGGAAGCATATCCAAATATGTTCATCGTCGACGAAGCGGATTTCGTTGGCTATATCGAGCGGCTCGACGATGAATTTGTCGAAATGGTCGATCTGCATGTCGACCGCTTGATGTCGCAGCGGATGTGGGGACTCACGCCGCGCAATCTGGAACAGGCGATGGCATTTTTTCTGATTCAACGGCCCGAGGTCGACATGACTGTGCTCACGGGGCCAGCCGGCTCGGGTAAAACGTTGATCGCACTCGCCTACGGTCTGCATGCAATCATCGAGGAAAAGCGTTACGACAAACTAATCGTTGCGCGTTCGACGCCGCCGATCGCCGAGGACATCGGTTTCTTGCCCGGTACTGAAGAAGAAAAAATGGCGCCGTGGCTGGCGGCCTTCGATGACAACCTCGAAGTGCTGCACGGCGGCGACGATTCGCCGATGAGTAGCATCGAATATGTGAAGCAGCGTGCGAACATTCAATTCAAATCGCTAAACTTCATGCGCGGCCGTTCGTTCAATAACGCTTACATTGTGATAGACGAATCGCAGGGACTCACTCAATTTCAATTAAAATCGATCATAACCCGCGTTGGTTCCAATTCAAAAATTGTCGTGCTCGGTAATTTGGCGCAGATTGATAATAAATATATTTCGCCGCTCACCTCGGGGCTGACGTATCTGGTTGAGAAGTGCAAATTGTTCGAACACGCCGGAGTTATGCATGTAAATGGTATTGAACGCAGTCGTTTAGCGGCGTTTGCTGAAGAGAATCTTTAATTTCGGACCCGTGGCTTATAACCTGATAAGCTGACGCCCGCGCGCAGAATCGATTATGTTCTGCGCGCGTTTATGATATTTCTTCGCCTCCCTCAAATGGACGACGGCAACTGCGCTTAGTCGTAAGATTATTGACAGACAGTGAGAGCAGAATCTCACCGCGCGCGAAAAGCAGCGTGTAAATAATTCGTGAGGCAGCGTGTTAAATAATTATATGGGGCATCGATTAGTAGCCCTGAAACAATTTTCTTTTTTGGGTGCAGTGCAATGACCACAACTTCACTAGCGGTTCGATGGGGCGACGGTCGTCGCGCGGACACTGATTTTGCGCGCGAACAAATCCTCGATGCGGCCTGGCGTTGTTACGAAGCAAACACAGTTTACAAGACGAGCATGGAGCACATTGCGCGCGAGGCAAAAGTTTCGCGCACAACGGTATATCGCTATTTCGAAAATCGCGATGAAGTGCTGACCGGTGTCGTGATGCGCGCGCTGCATCAGCTCATCGACCAGATCCGCAATGATGTGGTCGAAACTGACAACTTTGGTGAGTTTGTTGTCGAGGCGCTGGTACGTGGTGTTAAGGCGGTGCCGAAATCGGCTGTGTTTTCGCTGATGTTGCAGGAACAGAGTACTGTCATCAGTCGGGTTTATATTGCCTCCCCGAAAACTCTGAGCATTCTGATCGATTTCTTTAGCGATCGTTTTGAGCTGGCTAAACGCGCTGGTGAATTACGTGATGGCGTTGAACTATTACCGATGATTGATTGGCTGATTCACGCGGTGAGTGCCTACATGCTGGCGCCGACATCGATGCAGAGTGCAGATGACTGGCGCAAAATGCTGCGAATGTTTTTAGTGCCGGCTTTAGTTCGGGATTAAAAGAGCGCGATTGATAGTCGCGCTCACGCTCGCTTCAGAAAAACGTGCGCGCTGTTTGCAGCAGTGCGAGTGCGAACGCTCCCGCCAGTACATCGTCGAGCATGATGCCAAGGCCACCGTGAATATTGCGGTCGCACCAGCGAATGGGCCATGGCTTCCAGATATCGAATAAACGAAACAACACAAAGCCGGCGACAATCCACACACCGTTCGTCGGCAGCCACGCCAGCGCTATCCATACCCCGATAAATTCATCCCAGACAATGGCGCCGTGATCGTGCGTGCGCAAATCGCGCGCGGTTTTGCCGCAAATATAAATGCCGACAACAAAGCCGAGCGCAATGACAATCCAGTAATGCCATGGCGACAGAAAATGCAGTGGCCACCACGGAATCAACGCGGCCAGTGTGCCGAACGTACCCGGCGCGCGCGGCGCCAAACCGCTGCCAAAACCCGCAGCGATTAAATGGATAGGATTGCGAATATCGGGTTTTGCCATCGTCCTCTCCCCCAACCCCTCTTTCCAAATGGGAGAGGGGAGGGATGTTAAAAGTGGGTGTAACCGCTTCGTACCAGCGTCCGTACGTTGCCTTGCGCATCGACCGCGAGCAGTTCGCTGCCTTCACTAATCTCGCCGATTTTGGTGACATGAACGCCGCTTTGCTGCGCGAGCGCATGCAGTTGCGGCAAGCGCTCGTGCGGCACGGTGAAACACAATTCGTAATCGTCGCCGCCATGCAACGCAAATTCGTGCGCATCCGGATGCGTGCGCAAAGCGTCGGACAGCGGCAAGCGCGCGGGTTCGATACGCGCGCCAACGTGGCTGCATTCGAGAATATGGCCGAGGTCGGCGGCTAAACCATCGGAAATATCGATAGCGGCGTGTGCAATGCCGCGCAACTGCTGTGCGAATTGCACGCGCGGCACTGGCGTGAAATAACGCTGCAAAAAATACTGTTGTATTGCGGTGAGTTGATTGTGCGGCAGCGTTAAATAATCGAGCGCTGCGCGTGCATCGCCCAGCGTGCCGGTGACGAAAATACTGTCACCGACTTTTGCGCCACTGCGCACTAACGCTTGCCCTTGCGGTAGTGTGCCGATGATTTGAATCGTCATTACCAGCACTGGCCCGCGTGTGGTATCGCCGCCAATCAAGGTGATATCGAATTCGTCGGCGCAGGCGCGCAACCCTTGCGCAAATTGCGCAAGCCAATCGGGATCCGCGTGCGGCAGTGTCAAGGCGAGGGTGAACGCGAGTGGCGTCGCTCCCATCGCAGCAAGATCGGAGAGGTTAGATCGCAGCGCTTTTTGCGCGATCAGTGCGGCATTGCCGTGCGCCGGAAAGTGCACATCGGCAATCAGTGTGTCGACCGAAATCGCGAGTTGTTGTCCAGCGGGCGGATTTAGCAGCGCACAATCGTCGCCGATGCCGAGCGCAATGTCCGCGCGCGCGCGGCCGATGTCGGTAAAGAACTTGGCAATCAGTTCGAATTCACCGAGTGCCATGTTGGGTTATCGCTTCGCTGCTGCGATTTCCACGCTACGCAATTGCTTAGCGAGTTGATCGAGCACGCCATTGATATATTTGTGACTTTCCGCTGCGCCGAATTTCTTCGCGAGCGATACCGCTTCGTTAATCGCGACCTTGAATGGCACGTCGATGCGATGCGCGAGTTCATACGTGCCGATACGCAGCAGTGCGAGTTCTATCGGGGTGACATCTTTTAGGGGGCGATCGATATGCGGCTCGATCAAGGTATCGAGTTCACCTAATTTCGCTGGGACTTCGTGCAGCAATTCCTGAAAAAATTCGAGATCGACCTGACTGAAATCATATTCGTCGCGAAATTGCAGTTCGATTTGCTGTAGCGCGTTGTGGCTGATCTGCCATTGATACAGCGCTTGCATCGCATAATGGCGCGCCTTATGGCGCAGCGCGGAATTGAATCCGGAAGGTTTGGCCACAGCATTTACTCACTCTTGAATTAAAGAACACGGTCATCGTGGGGATGGCCGTTGCTATTCTCCCCTCTCCATTTGGGGAGAGGGAACTCGCGCTACAAATTCCCCAGCAAGCTCACCATTTCCAGCGCCGACAATGCAGCCTCGGCGCCTTTGTTGCCGGCTTTAGTACCGGCGCGCTCAATTGCCTGTTCAATGGTATCGACGGTCAATACACCGAACGCGACCGGCACGCCGTATTGCATCATCACCTGCGCTAATCCTTTGGTGCATTCGCCGGCGACATATTCGAAATGTGGGGTGCCGCCGCGAATGACCGCGCCGAGCGCAATGATCGCATCGACCTGTTTTTTCTCGGCGATTTTTTGGCACACCAGCGGGATTTCAAAAGCGCCGGGTGCGCGCACGATGGTGATCTGATCATCTTTGACGCCATGACGACGCAGCGTATCGATCGCAGCGCTGAGCAGGCTTTCGACGACGAAGCTATTCCAGCGTCCGACCACGATCGCAAATTTACCCTTGTTCGCAACGAAGGTGCCTTCGATGGTTTTTATCGTGCTCATAAACTTTCCTTCAACGATTTATTTAAATTTCAGCGGCGAAAATTATTACGGCTCAATGTAATCGATCACTTCCAGATCGAAACCCGAAATTGCGTTGTATTTTACCGGCGTACCCAGGACGCGGAATTTGCGAATACCGAGATCGCGCAGAATTTGCGAGCCGAGGCCAATCGTCAGCTGCGTGCTGCGTCCACCGATGGCGGCGGGTGCAGGCGTATCGCGCCGGCCGAGCGCGATGTCGACGCTGGCGAGCAAATCATTCGGCGCTTCATTGCCGGCGAGCAGCAATAACACGCCGCCTTCTTGTGCGATGCGTTCGAGGCAGCGCTGTGTATTCCAGCCGATCTGTCCGCGCGGGTGCGTGCCGATCAGATCGCGCAGCGCGCTGGTGAACTGCACGCGCACCATCGGCGCCGGATTTTTTGCGACGTCGCCTTTTACTACAGCGAGATGTACATCGCCGTGATATTGATCGCGATAGGCGTGCAGCACAAAGTCGCCGTGATCGGTTTGAATCGGGCCTTCGCTGATTTTTTCAATACTGCTTTCATTGACCACGCGGTAATGAATCAAATCGGCGATGGTGCCGATTTTCAACCCGTGTTCCTGCGCGAATTTTTCCAGATCGGGGCGGCGCGCCATGCTGCCGTCCGGATTCATTACTTCGCAGATCACGCCGGACGGCTCGAAGCCAGCCAATCGCGCCAGATCGCACGCCGCTTCGGTGTGACCGGCGCGCACCAGGACGCCGCCGGCCTCGGCCATCAGCGGAAAAATATGACCGGGTTGCACGATGTCTTCGGCTTTGGCATTGCGCGCGGCGGCAGCACGCACCGTCAGCGCACGATCGGCCGCAGAAATACCGGTGCTAACACCGTGCGCCGCTTCGATCGACACCGTGAATTTGGTGCCGAAGCCCGACGCATTGCGTTGCACCATCAATGGCAGATTGAGTTTTTCGCAGCGCTCGCGCGTCATCGGCATGCAGATCAGGCCGCACGCGTAACGCGCCATGAAATTGATGTGCTCGGCGGTGACGCATTCGGCGGCCATGACGATATCGCCTTCGTTCTCGCGATCCTCGTCGTCCATCAGAATCACCATCTTGCCGAGGCGAATGTCCTGAATGATTTCTCCAATCGTATTAAGTGCCATTTCAGTACCTGATGCAGGTTGCGATCAAAGCGGCGTAGCCGCGTAATCGAAATCTATTGGATGATGGATTTCGACGATTGGTTAAGCGTTGTTGCCGAACCCATGTTCGGCCAGAAATGCCGCAGTGACGCCGCCGGATTTCGCCGCTGCGGTGTCGCCCATTAGCAATCTTTCGAGGTAACGCGCGATCACGTCGACTTCGAGATTGACGCGGGTGCCGATGCCGTAATTGCCGATCACGGTTACCTGTGCCGTGTGCGGCACTATATTCAATTCGAAGTCCGTACCGCTTACTGCATTTACGGTAAGCGAAATGCCGTCGACGCAGATCGAGCCTTTGTGCGCGATGTATTTCGCCAGTTCGGCCGGCGCGCGCACGGTGAGGCGGATCGAGCGTGCATCTTCGCGGCGCGAGACAACTTCGCCCACGCCATCGACGTGGCCGCTGACAATATGGCCGCCGAGTCGCGATGCCGCCGTCAGCGCTTTTTCCAGATTCACCGCGGCGCCAACTCGCCATTCACCGATCGTGGTAAAGGCGAGCGTTTCGCGCGATACATCGGCCCAGTAACCATCGCCGGGTAATTCGACGACAGTCAGGCACACGCCATTGGTGGCGATGCTGTCGCCGATGCGGACATCGGCCAGCGGCAGTGTGGTGGTAGTGATGCGCACGCGCAGATCACCGTTGCGCGGCTGCAGCGCGGCGACGGTGCCCATCGTTTCGATGATGCCGGTAAACATGCTCAGTCCTCCGCCGCGTATAACGGCGTCGCGTCGATGCGCCAGTCGTTGCCGACCGCGCGGATAGCGTTGATGTGCAGGCGTTGTTGTTCGCGCATTTTCTCGAACGGCAATTCGAGCAGCGCGCGCGCACCGCTGCCGAGTAAAGTCGGCGCCATATAAATCGTCAATTGATCGATCAGGCGCGCGCGCCATAGCGCACCTGTTAGCGTGGCGCCGGCCTCGACCAATACTTCATTCACCTGCTGTTCGGTCAGCCATTTCATCAAGGCATGCAAATCGACGCGATTGTCCTGCGCGGGCAGCCGCACGATTTGCACATTCGCTTCGACTAATGGCTCCCAGCGTTTTTGCTCGTCGTTGATGGTGGCGATCGCGAGTTGCCCCGGCTGCGCAAAAATGCGTGCCGGCGGTTGCAGTCGCAGCTGCGAATCGACGATGACGCGCAGCGGCTGCCGACGGGCAATCACATCGGCATTGTCGAGTTGCAATTCTTCCGCACGGACGCTGAGCGCGGCATTGTCGTGCAATACGGTATCGACGCCGCTCAGGATTACGCAGCTGCGCGCGCGCAACCGTTGCACGTCGGAACGCGCTGCGGTGCCGGTGAGCCATTGGCTTTCGCCCGACGCCATCGCGGTGCGGCCATCGACACTCATCGCGAGCTTCGCATGCAGCCATGGCCGACCGCGCTCCATGCGGCTGATAAAACCGACATTGAGTTGGCGTGCATCGGCTTCGAGCAAACCTGCTTCGACCGCAATACCAGCATGGTGCAAATGCTCAAGGCCGCCACCGGCGACCAGCGGATTTGGATCGCGCATCGCTGCAACTACCCGCACGATGCCAGCGGCGACCAGCGCCTCGCAGCAGGGCGGTGTTTTGCCGTGATGGCTGCATGGTTCGAGCGTTACGTAAGCAGTCGCACCACGCGCATTGCCGTACCACTTTTCGGCATCGCGCAGCGCGTTAATTTCCGCATGCGGTTGTCCCGCCCATTCATGCCAGCCGCGGCCGATGACCTTGCCGTCGCGTACCAGCACGCAACCGACGCGGGGGTTCGGCGACGTCGTATACAGACCGCGCTGCGCAAGTTGCAACGCTTCGGCCATGTATTGTCGATCAAGAGTGCGATCGATTTCGGTGGTCATGACTCGCGCTAACGTCCTCGGTGGCACTACCTCTTCCCCTTCGATGAAAGGAGAAGAGGGGAATTTACGTCTCGCTGGGGGTGGGTTCTTGTGCGAGTTTGTCGATCTCGGCGCGAAATTCGTTGAGATCCTGAAAGCTTCTATATACCGAGGCGAAACGCACGTAGGCGACATGATCGAGCTGCTTCAATGCTTCCATCACTTTCTCGCCGATCACGCGCGAATCGAGTTCGCGCTCGCCGGTGGCTTGTAGCTGATGCTTGATCTGCGTAATCACCGCTTCGACCTGCTCGATACTCACCGGCCGTTTTTGCACCGCGCGCAAAATGCCATTGCGCAATTTGTCTTCGTCGAACGGTTCGCGCGAACCATTGGTCTTGATCACGCGCGGCATCAACAATTCGGCGCTTTCGAACGTGGTGAAACGCTCCGCACACGACAGGCATTCGCGCCGCCGCCGCACCTGGCCGCCTTCGGCAACCAGACGCGAGTCGATCACTTTGGTGTCATCGAAATTACAGAATGGGCAGCGCATGCGTGCGGCTCAATTGATCCAAGCGATATATACGTGAGTCACAGGTGACTCACTTATTGGCGTAAACAGGGAATTTCGCGCAGATATCCAGCACTTTCGCCTTCACCTGCGGAATCACGTCAGCGCTGTTGCCTTTTTCCAGGCTGTCGAGCACATCGCACAGCCAGCCGGCCAGCGCCTTGCACTCGGCTTCTTTGAAGCCGCGTGTGGTGACCGCCGGGGTGCCAATACGCAAACCTGAGGTCACGAACGGTGAGCGTGGATCGTTCGGCAC
>Ga0068860_100000325_pt1 | contig 64745 bp, 62 predicted proteins | sample KBSSwiS32_FD_66597 | JGI IMG/M metagenome (GOLD analysis project Ga0068860, IMG submission 66597) | Switchgrass rhizosphere microbial communities from Kellogg Biological Station, Michigan, USA - KBS Switchgrass S3-2 | ecosystem: Host-associated > Plants > Roots > Rhizosphere > Soil ... | reverse complement strand
TATACCGAGACGCTCACGGTTCCCGCAGAGCCGGTCAATGTGGCTGCGCCTCCGAGTGTGCTGTTGTTCGCGGAAGATACTCCCGCGGTCACTGTCACTACTCCGCTGCTTCCGCTGCTCACGTATTTCTGGTTTCCGGCGTTGGATCCGCTGGTCTGGACTGCCAGTGATCCACTCGTCGTGCCGCCGGTGACTGAGCCGGGGCCGCCTGTCACGGTTGATCCCAAGCCGGTGTAGCTCAGGCCGTCCTGGCCGGTGGTGCCGGTGTTGGTAATCGTAGTGGTGATTGCCGTGGAGCCGCCCGTGAGCATCTTCGATGTGCCTGCGGATACTGCCAGCGTGTAGTTGGTCGAGGTAATGCCAGCAGCAGCTATCGTCAATGTTACATAATTATTCGTTCCACTCGTCGTCGTTCCGAATGTATAGCTGTTGGTCCCGCTCGGGTTCAGAACCGATAGGTTGCTCACGCTTCCCACAAGGCTTCCATACTGGAAGAGGTCATACGTCCCGGCTGTCGTAAACTGGGTCGTGGTGCCTTCCTGGTAGAGATTGATCCCCGCCGTGCCGCTGTTGAGTGTCAATGCACCGGTCACGACCGTGAAGTCGTTTGCCGATCCGTTGAACTCGTAGTCGAGGATCGAGCCGCCGCTCAATGTCAGCGAACCCACCGTGAGGGTGCCCACGCTGTTGCCGGGTGCCAGATGCCCCGCCGACCCGCTCGCACTCGTGCCGCTGATTGTCACCGCGCCGGCGATATTCCCGACTGTCGTACTGGATGTGTAAACCTGCAGTGTCGGTGTGTTGCCAAGAGATGTCAGTGAGCCGCCCGTAGCTGTGCCGCTGCCGCCGCCCAATGTCGGGTTCAGCGACGCAATGGTTGCGTTACCTACAGTCACAGGGGTGGTGCCACTCAGCGATCCGTTGACCTTCAATATCCCGTTGAGAACAGTCGTCGCACCCGTGTAAGTGTTCGAGCCCGATAGCGTCAAAGTTCCTGCACCGGTTTTATTGACCGCAAGCACGGCCGCCGATGCCCCATCGCTCAGGGCACCTGTCAGCGCCACGTCACCCGCGCCCGATACCTGCAACGTTTTGGTGGTGCTGGCGACGGCGTGCGACAGGTTGCTGATGATTGTCAACTGGCCGCTATCCGAGCGCAAGTTGTAGTTGTTGCCGCCAGTATTGAGAGTCATTGTGCCAGTCAGCGAGTTGGAACCGCTAACGTTGACAAGAATATCCCCCGCCTGCCCGCCGTTCAGCGAAATATTCTCGGCAACTGTAATGTTATTGTAGACTTGGAGCTGGCCCGTGGCGGTTACACTGGTATCCGTAAGCGAAGCGTTGGCGGCGCCCAAAGCGGTGTTATTGCCGATCTTCAGGTTTCCGGCCACACTGGTCGCGCCGGTGTAGGTGTTCGTGCCGGTAAGCGTGGCCAAGCCAGTCATGCCACTGCTCACAGTTATACTGCCAACCGCGACGGAATTAGAGACAATACCATTAATCGCAATATTACCCGCGCCAGTCAGGGTCAGTGTTTTGTTACCGGCGCTGGGAGCGAGGTCTACCGCATTGAATACGAGCGATGCTCCGACATTGCTCGTCCACGTCTGCGCATTGGCTTGGCTAACCTTCGTGCTGAAAGTTTCCACGTTGGCGGCAGAATCAGTGATGCCTAAGGCGCCAATTTGGAGAAGGCCACCAGCACCTGCATTGATCGTATAAGCATACGCGGTGCCGGTAAAAATAATGCCTGCAACGTTGCGAGTCACAGTACCCACAGTCGGATTTACCCTTGCGCCCCCGTCCGCACCGAATGTCGCTGTGCCAGCGCCAGTGGTTTGATCGCTCGGAACGGAACCGCTGAGCCAGGCGCTGGCGCTGGACCAAGCGGTCTGACCGGAGACATTGCCCCACGTTCCCGCAGTGGCCTGCGCGGACTGCGGTGAGGAGATAAGCGCAGCGGATGCGATGATGGCTGAGAGGATTTTTGAGATGTTCATGCGGTGAGGCTGGTCAGCAGGAGAATTGGAGAGGTTCATAGAGGGGTTAGGGTGGAAATTAATAGGATCGGGGTAGTGCCTTGTGGTTATCTCATTGGAATTGCCTCGCAAAATAACGACACCCCCGCCCCTTGCAATAATACTATTACGCTCATTGTTGCACAGAACGCGCCTCGGTATATGAGCGGGACACAGAACGAAAAAATCCAGGCTTTCGATTATCTTTATCAACCGCTCAAGCTTCGCTGGCACGGCGAATCAGACGCAGAAGCAGGACTCGGATTACATGTGAACAGAGGAAGCAGCGGGGCAATGACGGAACCTAATCCCACGACAAGGTGATCGGTTACGCTGCGATTTTTACCCCTCATCCAGAACGACTGGATCAAATTTCGGGGCAAGAAGATGGTTGATCAGAAATGCCAGGAGATATGCAACCGAGCACAAACCGAAGATGATTGCATAACCATTTGCGAAATGGTCGAGCAACATCCCGGTGAGGATCGGGAAACACATCCCACCAACCGAACCCGCGGTGCTGCCTACGCCGGTGAGGGTGGCTACTGCACGCTTCGGGAACATGTCGGAGACGGTAGTGAAGAGGTTTGCCGACCAAGCCTGGTGCGCCGCCCCGGCGAGTCCGATCAGGAATACCGCGGTCCAATCGCTGACACGCGTCGCCATCGCGATGGGCACCACGCACAGGGCAAAGACGAACATGCCGGATTTGCGAGCACGGGTGATGCTCCAGCCGCGGCCCGTGAGCCACCCGGTGACCCAGCCGCCGATGATGCTAAGCACGGTGATAATGGTGTAAATGCTGACGAGGTGAACCCAACTGTTCTTGATATCGAGATGGCGCGTTTTCTTGAAAAAATCCGGCAACCAGATGAGAAAAAACCACCAGACAGGATCGGTGAGGAATTTCGCCGCGATGAACGACCACGCCTCGCGATGACGCAAGATGGCGCCCCACGTCACCTTTCCGCAGCTTTCACCGCGATCTGGGATATCGCTCTCGATATACGCCAGCTCGCCCGCCGAGACGCGGCGGGATTTCCCCGGCTGATCGAAAAGTGGCCACCAGGCCCCGAGCCATAAAAGCCCACCGAGCCCCGCGAAAATAAAAGCCCAATGCCAGCCGAGTGTTTGCGCGATCCATGGTACGGTGGCGGGGGCGACGATGGCGCCCACGTTTGCACCGGAGTTGAACAAGCTGGTCGCCAGCGCACGTTCCTTTTTGGGGAACCACTGCGCAGTTGCCTTGATCGCAGCGGGAAAATTTCCGCCTTCACCCAGGCCCAGAGCAATACGAACGCCGAAAAAGCCGCCGATCGAATTGACAAGGGCATGGCTCATGGCCGCAATGCTCCACGCGCCGATGGACACGGCGTAACCCGCTTTCGTGCCGAACCTGTCTATAAACCAGCCGAAGAAAAACAGGCTTACGCCGTAAGAGGCCTGGAACGCCGAGTTGATCATGCCGAACTGGGTGCTCGTCCAGCCGAGCTGTTCATCAAGGATCGGCTTTAAGAGCGAAAGAATCTGGCGGTCGACATAGTTGATGGTTGTGGCGAAGAAGAGAAGACTGCAGATGACCCAGCGGTATTTTGTTTGTACGGCTTGAGATTTCATAGCTTGTTTCCGCCATCAGCTTGAGGGTCTTCCAATATCACCACGCATCCGAACCGGACAATCTGAATCAGGCGCAAGTTGAGTGAATTCGTTCGACTTGGAAGTAAAGGCTATAATGGGCAACAATTAGCACAGCCGTTGACTTGAACTGCTTTGACCTCCCGTCAGATTCAACGATTTCCCATCGAATATGCAACACGATCTGAAGCTTTGGTTTGACGCGCCTGCGGAACAGGACTGGAACCGCGCTTTACCGATCGGAAGCGGCCGGCTCGGTGGCATGATTTTTGGGAATGTCGTCAGTGAACGGATTCAAATTAACGAGGATTCGCTCTGGAATGGCGGCCCGCGCGACAGAAACAATCTTCAAACCCATGAGTCGCTCGGGGAGATTCGCCGCCTGATTCGCGAGGGCAACCTGAAACGCGCGCACGCAATCGCCAATGACGTGCTGTCCGGCGTTCCAGACATTCAGCGCTGCTATGAACCACTGGCCGATTTGCTGATTCGTTTTGAACATCCAGGGGTTGATCTCCCCCTTACCGCGTCGGATTTGGCAACAGCCGACGGATATGTGACGTCCTCATTTGATTCAACGCAACTGAGCGCCTATCGAAGGGAACTGGACCTCCGGACCGCGCTGGCCAAAACGGAATATATCCTTGGAGGAATCCGCTATTCCCGGGAGCATCTTGCCAGTGCCGCGGATGGAATGATTGCCACCCGTTTTTGCAGTGACACCCCTGGCTTGATTTCTTTCCGGCTAAGAATGGAGCGAGGACCGCGTGAGAGCTATTCGACGCGTTACATGGATACGGTGCAACCGGTTGAGGAACAAGGGCTGGTCCTGACAGGCCGCTGCGGCGGTGAAGAGGGGGTTCTCTTTGCAACCTGCCTCCGTATTGTGAACAAAGGGGGGCGTCTCAGGATTCTTGGCGAAACGCTTGTGGTTGAAGAAGCCGACGAGGTGGTTATATCCATTGCCGCCGCAACTTCTTTCCGGGAAAGAAATCCACGCGAATACACCATTGATCATTCCCGGACCTGCGCGCGCATCGGTTGGGAGCGGGTGTGTGCGAACCACCTTGCCGAATATCGTAATTATTTCGACCGGGTTGATTTCCGCCTGGGGGATGAAACCGGCGGCGGGGAAGCGGAGGCGCTGCCAATGGACCGACGCCTGGAACGCCTCACGCAGGGACATTCAGACCCGTCCCTTGCGGCATTGTATTTCCAATATGGCCGCTATCTCCTCATTTCCTCCAGCCGCCCGGGAAGTCTGCCTGCCAATCTTCAGGGGATTTGGAACCAGGAATTCCAGCCGCCGTGGGGCTCGAAGTTCACGATTAACATCAACCTGGAGATGAATTACTGGGCGGCGGAAGTCTGTAACCTGGCGGAATGTCATCAACCCCTGTTTGAACTCATTCAGCGGCTCGCGAAAACGGGGGAAAAGACAGCGCAGATCATGTTCGGATGCCGGGGCTTCATGGCCCATCACAACACGGATATCTGGGCGGATTCCTGCCCCACCGACCGGAATCTTGTGGCCTCCTACTGGTATCTTGGAGGAGCGTGGCTGTCGCTGCATCTCTGGGAGCACTTCGCGTACGGGCACGATGCGGCTTTTCTTGAACGCGCCTATCCTCTGCTCAAAGGCGCGAGCCAGTTTTTCCTCGATTACCTCACGGAGGATGAAAAAGGCCGCCTAGTGATCTCGCCTTCCTCTTCTCCCGAAAATGTCTACCGGCTGCCCAACGGAGAGACGGGCGCGCTGTGTGCCGGTTGCGCGCTGGACGCGCAGATCCTGGACGTTTTATTCCGGCGCACATCCGCGGCAGCTTCGTTGCTGGGCGTTGATCCGGATTTCCGCATCACATTGGATTCCGCACGACAACGTCTGCCTAAGCCCGAAATTGGCAAACATGGGCAATTGATGGAGTGGCTTGAGGACTACGACGAGGTCGATCCCCACCACCGGCATATCTCGCATGGATTCGCGCTTTACCCTGGAGACACGATTTCGCCGCGAAAAACACCCGAGCTTGCCGATGCGATGCGCATCACGTTGATGCGGCGCGGAAATGATGGGACCGGCTGGTGCATCGCCTGGAAAGCGTGCCTATGGGCCAGGCTCGGGGACGGCCAAATGGCGCACCGGTTGTTGCTAAATCTTCTGCAGCCGGCGGATCAGCAACTCACGGATCGCAAGGACACCTCATATCACGGCGGAGGATCTTATCCCAATCTCTTCTGCGCGCATCCACCCTTCCAGATCGATGGGAATCTGGGTGGCACGGCGGCCATCGCCGAAATGCTTTTGCAAAGCCACGAGTCACATACGAATGAGGATGGCATGGGTGGGGATATTCCTGTCTTGCGGCTCCTGCCCGCTTTGCCTCCAGACTGGACGGATGGTGAAATCTCTGGCCTTCGCGCGCGCGGAGGCTTTGAAGTGAACATCCACTGGGCTGGCGGAAAACTCACTGGCTGCTCGATTAAATCGACCGGCGGGAGGAGTTGCCTGGTTTGTTACCAAGGGGAGTTCTTGAGAAGAATCGACTTTAATAATGAGACGGAAATCCGACTCGGCGCGCATGATTTTCAGTAAAATGATCCGGCCGGAAAAAGTGGCTGTTCATTAATCCGCAATAATGAACGCCTCCTCCCACACACCGCAAAGTCAGCACGAAACCGCAAAGAAAGACCGGGTTTCCCTGCGCGAAAAAATCGGCCTCGGGTTTGGCCGTGTGGTGACCGACGGGACACATGGCACGCTCCATTCACTCATCAACCCGGTTTACAACATGACGCTCGGGGTGAATCCCGTGCTCATCAGTACCATCATATTCATCCAGCGGATCTGGGATGCGATGCTCGATCCGCTTTTTGGCCAGTTCTCGGATAACTTCCGTTCAAAATGGGGACGCCGGCGCCCGTTGCTTCTTCTGGGGGCCTTTCCGGTATGCGCGTTATTTGTAATGCTCTGGTGGTTTCCCCACGGGGCAAGCACTCAACATCTTTTCTGGCATCTCCTGTTCGTTTCGCTCGGATTCTATGCGGCTTACGCCCTGTACACGATGCCGCTGAACGGACTTATCGTCGAGGCCACGGACGATTATCACGAACGGACGCGGCTGGCCGGCGTTGCGCTCGCCTTCGGGTTTGCGGCACAGATCGGCATCCAATGGATTTTTCCTCTCATCCAGTCCTCCTTCTTTTCCAACAGTATCACGGGAGTGCGCTATGTTTCATTCGGATGCGGCGTCCTCTTTCTCATCGCGGCGCTGGTTCCCGTTCTGTTTTGCCGTGAACGGCTTTACGAGAAAGTGACTGCCATGCAGGCGCCCGTCCGGTTCTGGGCGAGCCTCAGGGCGGCGAGGCGGAATCGCGCATTCATGTCCCTGCTCTGCGCACGCGGAATCTTCAGCTTCGGTTACAACGTCGTGGGTATGTTGAGTGGCTACATGCAAACTTACTACGTCATGGGCGGTGACATCAGACGTGCTGCCCCGATGGCAGCGACGCTCGGCTCTTCATTCCATGTAGCCGCAATCCTGATGTCTTTACTGGTATATCCCCGGATCGAACGCCACATCGGCAAAAGACGCACGATGCAAGTGGCCTGCTGGGTGCTTGTCATTGATTGTATCGCCAAATACTGGCTCTACAAGCCGGGTTGCGGCTGGCTGCCCATTGGTGTCATCGTCATGAACGGGATCGCCAGCTCGGGCGTTTCATTGATGTGCATTGCGATGCTGGGCGACATCTCCGACCAGGACGAGTATCGCACCGGTCTTCGCAGTGAAGGATTGTTCGTTGCGTTGATGGCCTGGTTTGAAAAAGCGGGCAACTCCCTCGGCTCATTCCTCACGGGATTCATCCTCGTCTGGATAGGCTTCGATGCAAAGCTTGGAGGACAGACCACCCAAACCCTCCAACTCATGAAATGGAGCTACATGTTCTTTCCCGCGGCAGGCGCCCTGCTCGCATTATTCTTCATAGGCCGTTACAATCTGACCCAGGAACAAGTCTACTCCATCAAGGATGAACTTGCCCGCCGTCGCGCGGGGAGCCTCATACAATGAAATGAAGCATGTCCGTGCCTTTCACGTAATTGCAAGAGGCTGGACCGCGCGCATTTCCGCTGCCGTTATTTTACTGCGGCGCAGCCGGCAATGAAAACAGTTTACGGAAAAGTTCAGCGGAATTCGGATACTGGCTTTCCTTTCCTCCGGTCGGGATCACCTTGGCCTCACGGCTATCCCAATAAGCGGCTTCATAAACGTTGTTGGCGGGATCGTGGATGAAATTGAACATCTGCTGGATGAAGTAGGGGTCATCCATGCCGCCCTTGCCATCCTGGCCGTCCTGCATGTTCTGGCCCTTCGTCCGCCATAATCCCCACTCGGGTATCATGAAAGGCTTCTTGTGAGCTTTTGCGAAATCACACCAGGCGCGGATGCCATACTTTCCACTCGAAATGACTTCCCACGCCTTTTTCTGGCAGGTGAGCCGTTGTTCATCCGTGGCGTTTGGCGGGTAGGGATATACCCCCGGAGCCCATGTCTTGTCGTAGATATCCAGCCCGACAAAATCGACATAGGCGTCGCCAGGGTAAGCGGCCTCCAAAGGAAACTTTTTATTTTCCCCGGCTCCGTTCCAGCAGAATGTCAGCTTCTCCGCGCCCGGAACCGCCCGCATGGTCTTAACGATCTGCTGCCAGAATGCCGTGAAGTTTTTCGCATCCTCCGGCGTCATGACTTTCCATTGATACCATCCGCCGTCAAATTCCCAACCGAGCCGCAGGATGCTGTTTTCCAGCTTGTACTCGATCAGGTGTTTCGCCAGGGATTGAAAGGATTTATTGTATTTTCCCGTCGCACCCTCTGCCAGCGTATCGGGACCGCCCTTCGGAAGCATGGGCAGGCTGAGAACAAACCGGCGGCCGGGCAATGCATTGACCCACGCGCTCCAGGGCTTGAAAAGCCACGGTGCGTTCGCGATAGCCTCCCACGTCTGCCAGCCTTGAGAACCGTGCCCCCATACGACCTTGCGGTTCAACCACGCGGCATACTCATTCACCAGGCCGATCTGGCTGGGCAGGCCTTCATAGATTCCCATGAACGGCGGCTTTTGATTATCGGTTTGCGGCAGCAAATTCGGAGCCGCATGCTGCGCTTGAAGACCAAAACCAACCAGACAAAGGGAAAAAAGGACGGGCTTAAAATGGAGACGGAGTTTCATTGAGTGCTGCTTTCTGTGGGAAGGTGGCGCCCGGGAAAAATGCGTTGTTTGTCGCAATAAATTGCAGATCCCAAGCTTCAGTCGCGTTTCTCTCTTGGAAGACGCCCGCGCTCAAGGAACTTGCCGCGCATATTGTTGCACAAACGTTGTGGCGGAGAAGTGCTTCAGGAATGATATATGCATGAACCACGTCGCCGCACCCGCTTTTTTACCTGAGGATATTCCCGATGCACGCATGCATCTCGTTCATCGATTTCTTGAAGCGTACGAGAGGATGCTGTTTTCGCAAATTCGAGCTCACGACGTTTAATGGCGGAAGGGGTGGGATTCGAACCCACGGATGGAGCAAGCTACTCTGTGACAATCCTTTTCTCTGTAAATATCAATACTCAAGACACGCAAGATGCGTTTGACACCGATTTTTGTTGTTAGTATTGTTGTTAGCAGAATGGCCTCAATCCGCAAGCATCCTCTCTCAAAATTCTGGTTCGGCTGCTTCACCCTACCCTCTGGGCAGCGAACCCAAAGATCAACCAAATCTACTAACAAAAAAGTGGCCCTTAAGATGGCACGATCCTGGGAAGAAGCGGCTCAGAAAAAACTGACAGAAACACAAGCTCGCCGAGTGATTGCAGATCTTTATGAAATTTCCAGCGGAGAGAAGCTGGAGTCTTCTACCATTCGTCAATTTTTTGAATCATGGATCGTGAGGAAGGAAATGGAAACCAGTCCTCGAACCTTTGATAAATACAAGAATTTAGCAGATCGATTCATCAAGCATTTGGGAGATCGTGCTGACGCGGACCTGTCACATCTCACCAATAAGCATATTCAAACTTTCCGTGATGGCATTTTGAAAAGACTTGCTCCCGCCACTGCGAATCACGCCTTGAAAGTCATCCGCTCGGCATTAAATCTCGCCAGACGAGAGGGACTCATCATTGAGAATGTGGCTGAAAGGATCAAAACTATTTCCATCAAAGAGGACGGAAATCGTCGTGCATTCACTTTAGTGGAATTGAAAAAGCTGATGGACGTTGCCAAAGGCGAATGGAGGGGAATGATTTTGTTTGGCCTGTATACGGGACAACGTTTAGGTGACATTGCCTGCCTCACTTGGCAAAATATTGATCTGGAGCAAAATGAACTCCGACTGGTGACAAGCAAAACCGGAAGGCAGCAGATTCTTCCTCTGGCGTCTCCCCTACTCCGCTACATCGAGTCGCTGCCATCAAGCGATGATCCCAAACAACCCATATTTCCTCGCATCAAAGATATCATCGACAGAACGGGTGTTGTCGGTGCATTGAGCGGGCAATTTTATAATTTGATGGCCCAGGCTGGATTGGTCAAAACCAGGACACATCAAAAAGCAGCCGAAGGTCGTTGTGCAAAGAGGACCCAAAATGAAATCAGTTTTCATTGCCTTCGTCATACTGCCACCAGCCTCATGAAAAACGCTGGCATCAGCTCAGCAATTGTCCAGGAGTTCATTGGGCACGACAGTCCCGCCATCAGTCAAAACTACACGCACATCGAGACATCAGCTTTGAAAAAAGCGGCCGATTCGTTACCAGACATAACGGAATGACACAAAACTGATTCAGATGGTTCTAAATATGTTCGCCTTTTTCTTCTTTTTCTTCCCGCTCCCATCAAATTATCAAAAACGCCTCAATTCCCTATTGAGGGAGCTGGTGAATATTCCCAAGCCACTAATCACAGTCCCAAAACTGGAATTCGATTCGTTGCCGCACTATCAGGAAGCCGAAATTTCAGCCAGGAAAGCTCGTGAGAAAGTTTTTAAGCGGCATGTTCATCCAAATCTTATTCCAGTATTGGAACAACTATCCAACTCTCCAGACGAAACTTTATTTCGCCAGGTTCTAGAGGCATTTCGTTCAATCATAACCACTGAAAAATCCATTAACCCGCTGAATCTGTATATGTCCGTTTGCTGGACGGATCACCTCTTGTGGATGATGACGGACGGAGCTGCTGTAATATATTTTCAAAGGGTTTTTAATCTTACGATTACGGATGCTGCTTATGAGAAAGCACGAACAAGACTCGAATTGATTAAGAGTCCTGATTCGCCCATTACAGCAAAACACATACCCAAGACGCCCGACAAATTTTCCAAAATCATGTCGGTATAAATTTAAATTTCATGGGGCGAAGATGCTCCCATGAAAGAGAAAAAGCAAAATACCAACTCGGACCTTGCTGGTGGTGCTTATACCACTGCACCTGTTTCGTCTCCAACTACAGGTTCCACCGAGGATCCAGAATTTCTGCGTCTCCCAAAACCGGGGACGCTGGATCCCAAATACAAATTGTCCCGTTCCAAGTGGAACGAAATGATATTGCCCTGCCCTGCAAATGCTTTCAAGCCGCCGATAAAATCCATCTGTTTGCGTAAACGTGGGGCTGCTCGTGGTGTCAGGCTCATTGTGGCTGCCGCAGCCAAAGCCTATTTCGACGCCCTGATCGAGGAGGCGAACAGCCCTTCGGTCAAAAAGGAGCAATAATTTCATGCATGAAAGTTGCAACCGGCAAAAGAAAGGAGGTGATGATAAATGGCTGAAATATTAGAAAGCAAAGAGGTGTTCAAAACGAAAGTGAATGAACGCCTTAACGCCCATCCAAATGTTTGGACGGGCGAGGACAGTGTGGTAGTGGTTCGAAATCTGGTCGTTAATTTGAAGGACGATCAGGGAAATCCAATCACGCTCACAAGCGAAGAAGAGGATCTCATCCAGCTCGCATCACGCCCTACCAACGAGGTCCAACTCAGAGTGATCAAGAGCATCGTGCAAAAACGCAAAGTGACCATGGATTCAAACACAGAAAAGTTGATTAAACGTGTGGTGAGTCCGACTGGGTTCAAGATCGAACTGGCGAAAGCTGGGAAGATCACAGACACGGGCGAGGGTGGGTTGAAAGACCTCCTTGGCTAAACGACGGGCTACTTGAAGGTTACAGCCTCAGGCAGCATAGGGTAAACATCCACAATCAAACAGGTTTGTGCAGGTTCTATCCCTGCATGGCCTGGAAAAAAAGAGCCCAATTAGTTAACCTCTATTGACAAATGTAAGGGATGTGTTACAATGATAAATATTCAGATGTAGGAATTTGTAATTAATACTTTGCAGTTTAATTGGCTGATCTCGTGTCCTACCACTTGATCAGCCTCTTTATTGGCCTGTATATTCATTGATTTGGTATGCGAGGCCCCAACTTCAGGCCAACCTGAATAAAAAAGACCCGGTAGTCCAACAACTACCGGGCATGAATCTTAGCTATGAGACTAATTACTAACAGTGAACATCGTAACAAAAAGAGCAGAGGATTGCAATTCAAATCCCACTGCAAACAATAAGAAAACGGCTCCTGCCACAAATATTCTCGATGAGAGTATTTCTGACAGGAACGGTGACTATCAAGAGACACAACGGCACGGTTTTTCTAAATCGCTTGCCAGATTAAAAGATTCCAAGGGAAGAACGCTAGGCAGGAACGCCGCGATACTGCACAGGTATATTGCATATTGCGTTCGAGAGTATGGGAAGGAGATTGATGGAAAGAAATGGGTTCGGATCAATCTCGATCACATCAAGGCACGATACCCATACATGGGGAGATCCACGGTCGATGAGAATTTGCTGAAGCTCAAGGAATTTGGTCTCTGTGAAATAGAAAACAAGAACCGGGAGTTTAATAAACCCAAATACGACAGGACTCGCTGCTACCATGTTCCCCAGGCTGCAATCAACCTGACCATGGAAGATCCCATCTATTTGGATTCCACGACCGCAGGTGAGTTCAAAGGTGTCGCTGCCATCATCCACAATAATTTTACAAGCTGGGTCAGGGAGCACCGGAAGAATAATCGTGAGGAGATCGTGCTTTTGTCACCAGCAAATTTGACTGAACTCCTTCCATTCTCCAAATCAACCATCAAACGTGCCATCAAAGATTTGATCGATGAGCGATTCGTTGTTCCAGTGCCAGGAATGAAGTGCTGGTATCGGGAAAATAGCAGGGGTTCAAAAGCGGATAAGGTGGGGTCAAAAGCGGATAAGGGTGGTTCAAATCCGGATGAGGTGGGGTCAAAAGCGGACAACGATATATATTGTAAAAGAATTACAAATGTATTGGAAAAGAATTCAAAAGAAACGGCTCCGCCTCTTCTTTCGAACACTCCTATGTGTCAGGAAGAGGATAATATAATTCGACACGCGGAAACCTCTTCTCCTGACACTGATGATGTGCCTCCTCCTTTTTTTAGCTCGCTAGCTGAGCTTCATGCTAAAAATGAGCAATTGTCAGTTCATGTTCCTGAGCACAATGCCACCACCGATGTTATTTGGGGCAAAGTAGCTGCTTGCTCCAGCAATTTTATAATCCGTCACAGCGAGGACAACATTGATGATTGGAACAATATTACAGAAGCAGAGGAATTGTTTGAGGCTCTTGCTTCTCATTATGAAAAGTTCATTCGAGAATATTTGAAGGACATCAATCCATCTGGTCTTGCATACCAGATTATCTCAGCCGCCACATTCGAAACCGTTATTGGAGCATTCATGTGGAAGAAATGCCATACGGGATATTCCCACGGCATGAGTGCCCTCACCGGATTGTGCTACGACCTCTGGTTGGCCATTTTCGAAGCCTTGGACGATCTCTGGATGCGGCAGATCAAAGAGGAGAGAATACAGCGAGAAAATGACTATGCCAGTCGTGATCAGCACATGGAGGACAGAACTGACCTCTCTCCGGCAGAGAAAAGCAGAATATTCCGTAATGCCGTAAATTCAATGAACCAGGTGGGGGAGGTTTTTTATGATCAAACCCACAGGACCAACTTCATTAAAGTGGATTTATGGTCGCTGAAGAGGGTCCAGAAATTATTTGAGAACAACCCGGAAGCATCACCATCAGATCTGTTGGATATACTCAAAAAAGCTGTGCGGGCATACATCAACCAACCAGCTCCCTCAGAAAAATATAAATGGGGCATAAAATGGCATGCTCGGTGGGGTGCTCAGGATCTCAATAAATTTGTCAGATATTTGAGACCCATCATGAGAGACGTGGGGATGGAGGACTCCCCAATACAAAACTTTCCCGGTGACAACCACCAGGAACAAAAGCAGGAGGAGCATCAAGCTCTTGCTGCATGAACAACAAACCGGGCCACCGTGCCCAAAAAATAGAAAGAAAAATAGAAAATAATGAAAATAAAAATGAAGAATCATGACATTTTCAATTGTCCTGAAGGTCGCTTTAAGGCAGTTCTTGAAGCTGCTGAACAACCAAACAAGCGGATCAATAGACCCTGTGCTGAGCAGGTGCGGTTGCGATTCAGGGTCACGACATCAGATGGAAGGGAATACTTGGTCGGTAAAACCTATTGTGCGGATCTCTGTTGGGGCACCGAGTTGTATAGCGATCTCGATTCATGGACAGATGGGAATTTCGATGAATTTCTCAACGATGATGGTGAGATTGACCTGGATTTGTTCATCAATAAAAAGGCTGACCTGGTGATCACCCATTTTGTTGATGGAAAGTATGAAAAGCCGTTTGTGAAAATAGCAGAAATATTTCCGCCAGGCACATTGATTGAAGGTTGAGGCCATGACGGTTCTCCTCTGGCTTCATAACGAGGTCGGAGGAGAGCTTTCAGCTCATCAGGATACCCTCTAGAAAATTCTACAATGCCTCTAAACCTCTTCCTGATGTCATCAGAGGGTGGTGACAGCGGAATGGTGCGTCGCAAGGGCTGGCGTGATTCCTACTATGCAGAATTCAAAAGGGTGTTGCATTACGCAGATCATTCGGCACTTGCATTAACCAGCTCGCCATTTTAAACGGTGCATGGAAGCGACTAATTTATCCACTAGGATGCAGCGGTCGTCTGAAGTCGCCCCGATTGATTTTATCTTATTTGCGGTGGAGACGGCTTGTAATTCAAAACGTCGTGAATGCGTTGCGCTTCAGCATCTGTCAAATCGTCGGCGTGACCACTATTCAATTTTTTCATTGCGCTTTCGTAAATTCCATCTGTGCGGCTGCTCCTGTTTGAGCTTCCGATGCCACTCAAGACAAAAACAACGATTGCTAAAATTATCCAAACAATCTTCCAAGCTTCCAAGCGTGTTGGGGCAGGATGGGCTGACTTGTTTGGTGAGCTTTTAACAAGGACCTTTCTCTGACCCCAGCGACTATATTTGGGAAACAAGCGACGATTTGCAATGGCGTCCGTGTTCCAGGACTCGTTGGCTTTGGCGATGCGTATCTCTTTTTGTCTTACCTCCTCCTCAAGTTCCTCTCGAGCCAATACATCTAGTAACGGTTCCCACAAATCTCTGTCAAACTTGCAAGCGAGGTCACTCTCTCGCATGACGCCGGTTCTGAGATGCTTACGTAATTCGATTGCTGAATAAGGCCCATTGATTTGAGTGTTCCTTTTGACATAGAAAATTTGAAACTTATTAATTTGACGAATTAGCGATTTAGGCTGTAACGGCAAATCGCCGTTCTCGACTGGTTTTGATTGAATTCTAATGTGGGCGGGAAACAAAATGTCCTCCAACGGCTGCCAAATGTCCTCTCCATCTACACAGGCGAGGTAGCCTGGCGATAATGCGTGGCTTTTCCTATTCCTTTCCCAAAGGTAATATGCCTCAAGTTCGGAACAAGAATGGAGAGGTTTGCCCTCCCTTTTGATGTGGATAATGCGCTTCGGGTTCATTTGAGTTTGTCTAAACTTTGATTTTTGCGGCAAAGATAGCCCTTCCCAAGGGCACTCGTTATAAGGCTACCACAAAAGTCAAGCGTCTTGAATTGTGAAGCACGCCCGAGTGGAGAAACTCATTTGGCTTGAATTGGAAACGCATGCTCAGCCATCATCTTCTTCGTGAGAACGAACTCATCGTCAGAAGAAGCGGGTCTATTTGAAAACATCGTTCACGCATATGTGTTCGCAACAGAGAAGGATTCGTTAGCCTGGCCCGCTATTGTTGATGATTTCTCCGAAGCTTTCGTTCAATCCCGGAGTGAAAGAGCCAAGGATACACCGTATTTGAATATCCTCGATATATTTGGACTGAGGCTTGACGAATTGTCCCACTCGAGAATTCTGGAATGGTTTTTAAACGAAAACGGTGAGCACGAACAAGGCGAGCTGTTCTTAAAAGCTCTGGCGAACCACGTCGGATTAAACGCAACCAACTTTAAAGGGTATCATGTTCAAAGAGAAAAACCGGATCGTGTGGATGTTGTTGTATTTAAGAAAGATACCTTTGCAATATTTATTGAAAATAAGGTCAGGCATACAGAAAGGAAGGAACAAATGGCCGATTTAATCGACTCCATTATTAAACTGGGGAAAGCGAAAGGGATCCCCGAGAAAAAACGGTTCGCTATATTCCTGACAGATGACGGACGCTCCCCGACAACGTTACGAACAAATATCCCCGCCGGTTTCATTCGGAAAAATTTGTATTCAATAGATCGTGTTTCACTTTTCTGTCTATTTTCTACAGCTCTGACTCAAGCCCCCATCAAAAGCACACTTTTGTTGGAATTTCTTGGCAATTATATCCAAACGATAGCACACCATCCAGGAACTAAAATATGATTACGACACTTGATGCCAGCCACAAATGCGTATTAAAAAACTGGGAAACTATTGACCGTATGATTGTGTCACGAGAACAGGTGGAAGAATATCTTAAAAAGATTGCTAGTAAGGCATTGAACGTCGCCAACAAGAAAGCCAAAACATTATTCGATCCGGAAGACGAAATGCGTAAACGATGGATCGCCCTATTTCCAAAGCGGCTTTCGAATTGGAAAAATTCTGGATCGGCACTTATAAATTTTGGCATTGAGGCAATATCGGTAAAAAATATCCTGCACCCATCCTCTGAAGGTGGTTGCACCGCTTGGATTTATTCGCCGTATGCAGCAGAGAAAAAACGTAAGGATGCAAATAAAGTTATTCAAAATATTCTCAAGGTCGTGAATTCGCCGGTAGATTTCGAAGAAATGCATGGTGTTGACGGATACTTGTTCCAAAAGCAACTGCCGCCGATTCCAGTGGAAGAGTTTGAACAGCCCATCAGGCTAGAGGCTTATTTTATAGAACCGATGATGTTTCTCATTCAATGGTGGGAAGCCCATGAAAAGCAAATACTAAAAGCTCTGTCCTAATAAAGCTGAAAAAACGAACATGCGATGGATTTAGATTTTCGAGAAAGCGACGCATGGGAGCACGGAGAATTCTTGGTATTTTTTGAGGAAATGGAAATGCTCTGCAAAGAACTGGTTGAGCTTTTAATGGATCCGTCCAGTCACCATAAACTGGAGCACCCGGAGCACCGATTGGAATACGTCAAATCGCTGAATTCGCTAGCTGAGAAGTTCCGTCGAGAACGTGAAAACTTTGGTTTATGGAGAGAGGATGAACGGGATTTCGATGAAATTAGACAAGATCTCATAAACGAATTAGTGAAAGTAGGAAGACGATTTCACCCTGAGTTGACAGAAGAGGTTCTGAACTCGCAAGAGTGAATGTGGGCCAAGAGCATGTGTCGCAAATCCACATCGTGCGTTCTGCTTGGGGATGAACCCGGAGCATGGAGCCGGATGTCGCCGCTCCCACCTCCAGGATGGTTTGCTGACCAGCTTCTATTGTTTAACAAAGCGGTAGAACATGCGGCGGCTGGGGATCGAGCCGCTGCCATAAACATCCTCAGAACCATCAGGAGCGACGAAATACGTCTGTGGTTCGATGAGCATGGTCAGGTGTCTGGGAACAAACGTGCACGAAGGCTGGGGATTATGGCCCCCAAGTTCCCAGCGGACCAGTATGATCTGGTTCGTTCGCCATCAAAGCTGGAGAAGGCTGTATATGCCAGGGATTCATACACATGCCGCTATTGTGGTCTTAAACAGGTCGCCAAGGAGGTGCTCTATGCTTTCGAGAAGGCTGTGGGCACTGAAGCATTCAGGACACAGGGAACGAATGCACAGCAACACGGCATCATCCATGGATTCAAGATTGTGGCTGATCATGTCGTTCCCTATAAACGCGGTGGGAGGACCGATATGGAAAATCTTGTTTCGGCATGTCCTAGTTGCAATTATGGGAAGGAGGCATTCACCATTGAACAGCTTGGGTTGGATGACCCTCGGCTCCGGCCTCCGATTGACAATGGGTGGGATGGACTGCTTTCGTTTTTGCCTGAATTGAAAAAAATGGCATGAATTCCATATCACACGAATTATGAAGCGACCACTGATCACGAGTATTGCAGCCGTATTTCTGCTATTTTCCACGTCTGTTTTGAATGCGGGAGGTTCGATTAACATTTCAGATCTGAACGCATTGTTGGGACAACAACCTGCACTCTGGAAATTTTACTCCGAGCATTTTGATATATCTCCTCATGGTGGAGGGTTGCGTCTCAGCTCTCAGGGTATTCCATTGCGAGGATGCCGAGTGGGTCCGTATGAGTTTCCAGCCAAACTAAAGGGTGCCATTGGAGGCTACGATTTAAAACTCACAATTATCACAGACCTATATTTTCTGGATAGTCGTGGCAAAGAAGTCACCGATCAGAAACTTGCTACAAAAAAAGAGGAAGTGCTTACAGGCATCAGTTTGGGGCCATTTAAAGCCCCAGGAAGAGATGGAAGCTTTGTTCAATCCTCTGATTAAAACCAACTGATATCGGAACAATGAATTTTGAACGGGCGGTATTAATTCTATCTACAATCATGATTTGCTCATGTGCAAACACGACAAATACAATTAAAGAAAAAGACGCCATTACAATAGCCCGGAAACAGCTTGTGATCGCACGACCGGGCTTGACTATCATCGCGTCGGTCGGTGGGAATAATTTCGTCTCTGCTGGCCCCACATCAGGTGGTGGTCCTAAATGGGTGATCGGATTTGAGACAATAGATAAGACAACGCGAAGACACTCCATTTACTATGTCACGGTGTTTCCTGATGGAAGAACAGGCCCTCATGAGATTCGTGAAGGTGCCATACAAGGAAATGCGGTGGATGTTTCGCCACTAGATGCTAGAAAAGTTCGCTGATCGTCTAAACCAATCGCCAAATATTCTACAAGGCCCGCTACGGCCTCTTGAATGATAGATCAATACCGACACAGCGGAATGGGGATGTGAATATTCCTGGGGACATCTGTGGATTATTCTGGAAGTAAAAGGTCTGAACCGTTATGATCGATTAATAAGCGATGGATGATTTTTCTATTTCTCTCAATGTTGAATGGAAAACATTTGATACATTTTTTGCCCTTGATTCATTCGAGCGGTATTTGAAAGAAAACGAACGCCTCATACTGGATGCTGCGAATATAGAGGAATTAACCCATAGGCCGGATTGGAAACCTGTGACCCAGGAAGAGTATGCTGAATACAGTGCCGAAGTGAGAGGTGTTCGGCATTTGCATGAGGAGATCATGACGCCAGTATTTCGGTATTCCTGCGTTGTCATTTTATATGCAATTCTTGAAAGGGAAATTCGTCGATTTATTGAAACCCTGGCAAAAGAGAGAAAATTGAAAAAAGTTTCTTACAAGGAGTTTCGTGGATCGCTATTTGAACAAGTGAACAGATTTGGCTCCGCCTTCTGTGACCTTACGATTACGGACATTCCGGAATATCCTGCTCTGATTGATTTTCAAAAAGTTCGTGATTGTATTGTGCACTGCTATGGAGACATCAGTATGTCTAAAGATAAAAGGGAACTCCAACGAATTGGCAAAGCGAAACTCGGCTTGGTCTGTGATTCCGAGGCACAATTCGAGATCGAAAGAATTTATATTGAATCTTCACTGATATGCATACAGAAGTTTTTTCTCCACCTTTTTCAACGGGTAAATTGGAAAATTGATGAATCCTGGCAAACCAAGTGATCGCTTCATTACCTCCTCCCCCTCAATTTGTTCCGCTCCAAATACTGCACCAGAAGTTCCTCCAGACGATAGGTGTCTTAAACTTTTAAAAATGGGTTTTTTCGAGAGTCAACGGCACAGGTAACTTACCGCATAGCCGATGATGACCGTAAGAACTGCGAGAGACAAGCACCCTGTTTGCTTGTTCAGTGGTTCAGGCAATTGTGAATCACTTGGATGGCAAAAATCGTGATATTTCTCACTGAAATTGTGTGCATAGGTGCCATTATTGAAATAGTTTAAACGACCGACAATTTTAGTTTGGAAATCTTTATATATGCCGAGTCCGCAGATTCCACAAACCTGTGAAATGGGGAGAACATCGGGGCATCCGCAATTGGGGCATGGAAAATGATAATGCTTTGATAAATACTCTCGTGACAGCTTGTCTTGTAATATCGTTACTAGTGGCGTCTTACAATCCCTGCATGTGAGAGAGTCAGGAATTTGAAAGTGAGAATTGAGGCAGCTTATATGAAATTTGTATTTCTTATCATCGTAGCCATGCAACGATGAATGTGAATAAAAGTCATTTGCAGAAATAGGCAGTCCGCAAATGCGGCAATTTCCTGACGTAAATCCACAATGCGGACAACGCTCAGCAGATATGCTGATGGCTTGTCCGCAGTTACTGCAAGGATTTAGATTAGTTCCCACTGTGCGGAGGCTTAGAAATTCTTTTGCTCCAAAGTTTTATAAGGCTCTTCACAGTCTTTGGATCAGATCGGCCGCATTGTTTTCTCTCAATCGTTGTTTATTTTTTTTTGGCAGCCCACCTCTTCTTCTGTGCGGCAATAATCTTCGCTCTCCCCGCAGCTGACAATCTACGCTTCCCCTTCTTGGCAGCCTTGACAACAGCAGGAGTCGGAGCGGCTTTCTTCACCTTGGACCACCTCAATTTTTGTGCTGCGGCAATCCTGGCACGACCAGCAGCAGAGATCCCTTTCTTCACCGATTTGACCACAGCTTTTTCAGCAACAACCACAGATTTAACGACGGCCTTCTCAGCAGCCACTACCGTTCCTTTGACTTTTGCCCAGCGTGCTTTTTGAGCTGCTGCAATCAATGCTCTTGCAGCCTTTGACATCTTCCGGCGACCTTTCTTGATTGCTGTTTTGCTCTGAAGAGCGATGAACCACGGATTGTCTCCGTCATATGCCAGGATTTTATGCAGCCTGACTTCGAGTTTGGCGATATTCTCTTTGATGGAGACGGCTTCTTTGAGAGTGTCGAGGGATACGTTCATGGCGGTCTTTTATACGATTTCAATGTTAAGGTCAACGTAGGACATCACAGTGCGTTTAACTGCCAAATACGACGCGATGGAAATGTTCATGAGGCACGGACAGAATATCGTTTTGCCATTCATGCTGGATTCTGGTGCAATGCTTTATCGGTGCTTTCACGTATCAGAAGGAACCTATAGAAAATATGAAGACAACCTCCCTGCTGTTTGTTTGCTTGTTCACAGCATCCATCATGCTCGCCGACGATGTCAAAACACTCGACGGGAAGGAATATAAAGCCGTCACCGTCAGTCGCATTGAGCCTGATGGCATAACCGTCGTCACAGATTCCGGAATTGAAAAAATACTGTTTATTAATTTGCCGCAGGATTTGCAAAAAAAATATGGTTATAACCCGGTCAAGCAAAAAGAAATGATTGCTGCATATTCAGAAGCCCAAAAACAAAGAATGTTGGACAATTTGCGTAATCACGGACTTACTACTGATTCAGAGAATGACTCTGGAGATATTGAGATACGCAGATTGCCCTACAAGGATCTCGTGGATGATGAGATGACGAAAGCTCGTAATTTGGTCCTAAATCAGGTGGATACACAAAAGTTACTTTCTAAAATCCCCCCCTTTGGCTACATTATATTCAATATTGAAAGGCCAACGATGGAAGAGGTGGAATCAAAACACTTTACTATCATCATTTTTGACCGAAACGGACGGGAGTTATCTAGAGATACAGATGATGGGAGAATTGAGCTGTCCGGTGGAAAAAAGAGATGGACAAATCATATTGTTATAGCCATTCCAAAAAATGGCGACTTTCCGTGGCGTATTCGTGTGGTAGATGGCTTTCGTAATAAATACTACGATTTCATTGCGAAAGTAGCGGAGTTTTAAACGAATACTATCCCAATTCCTTATTCTGTCCTAGTTGCTGGTATAATATTCCGACTGGAATCTTTAAGATCGAAGTCGAAATATAAAGAAGGGAGGGATGCCGAATGGCAACCAGAAACACACCGATATTGGGTCAAATCATCAATTTCCTGGCACCTCATCTCCCGGACAAGGCATCAGCACTGGCATTGTTGGAGGATCATTACCGTGGTCAATACCTGGTGAGTGTCGGTGATGTCGGGTTTGTGGCCTCAGCAGCTCACAAGCTGCGGTTGAACATCACAAAGGAGGAATGTGCCCTGGTGCTCGATTACGTGGCAAAGAAGGGCATGGTGGTCATCACTATTGACCATGTGGAGACGGCAATAAACAAATTGCTGGGAGAAGACAGGTTTATCGAGCCTTGAACCAGGAAAGAGATTCGCTTCATGCGGGTCTCTTTTTTAGCTGACAGCTTTACTCCCCTCAGGATCAGTTAATACACTTGATAAAATCAGTTGTTGTTGATACATCAAGTTGCATGAGCACCGAGCGGAAATTGCGGAATGCCTTGGACGCTATTGAAAATGCACAGAGGCGGCTTAAAAAAGTCAAAGATGCCCTTCCTGAGAATAGTGATGTCCAACGTGCAATCCGTGAACTCAAAGATGCCTCCAGCGAAATTGAACGGGCAAAACGAGAACTTGATTGAAGTTCAGCCAAAAATATCAGACAGATCCACCTTCAACCGATCCATGATCTGCTGGAGCCTGCCCAGTGTCACGGATTGCTCACAGTTCTCAATACGGAACAAGGATGAGGCGGTGATTCCTAGCTTGCGTGAAAATGCGGCGTAGGTGGCGTCCCCTCTCTTCTTTTTGAGGAACGCAGCCAGTTTCTTCTCAAGGGTGTTCGGCACATGGGGAGAATGTGAAAAACTATATTCCGTATGTGGAATATTTGATTGATTCTGTTCCTTTTATGGAATACCTCTGGTGTTGAACATCGGAGGTGCAATCATGGAAATCTACGTTTCTCAAAATGGTGCTCAAGCTGGACCCTTCCCCATGGAAGAGGTGGAGAAAATGGTAGAATCGGGCCAGTATGCATCCACTGATTATGGATGGCATACCGGGATGAAAGATTGGGTTCCACTACAGGAAATACTGCCAAGGCTTTCAGAGTTGCCGCCACCACCGCCTCCAGCCAAACGGATTGAAAACGATCAAAAAGCCACCTCCCCGAAATATACGAAGATCATTGTCTGGGTGGTATGTGGCATTTTGTGTTTATGGCTTTGGTGGATAGTCCTGCCGTTTGCATTCCTGGTACTCGTGATATTTGGTATTCGAAAAACCATTCAGGCTTATCGGGTCGGTGATGCCGGGAGAAAAAAACTGATCAAACGCACCGCCATTACTGTCTCGGTTGTGTTTGGTGTATTGATTCTCACTTTTAGCATTTTTATATTCGGAGCAATGATGCGAGGGCAAGGCCGGATGGATCAATTAAACCAGGATGCTCAAAACGTATTGGATTACGCAAGACAGCAACAGCAGCAGCAGGCGGTCCAACCACAGCAGGATCCATCATATTCAGGTGCATATGCCAACCCACGCGATCCACAACGTCCTGGACAGGTTCAGGCGATAGAAAAGGGATATTGATTCTTCAATGAAATCACTCAATTACGTTCTCATTTCCCTATTCGCCTGTTCACTCTTGAGTTGCAAAAAGGAGGAACCAGTCTCGCCCGAACTTCAGAAAGCTCGGGATCGTATGCATCAACTCGCCTCCGAGCCGATGATCAAACAAACAGGTATTTCGACCGATGAGGTGGTAAAAGCCCTGGGAATCAAACTACCATTGAAGCCAATTGGAACAAAGGACAAGTGGTTTAATACCCCAGATCTAAACGGTGCCAACGAGGAAGGAAATATCGAAGCAGATTTTCTGGGGCCTGCTGATAATTTGGGATGGCTGAGGGTGTATTTGGATTTGAGCAAATCACATACTCCAAGTGATGAAGCAGCGGTAAATACAGGTTCAACATTTCTCAGCCATTACGTGGATGCAGATGCCTCCAAATGGATGCTGGATGCAATAAACGAATTCCAGAAAGGCTCCTCGGAAAAATACGAGGCAAATAAAATATTTGGATCCAAAACAATAAACATCCAAATCCGCAACAGGGAAGATAACACTGTTTGGATTTGTCTCACAATTGGCCATTCAGCAGGAGACGGCAAACTTCACTGAACCTGTTGTTCCCCGGGAACAGTCATCCCCTATTACGGAAACCTTAATGGTGGCAGGGCCAGTGAAACGAAATACGCGCCAATATCGACAAATTTATTGTCACTGAGACGGGTATCTTCGAGATGGCCTCTTTATGGATTTGCAATACCCTGAGCATTTTGGTGATATACGTCACCGAATTTTGGCAAATCGGTGTTTATGCCTCAATTGCTCATCAAGATTGGGAACGCTGAACAGGTTCATGAATTGACTGGTTCTGCTACAATTGGGCGTGGGCCAGACAATTCAATCGTTTTGGATGACGATTCCGTTTCCACGCATCATTCCCAGATTGACCCGGAGGAGGAGAAATGGGTCTTACGTGATCTCCATTCGACAAATGGAACGTTGGTGAATGGCCAACCAATTTCAGAGGTCGAAATTCATGACGGCGATGCAATTGTTTTTGGTTCAATTGGATGTCATTTCAAAGTTCCGGCAACTCCATACACGCCCACTGAAGAACACACGTCACTGGAACCCCAGACTTCATTTGGATCCAAACTCACAAACTGGGGAAAGGCAGCTTTGCAGGAGACCAAGCGAAATGCTCATTTAGCTTCCATAAAAGCCCGCATCGAAAAGGCCAAACACATTGATCTGAACAAGGCTCATTACGAACTGGGCCGAAAGTGCTTTGAGGCAAAGTGCTTTGGGGACAAATATGAACTGCAGTATAAAGAACTGGCTGACCTCACCCAGAATATTCACGAAAAACGACAAGGGATAATCGTTCCTGAACATGCAACTGCTGGTGAGAGAATAAAAGCTGCCGCTCACAATACCGCTGGTAAGGCGACTGCTGAAGCATTGACGCTGAAATTCAAACAACTATTTACGATTTTGGGTGGCTTGGTCGCTCATGAACAGCAAAGCGTGCCTGAGCTTGCTGAAGCATTTGGAGCGGTGAACAATATCCATATTCACATCAAAGAGTTGGAGTTGGAATATGCAACACTTGCTGCTGATCAAGAAGCCAAGCAGCAATTGAAAAGCCTCTCCGGTGCCATTGTCAACGAAGCGAGTGAAAAAACTCGTGAAGCATCAAACACCGGGTTGAAAGCAGTGAAATTATATTCAGAAAAGGCATCTGCCACTGGCAAAGATGCGTTGAAGAGGTGTTCTCCAGGCAAATTGAAGGTCCCTGTGCTAATAGTCGGTGCTTTATTGGTTCTCACCAGCTTGCTATATATTTCCAAGCCGCTGTTTCCCTCCCTTAAATCAAAGATTGTTTCCTATGTCGGAGCGTTCCAAGGAAGAAAAGATACGACCACAAATGGTTCTTCAGAGATGGACGGTTCACATGTCGATACATCAACGACAAACCAGGAGAAGTTTACATCCTTTTTAAAGGTGGTCACAAATAATCCTGATCTTGTTTTTTATGCAACTATTGGCCCGTGCACAGGAGAGGAAGTCTCTGACGGTAAAGGTGGATATAAAACGCTTGATAGCTACAGCATCAATATTCAGTATAATAAAGGCAGCGAAGAGGGACACTGGCAGCGGGATGGTTCACATAAATGGACTCTTGAATGTGACTTTGCTTCCCCGCCACCCTCTAACGCAAGTTTGGAAAGACTTCAAATGGGTGAGCCTTACCGAAAGTTTACCTCTACACTTACGAGCGAAGATCTGGCATCACTTTACAAATTTTTAGAAATATATAAAGGATGGCTGGAAGCAAGCCGACGAGAGAATCTTTCTCCGGGCATAGTAAAAAACATGCCTGATGCAACGTGTGTCAAAGGCACATTTAATACCAATGGTTTATTGACCATATCTTTTAAATCCGGGTCGATACAAACAAAGACTCTTGGGCCGACTTGTGCACTGAAACTCTTGGCAATGATGAATACGTTGCCTGATCAGTTAACAGAAGCACAAGAGGAGCTTAAAGAATATCAACGTCAGAGTGCCGTAGATGCAAAACGTAAAATGGATGAGGAAACAAAACGAAGAGAAGACGAGAACAAGGCCACGAATATTTTGAATTGAGTATTCCTATTATGGTTGCTGCACTGCTGTGTGGATATGCATCAACCAGAAAACAGTGGTATAATATATTGATGGAACCTCCTTAGCCGCCATTCGGCTGGCATATTCCATCCACAGAACCACCCAAACCGGGTGGTTTTTTTGTGTCCTTAACCCTCAACAGAAAGGAGCAAAATGAAGAAATTCATTATTCTCATCCTCACAGCCCTCGCTTTGGCAACATCATCTCAAGCCTCATGGTTTAATGACAACCAGCACGAGCATCAACTGGAACAGCAGCTCAACCAGGAGAAGAGCACCAACGGCAATTTGATGGGTGCCGTGGTTGTCCTGGGGATCGGCTGCGTAGTGGTCCTGATAGTTGGCACCGCTATCGGCTCAAAAGTCAGGAGGGACCATGAATCAAATCACTAAATCCCCCTGTCGGTTGATCGAATGGATCAAGGATAATTGGAATCCCAAGAAAATTGATCCCCCCATTGTCGACCAGGAGCTGCCCAATCTGGGAGGCGTCCAAAGATCAGCAGAGTCCCTCCGCTACATAACCCTTAAAACTGAACACTGGCTCAGCCCCAATGGCAGGTTGAGGGAATGGGTGAGGCATCACATGCTCTTGTCAGCCATACTGGCTGTCCCAGCATTCCTGGTGCTTCCCATAGTAGGGTTCATCCTCTGGCAAATCCTCCAGTGGGTCATCATGCTCACCCTCATGGTTGGACACATGATCATATTCCCCATCCTGGGCCTCATGGCCCTCCTCACCATACTTGGTGTGATCAAAGCCATCAAATCACTCTTCTCATAGTGTCTGCATTGGAGTCCTCGGACTTTGATGCAATAACGGCCGTTCATAGCGGCACATCAGTAAAACCAACTGGTGGTCCGCTAAAGACGCAAGCACTGCGTCTGGATGTGGCCACCTTTCAAACCAGAAAGGAAAACACCAAATGAGTCCAAATGCTGGATTTGTTTTGATGGAAGAGATTGCCCCGCGTCTTCGGCATATTATACCAAATGCCGTGAAGCCAGTGGGAGCAGAGGATGCAGAGGAACTCGTGCAGGACTCCATTGTTGTCGCAGCTAAGATGCTGCACGACTTGGAGGCACGAGGAAAGGAAGTGACGCCCGGGAATGTCTGCTACTACGTCACGCTCCACATGAAATCAGGGAGGAGGTCCCATTCAGCCGGGAGGACTGACGTTTATTCATCGGGAACACAGCTCGATGGAAAATCATCTATGTTGTCGTTTGAGGAACCGGCTGGTATTGATCCCGAATCAGGTGAAGAAATCCCACTGGGGGAAATGCTTGCTGGGAATAGCGATGATCCATCCATGTCAGCGTCACGTAATGTGGATTGGGAGGACTTCCTGGGAACACACGACAAGCGGTATGGATCGCTCGTGCTGGATCTAGCGTCAGGGAAGAAGGCCCTTGAAGCAGCCAGGGACAACGGAACGTCATACTTCTGCGTCCGTCAGCTAAAACAAAAGCTGGCAGACGAGCTGAAGGAATACATGGGATCTGAGGCCATTGCAGATTCAGCACGGATTCCGACATGGCGTGGGAACATTCTTGCCGATCATGAGAAGGCATTGTGCAGGGCTGACAGAAGGAAGTGATCAAAGATTTGAGTTCATCCTCGGGATGGACTCTTTTCTTTAGCTATGAAGATGTTAATTCAAGTCAAATCCGGAAGTTTCGGGATTTAAATATATCCCTAAGTTTGCTCTTGTAATTTACGTCAAAATCCTGCGAAACAATTTGTTGAGCTATAAAAGGGTATTTTTGCCTGAGTTGGTCCAATGACACCTGATCAAGTGTGTAAGTTTGAATAACTCTTATTCTCTCATTAACATAATCACGATCCTTATTCAGTTCAAAACGCTCAATGGTTTGCCGGATACGATCTTGAATTGGAAGAGGCAATGTTTTTAGTGGCTCAATCAGAAATGTCGTAAATTCGATCCTGAAAGTACCGTCATTTATATTACACGGATCTAAAACATCTTGGTGGACACCCTTCCTGCGATTTAATCTCGTCCTACACAATCGATAATTTTTCCATGCATATGCTTGAATAGGAGACCGACTTTTCGGAATAAAGTGGTCAATTGAAGTATGATGTTCGCTGTACAAGTCACTTTTGATTCTGGGACTCCAAGAAGAGCAATAAACGCAGATGCCTTTTAACCCAGCATAAAGATCGTCATGTATAAAACGCCAAAAATCCTTCCCCTCCCATTCGTGTGCTTTAGGGTTTGGTATTGCTCGAATGAATGATTCTCCAGGTGTTTTTACGTCAGCAATATAATGGGCTGGTGGATTTGGCAGAATTACACGTATCATACTTCAACTCCATGCTTTTCAGCATAGAATATCCACCGCAACCAAAATGGATCTTCCGCAGAAAGATAATTGCTTAATTCATTGGTGATTTTTCTTACCTGGTCGGGACTGACATTATCAGCATTTTGAAGGCGTATTGCTTCATCAATAGCACGTTCTGCTTGTGGAGAGCCAGGGTGCTGCAAAGCAAACACAGGTGACGTAAGCCATGAATCAACACTTCCTCTCATTTCAAACGGCATCTCTGACAAAGTCACTTTCCCAGAGTGTGACATTTCCAAATGGAAAAGCTTATCTTGTTGTTTGTCAAAAATACTCTCACTAGATGCAAGGACAAGCGGTGAGTGAGTAGCCACGAGCATCTGGATAGACAATTCTGCATTAAGATCACTGCCTATGCCGAGTAAAGCAGGTAAAATTACCCGTTGCCATTTTGGATGCAAATGTGCTTCAGCCTCATCAATGAGGATGACCATCTGTCTTTCTTCTTTTCGACCTGATTGTTTTACTTGTAGCTTATGTTCCCCCCAGGCCCATACAATAAGGTAGGCCAGTGTTACAATTCGTTTTATACCTGCTGACTCAAAAATAAGCGGAACCGTTCCGTATGGATGAATTAAAGTCGGAACGTCTGAAATATGACCCGGAAGCCTCGTAGGCTCACCAGGCGTTAGAACACCGAGATCTGGAGGAGACAACCGCTTCAAAACAGCTTCAAATGTCTTAAAATCATATTTATCAGGCCGTTCTTGCCACTTTACCCAATCTTGAATCAGTCCCTGGATTTGACCACTTTTTCCCTCCCAAACCTCGGTTTTGGTGAAAACCGTTCTAGAGTGCCTAGCAACATTTCCTCCACCAGTTAAGATAATATTGGCAGGATCCCAGATAGAGAAAGATCCATCAACTCTTGCGTATATTACAAGTCCTGGGATTGCAGAATTCTGTTCGGCAGACTCCCATCGCATTAACTCACGAGAAAATGTTTTTTTAATAGGTTTAGCCTGTCCCGCTCCAGAGACCACATATTTGATCGTCGCCTTTTTTAGACCGTTTGTAAAAGGTAGAAAAGTTCTTTCCTCCCAGTCTTGAGTAAGAGCAAGCCAAGCCAGATCAAGCAAAAAGGTTTTTCCTAATCCATTATCTCCCGTAATAATATTCAAACGCTTTGCTGGTTCAAAATGGAGTGGACTGACAGGGCCAATTCCTTCAGCTTCTAAAAACTGTAAAATTCCGCTTTCTTCGGGAGGGACATCTTCGGGCGTGGAATAACCAGCCAGGATTTGATGCCACTTTATTGGCACCTCCTGGAATGAATCCTTTTCTGCCAAAGAAGATATTACCTCACTTTCAAAAAGCTTATTCAGCTCTTCCATGCTCAGATTAAAATCTTTGATAGCTCTTTTAACAACTCCATACCGGGTTGTATTGTCAGGCCATGGCTCGTATTTATAAATCCAAACAGCCAAGTGGAATAACGAAAGCTTCCGTCCTCTCGGTAAACGTTCAGCAAGTTGATCTACGTAGTCATGGACCCAGCCCCAAGTGTTATCATTTCTATCATGAAGGAAAACTCTACTAAATGCACGTGTGTTAACGCTTTGAAGCCCTTTTCCTGCATAATCTGGCCTATTCCAATCTTTACTTAGATCACCTTGGCGAAAAACTCGAAAAAAGAACTTCGATTTTGCATGAACCTGGAAATGTTGTTCCAAAAAGTTATGATTGGCAGCATCCAAACTGAAACGAAGTTTTGATCCGATCGGAATTTTTTCCCTTTTCAAAACTAAAAATGTAACCCCGAAAAATGGGTTAAATGGTCGAAGCAGTGACAATGCTTCTTGAATCTGACTAAGAGAAAAATATTTCATGGGTTGGTTAAAACATTGCCCAGCATATATTCGCAGAACGATTTGTTCAATTCGATGCCTACGACAGGATTGTTGCGTTTAAGGGCAACTCTAAGTGTTGTGCCGCTGCCTGAGAATGGGTCGAGCACAGTTCCTTTTGGGCGACAACCTAGTGATAAACACCTTTCCACAAGATCATCTGGGTAGGGAGCTGTATCAAGAGATCCATTTAATCTCGGACGTGCAGGAATGCTCCAAACGTCTTGAGGCTCTGGATGTTTTGGCAGTTCAAGTTTATTAAAGTAATAGTGACGTGATTTTACGAACATAAATATATATTCATATCCTCGCCGTGGCCTATCTGCGACTGAGTCCTGAAATGATTTAACACGATTCCAAATTATGGGAGACCTGAGAATCCAATTCTGTTGACACATTTTCATAGCCACTCGCCATGGAATCCCAATTATTGACTTGCGTTGCAATCCAATACCCAGACCTCCACTTTTATCGACAGCACGTAAGCCAAACCGTCGTTTGGAGCTTTTTTTATCCACTCCTTGAGACTCACCTTTGCCTGAATAATACGTATCCCCTAAATTTAGGAATAAAACACCATCGTCCTTCAATAAAGGGTATATTGCCGTCATCACATCTGTAAGTGCAACGACATATCCGTCTACTGTGTCTTCCATTCCCATCTGATGTTTTACTTTATAGTCACGAAGCCAAAAATAGGGCGGTGACGTAACGACGCAATCAATAGATTTTTCTTCTAGTAGGCTTAAGCTTTCCTTAGCGGGACCGTTAAAAAGCCGCCACGAAGATGTGTTTGAACGACCGCTCCATTCTTCGATAGTAAGCCCTTTACCCTTAAGGAAATGAGTGTTTTGAACATATTCGAGCGGAAATAACGCAGGTGCAGAAGGTCCTTTTGCATTAGCCTTTATAAGTTCACCTTTCTTTGTAGTTCTTCGAGGCATGTGCTTATTGTCAATTTAACAGCAATTGATGCAGACTATAAAAAGACATATAATGGGCGGAACATTTCATTGAGTTTGTGAATTTTGTGTTTGCCCAAAAACGTTACCGTGCATTTCTTCTCTTGAAAATATAAAAATGCCTCTCGAACCCGAAAACCAAAAGCACCTCGAAGCGGCACGGGGGTTTGTCGAATTGGGCATGTTCATGGATGCCAACGAGGAGCTTGAGAACATTGATCCAGAAGTTCGGCATCTGCCTGAAACCCTTGCTGTCCGGCTTGAAATTTATCGTTCGCTCCAGAGATGGGAGCTGATGCAGGCCGTAGCAAAGAAATTGAACCACTGGGATCCAGACGAAGTGCAGTGGTGGATTTCATGGGCATACGCTACCAGAAGAGCTGAATGCATTGATGCAGCCCCGGCACATTTTAGCCCTGGCTCTCACAAATCATCTACGGAAGGCCATCGTCCACTACAATCTGGCCTGCTACGAGTGCCAGCTTGGTGACATTGCTGCTGCCAAGAAATATTTAGCCAAGACGTTCATGCTCGATCCCAAATATCGAATTCATGCCTTGGAAGACGATGATTTAGTGCCGATGTGGATGATGCTGGGAGAGTGAATTGAATTGGCTTGTCCGTAGTCACAAATCCCATAAACTTCTCAGCGTCATTGTTCGGTTTCATCAATATGAAAGGCCCAGTTGTTAATTTTTTATTGTTCGACTGCCCAAGCGAGCACGAGATCGAATTAAACCTGATTACTGAAGGGGAACTCATCGAGTCGATCCTAGGAAATCGACGCACTGGTAGAAATGATGTTCCGAAATCAAATCTGAGACGACTGAGGATTGTTTCAAGCAATCGGATCAACAATGCTGCTGGTAGTCGATACAAGCCACATTTTGTGCATCTCGGAGGTCATGCAGAAAAATGCAGCCTCAATCTTATCGGAGGAAAAGTTGCTTGGTGGGATGTCGCTGAAATGATCACATCCCGCTTGGCAAAGCTTCCAGCAATTTCTCCCCTCAAGAGTTTGAGGTCAGCATCTCAGCGTTCAATCGTATTCTCCTGCTGTCATTCGAGTTGTGCATTTCGAATGACCAAAGATTGTCTTAAAGGCTATTTTTCTGGAGCATATTATTTCAAAGAGGAAAATGTGAACTTTTCTGACACGCTTGCTGTGTGGGCCATGTTTTACTCTCAAATCGGAGACTATCAACCTCATAGCGACGAAGAGGAGGAAAACATCGTGGCGAAGATCAACAAATTCATGGGAAAGGAAGTATTGATTTTTAAAAGGTATCCTATTTCTTGAACTGACAATGTGTGGCCGCTTTCGCATCAAAGATCCAAAGCAAGCATCTGAATATTTCGATGTTCAGCCGAAGTTTGATTTCAGACCACGTTACAATGTCGCCCCCACTCAGAAAATTGCAGTGGTATCGGCTATAGGCAAAATCGAGGAAATGCGTTGGGGCTTAGTTCCCGCATGGGCAAAAGACACTTCCAAAGCTCTCATTAACGCCCGATCTGAAACCGTGAGAGAGAAAAGATCGTTCAAGAAATCATTTAATGAACGGAGATGCCTGGTTCCGGCCGATGGTTTTTATGAGTGGACAAAATTGGATAAGCGTCCTCACCTGTTCGGGTTGAACGGTGAGCAGCCTTTTGCAATCGCTGGATTCTGGGATGAAGACCCTGAGATCAGCCGTTGCTGTTTATTAACCACAGAGTGCAATGATGTGTTGCGGCCAATTCACGACAGGATGCCAATCATTGTGCGTCAGGAAGATTGGGAGGAGTGGATGGAACCCGGTGAACTGTCCGATGAAAAATTCCAACGATTTGCAGCTCCATTCCTGCCTGATCAAATGTTTGCACGGGAAGTGAGCAAGGTCGTCAACAGTGCCAGGATTGATGATCCAAGTTGCAGTGAGCCTTTGCCGCCGACGCTCCTGTAGAATAATTACCCCTTTGGCTTCAACAGTTCTGCGTCCGGACCAATTTGCATTTGTCCAACATACGTTGCTCCTTCAGCCATGACAAAACTGGAGGATTTAATATCTCCGATCAGAACAGCAGTCGCTGCAAAATCACATTTTCCCTTGACCGTGATATTCCCAGTGACAGTGCCCTCCATGCGGAGTGATTTGGCCTTGATATTTCCTTCGATGTTGGCGGATTTCCCAACAAACAGATGCTCGCCCGTAATGCTGCCGTGGCTCAATTTACCTTCAAACCTCAGATTCCCTTTGAACGTGAGGGAACCTGTGATCTCCATATCGCTCAGCACAGTGTTTTCGCTGGAAGCAATTTCATTCATAAAACATGGGGATGCGGAGCTGTTTATATCGTAGTGAATGTTTATAGACAATAAAACTCTGCATTCTCAAATAGGGCACTACCAACAGTTCATCCCATCGGGTCGTGTAGCATCTTCATTTTCTCTTCTTCCGCATCTTCCAAAGATCCAAAACAAATATCAGTTGAAAATAATTTGAAAAATCGGTTTACCGAAATCGGGTTGCTTCGTAATCATCTGTAGAAGGTATTACGGAAATGAACAAAAATATGCTCGATTTGACACTTGGTGAGATTCGCCACTGTGCAATGGTGATGTTCGAAAGTGCCATGTATATTGAGAAGGAATTGCCCAACGTCGTGATGGAGGATGCCCTTAAAGAACAGACGAAGGACATATGCTCCACACTGGTCGGAACCAAACATGATGTGATTTCCGACTTGTTTGAAATTGACGAATTGGTTGCCTCCAATGCCGAGGATGGTGTCATTAATTCTCGATTGGATCGGCTCATGGACTGGATGAGGGAAGACTTCAGCAAAATACACGGGCTGGTGCAGAAATTGGATGCAGCTTCAAAAATTGATCAGGCAGTCGGCCTGGCTTTCCTCTTGGTGATGGAAAGTGCCACGAATATTCTCAACGCATTCAACCAGGCATGCGATTCAATTGACGCATTTAAAAACGGCACTGAACACGTTGTATGAAACTCCTCTCAGAAATTACTAAACCGGATCAACTGCTCAAACTTGGATTCACAAGGCATGAGGAGGACACGGCAGACACGGTTCGGTCGGTTTGGTATCGAAAGGCGTTTGATTCTATTGATTCAAACGTCAAAATTGAGGTCGAAGTCGAATTTGAACTAAGCATCAGTGACGATCCATACGCCTCATATACGGACAACCTGGATTATTTTTGGAATGGCTGCTTTATCCGTGTCATAGACCGTCAAATGGATAGACTCAGCAATCAAGATTTTGATGAGGAAACTGAACGTCCAAGGTCTGTGGGGAGATTACGTCTCAAGATGCACACTTTGGAGGAGTTGAAGAAATTTGTTGCGACATTCTGATCTGATCAAGCCGACGCAACCAACAATTCATTCCATCGGGTTGTGTAGCACTTCGATTTACGTTCCTGTCGCATCCCCCAAGCCTCGTCAACACCCATAGAGCCATAACGGACCACATTCCTGCCCAAACGCTTGTTGAGCACGTCCACGGCCTTCTGAAGTGCCATACGGTGCTTTTGGTCCTGGTTCTCAAACAACGTCATCTGCACAGATTCCTCATCGACCAGATTTGTGACGAATGCTCCAGTCTTTTTGTATTTGAATCCGGGTCGATAAATCTTCCGAAGCAGATCCAACCCTTTTGAAATTAATTCTGGGGTTTGGTTCGTCGGATTCATGAATGTCCCTTGAGCACTGGATTCATATTGTGGCTGCTCAGGTTTGAAATAATTCGTCTCCACAAAAACTGACATGCGTGACGCCAGAAGGTGTTGACCACGCAGCTTTTCACCGATTCTTGCGATATACGTTGCAAGTGCTTCTTCTATTTCGGCCAGTGACTCAACCTGGTGCCCAAATGATCGAGCCGAGGCAATACCCTTTTTTAGGGGTGGAAGCTCTTCAAGCTCCAGACAGGAAATTCCATTCAACTCCCTCACAATTCTTTCACCCACAACCCCAAGCTCATGTCGAACCCATGGAACATCTGCATTCTTTAAATTGAGAGCTGTGGTGATATTTGCTTTTGCAAGTTTTGCAGCGGTTCTCCGACCAATTCCCCAAATGTCCTCACACTCGATCTTGCTGAGAATTTCATCCGGCTCCCCAACAGTCAGATCGAACACACCGTTGAATTGGACATTTTTTTTAGCGTAGCGGTTTGCAATCTTGGCGAGTGTTTTGGTTGGCCCGATGCCTACCGATACGGGAATTCCTGTCCATTGTCGGACACGAGCACGAAGCTCTTTTGCAAATAATGCCCCCTGAGAGTCCTCCAAAGCCAGAAATGCTTCATCAATCGAATAAACTTCCATGTGCTCCACCATGGTCCGTAGCGTCTTCATCACTCTGGCACTCATGTCGCCGTAGAGTGCATAATTTGAACTGAATACCTGCACCCCATTTTTGCTGAACATTTCCTGATTTTGGAATGCAGGCGTCCCCATTTTGATGCCGAGTTTCTTCACCTCTTCGCTCCGGGCAATCACGCATCCATCATTATTACTGAGAACTACCACGGGCACGCCAATCAGCTTGGGGTTAAATACCCGCTCGCAGGAGCAGTAGAAATTATTGCAATCGACGAGTGCAAATTTCATTTCGGTTGATGAATGACAAACGTGACGACACCCCAAATCACCAATTCTTGCTCTGAGGTGATTTCAATCGGTTCAAAAGAATTGTTTTCAGCAACCAGGAGCACTTGTCCCTTCTTTTTCCTCAATCTTTTGACGGTGAATTCTCCATCAAGCATGGCCACCACGATTTGTTTGTCCTTGGGCGTGATTGAGCGATCCACGATGAGGATGTCACCGCAGGTGATTCCTGCGTCCCTCATGGAATCACCCTTGGCTTTTACGAAGAAGGTCGATGCAGGATTGCTGACGAGGTGTTCATTCAGATCCAGGGATTTGTCCAAATGATCATCGGCAGGAGAGGGGAAACCTGCTTGAACCGGTGTTGAGAACAGAGGGATCCGGAGCTTCGTGCGTTTCTCAAAGGGTATGGGTCTGTCCACGATCATGCTCAATTCTAGTTTGACGACTTGAGGGAGGTCAAATGAGTAGAATTTTTTGAATTTTAAAAAAGTCGTTTACGAACTGTCTGCTCGACGGTGTTATCTGATATGGGAAACGAACATCAATTGCAGCCAAAACGCCACTACACCTACGTCGGGCCTGCTGATATTCTTCAGCGTATTGATCCCGAGAGCGAGCGGTTCTTCATAAAAGCAAAGGCTGATGTCGTGTCCTGGTGCACAGCAAACACCTCCAAGCAGCGTGAGGCTATTCCGGCCACATTTATTATAGATGTGAAGGAGAATCTTTTGATTGCGGATCGACGTTCTGAACATGTGGCCTGTGCTCGTGGAAATGATGTGTTGTCGGCTGGAGAGATGTTTATCTTGCTCCGAGGTGGTGATGTCGAAATTGTTGAGGTGTCTAATCAATCAACCGGATATTGCCCGGAGCCTGAATCCTGGGATGTGGTCAAACTCGTGCTGGATCGACTCCAAATAAAGCACCCTCAGCAGTTCACGGCTTCATTCACATTCCGACGCTGCGATTCGTGCTCTTCCACGAATATCGTCAAAGAGGGAATATTTGAATGTGCAGTTTGCGGGAGTCCATTGAGTGAGGAGTGGAATTTTTAAGGTGCGGGAATTGGGGTGCCACCAAAAAGCTCAGTCGAACCGGATGCAAAATCCATGACCGCCGCAAATCTCGTATAAATCGTTTTCAGGATGAGGGTGCCGTCCTCACACCCGAAAAAACAACCGGATTTTGGTCTGCTCCAACATCAGCGACTTCGTCGATATTGATGAATATCTGGTTGCTGAAAATTAGCAATTTCCGGTGTCGTCATCCTGGCAAAGTCGATTACCCGGGTGCATCCTTGGGGCAAACTGAAAACCGGCGGATCTCACAAATTGAGCATGGTCCCATCGATTTTGATGACACAAATGATATTAAAGAGTGTCAAGAAGCGTCAACGATCCGTTGTTAGTTTTGTTGTTAAAATGACGCGCTTTTTGATATTATCGAAATAATACAGAGAAACGGAAGGGGTGGGATTCGAACCCACGGTGCCTTTAACAGCACGCTCGATTTCGAGTCGAGTGCCTTCAACCGGACTCAGCCACCCTTCCTATTGATCACCAATGACTTGCAATTGATCGGCCTCGCGGAGACCGCGAGGGATCCCAGCTACAAAGCAACCAACATTTAGTTTCTCCATCGTCATCGGAATGGCCGTTACTATGTACGCACCTAAGCTGGAGGCAAGGAAAATTGGACCAGTCTGCATACCGCTCTACCTTCAGTCGCCAGAAACCGGATGAAAAGGAGCATATAGACGCTGCACAGCGCCAAAGCAGCTGGGGTGAACCGGGTACAGGCGCAAATTCCCCCACCTTTGGCCAAGCCTTCAAAACTCACGCTACGCAGCATTTGGCATGGATGCTTTCACGCAGCAGGGCATTTCCACCCTCAATCGACTTTTTCTGCGGTCGCGGCGCGCCGAGGGTTTCACCAAGAGGCGGTTGCCGAAAAACAGGGTGTCCGACCATGCTGGATATTAGGGCGTGAATTTCTTGGTCGTGATCACGCGGAATTTGTATGCGCTGGTCATTCCGCTTCCGCTTAGATCCGGATACGACTCAAGCGAGTAGTTGAGATTGGCAACCTGCGCAAAGTCCGGCAGTGTGGGATCGTCCGCATCCACATAGCGCTCGATCGTTTGCGAGCCCCGGTACTCGCTCACCACCACGTCTTTGTTTTCAACCCACGACGCCGCGGTGGAACCCGGGACTTTTTTCAAGGTCTGCACGCGCATGTGCACGGTAAACGTATTCGATTTCGTGGTAAACCGGGGATAAACCTCCGCGTATGGCCTTTCCTTCGTATTGTCCCCCGTGAGCCGTTTGTTTGCCCAATAACTGGCGGAGAAAGTGCCGTTCATCATGTTTGCGTAAGTCGGGGCAGTCGTGGAAGGCGTGGTAGTCGCCGACGGCACGAGCGCAATATCGCAGATTTCACTGGGGGATCTGAAAATGTCATTGGTTGCAAACCGTTGCTGAAACCCCTTCAAGGTCTCATCGACATTCAAAGCGGTGCGATGCTGGTAGGAATCCACCGTGGTGGTAGTCGTGCCCGTCAATTTAACGCCCGTTTTATATCCGGCCCAATTTGGGGATCCGGTATAGACATCATTATCGAAGACTCCGTAAATCTGCTCTGATTTCAGGACCGCCTGGACGCCGGTGCTCCGGGTGATGTAGCTGAACGGGGCGATCTGGTAGTTCATGTTGATTCTGCCCGCCGTCGATAGAGGCTCGCTGATGGCGTAGGGCTCGACGATGGGCATGCTGAATAAATCAAGCAGCAAATGATCAGGAGGCACGGTATATGGCGGCTGAGGCGCCTGTCCTGCGAGCGGGGGCTGAGTCGGCTGGCCATTTCCCGGGTGGCCGGGTGGACAGGGGCGAAAGAGGAGTGTCTGCCACGGTTTGTTCGCCCAGACCCCCGTGGGCAGCGAACCGAACATCACTGCGGAAATCATCTGCCGGTTCGGTGAAAAAAGCGTGGCACCTACCGGCCTGTCCAACCAGTGACTCCATGCGGGGAAATAGGGAATTTCGGGGCCGTTGTTGGGATCTTTCGCACCCCCCAGGCTGCCTTCGTCGGGTTTGTTAATATAACCTCCATCCCGCAACGGACCGAAGGCCTGGTCGAAATCTCCCGGCATGTCCGTGGTGGACGTGGCGGAATTGGTGGATCCAACCATGATTCCGTTGATACTTGGCGGGCTGTCGGCCTTGTTGCCCGAGTAATAAGCCAGCCCGTTCACGAGCTGGCCCGAGGTGGCTCCGGGCATGGCGCTGTCCTCTCCATTCCACACGTTATGCGCCATCATAGTCCCGGAGAGGGTGTAATTGGGATGCGGCGCAAAAAGATTGTCGCTAGGGACGATGGTTTTTCTTGGCGCGATCACGCGGAGGTCTCCCGGCGTTGCAAGGACGGCGCGCACCACATCGCTCCCGGCGGTGAGAGCGATGCCACTATAGCCGCCAGCAGTGCCAGTCATAATATAGCCGCCGGTAGCTACCCAGCCACCAACACCAGGACCCCAATAATTCGGATCCCACCATCTCCATCCATCATCTCCAAATCTTCCACGGTAGGTCCCGCCCGGGATTACGCTTCCATCACCGTAGGTTCCGCCCGGGATTACGTAGCTGGATCCCAGAAACTGTCGCGCGTAAGTAGGCCCCACGGACCCGTTGGTATAGGTCTGGGGGGTGACGGGAACCGGCAGCGGGAATGTTGCAGTGGGAAAATTCAGGGTCACCTTTTGCACGCTGGTACCGCCCTCCAGGATCTCGATATCGACATTCCCTCCTTTAAATTGAAATGAGCCATCCGCGGTGGGGACATCGAGAAAACTAGTGCCAGCAGTAGTGCCAGTAGTGACAAAAGGATAAGCGTTGGGAGAATAGAGAAAATTCCGGCACATCTCCGTGTAACCCATCAACCCGCCGACGTAATTTTCATTGTTCTGTATGAAATTGCACCAGCTAATCGTTCCTGAGGTGGGAAAGTTCATGGATGTCAGGGCGCCCGCGTTGGTAGCCCATCCGAAGTTGTTCAGATTGCTCACCTTTACCGAGTAATAAGGGGCGGCAACGACGTAACCGGGCGACAGGCAGTTTAGTTGCACGCAGAAAGCGGCCCTGACCCTCGTGTAATTGGGGGGGACAGTGCCACCCAAGGTGACCGCGTCGTTTTTGTCACCCCCGATGAAGTGGATGAAGGCTTGCTGGACGGTGGGAAACCGGCCGAATCCCCGCGTGCCGTTGGTGGTGTCCTCGATCGGGCAGACAATCCCCCCTCCCTTTTGCCCTGCCAGCCCTGCCGCATCACTAAGATACTGGACCGTGCCAGCCCCGGGTCCGGATGAGGGCACGGATGGAAGAGGGGTGAAAGGGACGAAGTTCGGGTTTACTCCGTTTGTTCCTCCAATGGAGAGGTCCGTCAGATTCGCCGAACGGATATAGTCGAAGATCTCCGTCAGGATTTGGTCGCAGTCGGTGCCTCCGTTTGGATTTTGTGTGCTGTACTTTGACTGAAAGTTTCCTCCAAAACCGGGAATCGTGCCCGATGTCATCTTGCGCAAGTACTCCAGTACCGTGCGATTCCTTCCAAGACCGCTATTCGAAGGGCTCGGTGGCAGGTCGTTAGTGGGACTTTTTGCAAGCTGGCGCTGGAAGAAGAACGGATAGGCATTGACCGTCGAACACCACGCGATGAGTTGGTCAAATGTAGTGCGATGATTGGCATCATTCGTCGTGTGAATCGGCCAGATGCATACACGTGGCTTGCCGAACAGATTCAGGTCGGGGGCCCTGCTGCTCGTGGTGATGAAAAATTTCGCCTGTTGCAGTTTCGCCTTGGTGATGACCGTGGGATTCGGGGAATTCGGGTCGTTCAAATCGCGGGTTGATCCGGTCACGAGCGGCTTGAACATCAGTTCGTCGATGCTTGCAAAAAGCCGGTCGGATTTCGGGATCACCGGAGGAGGAGTGGGAGTGGGAGTGGCGCCGGCAGTAGCGTATTTGCTGGTGAGGGCAGTTCCGGACCGCGAACCGCCGCCCCCGACCCTGGGGGCGATACCATAAATCAACTCATTTTGCGCGGTTCCGCTTGCCGCCAGATTCAGGGAGGTGCCGCTGTTGAAGATCGTGCTCAGCGATGTCATTGCAGGGTGCCCCGGGTAGCGCTGGTACTCATGCTGCATCGGGAGCGTTTTAGCCATGCTCAACTCCTGATTGGTGCATACCCGCGCCATGTCGCAATAGGTGCCTTCCGACGCCGTGTTGATATTCACCTTGCAGGTTTCGTCATCCGTCCAGAAAGCCACTCTGCCTACAATCGGGTTCTGGCTCGTCGGGATGATGCCCGTGGACGTGGTCCAGTTTGCGATTTTACCCGTGGAATCCACTCCTGTTGGCGCGGTCAGACTGCCGTCCTTCAGCACATAGAGCCACTTGACAGGCATAGGCACCGGCGTATTCGTTCCGGAGAGAGGTGCTGCTGTACCAGAGTACTTCAGGACCGGGGAATTGGGATCAATTGAAAATCCCGCAATATCCGGTCCCTTTGCCGGAACGGCCGAGTATCCGAGATAGGTGCCCGTCGTGGTCATGGAAGCCGTCTTGGTGAGCTTCTGTATTCCATTGCCATCAAGGATTGGGAAAATCATGGAAGTGCCGGAAGCGACAGGGCTGTTCAAATCGGTGAACAGAGCCGGCTTTGTGTTCCAGTCACTGGCTACGTCGGTCGAGGGATCAAACGGGAGTGACGTCACCACCATATTGTCCGAGGAGTAAAGCTTGTAGCAGGCAAGCGGTGTGCCGCCGGCGGCGTAACTCCCGCTGCCGAGGTAAGTGCCATAAGTGCGGATCATACCGGGTTGCGAGGCCCATGCCACATTCGCGCCCTTCGTAGTTCCTTGTCTGATGGCCCCCATCACCACCTGCACCGCGGAGTCGGCAAGCTGCTTTGCGGAGGCGCCCCCGGCGTAGCCTCTTGCGCCCGATAACTCCGTGCTGACATTCGAAAAAAAAGCGATCACGAGAGCGGTGATGAGTACAAGAAACGCAAGCACGATCACCAGGGCTACTCCGCTTGCGTATTTGTCCTTGGGCGGGGGTACCGTTTCCTGCTGCTTGCCCGCGGAATCCGGATTTCCGATGGCGCGGCGATTCTCTTGCAAATGACTGCCATGCTGGGGTTTCATAGGCGGGATGGGGGTCAGTTGGTTTGAGCGCGGCTCCATTTGGCCGTTTTCAAACTTACATTGGTGGTGAATACGCGATAGTTGATCTTATATTTTGTCAAAGTGTTTTGTAAGGTCTGCAAATCCTGGGCGTAGCCCGGAACAGAGGCGTCCGTGGTACTGCCCACAGACTTGAAGAGCGATGAAAGCCCCAGGTCGGAAGGCATGACGCCGGCGGGTTGCATCGATTGGTATCTTCCGTAGGTCATCTCATCCACGGCAACCATGGTCACCTGTACCACGGCCGGCAACTGGTTCTTTGTGTTGAGACAGTTGTCGCTGTTTGCAACCGTGGAGTCGTAGAGATAAGAAGGCGCGAGGGATGCGTCGGTATAGGACGAAATGGATTGCGCCGGGTTTCCGGCGGCCTGATCGCCGGACGTGAGCTTGGGAAGCAGCACGAGGGCAATGATATTTTCCGCCAGCACCCTCACGGGCCGCGTTGCGGCGGTATAGGGGGATGTCCCGTTGAAAGGTGTCGTGAACCATTCGATGGTATTGTAGGAAAGGTTCTTTGCCGCACCCGAGCCGTTGGTTCCGGAAGTATAGGTATAAAGCGTAAGCGAATCCGACGGCTCCATCAATTCCATCACCCTGAAGCGGTATCGCTCCTGTATGGTCCCCATGTTCTGGATAAAAGGCGGCCACGAAGGCTTGTCACTCCCAAACTGGACATAATAACCCCACGTATTGAGAAGATTGTCCAGGTCTGAAAACCTGGTCGTATCCACTGCATAACCGAGCGGCGCCTGGAAAAAAACCGCGTGTGTCGGGCAGGTGGACGAACCTGTGAGCGTCGTCGCGTCGCCACTGATGAAACGAAGCTCCGACTGGCGCAGATAGCGGGTGGGAGTAAGAGGATTGTCGTAATCCCAGTAAGTATTCAGCGTGGCCTGGCTCAACTTGCGTGTGATTGATTCAAATGCCTCGCGGGCATCGTGGAACTGCTCAATCTTGCCGCTCGTATAAGACCACGTCTTTCGCGTCGCATCCGTGATCGACACCAGCACCACCAACAGCAATACCAGGATTGCCATGGAGACCATGAGTTCCACCAACGTGAACCCGCTCCCAAGACGGCGCATACGGAGTCCATTCATTGATTACGCGATACGAAAGTGGAGTAAGTGGTAATTGGCATGAACCACGTGCTTGCGGGATTATTTTGAAGCCCGCCTGTCCAGAGATTGCGCAGAGGACTGCCGGCATCGCTCGAATCCGCGCTTGAAACGGCGAGTTGCTGGTTGCCGGGATTGTTGGCAATCTGAATGCTTACTGTCGCCAGGTGCTGATCCGTGGCGTCGTCAGGAGGGTTCGCCGAACTGGAGGGAACCTTGGTGGCAGGCATTACCCGGGTATTCACCCAATAGAGGATGCGCTGCGATTCCACCGGACTCAGTGAAGCGGGGTTGACAGGCACCACCTCGGTCCCCTGGTCGTCGAAATACCTGATCTGCGACTTCTGCCCGTTCGAAAGTGTCCACGTATAACGATAGGTGTCATTTGCAACGCCGGTCGAAGCCTGGGTAAGGACATTAAAGTCGGTTTGTTGGATTTCAGTGATTATTCGTTGCGCGATCTGGGAGCCCACCGAAGTGTCTATTGCCTGATGGAATGTATTCAGACCCGTGGGAATCAACCCAAAGACGCCAATGAACGCGAATGCCACCACTCCAATCGCGAGGGTTACCTCCACAAGGCTGAATGCTCCCTGCAGCTTCCGCTTTTTCCCAGGGTTATGGCCTGTAGTTTTTGACATGTCCATTGGTTGCGTCGATTTGCACGGTGAAAAAATTGAAGCCTGCGGGCGGGGTGGTTATGCCGTCCTTATCGTTGATGCCGTGGAGCGTGAGGAACCATGAGTTGGTCGGCGGGGTCAGATTGGTCGATCCGTCGGGCAGAAACCGGAAAGCGTTGCAATCGTAATTGGCACCCACCCTAGGCAGGTTTACCTTCGGGTCTCCCTGCGAAGCATTCCATGTCTTTTGCTGGGACGGGGCCATCAAACTCGAAAGCGTGGTGCCGGAATCGATAATAATCGAGACCGGCATGGCTTGGATTTTTCCCAGCGGGGTGACTGCTCCGGAATCCTGGACCTGAAATATCTGCAATGCCCGGTATTTGCCGGAGGCGGAATTGGTCGCCACTTCGCCGGGGACCTGCGGGTCGCCATAGCGGTAAAAGCGCACCTCCACGATGTGGTTTGAGGAAAGCGCCGTTTGCCGCGCGAGGGAAAGCCCGTCGCTCACCATTTGCGCCCCCTGCGTCAATTGGGACCCGTGTAAGACAGTGTTTATCGCCGGTACCGTGAACACGGCGATCATGCCGATGATAACAAGCACCACCAGTAGTTCCACCAGTGTGAAGCCCTTTTGGTGGAAGCGGGAGAGCCGCGAGAATGGCGTTGCCGGTCGTTTCCGGCTGGAGAGGTGGATGGCCCTTCTGGATTTTCCAAGCCAGTTGTTCCGATCGATCTGTCGTCGCTTACGCACTCTCGGAGGGGGCAAACTCTCAAAGGAGACTCGCGGGGGTCTGAACATGAGGATTCTTTACGTCTCCGCAAGGGGAAATGCAACGTGATTGAGAGCCTAACTGTTAGGCATTTGCAGGCTTTATGATTTTTCCTATCTCAAATCAACCCTCAACGGCTTTCGTGAATAGACCATATTGCCAGGCAACCTCAGCCTGGAGTTTTGAAGACCGTCGATGCTCACATGACCTTCACCCGGAGTAACCCCGGACCACGCCGTAATTAACATCGTATAAGATTCCACGGGCATCTGGCCGGTGTCAGAAAAGGGGTGATTACATCCGCAATGATCCGGGCCATTGCACGATCCCGGGACCGGAAACTAAGCCGGCGGCGCAACTCCCTTTTTCAAAAGCAAATTACCGTATTTCCGTGTTTCTCCGGTGATGACGACAGCGAAGGCTTCGCGGGCACGGTCGTAAAAATCAAAACGTCCGATGCGTGTCGGCGGATTGGCTGCGGGGACATGGCGGTGAATGACCTCCATATATTGACGCTCGACTTCCGGATCCAGCAAGTCGCCCTCGACGGCCTGCATCATCACCAGCGGACATGCATAAGAATCGAGTTCGAACAAAGGAAGGACCGCGTCGACGAGCGTTGTGATCGAGAGCCCGTCTGCACGGATGAGGCAGAAATTCAGGGTATGCCCCGGAAAATGGGCATCGGCCAGGATGATTTCGTCGCCGTGTCCCATCTCGGCAAGGATTTTGAGCAGTTCGGGACTGATCGCGGGGTGGATTCCTTTTAACATCGCGCAAATTACCGCCAGGTTAAAAGACAATTACGACTTTGCCCTGCTGGGCCTTATCGGCGATGTCGTAAGCCTCCGCCGCCTGTGAGAGCGGCAGGCGGGGACCGGCAGTGGCCTCGGGATGAATATCGAAGCGGCCAAGGACCTCCCCCAGATCGGCGAGGTGCTTGCGGGAGGTCACCCAGGAACCAAACAGGGTGATCTGCTCGTGAATCAAGAATGGCGAAACATCAAACTCAACCTTGCCGCCTTCACCGATAAACCCGCAGCGTCCCCATTGCCGGGTGCCTTGGAGCGCGAGGAGGCGCGCGGAAGCGGCCCCGGAGCAATCTATGCTCGCCTCGCAACCTTTTCCATGCGTCAGTTCCTTGATTGCGGAAAGCGCGTCCGGGCCGGATTGCACGATATGATCAACCAGCGGCACACCCTTTTTGAATTCCAGAGTCCGGGCAAAATCGAGGCGGCCAAGAGAGAGATCCACGCCGATGATTTCCACGGCGCCGAGCACGCGGGCCAACTGCGCGGCGGCAATACCCACCGGGCCCAGCCCTGTAATGAGGACACGGTCCCGGCCGGAGACGTTCATCCGGGTAAGGCATTCCCACGCCGTCCCGAATCCGCAAGCCATGAAGGCACCATCGATGAAACTAAGATTGTCCGGCAGCGGAATACAATCCACCTCTTCCGCAACCAGATAGCCGGCGTGGCCGCCGTCCCGCTGCCACCCGTATGCCTTGCGGTGCTCCGTGTTGTGGCAACTGATCTGGTAGCCGTGCATGCAATCTTCGCAACACCCGCAGCCTGAAATGTGATAGATGGTCACGCGGTCGCCGATTTTTCGTGCCCGGCATCCCGGGCCGAGTTTCACGATTTGCCCTGAAGGTTCGTGGCCGGCGATGACTCCGTTGTAGCCCTCGGGCCCTTTGCCGAGGTGCTCACGGTAAATGGCCCGGATGTCGCTGCCGCAAATCGATGAAGCACCCATCCGGATAAGGACTTGCCCGTGGCCGGGCTCAGGGACAGGGTATTCGCGGAATTCAACCGTGCTGTTTCCCGGGAGGACGACCCCGGTCATTTTGGAAGGAATAGTCATACTCATAAAAAGAGAGCGGCAGTTGGTCGTCGTCGAGAATCAGGGCGGGGTGATCTCTCCATTCAGGTCCCAGAGGTCTTCCCAAGTCTGCCCCTCTTTCCAGAGGAAGACCTGGCCCTTGATGAGGCGGCAGTTTCTGTCGATGGAGGCAATCGCTTCCATGTCCGCAGACGTCAGAAGCTGGCTTGCGGCTGACTTGAGATTGGCGAGATAATTGCGCGGGTTGGTTGACATCGGGATGACAACCTCACCGCGCCGGACTGCCCATTGAATGCAGATGGCCGCCGGGTGCATATCAAGCCGCCTGGCGATCCCGACAATCACGGGGTCTTCCAAGTCAACGGTGTCCCCCGGCGTGCGGTCCCGTTCCGGACGGCTTGGTGAACCAAGCGGACAGTAACCGATGGGGACGATCCCGTTCTCGATGACGAACCGGAAGAGTTCGGGTTGCTGAAAATGGGGATGCAACTCCATCTCGTTGCAGACCGGTTTGATTTGCGCATCGCGCAGCAACAACCGGAGTTTGGGAATTGTCATGTTGGATGTCCCGATATTTCTTACCAGGCCCAGTTCCACCAGCTTTTCCATCGCGCTCCATGTTTTCATGAAACTGGCGTGGATGTAGGGCTTTGAATCCAAGCTCCGCGCAGTCACGTCGCATCCCGGCGGATGGAAATTCGGGAACGGCCAGTGAACAAGGTAAAGGTCGAGGTAATCCAGGTGCAGATCGTCCAGCGATTTGCGGCAGGAATCGATGACATCCTGATAGGCGTGCCTGTCATTCCACACCTTGGAGTTGATCCAGAGCTCGCTCCGCGGCACCCCGGCTTGCATGATCTGTTGCAGAGAGCGGCCGATCGAAGCTTCGTTGCCATAGATCGAAGCGCAGTCAAAGTGCCGGTAACCGGCCTCGGCCGCCCCGATCACCGTCTCTGCAATTTTTTCGGGCGATGTATGATCAGAGCCGAATGTGCCGAGGCCGATCACGGGAATCTGGTCGCCTGAAGCAAGTTTTCTCTTCGGGATGGAAGATGCCGGAATTGTTTCTACTATGCCGTGAGTGGATGCTGTGCTCATTGGTTGGAGTCTCCCGGACGGACCGTTTGGGATAGCGGCAGGTTCGCGAAAAACGATGGCAAATACAATGGACAGGGATGACATATTAATGGATATTTTTGACTTCCTCACTCCTCATGATCGCACCTAAAAAACTACCGCCTTTTATTTCCAGCCAGGTGCTGAGAGGCGATTATGTTTTCCTCGACCGTAAGATCGCGCCGAAAAGCGGAATGGAGGTCGTCTGCGCCGGACGCGAAGAGTGTGCCCCGGACTACTCTATCGCGCGCAATCAATTTCATTACCACGCGGTGGAATTTATCATCGGGGGCAAGTGGCACCTTGAGATGGATGGCCGGGGGCAGGAAATCGGGCCGGGGGCGCTATTTGCCTACGGGCCACACACCCGCTATCTTCTGCGCGCCGTCTCCCGCACCGGACTCGTCAAGTATTTTGTCGATTTCAATGGAGCATCAGCCCGCCAAACCCTGAGGCAGGCGGGATTGCTTGGAGGCATACCGCTGCAAGCCTTTCACACCCGCTGGTTGCAGGATATTTTTGACCAGTTGATTGATTGCGCAAATATATCCGAACAATCCGCCAGACGGATCGCCGCCATGCTTGCAACCCTGCTCTTCGCCCGGATCAAGGAGGACATCCACGCCGACATTCGCCAGACGCGCGCCCGGGAATCTTACGAGTTCTGCCGACGCTATATAAACACGAATTACCCTTCTCTCAATGGCATCCGCGAGGTGGCGCAGGCGTGTGGCGTAAGTCCGGCTTACCTCTCACGCCTTTTCCAGCGTTTCGCCCCTGAAAGCCCCTTGCGCTATTTGACTCGAATGAAAATGCAGCATGCCGCCGAATTGGTCCTCAGGGGGAATCTTCCCATCAAGGCCGTCGCCGCTCTGGTTGGATTCGAGGATCCCTACCATTTCTCACGGGTCTTCAAGAGCGTGCACGGCATCGCTCCCAGCCAATTTCCGGACGCAAGGCGGACATGATGCCTCAATCAGTTTCGCTGTTTGCCACTCGTCGAGATTATAAGACCCTTAACACAATTGCGTGGTCACAGGGTTTGCGTTGCGGCAGTTGGACAACCAATCCGCCGCCGTGGCGTTTCCATGAAGGGACCGGGTCGCCGCCGACCAACTCGACCCTCGTGATCTCGCTCGTGTAAAGGCTCGACCACGATGCAAGGGAACGAATGGTAACGATGCCGTCCGCAGGCCATTTCATCACAATCGCATACACGGTGTCTCCCTGCGTCGTAAATCTGATATCCTTGCTGGTAAACTCCAGCCGTTTAACATCGTTGAATGTGCCGGGGACGATCTGGGTCGGGCCCTCGCCGAATACACGCCAGGGACGGCTGCCGTATATCGCCTCGCCATTGATGAACAGCCACTTCCCGATCTCCAGCAGGATTTTTTCGTCTTCCGCCGGGATTGTCCCGTCGGCCTTCGGCCCGATATTCAAAAGCAGGGTGCCGTTCTTGCTGACGATATCCACCAGATCTTCCACAAGCGATGAGACGGTCTTGTAGTCATGATGCGTGATGTAACTCCATGAGTTCTTCGAAACGGACGTATCGGTCTGCCAAAGCAAGGGACGGAGATCGGTCAGCGCCCCCCGTTCGATGTCGAAAACAGCGGAGCCCTCCTCAAACGCCTTCTGCTTGTAATTGATCGCGACTCCCTGGTTCCACCCGGCGGCTTTGTTGTAGTAGTAGGCACCGAATTTCTGCAGCCAGGGTTTGAATGCAACGTGGTCGATCCACCAGTCGAACCACACCAATTGCGGCTGATACTTATCCACCAACTCGCATGTGCGCTCCAGCCAGTCGTTCAGGAAAGTTTCATCCGGCCGTTCCGGTGCGTCCGACGCTGTCAAATCCTTGGGTGCAGGCTGCGCAGGCCCATAGAGGTCTTCGAATTGCGGGTCCTGGACATCCGAAGGGAATTTCCTCCCGCCATCGAAGAAAAACCAGTGCTCGGCCCGATGACTCGAGACTCCGAATACCAAATCTTGTTCCCGCACAGCATCAGCCAACTCACGAATTACATCGCGCTTTGGCCCCATCTTGACGGCGGTCCATCGCGAACGGCTGCAGTCATACATTGCAAACCCATCGTGATGCTCGGCTACCGGCACCACGAATTTTGCGCCTGCGAGACGGAAGAGTTTCGCCCATTGTTTGGGATCAAACTTTTCCGCACGGAATAGCGGAATGAAGTCTTTGTATCCGAATTGATCCTGCGGGCCATGGACGGTACGATGATATTGGTACACCGCCGATCCCGGTTGATACATGTTGCGCGGATACCATTCACTATCAAAAGCGGGAACGGAATAGACCCCCCAGTGGATGAAGATCCCGAACTTTGCGTCTTCGTACCAGACTGGAATCTTGTAATTGACGAGCGAATCCCAGTTTGCCGCGAAAGGCCCCCTCGCGATGGTATCTTCAATGCTATGCATGGGCTGTTGAGTAACTACATCTTCCGGTTGGGACAACGCAAATTGGCGCCAAACAGTTAGGCAAAACACCCGGCCAGATTCCGTTGCATTCGCAATCGCTCCATGGGAACCTGCTCCGCACTCCCGGCATTGGACCACGACCTTTCAACCCCTGCCGGATTCCACCGTCAACCCTCTCCCTCATCATTGAATTGAAACGATGTCACTGACACCTCCGCTCATCCGTTATTCCAAAAACCCGATTCTCGTCCCAAGCCAAATGCCCGTTGAATGCTCCGCTGTGTTCAACTGTGGAGCGGTCCGTTTTCAAGGAGACGTCCTTCTTCTTTTACGGGTGGAAAGTTACGAGCGAACCACACAGTTCCACGTCGCAAAGAGCAAGGACGGGATTCACTTCGAAGTATCACCCGAACCGATAAACTATCCCTTGCGCGAGGTTGAACGCGGACGCGGCTCCCACCGGTTCGACATGCGGATCACCGCTCTGGACGGCGTCTATTACGTCTGCCACGCAATCTGGCTCGATAAACTCGGATCAGTTATCGGCATTGCACGAACCGAGGATTTCAAAAGCTTCGAGCCCCTTCCCTTTGTCTCTCCCCCCTCCAATCGCAATGCCGTGCTGTTCCCGGAGCGAATAAATGGGTTATACGCACGTCTCGAGCGCCCGCAGGATGTGGATGGGACCGGCCAGATCTGGGTCAGTTATTCTCCTGACTTGCGCTACTGGGGCGATTCCATGCCGCTGGAGATGCCCCGCGTCGCCTGGGGCACTTGGAAAAGCGGAGCGGGAACCATACCGATCAGGACCGACGCCGGCTGGCTTATCATCTATCACGCCACGGCTAAAACCGCCTCGTCGGAGAATTACTACCTTGGCACGATGATCCTGGACTTGAAAGATCCCGCGAAAGCTGTTGCCGCGCCAAAGAAATTCATTCTTGCGGCCGAAGAGGTCTATGAATGCGTCGGCCAGGTGCCCAACGTCGTATTCTCCGGCGGGGCAGTTGAAATGCCCAATGGGGACCTGAATGTCTATTACGGCGGGGCAGATACCCGGGTCTGTCTCGCAACGACGACCGTGCAGCGCCTGGTCGAGTTCTGTCTGCACGGCTAAGCTCTCTCACTCCTATATTTTACTACCTAAACTCCAAATTTGTTAACAATCCATGCATCTCTCAAACAAACTCTTCGTCCTTTCTTTGCTCGCGCTTACGGTTCACTCCGGGTTTGCCGCGCCTGAGCCCTCTTCTTCACCAGCGCCATCCTTGTCACCGGCTGCAACACCTGCGTCAACGGTTCCTCCCGTGGTTATGGGCTTGAAGATGGGGGGCAATTCCCCCGACAGTGTCGCTCTAGAATGGTACCATTCTCCCGATAGTAGCGTCACATCGTATAACGTATATACCAGCGACAAGAAGGAAGGCCCTTACACTAAGTTTGCCACAATCAATGCCCCGGAGCGCACGGCAACGCACAACAATCTGGCCGAGGATACCAGACATTTCTACAAAGTGTCAGCCGTTAACCCAAACGGGGAAGGCCCACAATCTCCCATCGCGGCTGGCTTTACTTTCAAGCACTGTGAAGGGGCGCCTTTCCCGGTGCGCATCGCAAAGAATATGTGCGTCTCCCTTGGAGCCACCGTTGTAAGCGGCACGACGCCCTCAGTAGGCAAGCTTTCCAACCTCGTGGACGGTTTGGATTCAACGAGCTGCGGTTTTTCGGGCGCCTGTGAAGTGAAAATCAAACTCAATGATACTCCTTCGATCGATGACGCTGATTATCTGATGGTCAACTTCCGCTCGGATTGCAGCGGGAAGACTCTCTTGTGGAACACCAACTGGCGGGCCTTGACCCACTACACGATCACCGAGAGCATGGACTCGACGACCGGATTTGACGGCACATGGCAGGAGGTGATGAGTGGAACCAACGGCCTCCTCGACGGAGTCGTCGTCGTCCCCAATCACAAGCCGAAGTGGTTGGGCATCAAAAACTCCTCCGGAATTCAGCTCTGCAGGCTCGACGTATTTCGCTCCGCCCCTGCCGGCTTCCGGAACGACTACTGGATTTTCATGGGCGACAGTCTCAGCGGCCAGGATTTTGCGGGCGGCGCCCCCGAACCGCAGTTTGCCACGCTGGTCCATAAACAACACCCCGACCGCTACCCCATGGTGGCGTGCAGTTGGAATGGCGGCGAGATGCTGAAATGGACCTATGGCCGGGCCAAGGGCGTTCTGCCGAGCCTGACTCCCCTCAATGGCAAGGCGGTCCCCACTGGCACCATCGTTTGCTGGGAAAGCGGCGGCAACGATGTCGGAGTACACGCTGATCTGTGGATCGGGCCGCAGATCATCAATCTCCTCAGCGATGCGCAGCAACTTTGCTACAGCTATGATCTGGTCATGGTTCCCGTGCGTCTTGAATATTTCAAGATTCACCTAAACCAGGAAACCTTAGAACCGGCGAACATCAAGGAGAACACCTATTTCAACTCGACCGCGGTGAATCTATCCGGCGTGGACAAGTTCTGCCGGGAATATGCGCCATACGCATTTGATCCAAAAACGCAGCTCCCATATGCCGATTATTGGAACTACACGCACCAGCATCAGGAAGCCCTGGTAAAGGATGGCGTGCACCATACAAGGGCCGGCTCTGCCGGAATCAATGAGCTCTGGGCTGATGTCGCTGACAAAATGGTTTATTCAAAGCAACCGTAGCGTCGATTCCGGAGATGTTCCGGCGGCAGGCCCCGGCGATCCGGATGATGCATTTGGTGTCAAACAGTTAGGCAACAGCTACACAGAAAACTACTTGCTGCCAATCGTAAAATAATTAGCCTGAACGTCATGGGCCAATCTGTGACCATGCAGCACATCGCTGAAAGGGCGGGTTGCTCACGGATGACGGTGTCACGGGCGCTGCGCAACGCGCCGAGGATTGCTGAATCCACCCGGAAGCATATTCACGATGTAGCAGCCTTGCTTGGATATCATCCGGACCCGCTGATTCGACGCCTGACCTCGCACCTCGCGGACAGACACCGCCGAAACGACGGAAAGGTGATCGCATGGATCAATTCCTTTCCAGAGCGCAAGCCTTGGGGAGGGCAGATCCCGTTTATCTCCATGTATCAGGGAGCTGCCAACCGGGCTCAACAACTCGGCTATAAGTTGGAAGAATTCTGGCTGCGCGAACCGGGGATGACTGGAAAGAAACTGAGCCGGATTCTTTACCAGCGAGGCATCGAATGCCTGATCCTGGCCCCCATCCCCAGAGCCGGGGGGCATTTGACGATGGACTGGGAGAAATTCAGCACGGTCACCACGTGCCAGGCGATGGCTTTTCCAAGGTTGCACCGTGTAACTTGCCATCATCTCCACGCGGCGCGGGATGCGATCCGCCAGCTTTATCGCCAGGGATACAGGCGCATTGGCCTTTGCCTTTCGGTGGACTCCAATCTCCGCAACGACCACAGTCCCTTGGAATCGCTGGCCTATCATCAGCTTCGAATCCCGCAAATAAATTGGGTAAAACCGCTTGTCCAAACTGGATTCTCGGAAAAGGCGTTATTGAACTGGCTCGAGAGTGAATGCCCCGACGTCATTCTCAGTCATTACGCGTGGCTCCAGGAAATTCTGATCAAGGCAGGCTACCGCGTCCCGGAAGATATTGCCCTGGCCCTTTCCGATTTGGAGAATGCAAAGCCGGACACGGCGGGTATCAACCAGAGGTATGCGACCATCGGGGAAACAGCCAGCGATTTGGTCATCGGCCAGCATTATCGAAATGAAAAGGGCATCCCCGCCTTGCCGCATACCATTATGATCGATGGCTGTTGGGTCGATGGCAGCACCGCTCCCAAAAATTGTCGCGAGAATAGTATCGGCGCCTCGCAAATGCCACGCCTTGCGAATCACCGCAGTTAGTCCAAATCCAGCTAAAGCTGAACGGCGGCTCTTCTTTCCTCGGTTCCATAATCGCTTTCGTTTTCAAAGCTGCGTTACAGTCCCGCGGCTGCGTCCTTGTCCAATAGTCGTCAATAGGAATATGCACTTATCTGCTTAAACCGCATTGCCCCTTGATGAAGCAATATCCCCCTTTGGCAGTGAAGCAGTTCCGGCTGGCACCGTCTACAACGCACTGCACTGAGCCAGATTTCCAACGAAATAACCACCCAAAAAACCAAAGTAACATCAATCCATGAAAACAGGTAAAAACCTCCATGATAGTTTGTCCGCGTTCTTGACAAAAATCACCCGGATCAGACCGGATGCACGAACAGTTGCTCTCGTGTTAAGCCTTATCGTTTTCCCGATTTCCGGGACCATGGCTGCGACGTACTATGTCGATTCCGTGGCTGGCCTCGACACGAATAATGGAACAAGCACCAGCACTCCATGGAAAACGCTCACCAAGGTCAATGGGATCACATTTTTGCCGGGCGATAGCGTTCTCTTTAAGAGAGGCTCGTCCTGGACGGGAACCTTGGTTCCCTTGGGAACCGGCAACGCCACCGCTCCGCTTGTTTTCGATGCCTATGGCACGGGTACCGCCCTCCCGCTTATTATCGGCACCGGTGCGGACGCGGTGGCCCTGTGGGATAAGCATAACTTCACGTTTCAGAACTTCGAGATTACGAATGATGGAACGAGTGATGCGGTTCGGAACGGGATTCACCTCTACTATAATGTCACCGCTAACTTTCCGGCGGTTAGTATCCTCAACAACGATATTCACAACGTGCGAGGCTTGTCCGCGCGAGGTGGCATGTATGGCAACGCCGCGCTCTTCGTGGAGCTTCTCGATACATCCGGCACATCCTCGGTCATGCCCAAAATGGATGGCCTGTTGATCCAGGGAAATGATATTCACGATATCAAGACCATAGGGATCTACCACAAAAGTCCGAATCTTTATCAAACGCACCCGGAGCTATGGGCGACAAACCTGGTCATCCGCGACAACGTCATCACTAACACAGGATGTGACCATATCATAGTCGCCGGAGCCAATGGTGCAACGATCGAGTACAACGCGGGGTACGATGCCGGTATCAACGGCGTTGACTACCAATACATAGCAGGCATGTGGTCGTCGTATTGGTCCAAGAACTCCGTTTTCCAATGCAACGAGGTGGCCCGCATGCATAACGAATTGGCGCCCAATGGCGGAGACTCCCAGGCATTTGATTGCGACCTGGGAACTTCCGGCACCAACATTTTCCAATACAATTACACCCATGATAATTCGGGCGGCGTTCTGATCATGATGTATGAGAATGTCCCAAAAACGGTGATCTATCGGTATAACCTTAGCGTAAACGACGATTGCCAGACGAATTCTGGCAGCCAGTTTCCGATTAATCCAATTGCGGGCGTCAACTCCGCGTATATCTACAACAACGTATTCTATACAACCCTGCCGTTGGGCTTTAATGTGATGGATAGAGATGCTTCCTACTTCTATAACAATATATTTTATGCGCCTACAGGCATGTACGCCTGTGTGCATACTATTTATTCCAACAACTGTTTTTTTGGGCACATTCCATCGGTTAACGATCCCTGCATGTTGCTGGCTGATCCCAAGTTTGCCGGTCCCCTTCCGACGACGGCCGGGGGTGACGGCGACATCCCTGCGAATACCGATGGTTTCAAACTGCAAGCCAGCTCACCCTGTATCAACTGGGGCATGAACATTACCGCTCCCATCAGCAACGGTGGGATCGATTTTTGGGGCAACCCATTGTACTCTGGAACTTTCGCGGACGTCGGCATCCAGGAAGTGGTGGGAGGCAGTAATCCGCCGCCCGCCGTGACGTTTGTCGATGATACTCCGGGTTCGTCCGTCGTTTACACGGGAACCGGCTGGGGCCATGCCTCGGGGGATGCCACATTTTACAATACCACCAAGTCCTACTCCCCGAACGTCGGTGACTATGTTCAGTACACGTTCAACGGCACGAACGTCAGCCTTTTCGGCAGACGGGGACCGGGCTACGGAAAATTGAATATCAGCATTGACGGCGGAGCGGCGGTGTCAGTTGACAACTACTGGGGCTACGACATGTACCGCACCGAGCTTTTCCAGACCGCCGGTCTGACCTCGGGAACTCATACGATCAAAGCGACTGTCGTCACGAAGAATCCGGCGTCCACATCCAACATGATCACACTCGACAACTTCCAGGTATGGGCCGGAACTCCTGCCAAACATCCCTTCGCGACCACGGTGGACGACCCGTCGAGTGCGAGTGTCGTTTACAGCGGGAGCTGGAGTTCCACCACGGGAGGATCCAGTTATTACGCTGGCACCAGGACGGCATCCGCAAACATCGGAGACCGGGTGGATTTCACTTTCACTGGAGATGGAGTGAGAATCCTTGGCACCAAGGCGCCCATATGCGGAAAACTAAGCGTCACGATCGACGGCGGCCCGGCGATGGTCGTTGATTGTTTTCAACCGGGGCCCACTTACTATTTCATGGCTAAATTCTATGAAATCGACGGGCTGACCTACGGCACGCATACGATGTCCGCCACCATTGCCGCGAAGAACCCCCTGTCCACAGGGAATACCGTTTCCATTGATTGTTTCCAAACATTGGTCGGCAGTGTTGCACCAGCCGAGGTGATTATGGACAACACGGCTGCCACCGGGATCACAATCACAGGAACCTGGCCGGCTTCCACGAGTATTTCCGGTTACTATGGCAGCAACTATCTTTCCGACAACAACGAGCTGAAAGGCAGCAAGAGTGTCCGGTTTACTCCTGTTTTGCAGGCGGCAGGAAGCTATGACGTTTATGCGTGGTGGACAGCCTATTCCAATCGCGCAACCAATGTCCCTATCGACATCATCTCAACAAGCGGGACCTCAACGGTCCAGGTAAACCAACAAACGAACGGAGGGCAATGGGTCTTTCTTGGCACTTACTCCTTCAATGCGGGAGCCGCAGGGAGTGTCCTGATCCGGAACACCGCAACCAATGGGTACGTTATTGCCGACGCGGTGCGTTTTCGCCCACATTAAAGCATCCCGGCCCGGCATCGCCATGCTGCTCAAATATTCAATCTCAGGAAGGAGCAAGACGCTCCGGAATGTTCTTGCAGGTGTCATTCTCCCGCTGGCCGGTCAAATAATGTCAAGTGCAGACCCCCCGTCTGCTCCCGCAAAGGGAGACCCTGCGGTCATGACGATCAATGGTGAGCCGGTATCGGCCTCCGAGTATCTGCTCATTATGGAGCGACAGAAAGCATCGGTATACCTTTTCTTTAAGGAGCATCAGAACCTTGATGATCGTCCTGGTTTTTGGAGTGAAGAAATGGGGCCGGACGGGCCGCTCGCCAAGCTTCGGAATGCAACCTTGGAAGAATTGATCCGGGTTAAGGTGAACCAAGGCCTCGCTAAACAGAAGGGCTTGATTCAGGATGTGACCTACGCGGCTTTCCGGGCGGATTTTACCAGCGAAAATGCAAGAAGAGTCAAGGCGCTCTCCGCAGGAGATGTCGTCTATGGGCCCCGGCAATATCGCGAAGCCACCTACTATTACAAACGCTTCGGGGATTTGGTTTACCAACTCACGCACGCCATCGGTAAAGAACAGGACCAGAAAACCCGGAATAAAGCTATTGAGCAATATTATGAAGACAACAAGGATTCGCTGGGCAGCACTCCCCTCGACGATGTAATGCGTGAAAAAATCCTGACTGTCCTGGAAGAACGCGACTATGGGCAGTTGATGAGAAGTCTGTATGCGTCGGCCAAGGTGGAAATCAATGAACCGCTACTGAAGCCACTTGTCCCCCGTTCAGATCCGGCATGATCGGAACGCAGGTTACGCGGAGCGCTTGCGCCCCTCGCCGCGATTGCATGTTAACCTAAAAACTCAAGCTTCACTTCCTGGAGAGTCTGGGAATCGGGCCCGATCATGATTCGGAAAGAACCCGACTCCGCCGCCCGGCGCGTCTCTGAAATATGATAGGAAAGGGTTTCCTCACTGATCTCAAACTCCACATTCCGGGATTCCCCCTGGGCGAGGGTGATTCGCTGGAAGCCTTTAAGTTCTCTATCCGGCCGGGTGCGCGTGCTGACATCGTCCCGCAGGTACATTTGCACAACTTCATCTCCCGATACGGCCCCAACATTTGTAACCCTGACGGAGACCCGAACGCTTTCACCGGAATGCATGGTGCTGCTGCCCAGGATGATCTCGCCGTAGGTAAACCGGGCATAGCTCAACCCATAGCCGAATGGGTAGCGCGGCTGGCCGTCGCTGTCGAGATAGCCTCGCGTGGCCAGTTTCTTCTTGTTGTAATAGACTGGCAGACTCGCCGCCGATTTTGGAATTGAAACAGGAAGCCGTCCGGAGGGGTTTCGTTTGCCGAATAGAATATCGGCGATGGCTTCCCCTCCACGCTGCCCGGGATACCACGCGCAGAGAATGGCCGGGACATTTTCCGCGATCCATTCGATGGCGTGAGGGCGTCCCTGGATCAGGACCACCACCACCGGGGTCCCCGTCGCGTGGATCGCCTGGACAAGGCGCAGTTGCTGCCCGGAAAGCTCCAGATCGTCACGATCAAAACCCTCGCCGCAATCCATCTCGCCCGCAGCAGTTGGAACGCCTTGTCCGTGTTCATTGGTCAACGTGGTCAGGTCCCTGCAACTCGATCCGCCCACGACGACCACCGCCACGTCCGCCGCGCGGGCACAAGCGGCCGCTTCTTCCATTTCCTCAAGGAACTGCTGCGAATCTCCACGGATGGAGCAGCCATGGGCATACTTGACCTCCACCCCGGATCCCGCCTCCCGGCGGATGCCCTCGAGAACGGTCACGACGCTTTCCGGTAATTGGGGAGCCACGTAATCTCCAAGCTGGTTGCCAATGTTGTTGGCATTGGGACCGATCACGGCGATCGTTTTCAGCGAGGCTTTCTTCAGGGGAAGGAGTTCCGATTGATTTTTGAGCAGTACAATCCCCTGAGATGCCATTTCCAAAGAGAGAGCTTGATGGTCCTCCGACCCGATGCAAACGGCCAGCTCCTCGTTCACAAAAGGGTTTTCAAAAAGTCCAAGCAGAAACTTGATCCTCAGAATACGCGAGCAGGCCTGGTCGATGACGGACTCGTTGAGCTTGCCCGACTTCACCGCCTCGACCAGGCAGGAATAGGCGTGCTCTTCGAGACCTTCCGCGGTCCCCAGCTCAACCGAGCCAAGGGAAGCGTCCACGCCTGCCGTAAGGGCAAGGCAACCGGCTTCGATGGGATCCACGACGTGCCGGTGACAAAAACCATCGCCACCGCGGTAAAGCATTTCGATGGCGCTCCAATCGGCTACAACAAACCCTTGAAAATCCCAGTCACCACGGAGGATGTCGCTCAGCAGCTTGCGATTGGCGTGGCAGGCGAGGCCATCGATCTCATGATACGCAGCCATCACGGATTGCGCTCCGGCGGCGATGGCCTGGCGAAAAGGTTCAAGATGGATTTCCCGCAGTTCATGATCACCACAATGTAGTGGTGCTCCGTTCTTGCCCCCTTCTGTTTGACCATATCCCGCGAAATGTTTCAAGGTGGCAACGATCTTGTCGTGGTTTTTCAAACGATCGGGCACGCGGCCCTGCAGGCCCCGCACCATTGCAGTTCCCATCATGGCGCTCAGGAAAGGATCTTCGCCGAAAGTTTCCTCGCAACGCGACCACCTTGGATCACGCGCGAGATCCAGGACCGGCCCGTAACCGATGTGGGCGCCCCTGGCGCGGATTTCCCTGCCGCAAGCTGCTCCTGCGCGTTCAATCAGGTCCATATTCCAAGTACTGGCCATGCTCAGGGCGACGGGAAAGCTCGTGCTTCCAATTGCCATATGCCCGTGAGGCGTTTCCTCTGATAGAAGCAGTGGAATGCCAAGACGCGTATTCTCCAGCGCATATTTCTGCAAGGCATTGGTTACCCTGGCGCTCTCCCGGGTGGGAATGCCGTTATCCAGGGAGACCCCGCTCCACGGATCGGCCCTGAAAAGGCCGTAGAGCAAGCCGATCCGGTTCTCCCGAATCCGCTTTTTAACGGATTCGGTAATGTTGAATCCAATGGAGTCCTTGGCGTATGCGCGCCAGCCCGGGAAATTCTGTCCCAATTGCCCGACCTTTTCCTCCAAGGTCATTTGCCGGAGGAGGCATTTGACGCGTTCTTTGACGGTAAGGTTCGCGTTTTTGTATTGAGAATTCCGCCCATCAATCTGCTGTTTGATGGGCGCCCTTCCTGTTTGCTTGTCGGCCTGTATCATGCTGCCGCTCCAGATGTTATGTCGGGAACCGTCGGACTTTGCGGTTGGCGGCGGTCCTGAATCATCGAGACAAAGTTGTATCCCACTTGGATTTTCATCCAGTTTTGGCGGGAGTCCCGCGGCCCCAAGCCGTAAAGAGGGTTCAGACGCATATGGTAAGTAGGTTCTATATTATCAGTATTGAGCAGGCGCAGAATTGCAAAGACGACCTTTGCCAAACTGTTAGGCAGCATGCCTGTCGGCTGCAAAGTTTCCGGGCATTGTTTACCCCGAATTCAGCTTCAAATTGAAACTCCGTTTCCGATTTCATGCGAAATTAACAATCAGGTGCGAAGCGGAATTATTAATAAGAATGACTCGGAACCTCCTTCAGCAAGGGCTGCAAGACTGAGGATGGCGGGACGGCCATAATCGAAGAATAGCTTGGGCATTTCCAAACGTTCAAATTGTTCTCTCGTATTATCCTCCCAGATCACGGCAAAGTCCTGCACAAGGACGTGGCGTGCCGGCTGCCATTTGCGGCCATCGAGGGACTCAAACAACAGCAATGCCCGTCCATACGCTGTAAGGAAAGGAGCATCATGGTCTTTGACAATGGCCCAATAACGTTCGTTCTGAAACCATTCGAAGTGGTCATCGATGTGAAAACTAAAAGGTTCGGAGATTCCCGGCAGGAGCCTGTTTTTGTCCACCATCGGTTCGGGATTACGCGTAAAAGGCCCGAGCGGATCGGGTGCGTCGACGCTGTAATGGAACACACCGCCGCCGAAGTTGCCGGACCCATCCGCAAGGGTTTTATAGTAGATGCGATATCCTCCGTCGGGCTTTATGACCATATTGGGCACACCGATGATGGTATTGCCAAAGTCGGGACTGACGTCCAAGAGTGGTTTGTCAAAACGCTGCCATGGGCCATAGAGAGAGTCGGCCACAGCCACACCGATCCGCTGATGATTGCGATAGCACCACCACTCTTCAGAAAATGGTGAAATGCCACGGACCGGATCCCAGCGATCGGTTCCGTGGTTGCCGGTATAGTAAATGTAAAACTTTGAGCCGGTTCGGATGACGCAAGTGTTATACACGGAATGGCCATCCCAATAGTTCATGCCGCGAGCAGGCAGCGCGATACCCCGGAACTCATACGGCCCGGATGCAGATGTAGCTGTAGCCCAAGCTATCTCCGCATGGGTGCACCATGATTCGAATCCGAGCTGTGTTGGCCATCGCGAATAAAACAGATGAAATGTTCCCTCCTCGCCTTGAACGATGCACGGATCCCACACACACCAGCCTGGCTGACGAAAAATGGAGGTGCGCGCCAGTTTCCTCGGGATTAGGGCTCCAAAGTCAAGATCATTGCTCATGTGCATAAACACTCACATGCTTGATCAAATATCTCTGGGGAAAACAATCATCCTCGATCTCGCCCCCAAAGCTCCCTCCGAGGGCCAGATTCAGAATCAGGTAATGGGGTTTTCTAAATGGATTCTCAACGCCGGCTCCGGCTTTGTCCAGCCATGCAGTGTGATACTTATGCGAATCATAAAAGAAGTCGATTCGGTCCGGACACCACTCAATTGCGTAGGAGTGGAAATCGCTGTGAGGATCCAGATCTTTGAGTTTTCCCTCCTGCTTCTCATACGCCCCCTCCGATGTGGGATAATGAATCGTGCCGAAAATCTCGCCGGGCCAGTTGCCCACGAACTCCATGATGTCGATCTCCCCACAGGCTGGCCAGGAGACTTGGGGACAATTTATTCCCAGAGTCCAGATGGCAGGCCAGACTCCTTTTCCATCGGGAAGCTTTGCCAGCACCTCAATGCGGCAATACTTCCATCCGGTATCAATTTTGCTAACCAGACTCGCGGAGGTGTATTCAACGAATTCCCGATTTTCTTTCCAATTGCTTGAATCCACTTTGTAGCCGGGATTGGGGAAGCTGTCCTTTCGGCCTTCAATGATGAGAAGACCGCCTTCGACCCGTGCATTTTCCCGCCTTGCCCGGGTATAAAACTGCATTTCATTATTGCGGACGAACCCTTCCTCATAGCCCCATTTCGATGGATCCGGCAGCCCCTCATAATCGAAATCATCGGACCAGACTAATTTCCAGCGGGTTTGATCACCAGGTGTGAATTCCATAGGGGCACCGTGTTGGAGCTTAATTCAATGGTTTGATATGGATGTTACCGGGCTTCTTCAAACCTCCTGCACAATCGCCGGGATATGAATGGCCTCGCCCGGCTGGGCTGAAAGCGGGGCCACATAGGAATCATCTCCGCCATGTCGCTTCCAACTGCGATAGAATTTCAGCATGCAGAAAAGCGTCAGCATGTAAAACGTGGTACTCCAAAAGGGAAGCAAGCAATAAGCGGTCTTCTGTCCGAAGTGTGTCGTGAGCACGTCGAGATAAATTCCCACGAGCAATCCGCCCACCATTCCAGCCAATGACCGGCACATGGAGTTTGCGGAGCCAAACTGGCCAAAGCGCTCACGTGGAAAAACTCTCATAAACAGAGGAGGATCCATCACCCAGACCAAGGAAGTAATCGGAGCTCTCAGGCAAACGGATATTGCGCCTAGCACGTAAAAAATCGTTTGCGGAGCTGGATGCCAAAAAAGCCAGATAAAGCCGATTGGCTCTACCAGGAGTTGGGCGATGAGCCCCCCGGTGACGACGCGGATGGGATGATAACGATCCGCCAGCCAACCCGTAATAGGCATAACGATGGCCGAGGAGACCGCGCCAGCGAACCCGAGCGTGCCGATCATCCCGTAACTCAGTCCCAGGGATTGGACAAAATAGAGACCGAATAGCGAGGTTGAGCCTGCCAAGGCGACGCCCATGCTCACCAAAAACATATACCAGTAGTGAGGTATGCAAAAGCATTCCCTGGCGTAAGTCTTGATTTCAGGAATCACTCCCACCTTGCCTCCGATATTTTCCGGCGGCGGCGGATATTCCCCCTCTTTGATTTTAAGGCACATCAATCCAAACCCGAAAAGATACAGCGTGCCGATGCCGACAAAAATCCCGCTGAGGTGCGTCTCGGCGTGTTTAAAGATAAACAATGAATAGAGAGCAACCGAACCATTGCTGATCAAGCGAAACCAGGACATGAACCGTGCCAGCAGGCACTCCGGCACAACATCATTGAAGAGGTACCAGAAGACGGAATTGACGAAGGTATTGAAAAAGCTGAAAAGGGCGAAAATGGTGCCCACAACCACGATTGCGACCGCCGCAGGCGAAAACCGGCTTCCGAGAGCAGCAATATGATGCTGGAGCCAGAATCCGATCCGATCTCCAAAACCCAATCCGTAAAGACAAGCGACCAAAAAGGGCATGGTAACAAGAATAAATGGGATGCGACGCCCCCACCGGCTGCGGCAACGATCGCTCTTAAAGCTGATCACCGGATTACAGATCATGTTGATCACTCCGGGAATGGTGGCCATGAACAAGCCCACAGTCGTATTCGGTGCTTCCAGAGCTTTGAACTTCAACTGCATGAGGCCGCCGATTGCCCCTTCCATGATCACGAAACAGAAATCCCCCCAGAAAAGCCAAAGAAACAGGATCGCCAGCGCCTTCTTGGTATAAGTTAATGTCCCGACTCGATAGATGATCGGTCCTGGGTGCGGGAACGACTTTTTTTCGGCAGACTCAGGAGCCATTGGCATAAAGTGATTTTGTATTATTGAGGCTTTTTTGGCGGGATAGAGATGATTTACAGAGTTGAAAAAGATCCGGAGGCCGCCGTGGCACACCCCAATGTGCCACGGCGACTTGGCTTACAACCCTCACGCTACCCAAACGATTTCCCCAAATCGTCACGTGAAGGGTAAAGGCCTTAATCCCGTGTGGCGGATCGCTGAATCATCGCCAGCATTCGAAAACCACCCTACAAAAAACCACTGGGTATCTGACTCCGGACAAGGATGCCTGCGTTCCCCTCCGTGTCCGCCCGTGTTTATTCGTGTGGTTCATTTCTTAGCAGCCTTTGTGCGTTCAAATCAGGAGCGCCGACGGCGCAACCTTTGGATGCCAATGAGCATTCCAAATCCTGAAAGGATCATTCCCCATGTCCCCGGCTCGGGGATCACCGCAAATTCGCTCGTGCCATTCTGGAATCCACCGGAGCCATCGCTGATGCCTGTGTGGTCGAGC
>Ga0068860_100000321_pt1 | contig 65077 bp, 58 predicted proteins | sample KBSSwiS32_FD_66597 | JGI IMG/M metagenome (GOLD analysis project Ga0068860, IMG submission 66597) | Switchgrass rhizosphere microbial communities from Kellogg Biological Station, Michigan, USA - KBS Switchgrass S3-2 | ecosystem: Host-associated > Plants > Roots > Rhizosphere > Soil ... | reverse complement strand
GGACCTCGAGACGGAGCAGTTTCCTGCCTTCGGGAGCCAGAGTCACGCGCTCAACCCTACGCCGGTGACCCACCTCACCCCGACTCGGCGAGCGCTGTGGATGGAGGTTGCTGGGCCACCGCCACCCGGTGGTGCCGGCCTTCCCAATCAGTAACCATTTGGTTACCATTAGGCCGATGGACGTCTTCGGTGCGCTGGCCGACCCCGTACGCCGCTCCCTGCTGGCCGACCTGGCCGTCGGTCCGCGTCGGGTGGTCGACCTGGCGGAGCGCCGCCCGATCAGCCGGCCGGCGGTCAGCAAGCACCTGCGCGTGCTCCTCGACGCCGGCGCCGTCACGGTCAGCGACCGGGGCCGGGAGCGCTACTACGCCCTGGAGCGGACCGGGCTGACGCCGGTCGCGGCGTACGTCGCCGGGCTGCTCGCCCGGCCCGTGCCCGAGCAGGCCTTCGACGCCCTGGAGACCGAGGTCCGCCGGACCGTCCGCGACCGCCGCCGCACCGCACCACACGACCACGAGGAGACGGCATGAGCACACCCACGGGCCGGGTCGAGGTGCGCGACGGGGAGCACGTGCTGGTGCTGACGCGCACGTTCCGCGCGCCGATCGAGGACGTCTGGGCGGCCGTCACCGAGCCCGACCGGCTCGCGCGTTGGATCGGCACCTGGACGGGGGACCCGGCGTCGGGGAGCGTCACCTGGCGGATGCTCTTCGAGGGCGACGACGCCGGCGACGAGATGACGATCCGCGCCTGTGAGCCACCGCACCGCCTGCACGTGACCTCTCGGGTCGGCGAGGAGCTGTGGCGCTACGACCTCGACCTGAGCCACGCCGACGGGGTCACCACGCTGACCTTCGCGCAGCCCGGCATCGCGCCCGGGCTGGTGGGCGACGTCGGACCGGGCTGGGACTACTACCTCGACCGCTTGGTCGACGTGGAGACCGGCACCGACCCGGCGCTGCGCAGCTGGGACGAATACGCGCCGACCGGCGCGCACTACACGAGCCAGATCTAGGCAGATCTAGGCAGGTCTAGGGGCGGACCAGCTCGATCCGCGGCTGCTTGGCCGGGTCCGGGCGCGGCTCGTAGTCGGGCGTCGCGACGTACGGCGCCCAGGCGAGCAGCTCGGCCAGCCGGGTTTGTAGCACGGGCAGCACCTCGGGTACGCCGACCGGCCGGCCGGTCTCGAGGCTCAGGGTCGTGACGCCCGCGTCGGTGATGCCGCAGGGGACGAACCGGTCGTACCAGCTCAAGCTCACGTCACAGTTGAGCGCGATGCCGTGCATCGTGACGCCCTGGCTGACCCGCAGCCCGATCGCACCCACCTTGCGTTCCGGGCGGAGCTCGTCGGCCCGCAGCCAGACGCCGCTGCGGCCCGGCACCCGGGCGGTCGTGACGCCGAGGTCGGCGCAGGTCGCGATCATCGCCTCCTCGAGGCGGCGTACGAAGTCGACGACCAGGACGTGCTCGGGCAGCCGGACGATCGGGTAGGCGACGATCTGCCCGGGCCCGTGGAAGGTGATCTTGCCGCCGCGGTCGACGTCGATGACCGGGGCGCCGCCGCTGTCGACGGGCCGCTCGTGCGGTTCGGTGCGCTTGCCGGCGGTGTAGGTCGGCGGGTGCTCGAGCAGGAGCACGGTGTCGGGTCGCTCTCCGGCGACGACCTCCGCGTGCACCCGGCGCTGGAGCTCCCACGCAGCCAGGTAGTCGACGGCGTCGGCGCCGATGCCGGCGATCTCGAAGATCGGAGCTGCCACGTTTCGACCCTACCGGCGGGCGGTAGGCGGACAGACATGACCATCTTCTCGGGAGTCCTTGTCCGTACCCTCCTCGCCAGCGTCGGCGCCGGCCTGGCACTCGCTGGCAGCATCGCCATCGCTCCGGCGGCCGGGGCAGTCACCCAGGCCAGCGCCGAGTCCCAGTTCCGGGCTGCCGGCATCGGCTGGACGTCGTCCGGCGGCTGCACCACGCGCACCAACCCCACCTGCACGTCGTTCGAAGGCATCCGCCAGGCCACGATCGACGGCGCGATCACCCTCAAGCGGGCCTCGGGCTGCGGGCTCACCATCACCGGCGGCACCGAGGTCGGCCACGCCTCGGGCACCTACAGCCACTACAACGGCTACAAGCTCGACTTCTCGCGCACCACCTGCCTGACCGGCTGGATCCACGGCACCTACACCTACATCGGGCTCCGTGGTGACGGAGCGCCCATGTACCGCGCCGCGTCGGGCAACATCTACGCCGACGAGGGCAGCCACTGGGACGTCACCTACTACACCTGCGGCTGCTGACTCACACATTGCTAGCCAGGAACCTCAGCTGGGCGGGCAGCATCCGGCGCCAGTAACCGGGTGTGTGCCCGCCGGGCTCGAAGCTGCTGGTGAGCCGGGACCCGCTCGGGAAGCCGTCGACGTAGTCCTGGACGTCGCGGTAGAACGGGTCGCCCGTGCCGACGTCGACCCGGGTCGGGATGGTGGACAGCCGGTCCTGGTCGTGGAAGACCGAGTACTTCTCGTACTCCGCCTCGTCGCTGAACCCATCGCGCGAGGCGTCGCCGGGGTCGCTCCAGAGTGCGGGGCTGCAGGCCACGACCGCCGTCGTCGCTGCACCTCGGGCCGCGGCGAGCCGGAGTGCGCCGTACCCGCCCATCGACCAGCCGAGGAAGGCGGTGCGGTCCGTCGGGAAGCCACGCTCGGCGAGGATGGGTAGGAGCTCCTCGAGGACCATCGCGCCGGCGTCGGCGCCGTCGTGCGGGTGCCAGTAGCCCCGGCCGCCGTCGGGCGCGGCGACCGCGAACGGCGCACCGCCGTCCGCGACGTGCTGCGCGAGGAAGCGGTCGAGCCCGAGCTGCGGACCGGTCAGCGTCGCGTGGTCGGCGCCCAGCCAGTGCAGCGCCAGGACCAGGGGTAGCGCCACCTTGTCGGTGCCAGGGTCGGTGGCGGGCGGGAGGATCAGCGACCAGCCGACCTCGATCCCGCCACGCGCCGCACTGGTGAAGCTGTCCTCGAGGACCGGCCCGGGCTCGATGTCGGGGATGACCCCGTCCTTGCCGTCGAGGCCCAGGTGCTCCTGGAAGAACGGCCGGCCGGGGAGCACCCCCTGCTCGACACCGACGCCCGTGCCGAGGAGTCCGGCGGTCACCAGCCCGGCGCCGCCGATCAGGACCGCACGTCTGCTCGGCATGCGCGCAAGTCTGCCTGTGGATGAGCCCTGCGGGATGTCGCTACCTCGGGGTAGACCTGTGCGCATGTCTCGGAAGACGCTCGGGGTGGCCCTCCTGGTTGCGGTGCTGACCGCGCCGGCGGCATCCGCCCGGCCCGCACCGGTCGAGCCCGTCGCCGCCGGGCCACCTGCGCTCGCCGTGCTCCATGCGTGGGACCAACGCCGTGCCGAGGCCTGGGCGCGCGGTGACCCGAGGCTGCTGCGACCGCTCTACACGCGTGGCTCGGTCGCGGGCCGCAACGACCGCGCCATGCTCCGCGCCTGGGCGGCGCGCGGCCTGGTGGTGCAGGATCTCCGCACCCAGCTGCTCGGCGTTCGCGAGCTGGCGCACACCGCGACCACCTGGACGCTGCAGGTCACCGACCGGCTCGCGGGCGGCGTCGCGGTGGGGCCCGGCGTACGCCGGCCGCTGCCCCGCGACCAGGCGACCACCCGCACGCTGCGGCTGCGCCGGGTCGACGGCGCCTGGGTCGTGGCCGCCGTACGCGCGGAGTGAGGTCAGGCCGCGAGCGCCGCGGAAAGCACGGCGGATACGTCGGGGTCGCGGAACTCGAAGCCAGAGGCGAGGAGTGCCTCCGGCACGACGTTGAGTGACCCGAGGAGCTCGGGAGCCATCGGTCCGGCCGCCTTCAGGGCCAGCCTCGGCACGGTGGCGAACGACGGGCGATGCAGCTGCCGGGCGAGCTCTCGGGTGAACTCGGCGTTGGTCGGCGTACACGGGCAGCACAGGTTGAACGGACCCGCCGCGTCGGCGTGCTCGGCCAGGTGCACGACCGCGGCGACCCAGTCGCGCAGCGAGATCATCGGCATCCGCTGCCGGCCGTCGCCGAACCGGCCACCCGCCCCAGCCAGGAACAGCAGCCGCAGCTGCTTGAGTGGCGGGCTGCGCCGGTCCATCACCGGGGCCGTGCGCAGGATGCAGACTCGCGCACCAGCCTCGACCGGGGGGTCGGCGGCGGCCTGCCAGTCGCGGGTGACCGAGGTCAGCAGCGCGTCACCGCGGCTCTCGGCCGCCTCGGTGAGCGGCTCCTCGCCGTGGTCGCCATAGACGGAGATGCCGTTGCCGGAGAGGAACGCCGGACGACGCTGCGACGCGGCGATCGCGCGGGCGAGCACGCTCGTGGTCGTCACCCGGCTCGAGCGGAGCTCGCGAGCCCACTTCTTCGAGTGCGGGTTGCCCAGCGTCGGCGACCCGGCGAGGTTGACCACGACGTCGGCCGCCTCGACGAGGTCCGGGTCGAGAGTGCCGGCGTAGGGGTCCCAGGTCGCCTGGTCCCCGCCACGGGCCGGCCCGCGCGTCAGCGCGGTGACGTCGTGACCGCCGGCGACCAGCCCCGCCCGCAGGTGGGTGCCGAGGAAGCCGGACCCGCCGGCCAGCAGTACGCGCATGGAGCGGCGCTCAGACCTCGAACGCTCCGGCCTCGAGCCTCCGCTTCACGTCCTGCAGGAACCGGCCGGCGTCCGCTCCGTCCACGAGACGGTGGTCGTAGGTCAGCGCCAGGTAGACCATGTGCCGCACCGCGATGGTCTCGCCGAGGTTGGGGTCGTCGATGACCACCGGCCGCTTGACGACGGCACCGGGCCCGAGGATCGCCACCTGCGGCTTGTTGATGATCGGGGTGTCCCAGAGCGCACCCACGCTGCCGAGGTTGGTGATCGTGAAGGTGCCACCCGAGAGCTCGTCTGGACCGATCTTGTTGGTCCGCGTGCGCTCTGCGACGTCGGCGATCTTCTTGGCCAGCCCCGAGATCGACAGGTCACCGGCGTCGCGGACGACCGGCGTGATCAGCCCCTTCTCGGTGTCGACGGCGAACGCGAGGTTCTCGCGGTCGTAGTAGGTGATCTCGCCGGCCTCGGTGTCGATGGTCGCGTTGAGCTTCGGGTGCTCCTTGAGAGCGTCGATCGCCGCCTTGGCGAAGAACGGCAGGTAGGTCAGCTTCACGCCCTCGCGGGCCAGGAACTCGGCCTTCACCGACTCGCGCAGGCGGGCGACGTTCGTGACGTCGACCTCGACCACCTGGGTGAGCTGGGCGGAGGTCTGGAGCGAGTCGATCATCCGCTCGGCGATGATCTTGCGGAGCCGGCTGATCTTCTCGGTCGTGCCGCGACGGGTGTCGGGCGTCACCGGGGGTGCGGAGGCGGCCGGCGCGACGGGGCTCGCCGCAGCCGCTGGGGCCGGCGTCGCCTGGGCGGCCGGCTGCGCGGCCTCCTGGGCCTTGCGGGCCGCCTCGAGGACGTCCTGCTTGCGGATCCGGCCACCGACGCCCGACCCGGTCACCGTGGCCAGGTCGACGCCGTGCTGCGTGGCGAGCTTGCGGACCAGGGGCGTCACGTAGCCGGCCGCGTCGTCGGAGCCGCCCGACGACGGGGTCGGCGCCTCCTGCCGCTGCGGCTCGGGCTCCGGCTGCTTCTCCGGCTCCGGCTCGGCCTCCTCGACCTCGGCCGCCTGGGCCTCGGCACGCTCCTGGGCCTTGTCCTCACCGCCACCGCCGGTCGAGTCGCCCGACTCGGCACTCTGGTCAGCGCTCTGGTCACCACCGGACCCGCCGCTCGAGGGCTGGCCCGAACCGATCAGCGCCAGCTCGGCCCCGACCTCGACGGTCTCGTCCTCGGCGACCTTGATCTCCAACAGCGTGCCGGCAACGGGGGAGGGGATCTCGGTGTCGACCTTGTCGGTGGACACCTCCAGCAGCGGCTCGTCGACGGCCACCTCGTCACCGACCTGCTTGAGCCAGCGCGTCACGGTGCCCTCGGTGACCGACTCGCCCAGCGCGGGCAGCGTGACCGGCGTCGACTCGCCGCCACCGCCGCCGCCGCCGCCGCCGCTCGACGATTCGTCTGCGGTCTCACCGGTCGATTGCGACTCCGACGACTCAGACGAATCGGCGGCGGGCTCCGGCTCGGGCTCATCCTGCGATTCGTCTGTCGATTCACCGGTCGATTCCGACTCCGACGACTCAGACGAATCGTTGGCGTCGCCGATCACCGCGAGTACGGCGCCGACCTCGACGGTCTCGTCCTCGCTCGCCTTGATCTCGAGCAGGGTGCCCGCGACCGGGGAGGGGATCTCGGTGTCGACCTTGTCGGTGGAGACCTCGAGCAGGGGTTCGTCGACGGCGACCTCGTCACCGACCTGCTTGAGCCAGCGCGTGACGGTGCCTTCCGTGACGGACTCGCCCAGTGCCGGGAGGTTGACTTCGGTGGCCATGGAGCTCCTTAGCTCGAGATTCGAAGAAGTGGGTCAGGAATGCGCGTGCAGGGGTTTGCCGGCCAGCGCGAGGTGTGCCTCGCCGAGGGCTTCGTTCTGGGTGGGGTGCGCGTGGACGAGCGGGGCGACATCCTCGGGGTACCCCTCCCAGTTGTAGATCAGCTGGGCCTCGCCGATGAGCTCGCCGACCCGGTCTCCCACGAGGTGGACACCGACGATCGGGCCATCCTTGCGCCGGACCAGCTTCACGAAGCCCTGGGTCTTGAGGATCTGGCTCTTGCCGTTGCCGCCGAGGTCGTAGGTCAGGGACTCGACCGCGTCGGCGCCGTAGGTCTCGCCGGCCTGGGCCTCGGTGAGCCCGACCGAGGCGACCTCGGGATGGGAGTAGGTGACCCGCGGGATCCCGGCCTCGTCGATCGGCGTGGGGGAGAGGCCGGCGATCTCCTCGGCCACGAAGATCCCCTGCTGGAAGCCGCGGTGGGCGAGCTGGAGCCCGGGCACGATGTCGCCGACGGCCCAGACGTTGTCGAGGTTGGTCCGGCACCGCTCGTCGGCGAGCACGAAGCCGCGGTCCATCGCCACGCCCTGCTCGTCGTAGCCGAGCCCGTCGGTCGCGGGGCCGCGGCCGACCGCGACGAGCAGGAGCTCGGCCTCGAACACCTCGCCGCCCTCGACCGTGACGGCGACACCGTCGTCGGTGGCCTTCGCGCTCTGGAACGGCGTACTGGTCTTGAACACGATGCCGCGCTTGCGGAAGGCCCGCTCGAGGACCTTGGAGGAGGCCTCGTCCTCCAGGGCGACCAGCCGGGGCAGGGCCTCGATGATGGTGACCTCGGCGCCGAAGCTGCGCCACACGCTGGCGAACTCGCAGCCGATCACGCCACCACCGAGGACGATCACCGAGGCGGGCACCCGGTCGAGCCGGAGCGCCTCCTCGGACGTGAGGATCCGCTGGCCGTCGATGTCGAGGCCGGGCAGGGTCTTGGGGTAGGAGCCGCTGGCCAGCACCACGTGGTCGCCGGTGTAGGCCCGGCCGTCGACGGTGACCTCGCGGGGTCCGGTGAGCCGGCCCGCGCCCTCGATCACGGTGATCCCGCGGCCCTTGATCAGTCCGGTGAGCCCCTTGAACAGCCGCTCGACCACGCCGTCCTTGTAGGCGTTGACGCCGGCCATGTCGATGCCCTCGAGGGTCGCGTTGACCCCGAACTGCGCCGACTCACGGGTGTTGTCGGCGACCTCGGCGGCGTGCAGCAGCGCCTTGGTCGGGATGCAGCCGATGTGGAGGCAGGTGCCGCCGAGACTCCCCTTCTCAACCAGACCTACCCGTAGCCCGAGCTGGGCGGCCCGCAACGCGCACGAGTAGCCACCAGACCCGGCTCCGAGGATGAGCACGTCGAAGTCGGACACCCCGCCATCTTTGCACCTGGACCGAGGGTGTCCACACCGCCCCGACTCGCTGAGTTCTGGGGGTTCGGCGGGGCTGAGGCCCAGGGTGGAGGCACACTTGTCCCCATGTCATGGATGGACCGGTTCCGAGGCGGCGCCCGGCCGCGGATGAAGGGGCCGGCACGCGACGGGTTCCGCACCGGGTCGACGCGGGTGCGTGCGGCCGACAGCGTGGACCAGGAGCACCTGCAGCAGTTCGTCGAGGCGCGCAAGGGCGTGGAGGGGTTCGTGGAGCCCCGTACGGCGGTCAGCGACGTGACCCTCCTCCTCGTGGCCCACGACGGCGAGTGGACCCGGCGCCGGGTCCCGTCGGTGGAGTGGGCGCACAAGTTCTGCAACCGCTACCAGGTCCCCTCCTATGACGCCGCCGTCGTCGGCATCCCCCAGCGGATGCGTGACTACAACCGCCGCAAGAAGCTCGAGGGCAACTGACGGCGGACTGCCGGCGTCGGGGTGCCGAAACTCGCCACTCAGAAGCTCGCCACTCAGCCGCACAGCGACCGGGCGTAGTCGACCAGCGTCGCCACGGCGAAGCCGGTGCCCCCGGACGTGAGGTGGCCCGTCGGCCCACCGGAGTTGAAGGCCGGGCCGGCGATGTCGAGATGCGCCCAGGGGAGCCCCGCGGTGAACTCGCGCAGGAACGCGGCGGCGTACAGGCCGCCGCCCCACCGGATCCAGTCGTGCTGGGACAGGTCGGCGATCCGGCTGCTGTGGATGCGCTCGTCCATCACCTCGGGGATCGGCATCGGCCAGCACGCCTCGCCGGCGATCTCGGCAGCCGCGAGGACCGCGTCCACCACGTCGGGTGAGCCCATCACCCCGGCGAGCTTGTCGCCCAGCGCGACGACCATGTGTCCGGTCAGGGTGGCGACGTCGATGAGTACGTCGGGCTGCTGCTCGGCCGCGAGCAGCATCGCGTCTCCGAGCACCAGCCGACCCTCGGCGTCGGTGTTGAGGACCTCGACCGTGGTACCGCCGTACATCGTGAGCACGTCACCGGGGCGCATCGAGGAGCCCGAGACCATGTTCTCCGCCATCGGGGCCAGGGTGGTGACCCGCAGTGGCAGCCCGAGCCGGGCGATCGCGAGTGTCGCCTGGACCACCGCCGCCGCGCCGCCCATGTCGGACTTCATGTCGTTCATGCTGGCGGCGGGCTTGAGGGTCAGGCCGCCGGAGTCGAAGGTGATCCCCTTGCCGACCAGGGCGAGGTGCGTGACCGGGTCGGGCGGCGAGTAGGACAGCTCGACCAGCCGGGGCGGCGCGGCCGAGCCGAGCCCCACGCCGAGGATGCCGCCGCAGCCGAGCTCGGCGAGCTCGTGCTCGTCGCGCACCCGGATCGTCACCTTCGGGCCGCGGCCCTTGGTCACGTCCTTGACCGCCTTCTCGACCGCGGCCGCGAAGCTCGGCGGCGTCAGGTCACCGGGCGGGGTGTTGACCCAGCTCCGCGTCGCCGCGACCGCATCGCACACCACCTGGGCCTCGGCGAACGCTTCGCCGAACTCCTTCTTGCGCGCCGAGGGTGAGAGCACCACGACCTCGCCTGGCTGGGACCTCTTCGCCTCGTCGTCGGCCTTCTTCTTGTACGCCGTGTAGCGGTAGCCCCCGAGCAGGAACCCCTCGGTCGCCGCGCGCACCAGCTCGACCGAGTCGGCCGGCAGCGCGATGGCGACGGAGGCGGCGTTGGTGACCGCGCGCGCCGCGGCGCCCGCGGCCCGGCGTACGGCGTCCGGTGCCGGCGACTCACCCTTGCCCAGCTCGCCCATCCCCACCAGCACCAGCACCGGCGAGGACAGCTGCCTGCCGGTGGGCACCTTGGTCACCTCGCCGGCCTTGCCGGTCACGCCGAGGGAGGCCAGGAGCGGGCGGAAGCTCCTGCCGTAGGCGGACTCGACGGCCTCACCGCCGGGCGCGACCCCCAAACCGCCGCGCGGGCCCTTGCCCCGCTGGACGAGCCCGACCACCACCGCGTCGCAGCGGGTCTTTGCCGGGTTGGCGCTGCGCAGCGTGTAGGTACTCACTGCCGCAGGATAGTCACGGTAGGTTCCGAGCATGGACGGCACTGAGCCCGACGGCGCGACGGGGACGCGGACCGCGCCGCTCACCTCACCGCTGCACGAGCGGCACGTCGCGCTCGGTGCGAAGTTCGCGGACTTCGGTGGCTGGTCGATGCCGCTGGAGTACCCCTCCGGCATCGTCAAGGAGCACACCGCCGTGCGCGAGGCGGTGGGCATCTTCGACGTGAGCCATCTCGGCAAGGTCACCGTCGCCGGACCCGGCGCGGCCGACTTCGTCAACGCGACGCTCACCAACGACCTGGGCCGGATCAGCCACGGCAAGGCGCAGTACACGCTGTGCTGCGACGACGCGACGGGCGGGATCGTCGACGACCTCATCGCCTATCTGCACACCGATGAGCGGGTGCTGCTCGTGCCCAACGCCGCCAACACCGCGGAGGTCGCGCGCCGGCTGACCGAGCAGGCACCGGAGGGGATCACCGTCCACGACCGGCACCGCGACTACGTCGTCCTCGCGGTCCAGGGCACCAGGTCCGACGAGGTCCTGGACAAGGTGGGGCTGCCGTCGGGCCACGAGTACATGTCCTTCGTCGAGGCGCCCGTCCCAGGTGAGCACCTCACCGACCAGGGCGTCGTGGTCTGCCGCACGGGCTACACCGGCGAACGCGGCTATGAGCTCATCGCCGCCAACGACGTCGCGGTGGCGCTGTGGGACGCGCTGCTCGCGGCCGGTGAGGAGTTCGGGATGCTGCCGTGCGGTCTCGGCGCCCGCGACACACTCCGCACCGAGATGGGCTATCCGCTGCACGGCCAGGACATCTCGCTGAGCACCACGCCCAACGAGGCCCGGCTCGGGTGGGCCGTCGGCTGGCAGAAGCCGGCCTTCTGGGGTCACGACCTGCTGCTCAAGGAGAAGGAGGAGGGGCCCAAGCGGATCCTGCGCGGCATCGTCGCGACCGGCCGGGCGATCCCTCGCCCCGGGATGCGTGTCTCGCTCACCCCCGACGTCCAGGTAGGCGAGGTCACCTCCGGGACCTTCTCACCGACCCTGAAACAGGGAGTCGGCCTCGCGCTGGTCTCCTCGGTCGTCAACCCCGAGGCCGAGGTCGGCGTCGACGTCCGCGGTCGGCGCGAGATCTTCAAGATCACGCCGCCGCCGTTCGTCCAGCCCTCGGTCCGCGAGAGCTGAAGCGGGGCGTCGCCGTGAACCTCCCCGACCAGCCACCGACCTTCCGGCCGCCGAGCCCCGCCGAGCGGCCCTGGGCCTGGCGCCTGCTGGACGCCGCGGGCGAGGAGGTCGACGTACCCGCCGACTACGGCGGTCGCCGGTTCGCCTCCCAGGCCGACGCCGAGTCGTGGGTGGGCGAGATCTGGTCGGACCTCGCCGAGCTCGGCGTCGCCGCGGTCACCCTGATGGAGACCGACCGGGTCGTCTACGGCCCGATGCCGCTGCACGCCTGAGCGTGTCGACGCCGACCACGGCGAGCCCCGACGCGTGCCGCCTACGCTCACCACATGCGCGCGGACGCGGACTTCATGGTCTACGTGGCCGCGCGGTGGCCGAGCCTCCTGCGGGAGGCGGTGCTGCTCGGCGTACGCCCCGAGGAGGCCGCCGACGCGACGACCGACGCCCTCGCGCGGTGCCGACGGGGCTGGCAGCGCACCAGCCGCGACGGTGATGTCGAGAGCCTCGTCCGCGCGGAGCTGATGGCCGCGGCAGCTCGCCGGCCGCGGACCGAGGAGGCGGACCGGGAGCGCGCCGCCCAGCAGCTTCTGGTGCTGGCCCCGCCCAGCTTGGCGGAGCTGGAGCACCAGGAGAGACAGCGCAGCCGCGCGACCCTACGGCGCGCGGCGCTGGTGGCCGTCCCGGTCCTGCTGGTCGGGGCCGGAGCCGGTGCGTACTTCGCGGTGCAGAACGACGCGGCGCCCCACCGGCCGCACGACGACAGCCTGGGCAATGCGGCGGTCGCGCGGGAGGAGAACCCGGCGCCCGGGGTCGTCTGGTACGCCGACGGGCGGCTGCACCTGGCGCACACCGTGCTCGCCATCGAGGGGCTGCGCGACATGACCCGGGTCGGCTCGGGGGTGGTCTACGGCGACGACGAAGGCCGCGTCGTGTATGTCGCCGACGACGGAGGCCGGGAGGTGCTCGGCCACAAGGACCCGGACGTTCCGGTCGCCGCCAGCGACGAGAACGGCTGGGCGTCGTGGGTCGAGACCGATGGCGACCACCCCGCGGTCGAGGTCGTCGAGGCGGAGACCGGCAACGAGCTGCTGACCTTCCCGGTCGAGGCCGACGCGCAGGTCGTGGCGGTGGACGGTGACGCTGTCTACTTCCACGAGGGCCGGGACGCCTACTACCTCATCACCCGGCCGCCCGGCGCCGTCACGGTCGTCCCGTCGTCCGTGCTCGACGTCAGGTCACGGGTCCGGGTGTTCCAGGTCGACGCCGACCACATCCGCGTCGTGCAGCCGCTCTTCGACGCCGAGGTCGACCTGCCGGGCCAGGGCGCGGCGCTGGCACCCGACGCCCAGCTCGTCGTGACGCACCAGCCCAGCGGCGGCCTCGAGGTCTTCGACGCCCGCTCGGGCGCCGCGCTCCCCACCGGGCTGGCCGACGGCGACCGGGTCGTGGCCGCCGTGCCGGGCGACCGCCTGACGATGGCCTACGTGGTCGCGCCGGGTGCCCCGAGCCCGGCCCACGACCTCGAGCTGCGCACCTGCGACGTGGACGGCCCGCCGACGGGGGGCTCGCCCTGTTCGGTGCGGGCCCGGATCCCCTGCACCGGGTCCACCCCGGTCCTGGCAAGGTGATGGTCATGGGCACCAGCCACCAGTTCCGCCAGGTCGACGTCTTCGGCTCGGGCCCGCTGACCGGCAACCCGGTGGCGGTCGTCCACGACGCCGACGACCTCGACGACAGCCAGATGCAGCTGTTCGCGCAGTGGACCAACCTCTCCGAGACGACCTTCCTGCTCCGGCCCACCACCGAGGAGGCCGACTACCGGCTGCGGATCTTCACCCCCAGCCGCGAGCTGCCGTTCGCCGGGCACCCGACGCTGGGCAGCGCCCACGCGTGGCTCGAGGCGGGCGGTGAGCCGCGTGGCGAGGCCCTCGTCCAGGAGTGCGGCGCTGGGCTGGTCACCGTAGAGCGCGCCGAGAGGCTCGCGCTCCAGGCGCCCCCGCTGGTCAAGGACGGGCCCGTCGAGCCCGACGACCTGGCCCGGATCACGGCCGCCCTACGCATCACCACCGACGACGTGGTGGACGCGAAGTGGGTCGACAACGGGCCGGGCTGGGTCGGCGTACTCCTCGCCGACGCCAGGCAGGTGCTCGCGCTGCGACCCGACAACGCGGCGTTCGGCGACCTCGACATCGGTGTGGTCGCCCCGTGGACCGACGGCGGCAGCGACGCCGACGTGGAGGTGCGCGCGTTCATCCCGGGCGACGGCATCGGAGAGGACCCGGTCACCGGCAGCCTCAATGCCAGCCTCGGGCAGTGGCTGGCGGGCACGGTGCTCCCCGAGCGGTACGTCGCGGCGCAGGGCACGGCCATCGGGCGGCGCGGCCGGGTGCACGTGAGGCGCGAGGGGAACACGGTGTGGGTGGGGGGAGACACTCGGACGACGGTGCGCGGCGAGGTCTCCGTCGCCGACTAGGTTTGGGGCGTGCAGCAGTACCTCGACATCCTCTCCCGCATCCTCGACGAAGGTGTCGAGAAGTCCGACCGCACCGGGACCGGCACCCTGTCGGTGTTCGGTCACCAGATGCGCTTCGACCTGAGCGCCGGGTTCCCCTTGGTGACCACGAAGAAGGTGCACACCCGCTCGGTCTTCGCCGAGCTGCTCTGGTTCCTCCGGGGCGACACCAACGTCAAGTGGCTGCAGGATCGCGGCGTGACGATCTGGGACGAGTGGGCCGATGCCGACGGGGAGCTCGGGCCGATCTACGGCTACCAGTGGCGCTCCTGGCCCACGCCCGACGGCAGGCACGTCGACCAGATCGCCCAGGTCGTCGACCAGATCAAGAGCAACCCCGACTCGCGGCGCCACATCGTCAGCGCCTGGAACGTGGCTGACATCCCCGACATGGCACTGGCACCGTGCCACACGATGTTCCAGTTCTACGTCGCTCCTCAGGACGACGGGCCGGGGCGTCTCTCCTGCCAGCTCTACCAGCGCTCGGCCGACGTATTCCTCGGCGTGCCGTTCAACATCGCCTCCTACGCCCTGCTCACCCACATGGTCGCCCAGGTCGCCGGGCTGGCCGTCGGCGACTTCGTGCACACCCTCGGCGACGCGCACCTCTACCTCAACCACCTCGACCAGGCCCGGCTGCAGCTGACCCGTGACCTGCGCCCGCTGCCCACGCTGCGGCTGGACCCGACGATCACCGAGCTGGACGCGTTCGACCTCGAGCACATCGAGATCGAGGGCTACGACCCGCACCCGGGCATCAAGGCCCCGATCGCGGTCTGAGCCTTGACGGTGACGCTCATCGCGGCGGTCGCCCGCAACGGTGTGATCGGCGACGCCGGCACGATCCCGTGGCGGGTGCCGGGGGAGCAGGCGTTCTTCAAGGCCACCACCCTCGGCCACACGCTGGTCATGGGCCGGGCCACCTATGAGTCCATCGGCCGCCCTCTGCCCGGGCGCACCACCATCGTGCTCACCCGCGACCCCACCTGGAGTGCCGACGGGGTGCTGACGGCGTCGTCGATCGAGGACGCGCTGGCGCAGGCCGAGGGCGACGTCTTCGTCGCGGGGGGAGCGGCGGTCTACGCCGCCGCGCTGCCCTACGCCGACGAGCAGCTGCTCAGCGAGATCGACCTGGCCCCGGCCGGCGACACGTTCTATCCGGCGTTCGACGGCGCCGAGTGGCGCGAGACCGGGCGCGAGACACACGAGGGCTTTGACGTGGTGCGGCTGGAGCGCGTCAGGCGCGACTGAGTGTGGGTCTTGGTGGACCTGGTGAACCGAACCCCACATCCGGTGCTGTCCACAGCCCGGTCGGTGAGGCGCCAGCTCCCGAGGCGAGCGGGGAAGCCTGCTCCTGTGACCCAGACACCCGCCCGGGGCCTCGACCGCGAGCGTCTCACCGAGCTCCTGGACCTCCAGGACGGCGTGGTCTCCCGCAAACAACTCATCGAGCTCGGCGCCCTGCCCCACGAGATCGCCCGGATGGTCCGGCGTCGAGACCTCATCCGGGTCCACCGCGGCGTCTTCGTCAACCACACCGGCCCGCTGCTCCGGATACAGCGTGAGTGGTCGGCCGTGCTCGCTGTCTGGCCGGCCGCCTTGACCCGTGGGTCCGCGCTTCCCGGCGCCGATCACAGCGATGCAGTTCACGTGGCGGTAACCGCCTCCCGCACGCCCGCCCGGGTCGAGGGGGTGGTCGTGCACCGGACCCCGGACTTCGAGTCGCGGGTGGTGTGGGTGACCAGCCCGCCCCGAGTGCGGGTCGAGCACGCCGCCATCGACCTCGCCGCCGAGCGCCATCGTGAGCCCGTCGTCGTGTTCCGCACCCTGGCCTGGTTTCCGGCGCGTGCTCGGTGCTGGAGCGGGAGTACCTGCGCGTCGGGCGTGTCCACGGCCCTGAGTGTGGGGTTTGGGGTTTGGTGCACCCGCTGGACCGAACCCCACAGCCGGGCGCCGTCCCGCGGCTGGGCTCCTCAGCCGAAGGTGAACAGCTTGATCGGAAAGCCCGAGATCGGCGTCATGGCGCCGCCGCTGAAGTTGCAGGCGTTGACCTCGACGTGGTCGGTCGTGGCGACCCGCTGGGCGTAGAGGACGATCCCGTTCTGGATCGCAGCCTCGGTCGTGACCAGGGCCGCCTGGCCGACCTGGGCGCCCTCGATGTTGAAGATCACCTGCGTGCACCGGCCGTTCGGGATCCCGCTCAGGCTGATCGTCCCCGAGACCTCGACGCCGACGAGGTCGGCGACACCGACGCTGCCGTCCGCGATCTTCGCCCCGGTGACCGCGTCGGCGGCGAGGTCCGCGCCGGCGACGGCGCCGTTCACGATCTTGGTGCCGTCGACGCTGTCGGCGTGCAGCGCTGGGCCGGTCACCGCTCCCGGCCCCAGGTCGGCCGCCTTGACCTGGCCGTTCTTGATGTCGACCGAACGGATCGTCCTGTTCTTGATGTCGTGGGTGTCGATGGTGCCGGCGGCGTAGGCCCCGCCGGTGCCCAGCGCGACCGCCAGCGCGAGGAAGGAGCAGACGTTGGAGAAGGTCAGGGCACGGTGCAAGTGGTGAGCCATGTCGGCCCCTTTCGTCGGGTGCTGCGACCGTAGTGCCAACGGGCGGGCTCCGCGCTGGGCCGATACCCTGGACCCATGACCGCGTCGCCCGCCGCTCCCTTCGGCCGCATGCTGACCGCGATGGCGACGGCGTTCAAGGACGACGGGTCGGTCGACCTGGAGGGCACCGCGCGGATCGCGCAGCACCTGGTCGACCACGGCCACGACGGCGTCGTCGTGAGCGGTACGACGGGGGAGTCGCCCACCACGACCGTCGCCGAGGACGGCGAGATCCTGGCCGCGGTCAAGGATGCGGTCGGCGACCGAGCCACCGTCGTCGCGGGCGTCGGCACCAACTCGACGGCGCACTCGCTCGAGCTGGCCGTCCAGGCGGAGAAGGTCGGGGTCGACGGGCTGCTGCTCGTCACCCCCTACTACAACAAGCCCGGGCAGGCCGGCATCCTGCACCACTTCCGCACGGTCGCCGAGGCGACGGCCATCCCGGTGATGCTCTACGACGTGCCGGGCCGCACCGGCATGCAGATCTCGCTCGAGACCTACGCCGCCGCGAAGGAGATCGAGAGCGTCGTCGCGGTCAAGGACGCCGTCGGCGACTTCGCGCGCGGCGTACGCCTCATGCAGCTGGGCTACGCCGTCTACTCCGGCGACGACATCAGCAACCTCGGTTGGCTCGCGCACGGCGCAGCGGGCTTCGTCTCGGTGGTGGGCCACGTCGCCGGCAACGAGATGCGGGCGATGCTCGAAGCCTTCGAGCGCGGCGACCACGCCGAGGCGCTGGCGATCTTCACCCGGCTGCTGCCGGCTATCGACGCCGTGATGGGGGTGCCCAACTACGGCGCCACCACGGCCAAGGCCGGCCTCCAACTGCTGGGTGTCCTCGACAACCGCAACGTCCGCGGACCGCTCGTGCCGCTCACCGACGACGAAGTCGCCGCGCTGCGGGTCGGCCTCGAGGCGTCCGGCCTGCTGTAGCCGCCAACGAAGCGACCGGCCCCGTCCACGAGAGACCGGGCCGCCCGGTTCAGCTCACCTACGTCCTGCCTCTGGACCCATCGGGCCGCCCGACTTATGCTCCGCCAGCGACAGGAGACCGGGTAATCGCTCGTTGCGACTCCACCCCAGCCACCAGTGCCTCGGGAACGGTCAGGCACCTGTCGCGGGAACGGACGAACAACATGAGTCGGACTGTGCGCGGGGTGCGCTCCAAGGCCTGGACCGCCACCGCGGTCGCGGCCGTGGTCGCGGGCTTCGCTTATGCGCCTCTCTCGGATGCGACAGCTGCGTCACCGGAGCCCGCGGGAGGGATCAAGACCTCATCCCACGCGGGACTCCTCGCGGCTGCGCAGGCCTCGCAGGCCAAGCCGCGGCTCCTCGGCGGGAACCCCGCCGGCGGTGAGCCCGGTTCGTCGACCGGTCTGCCAGCAGGGGTGCCCACCAGCGGCAAGTACGCCTTCTTGCTGAAGCTCGGCGTGAAGCCGACGCTGGCGGCGTTCAACGCGGCGGCCACGACGAGCAGCGCCAAGTCGGCGGCGAAGGCACAGTTCGCCGCGGTCCGCGCGGTCCAGAACTCCGTCATCGGAGCGCTGCCGGCACACAGCTCGGTGCTCTACAAGACCCACGCGGTGCTCTCCGGCGTCGCCGTCTCGACCGACGTGTCCAACTACCAGAAGCTCACGGCGATCGACAATGTCACCGCCGTCTACCCGATCGCGCCGAAGAGCCCGTCCAACTCCTACGCCGTGCCGCTCCAGAAGGCCCCGCAGGCCTGGACGGCGTACGGCGACCTCGGCGCGAACAGCACCGTGGCGATCATCGACACCGGCGTCGACTACACCCACTCCAACATGGGTGGCGAGGGCACCGTGGCGGCGTTCGACACCGCCACCGCGGCCCTCGGTCGGGACGACGCCGACTTCCCGGGCACGAAGGTGATCGGCGGCTACGACCTGGCCGGCGACGACTACAACGCCGACCCGACCGACCCGTCCTACAACCCGGTTCCGAGCCCCGACCCTTACCCGCTCGACTGCAACAGCCACGGCTCCCACGTCGCCGGCACGGTCGCCGGCTACGGCGAGAACGCCGACGGCAGCACCTACACGGGCTCCTACGACAACTCCACGCCGTTCAACAGCATGCGGATCGGTCCGGGCATCGCTCCCGAGGCCAAGCTCTACGCGTTCCGCGTCTTCGGCTGCGCGGGCAGCACCGATCTGGTGAGCGACGCGATCGACATGGCCGCCGACCCCGACGGTGACGGCGACCCGTCCGACCACGTCGACGTCGTGAACATGTCGCTGGGCTCTGACTACGGCTCGCCGCAGGACGGCGACTCGGTCACCACCAACGCCGCGGCGAACCTCGGCATCACCATGGCCGTCGCCTCCGGCAACGGAGGGGACCTCTACGACGTCGGCGGCTCACCGGGCGACGCGACCAGCGCGCTCACCGTGGCTGCCAGCACCGACAACTACGCCCAGGTCGACTCGCTCACGGTCAGCGCGCCGCCCTCGATCTCCGGGGACTACGGTTCGGAGCGCTCGATCGCCTACGACTGGGCCACCGACCCCGACCTCAGTGGGACCGTGGTCCAGGTGACGCAGGCCGGCAACACCGACGGCTGTGACCCGCTCGACGGACCCACCGCGGCTGCGGTCGCCGGCAACATCGCATTCGTCGAGTGGACCGACCTCGGCACCCGCCGATGCGGTTCCGCCACCCGCACGGGCAACCTGGCCAACGCCGGAGCGACGGGCTTCATCCTCGCCGATGACACCGACGCGTTCTCCGCGGGTATCACCGGCTCGGCCGTGATCCCGGGCGTGCTGGTCTCCAAGACCGGCGGCGACGCCATCCGCACCGAGCTGGCAGCCGCGCACACGGTCACGATCAGCGGTACGACGGCCAACGGGTTCGCGCAGTTCGTCGCCGGTCACGACGACCAGGTCGCCTCGTTCTCCTCGCGCGGCCTCGGTGACGCAGGCAACGTCAAGCCGGACGTGTCGGCTGTCGGCGAGACCGTGTTCTCCACCGGCTCGGGCACCGGCAACGAGGGGCTCAACGACAGCGGTACGTCGATGGCCACCCCGATGGTCGCCGGCACCGCCGCACTGGTGAAGTCCCAACACCCGAACTGGACCCCCGAGCAGGTCAAGGCGGACATCATGAACACCGCCGAGCAGGACCTGTGGACCGGTACCAACCACACCGGGACGAAGTTCGCCCCGCAGCGGGTGGGCTCGGGCCGCATCGACGTGAAGGCGGCGCTCGACAACTCCGTGCTCGCCTACAACGCCGACGACCAGGGCGCGGTCAGCGTCTCGTTCGGTCCCCAGGCGGTCAGCGCGGCGACGACGCTGCACAAGACCATCAAGGTCCAGAACACCGGTCTCAGCTCGGTCACCTACGCGGTGGCGTTCGACGACCGCACGACCGTGCCCGGCGCCACCTACTCGGTCTCGCCGAGCTCGGTGACCGTCCCTGCTCGCTCGAGCAAGACGGTGACGGTGACCCTGGACCTCGACCCGAGCCAGCTGACCAAGACGATCGACCCGACCATGGACCGGGTCACGGGCGGTCTGCCGAGGGTCTACCAGGCCGACGCGAGCGGTCTCGTGGTGCTCACCAAGGCGGGGAGCCCGGACCTCCGGGTCCCGGTCTACGCGGCTCCGCGCCCGGTGTCCCAGATGACGCAGCCGTCGACGCTGACGCTGCCTGAGGGGACCCACCAGTCGGCACCGCTGGCGCTGACCGGCACCGGCGTCAGCCAGGGCTCCGGTGTCACCGCGGTCGACTCGGTCGTGGCCGGCTTCGAGCTCGCGGCAGCCAGCCCCGCGCTCACCGTGGACTTCCCCGACGAGGGGTCGGCCGACATCAGGAGCGTCGGCATCACCTCGGACGCGGCACAGGTCACCAGTCTGGGCGGCGATCCCGCCGCGGACGGCACGACCTTCTTCGCGATCCAGGCGAACCACCCGTGGCGTACGCCGTCGGGCATCCAGGAGTTCGACATCTACCTCGACACCAACCGGGACGGCGACGCCGACTACGTCATGTTCAACACCCGGCTGCCCGACACGGACATCCTGGTGGCCGAGACCATCGACCTCACGACGTTCGACGTCGTGGACGCCGAGCTGATCAACGCCGCATTCGGTGACACCGACACCGCGCTGCTCGACAGCTCGGTGCTGGTGATGCCGGTGTTCAACGCCGCGATCGGCATCGACCCCAACGACGGCCGGTTCGACTACGGCGTCTACGGGTTCACGTCCTACCAGGGGGCGCCGCTCGACACCGTCGGTGTGGGGGCGGGCGGCAGCCTCGACCTGAGCTTCGACCCGGTCCACCCGGGTCTGGCTGCCTACGGGTCGGTCACCCCGAGTTCGAGCACGCTGTTGTTCGATGACCAGCCCAGCACCACCCTGACCGTCGACCGCGACGCCGCGGCGTACGCCGCGGACCAGGGCCAGGGGCTGATGATGGTCCACTTCCACAACGCCGAGGCCGGCAAGGTCCAGACGGTCGCGCTCAACCAGTTCGCGAGCACGACCACCCTGGCGCTGAACCCGACGTCGGTCGCGGTGGGCGGCACGTCGACGGCCACCGTCACGGTGGCCGGCGGTGCTGCCGGGACCCCGAGGGGGACGGTGACGCTGAAGGACGGCACCACCACGGTGGGCACCGGGTCGCTCAACCCGAGCGGCGTGGCGACGTTCCCGGTGACGCCGACCACGGCCGGCTCGCACGGTCTGTCGGCCACCTACGCGGGTGACGGCAACTACGCCGGCAGCACGGGAGCCGCGACCCTCACGGTCACCAAGGCGTCGTCGACCACGACGGCCACCGCCCCGGCGAAGGTCAAGTTCAAGAAGGACTTCGATGTCACGGCCACCGTGACCGCCGCAGGTGGATCCAACACCGGCACGGTCGAGGTCTACGACGGGTCCAAGCTGATCGGGACCGGCACGCTGTCGAACGGCAGCGTGACCATCCACATCACCAAGAACCTCAAGCGCGGGAAGCACACGCTGACCGTGAAGTACCTGGGTTCGGCGAACGCGGCTCCGAGCGAGACCACGGTCACGGTGAAGGTCCTGAAGAAGAGGCACCACCACTGAGCTCTGACTCGGTGAACTGATCGAGCTGAACCGGCCGGCCCCGTCCCTCGCGGACGGGGCCGGTCGTCTTTCGGCCCGGTCCGGGACGACACGCTCGAAATACGCGTGGGGTCCCTGTGACTGGAGTGACGATTGCATAGGGTTGTGACGTGGCGACCCGTACGTCTTCCCCGCCGGGTTCGCGAAGCAGGAGCACGTCCACGGGCGGCTCCTCGACGACGCGAGCACGGAGTACCCGGAAGCAGAGCAGAACCGCGTCGAAGAAGAAGCCGACGCGGAAGCCGGCCGCGCGCGGTCGCGGCAAGGCGGCGACCCGCAACCGGCGCCCCGCGCCGCGCGCCGTCCGCACCGGCCGCGGACCGATCGCCACCTTCTTCGCGGCGCTCTTCCGGGGCGTCGCCGCCGTCTGGTTGGCGATCGCGCACGGCATCGGCGCTGTCGCCCGCGGGATCGGCCACGGCGCCCGCGACCTCGAGCCGGAGCACCGGCGCGACGGGGTCGGGCTGTTCATCCTGGCGCTGGCCGTGGTCAGTGCGGCCGCCGTGTGGTTCCAGCTCGACGGCCCGTTCATGGGCACGGTCCGGGTCGCGGTCACCGGTTCGGTCGGCAAGGTCGGCTGGTTGGTGCCGCTGATGGTGCTCGTCCTGGGCTGGCGCAACCTGCGCGACCCGATCCGCAACGGCCCGGCCGGACGCCAGGTCGTCGGCTGGAGCGCGCTCGGGCTCGGGCTGCTCGGCATCGTGCACATCGCCGAGGGCAACCCGCAGCCCGTCGAGGGCGACGCCGGCCCGCTACGCGAGGGCGGCGGCGCGATCGGCTACGTCGTCTCCTCCCTGCTGCTCGACCTGCTCCGCACGCCGTACGTCGTGGTGCCGGTGCTGCTGCTCGTGGCCTGTTTCGGCGTCCTGGTGATCACGGCGACGCCGCTCTACCAGGTGCCGTCGCGACTCGCAGCGGCGCGCGACCGGGCGCTCGGGCGGACCCACGGCGACGAGGTCGACGAGACGGCGACCCGGCCGATGCGCAGCCGCGGTCGGCGAGTCGACGTCGACGGCACCGACGAGATCGACCCGCTGATGGGCGACCCGGCCTACGACAGCCCGGTCCTCGAGGACCGCGAGCGCCGCCGGCGTCGGCGCAAGAAGGACGAGCTGGAGGACACCCAGTCGTCACTGGAGGCGCAGCCCGAGCCGGTGGCCACCCCCGACGCGGTGCTCGACCCGGTCGCCGACACGTCGTCCGAGCTCGAGCCGCCGCCGCACTCGCCCATCCCGGAGCGCTACGAGCAGCTCGCGCTCTCCGGCGACGTCGTCTACCACCTGCCCGGCAACGACATGCTCAAGCCCGGCTCGCCCCACAAGGCCCGTTCGAAGGCCAGCGACGAGGTCGTGGGCCGGCTGACGACCGTGCTGGAGGAGTTCGGCATCGACGCCCAGGTGACCGGCTACACCCGGGGCCCCACCGTCACGCGCTACGAGGTCGAGCTCGGCTCCGCGGTCAAGGTCGAGAAGGTCACCGCGCTCTCCAAGAACATCTCCTACGCCGTCGCCTCGGCCGACGTCCGGATCCTCAGCCCGATCCCGGGCAAGTCCGCGATCGGCATCGAGATCCCCAACGTGGACAAGGAGATCGTCTCCCTCGGCGACGTGCTGCGCTCCGGCACCGCGCGGGGCGACCACCACCCGATGGTCTGCGGGCTCGGCAAGGACGTCGAGGGCGGCTTCGTGGTCGCCAACCTCGCGAAGATGCCGCACCTGCTGGTCGCCGGCGCCACCGGGTCCGGCAAGTCGAGCTTCATCAACTCGATGATCAGCTCGATCCTGATGCGGGCCACCCCCGACGAGGTCCGGATGATCATGGTCGACCCGAAGCGGGTCGAGCTCAACGCCTACGAGGGCGTCCCGCACCTGATCACGCCGATCATCACCAACCCCAAGAAGGCCGCCGAGGCCCTGGCCTGGGTCGTGCGCGAGATGGACCTGCGTTACGACGACCTGGCCAACTTCGGCTTCCGCCACATCGACGACTTCAACAAGGCCGTCCGCGCGGGCAAGGTGAAGGTGCCGCCGGGCAGCGAGCGCGAGCTCACGCCGTACCCCTACCTGCTCGTCATCGTCGACGAGCTCGCCGACCTGATGATGGTCGCGCCGCGCGACGTCGAGGACGCCATCGTCCGGATCACCCAGCTCGCCCGGGCGGCCGGCATCCACCTGGTGCTCGCCACCCAGCGGCCCTCGGTCGACGTCGTCACCGGGCTGATCAAGGCCAACGTGCCGTCGCGGCTGGCGTTCGCGACGTCGTCGCTGGCGGACAGCCGGGTGATCCTCGACCAGCCCGGCGCCGAGAAGCTGGTCGGCCAGGGCGACGGGCTGTTCCTGCCCATGGGCGCCTCGAAGGCGGTGCGGGTCCAGGGCTCGTGGGTGACCGAGGCCGAGATCCACGCCGTCGTGAAGCACTGCAAGGCCCAGCTGGAGCCGAGCTACCGCGACGACGTCACCGCGCCGGCTGCGAGCAAGCGCGAGCTCGACGACGACATCGGCGACGACCTCGAGCTGGTGATCCAGGCCGTCGAGCTCGTGGTGTCGACGCAGTTCGGCTCGACGTCGATGCTCCAGCGCAAGCTGCGGGTCGGCTTCGCGAAGGCGGGCCGGCTGATGGACATCCTCGAGAGCCGCGGCGTGGTGGGTCCGAGTGAGGGGTCCAAGGCGCGCGACGTGCTGGTCAAGCCCGACGAGGTGGACGCCGTGATCGCGACGTTGCAGAGCGGCATCTGAGCAAGGGAGCCCCCGATGACAGACCTGCTGAGCCCCGACACCGACACGCATGACCTGACCGCTCTCTCCGAGCTGACCGACACCGCGGAGCGGCCCTCGGTCGCCGACCGGCCGGCTCACCCGGGCTGGGCCAGCATCCCCGACGAGCCCGAGGACGACGAGGTCATCGTCCGCCGCAACGGCCGGGTCTCGGTCGTGCTCGCCGCGGTCAGCGCGCTACTGTCCGCGGCCTACTTCGCCCGCGCGGTCACCGAGTTCGGGCACCTCCTCGACTGGGCTCTCTGCGGCGGGCTGGCCGCGCTGACCTGGGCACACGTCTTCTCCTTCCTCGACTCGCGGATGCCCCTGCTCGTCGCCGACTCCCACGGCATCCGGATCCGACTGGGCCGGACCTGGCGCGGGATGGCGTGGAGCGACCTCGAGGAGGTCGAGTACGTCCCGCGCCGGCAGCTGGTGCGCGACGGGCGGCTGGTGCTGTTCCCGCGCGAGCTCGAGGGAGAGCTCGCAATGCTCGGCCCGGCCGGCCGGCGGCACGCGCGGCTCACCGACCGGCTGCTCGGCGCGCCGTTCGCGCTGCCGCTCGGCCTGACCACGCGGGTACTCGGCGCCCGCGGCGACCTCGGTGGCGCGCTCGCCCAGCTCTCGGCCGGACGCTGCGAGATCGTCGAGGTGGTCCCGGGTGCTGAGGACCCCGAGGACGCTGATGACCCTGAGGACGTCCTCGACGCGGCGGCGGCCGAGGAGCCGCAAGCCGCCGGCCCGACGCCCAGCCCGACGCCGAGCCCGACGCCCAGCCCGTTGCGCGACGTACGGCCCGCCGTACGTGCCGAGGTCGAGAGCGAGCGGGCCTGGGACCGGGAGGCGACCCAGTCGGTCGAGCTGCCCGCGGTGCCGAGCGCCACCACGACGTTCGTCATCGACGACCTCGCAGCACTCGACGCGGTCGACCCGGTGATCGGCCCCCAGCTCGCCTCGGCCCGCGAGCGGCTGCGGCTCTCGGTCGACCAGCTCGCCGAGCGGACCCGGATCCGCCCGCACGTCATCGACGCGATCGAGATCGACGACTTCGCCCCGTGCGGCGGCGACTTCTACGCCCGCGGCCATCTGCGCACCCTGGCCCGGGTCCTCGGCATCGACGTCACCCCCCTGCTCAAGATCTATGACGAGACCTACGCCGACGCGCCGATCGACGCACGCCGCGTCTTCGAGGCCGAGCTCGCCGCCGGCCGGCACGGCCCGATCCGGGGCGTGAAGGGCGGGGCGAACTGGTCGGTCATCGTCGCAGCGGTGATGACCGTGGTGCTGGCGTGGTCGGTCGCGCGACTGGTGATGGACAACCCGACGACGGTGTCACCGTCCTCGCCGAGCCTCGCCGACGGCTCCGCCGGTCTCACCAGCGGCGGCCAGGCGGCAGCGCCGGTCCCGGTCGTCCTCACCGCCGCCGGAGGTGGCGCCCACGTCGTGGTCCGCGACGGCACCGGGAAGGTGATCTTCACCGGCTCGCTCGCCTTCGGCCAGAGCCGCACCCTCCAGGTCGCGCCCCCGGTCCGGATCCAGACCACCGACGGCTCGCTCGAGGTCACCGTCGACGGCCAGGACCACGGCGCCATCGGCAAGACCGGCCAGCCGGCCCAGGACGTCTTTGTTGGGTCGATTCGCTAACCCTGCACCCGCTGGGCAGACTGGCCGGGTGAGTCAGCAGCTGTCGGTCGCCCTGGTGACGCTCGGCTGCGCGCGCAACGAGGTCGACTCCGAGGAGCTGGCCGGGCGGCTGGCCGCGGACGGGTTCCGGCTGGTGGAGGATCCGGCCGACGCCGACACCGTGCTGGTCAACACCTGCGGCTTCGTCGAGCAGGCCAAGAAGGACAGCGTCGACGCGCTCCTCGAGGCGGCCGATCTGAAGGGCGAGGGCTCTGGGCCGCAGTCGGTGGTGGCGGTCGGCTGCCTGGCCGAGAGGTACGGCGCCGAGCTGGCCGAGTCGCTGCCCGAGGCCGACGCCGTGCTCGGCTTCGACGACTACCCCGACATCGCCGCCCGCCTGCGCTCGATCGTGGCGGGGGAGACGCAGCACCCGCACACGCCGCAGGACCGGCGGCGACTGCTGCCGATCTCTCCCAGCGACAGGAGCGCGGCGCCGGTGGCCCCTCGCTCGCGGCTGACCAGCGGCCCGATGGCGCCGCTCAAGCTGGCCTCGGGCTGTGACCGGCGATGCACGTTCTGCGCGATCCCGTCCTTCCGCGGGTCGTTCGTCAGCCGGCGTCCGACCGACGTCCTGGACGAGGCCCGCTGGCTGGCCGCCGACGGCGTCCGGGAGCTGTTCCTGGTCAGTGAGAACTCGACGTCCTACGGCAAGGACCTCGGCGACCTCCGCCTGCTGGAGACCCTGCTGCCCGAGCTGGCCGCGATCGAGGGCGTGGAGCGGGTGCGGGTCTCCTACCTCCAGCCCGCCGAGCTGCGCCCCGGGCTGCTCGAGGCGATCGCGACCACGCCCGGCGTGGCGCCGTACTTCGACCTCTCCTTCCAGCACGCCAGCAACGCGGTGCTGCGCAGGATGCGCAGGTTCGGCGACCCCGACAGCTTCCTCGGGTTGCTCGACCGGGTGCGCTCGCTGGCGCCCGAGGCCGGCGTGCGGTCCAACGTCATCGTCGGCTTCCCCGGCGAGACCGAGCAGGATCTCGACACCCTCTGCGACTTCCTGGTGGCGGCGCGGCTCGACGTGGTCGGCGTCTTCGGCTACTCCGACGAGGACGGCACGGAGGCCGCGACGTACGACGACAAGCTCGACCCCGACGAGGTGCGTGCCCGCACCGCACGGGTGGCCGACCTGGTCGAGGAGCTGACCGCCCAGCGTGCCGAGGAGCGCATCGGCGAGGAGGTCGTGGTCCTGGTCGAGGAGGTCGGCGACGGCGAGGTCGTCGGCCGCATCGCCGCTCAGGGGCCGGACGTCGACGGCACCACGAGCCTCGTCGGGAGCGCGGCACGGGTCGGCGATCTGGTGCCGGCTGTCGTGGTGAAGAGTGACGGCGTGGACCTGGTGGCGACCCCGCGATGAGCGAGCCCCGCACGGTGCCCGAGCGGCCCAGCAACCTCAACCTGCCCAACATCCTGACCACGGTGCGGATCGCGCTGGTGCCGTTCTTCGGAGCCGCGCTGCTCGCAGACGACGGCCACTCGATCGCGTGGCGGCTGGTCGCCTGGGTGATCTTCGTCGTCGCGATGGTGACCGACAAGATCGACGGCGACATCGCCCGCAAGCGCGGGCTGGTCACCGACTTCGGCAAGATCGCCGACCCGATCGCGGACAAGGCGATGACGGGCATGGCCTTCGTCGGGCTCTCGGTGATCTTCGAGAGCCCGTGGTGGTGGGCGATGACGATCGTCGTCCTAGTCCGCGAGTGGAGCGTGACCTTGCTCCGGCTCTCCGTCCTGAGGCGGATCGTGATCGCGGCCGACCAGCTCGGCAAGCTCAAGACCACCTTCCAGGTGCTCGCCCTCGGCGGCCTGGTGCTGCCACTGCGCGACCCCGACCTGCCGGAGTGGCTCCAGGGCCCCGGTGAGGTGGTCTACTACCTCGCCCTCGTCTGCCTCGTGGTCGCCGTGGTGCTGACCCTGGTCTCGGGCGCGCAGTTCTTCGGCGGGGTCTGGCGGCAGCGGCACACCCTTAGGGGCGAAACAGCGCCCTGAGCCGGCGCCGGCACTTGACGGAGGTCTGATCGTCGCGGAGAGTTCATTCCCTGTCCTGCCTCGGGCCTGACCGCAGCCTTTACGGTTTCGGCGTCTCGGTACCGCATTTCATCCGCCGACTCCTCTCGAGATCCTTCCCCGTCTCGACGAAGTCGTCTCACCCCCTCGGAGACCCTTCATGCTCGTTCCTCGGTCGCTTCGTCGCGCCCGCCTCGCAGCCCTGGTCTCGGTCGCCATCGCGACCACCGGCCTTCTCCTGGCGCCACGGGCCGCCGAGGCCAACCCCGCGGGCACCTCGCTCGTCATCAGCGAGGTCTACGGCGGCGGGGGTAACTCCGGCGCCACCTACACCAACGACTTCGTCGAGCTCTACAACCCCACCAACGCCGCGATCTCGCTGACCGGGATGTCGCTGCAGTACCGGTCGGCCGCGAGCACGGCAGTGTCGACCAACGTCGCCAGCCTGAACGCGGCCGGGTCGGTCCCCGCGCACGACTGGTTCGTGGTGACGCTGGCCAGCGGTGGCGCCAACGGGGTGGCGGTGCCGAACGTCGACTTCGCAGGCGCCGCGGTCAACATGAGCGCCACGTCCGGCCAGATCTACCTGGCCAGCAGCCTCACGGGCATCGACGCCGACGGGGCGGGAAACACGAGCGTGAGCGACCCGGCGGTCATCGACTTCGTCGGGTTCGGCTCCCCGGCGATCAAGGAGGGCGCGACCGCCGCTCCGTCGCCGTCGGCCACCTCCTCGATCGCGCGCAACGCGTCGGGGGCCGACACCGACGCCAACGGTGCGGACTTCACGGTGGCGAACCCGATGCACCCCGGCGCCGGGACGAGCGCCCTCGCGCTGGCCAGCCTTCCGGACCAGTCGGGGGCCGTCGGGACACCGGTCAGCGTCAGCTTCGCGTCCGCGGCCAGCGGCGGTGTCACGCCGTACCACTGGAGCGCGAGCAACCTTCCCGACGGCCTGACCATCGACCCGGCCACCGGTGGGGTCACCGGCACGCCCACGACCGCCACCAGCTACGCCACCCAGGTCACGGTCCAAGACAGCGCCGGGACGCCGGCCAGCGCCAGCCGGTCGTTCACCTGGGTCATCACTGCCACCCTGGTCGTCACGCCGATCGACCAGATCCAGGGCACCACCGACATCTCGCCCATGGTCGGGCAGACCGTGACCACCGAGGGCAAGGTCACCGCGACCTACCCGACCGGTGGCCTCAACGGGTTCTACGTCCAGAGCACCACGCCCGACGACCCGGCCGCGTCGGACGCGATCCTCGTCTTCGCCGGGTCCGGCTTCACGGCCTTCCCAGCCATCGGTGACTCGGTGCAGGTGCGAGGGACCGTCAGCGAGTTCAACGGCCTCACCGAGCTGACGATCGCCACCAACGGTGACGTCGTCCCCGTCGCCGACCTCGGCAGCGTGCCGGTCAAGACCGACATCCCGGAGACCGGCTGCGCCGTCGGGGCCTGCCCGACGACCGTGGCGGCGCTCAACGCCGCCCGCGAGTCCAGTGAGGGAGAGCTGTTCCAGCCGACCGCCCCGTGGACGGCGACCGATGTCTACGACGGCGCGCCGCTCTACAACGACGGCTCGAACGCCACCTCCAACTTCGGCGAGATCGGGCTCGCGGCCGACAGCAGCACCCCGCTGGTGGCCCCGACCGAGATCATCGACGCCCAGAACACGGCGCAGATTGCGGCGCAGACCCAGTGGAGCAACGCCCACCGGATCATTCTCGACGACGGGTCGAGCCGTAACTACAGCACGACCAACAAGGACGACCCGGCGCCGTGGCAGACGCTCAGCTACGTGCCGCGCGTCGGGGCGGCGGTGACGTTCCCGGCGCCGGTCGTGCTGACCTGGGGCTTCAACATGTGGCGGGTCGAGCCGACGACCATGGTCAACGGCGCTCCCGACGTGAACACCCAGCCGCAGTTCTCGCAGACCCGGGCCGCCAACGCAGCGCCGCAGGACGTCGGCGGGGACCTGAGGCTCGCGACGTTCAACGTGCTGAACTTCTTCCCCACCGACGGCGCGGAGTACGTCGCCGCCGGGGGCGGGAACGTCTGCTCGTTCTTCAACGACCGGGCCGGCAACCCGATCACCACCAACCAGTGCGGCAACCCCACCGTCAGCAGCGGCAACGGCCCACGCGGAGCGGCCGACCAGACCAACGTCGCGCGTCAGCGCGACAAGATCGTCGCCGCGATCAACACCGCGAACGCCGACATCGTCTCCCTCGAGGAGCTCGAGAACTCGGCCAAGTTCGGCAAGAGCCGTGACTTCGCGATCGGGGTGCTGGTCGACGCCCTCAACGCGGCCTCGAGCCCCGGCAAGTGGGCCTTCGCGCCCTCGCCGACCGGTCCGGACCTGCCGCCGCTGTCGGACGAGGACGTGATCCGCACGGGCTTCATCTACCAGCCGGCGCACGTCTCGCTGGTCGGCGCGTCGAAGATCCTGGTCGGCAGCGCCGCGTTCGCCAACGCCCGCGAGCCGCTCGCCCAGGCCTTCAAGCGGACGGGCAGCGCCGACAGCTCGGCGTTCGCCGTGATCGTCAACCACTTCAAGTCCAAGGGCTCGGGGGTCGACGACGGCACCGGTCAGGGCAACGCCAACCCGGACCGGATCGCCCAGGCGCACGACCTGGTCACCTTCGCCGACCAGTTCCTCACCGAGCGCGGGCTCACCAAGATGTTCCTGGTCGGCGACTTCAACGCCTACTCCCAGGAGGACCCGGTGCAGGTGCTCACCGGCGCCGGCTACGCGCAGATCGACTCGACGAGCGACCCGAGCGAGGAGACCTACAACTTCGACGGCCAGATCGGCTCGCTCGACCACGTCTTCGCGAACGCCGCCGCCAGCCCGGATGTGACGGGCGCCGACGTGTGGCCGATCAACGGCTACGAGTCGGTCTACTACGAGTACAGCCGCTACAACTACAACGCCACCAACCTCTACGACACCAGCCCGTTCCGGTCCTCCGACCACAGCCCGGAGATCGTGGGCATCGACGCCGGCCCGCTGGTCACCTCGGTGTCGGCGCCGGACGTGAGCGTCGAGTACGGCCTGCCGGCGCCGGTCCAGGTCACGGTGACCGGAGGCGGCACCACCCCGTCGGGGAGCGTGCAGCTCCGCAACGGGGCGACGGTGCTGGGCTCGGGCGTGCTCGCGGCGGACGGGACGGCGACGATCTCGGTCCCGGCCCGGAGCCTGCCGCCGGGCAGCTACCCCCTTCAAGTCGTCTACTCCGGCGACGCCGATCACCTGGGCTCCACGGGCACCACGACGCTGACCGTCGACCGGGCCTCGTCGGCGGTCGCCGCGACGACCTCGCCGACGCAGCCGAAGGTGGGTCAGGTGGTCAGCCTGACGGTCACCGTCACCGGTGCCCACGGGGTCCAGGCCACCGGTCAGGTCACCGTCACCCTCAACGGCGGCACCCCGACCACGGCGAACCTCGTGGGCGGGGTGTCGACGGTCAGCCTGGGCCGGTTCACCCACCCGGGCACCCAGACCGTCGTGGTGCGCTACCTCGGCAGCTCGCTGGTGAACCCGAGCACGTCCACCGTCACGATCGACGTGCGCAAGCGCCCGTGACCTGAAGCGTCGCCCGGCCCGCGCTACCCCGCGGCCCGGGCGTCGGCCTCCGCGAGCCGGAACGCCGCCTGCACCAGCGCGAGGTGGCTGAAGGCCTGCGGGAAGTTGCCGACCATCCGCCGCCGGACCGGGTCGTACTCCTCCGAGAGCAGCCCGAGGTCGTTGCGCAGCTCCACCAGCCGGTCGAACATCGCGTGCGCGTCGGCGACGCGGCCCGCGGCGGCGTAAGCAGAGACCAGCCAGAACGAGCACGCCAGAAACGGGTGCTCGTCGCCGGGGAGGCCGTCGACGCCGGTCTCGGTGCGGTAGCGGAGCACCAGCCCTTCGTGGAGCAGGTCCTCCTCGATCGCCTTGATGGTTCCGAGCATCCGCGGGTCGTCGCCGTCGACGAAGCCGACCATAGGCAGGACCAGCAGCGACGCGTCGACCGCGGTCGTGCCGTAGTGCTGCACGAACGTGCCGCGCTCGGAGTCGTATCCCTTGGCCAGCACCTCCGTACGGATCTCGTCGCGCAGCGAGCGCCACTCCTCGAGCGGGCCGTCGAGGTCGAAGTCCTCCATCGCGCCCACGGCCCGGTCGAAGGCGACCCAGGTCATCACCCGGGAGTGGGTGAAGGTCTTCGGCTCGCCCCGGATCTCCCACAGCCCGTTGTCCGGCTGGTTCCACCGCGTGGCCAGGTCGGCGACGAGCGCCCGCTGGAGGGCCCAGGCGTCGCCGTGCGGCATCCCCTCGGCGCGGCGCACGACGTCGAGGGCGTACATCACCTCGCCGAGCACGTCGAGCTGGACCTGGTCCACGGCGCCGTTGCCGATCCGGACCGGGCGCGAGTCGGCGTAGCCGGGTAGGTGGTCGAGGATCACCTCGGGCAGCCGCCGGGAGCCGTCGATGGCATACATGATCTGCATCCGGGCCGGGTCGCCGGCGATGGTCCGCACCAGCCACGCGCGCCAGAGGTCGGCCTCCTCGGTGTAGCCGGCCTGCACGAGGGAGGCCAGGGTGAGGGCCGCGTCCCGCAGCCAGCAGTAGCGGTAGTCCCAGTTGCGCACGCCGCCGAAGTCCTCCGGCAGCGAGGTCGTCGGTGCCGCCACGATGCCGCCGGTCACCTCGTCGGTCATCAGCCGCAGGGTCAGCAGGGACCGGCGTACGACGTCCGCGTGGGGCACCTCGACCGTGGCCCGGGCCGCCCACTCCTCGTCCTCGGCGGCCGTCGCCCCGATGCTGTCGTGGTGGAGCTGTGGCGCCGTCGGCTCGGCGTACGACGGGAACCAGGTCATCGAGAAGACCAGCTCGTCGCCCTCCGAGACGTCGAACTCGTCGTTGTGGGAGTGGTCGGTCGCGACCGGCAGCCGCGGCCCGGTCAGGACCAGCTGGTCCGGCCCGCCGATCGCGACGATCGCCTCCTGGTCGCCGATGGTCCGCCGGCGTACCCACGGCTTGACCAGGCCGTAGTCGAGCCGCACCTTCCACTCGTGAGCCATCCGGACCGTCCCGCGGACCCCGGTGAGCTTGCGGACCAGGTCGGACCGGCCGTCGTTGCGTGGCATCAGGTCGGTGAGGGTGACCACCCCGTCGGCCGTGGTGAAGGTCGTCTCCAGGACGGCCGAGGCGCCGAGGTAGCGTCGCTCGGTCGTGTAGCGCGCGGTCGGAGCCAGCTGCCAGTGCCCGTGGTCGTCGGTGCCGAGCAGCCCGGCCAGGCAGGCCGCGGAGTCGAACCTCGGCAGACAGAGCCAGTCCACCGAGCCGTTGCTGCCGACCAGCGCCGCCGTACGACGGTCCCCGATCAGCGCGTAGTCCTCGATCGGGAGCGCCATGGCACGACTCTAGGATCTGCCCCATGGACGAGCCCTCGACCCGGGTGCACGCCCTCCTGCTCGAGCGCGGCGAGACGGTCGCGACCGCCGAGTCGCTGACGGGGGGCCAGCTGGCGGCCCGGCTGACCGATGCGCCCGGCGCGTCCAAGACCTACCTGGGTGGCGTGGTTGCCTATGCCACCTCGGTCAAGGTGGCGGTGCTGCGGGTGCCGGAAGCGCTGGTCGAGGAGCACGGCGTGGTCTCCTCGGAGTGCGCCCTGGCCATGGCCCGGGGCGCCGTCGGTGTGACGGGGGCCACCTGGGGCATCGCGACGACCGGGGTCGCGGGCCCCGACGAGCAGGAGGGCCATCCGCCCGGGACGGTGCATGTCGGGCTCGTCGGACCCGGCGTGTCGACCACGCTCGCGCTCGAGCTGGTCGGCGACCGGGCGGCCATCCAGGACCGCACCTGCCGCGAGGCGTTGTCGGCGCTGGCAGGCATGCTGTCCAGACCCGAGGGTGGATGACGCCCGGGAAGAAGCAGGGCTCGGGTAGCGTTGCCACCACGGACGAGGAGAAGGGAGACGCGCATGGTGCTGTTCCGCCGGTTGCTCGGCGATGTGCTCCGTGCTCAGCGGATGCGTCGCGGGATGACGCTGCGCGAGGTCTCCGCCGAGGCCCGGGTCAGCCTGGGCTACATCTCGGAGATCGAGCGCGGCCAGAAGGAAGCCTCCTCCGAGCTGCTCGCCTCCCTCTGCTCAGCCCTCGAGCTGCCGCTCTCGGTGGTGCTGCGCGAGGTCTCCGACCTGGTCGCCCTCGAGGAGTCGCTGACCGCCGCCCCGGCCGCCACCGAGGTCGTCGCCAGCGCGGCCTGAGTTTGCGGTCAGCCCAACAGGGGCTGGCACGACGGGCACCAGTACGACGCGCGCTCGCGTCCGGGTGGGCCCTGCATCTCCACGAGCACCGGGGTGCCGCACCGCCGACACGGTGACCGGTCGCGGCGGTAGACCCAGTTCCGCTCCCGCTCGCGCAGGTCGCCGGTGGTCGTCTGCACCCAGCGGTCCTTGTTGAGCTCGAGCATCTGCCGGGCCCGCCGCACGAGCCGGCCCAGGTCCGGCACCGCCCGGACCAGGGTCTGCGGGTGCACGCCGGAGGTGAAGCAGAGCTCGGCGGCGTAGAGGTTGCCGATGCCGGCCAGGTTGGTCTGGTCGAGCAGCGCGTCGCGGAGCGGACGGTCCGGCTCGCGGGCCAGGTTGGCCAGCGCGCGCTCCTCGTCCCAGTCGGGGCCGAGCAGGTCCGGGCCGAGATGGCCGACGGCGTCCTCCTCGGCGGCACGCTCCACCAGCTCGACGACACCCAGGGAGAAGCCGACCGCGGTGGCGCGCTCGGTCTCCAGGACCACCCGAGCCGTGTGCGCGGGCCGGGGCCACCGCTGCCCGGGCGTGAGGACCTTCCAGCTGCCCTCCATCTTGAGGTGGGTGTGTAGCGTCCAGCGCTCGGTGCCTGTGGCGGAGTCACGCTCGATCCGGGTCAGCAGGTGCTTGCCCCGCGAGACCGTCTCGACGACCGTGCCGCCCGCCAGGTCGGCGGTGGCGTGCTGCGGCACCCGCAGGTCGCTGCGCACCAGGCGCTGACCGCTCAGGGCGCGGTCGAGGATGCGAGCGGTGTGGTAGACGGTGTCGCCCTCAGGCACCGCTGGTCACTCTCAGCCGAAGCCCCCTGGGCGTCGCGACGAACCCGGCGGCGTCCAGGGCCTCCCGCAGCGGCGTGGCGCCGCCGCCGAGCAGGGCGCTGCCGTCGGCCCGCTCGACGGTGAGCCTGCCGAGGGAGCCGCGCCGGGCCGCGTCCGCCAGGGCAGCGGTGGCGGGGACCAGCCGCTCGGCGTCCTCGCTCCAGGTGAGCAGGGTCCGGCCGCCGCGCTCGACGTAGAGCGTCAGCTCGCCGTCGACGAGCACCACGAGCGCACCGGCCTTGCGGCCGGGGCGGTGGCCGCCCTCGCCCTCTGCCGTCTTCTGGGGCCAGGGGAGCGCGGCGCCGTAGGGGTTGGCCGGGTCGGTGGCCGCGAGGCAGACGGCGTCCGCCTTGGCGTTGGGGTCCACCTCGGCGAAGGTGCGCAGCCGGTCGATCGCTCCGGCGGTGCCGAACTGGGCGGCGCCCAGCCCGTCGACGAAGTAGCCGCGTCGGCAGCGGCCGGAGTCCTCGAAGGCGGAGAGCACCTTGTAGACGGCGGCGAAGCCGCCGGGCTGCCGCTCGCTCATCACCGCGCCCCGGATCACCACGCCGTGCCGGTCGAGAAGGCGTTCGGCGGCGGCGTGGGCCCGCCGGGTCGGGTCGGTGTCGAGCTGGGGCAGCAGCGCCCAGCGGCCGGCCGTCTCGGGCGGGCCGGTGCGCAGCGTGGCCGCGCCGCGGCCGGTGGTGCTCGCCATCCGCGGCCGGGCCGGCGGCCGCGTGCTGCGATGGCTCGGCGTGCCGGAGCGGGTGAGGGCGCGGAGCGGGGTGAGCGTGTCGTTGCTGATCCGACCGGCCCACACGAGGTCCCACAGGGTGGCGCTCAGGGCCTTGTCGTCGGCCGGCTTCTCGAGGAGCGGTCCGACCTGCTGGGCGAGCTGGCGGAAGAACCACGCGCCGCCCGGTGCCAGCGCGTCGAGGACCGCCTGGTGCAGCTCGCTGTGCTCGAACGGCTCATGCTCGGGGAGGGTCAGCGGGGCCTGGTCGGCGAGGTGCAGGCTCACCCAGCCGTCGGCGCCGGGCAGCGAGCCGTGGCCGGCCCAGAGCACCTCGCCCGCGGCCGTGAGCTCATCGAGGTACGACGGCTCGTAGTCGCGCACCCGCGCGGCCAGCACCAGCGGCTCCAGCGCGCTGGCCGGCACCGGGGCGCCGGCGAGCTGGTCGATCACCGAGAGAACCCCGTCGACGCCGCGCAGCCTGCCGCTCGAGACGTGCTGCCACGCGCTCAGGAACCGCCCCAACGCGGCGGGTGGGACCGGCTCGACCTCCTTGCGAAGCCGGGCGAGGCTGCGGCGCCGCAGCGACCGGAGCACCTCGGCGTCACACCACTCCAGGCCCGACGAACCGGGTCGGAACTCACCATCGAGCACCCGACCCTGGGCCCCCAGGCGCTGCAGGGTCAGCCTGACCACGGCGGAGCCGAGCCCCAGCCGGGCGGCGACGTCGTCGGTGGTGAACGGCCCGTGGGTGCGCGCGTAGCGCGAGACCAGGTCGGCGAGCGGGTCGTCGACCGGCTCGGTGAAGGCGTCCGGCGTGCCGGGCGGCACGGCGACGCCCAGCCCGTCGCGCAGCCGGCCGACGTCCTCGATGGCGGCCCAGCGCGCCTCGCCGGCGACCCGGACCTCAACCGCCCGTCTCGTGGCGGCCAGGGTGTCGAGCGCCTCGCGGGCGTCGACGCCGTCGGTGCTGCGGTCCTGGACCTCGCGGGTGCTCAGTGGCCCCAGCAGCCGGAGCAGGTCCGCGACGCCCTCGGCGCCACGGGCGCGGCGTTCGGGCGTCAGCCGCTGCAGCTCGGCCTCGACCTCCGCGAGCACCTCCGGGTCCAGCAGCTCGCGCAGCTCGGCCCGGCCGAGCAGCTCGGCGAGCAGCCCCTGGTCAAGGGAGAGCGCGGCCGCTCGGCGTTCGGCGATCGGTGAGTCGCCCTCGTAGACGAACTGGGCGACGTAGCCGAAGAGGAGGCTGCGCGCGAACGGGCTCGGACTCTGGGTCGAGACGTCGGTGACCTGGACCCGGCGCTGCTCGACCGAGCGCATCAGCCCGACGAGCGAGGGCAGGTCGTAGACGTCCTGGAGGCACTCGCGGACGGCTTCGAGGACGATCGGGAACGACGGGTAGTTGCTGGCGACCTCGAGCAGGGCGGCGCTGCGCTGGCGCTGCTGCCACAGCGGGCTGCGCCGCCCGGGGTCGCGGCGGGGGAGCAGCAGGGCGCGCGCGGCGCACTCGCGGAACCGGGAGGCGAACAGCGCGGAGCCGCCGACCTCCTGGGTGACGATGTCGTCGATCTCGTCGGGCGCGAAGACCACGACCTCGCCCGTGGGCGGCTCGGCGTCGGTGTCGGGGACCCGGATCACGATGCCGTCGTCGGAGGCGACCGCCTGACCGTCGATCCCGTAGCGCTCGCGCAGCCGGGCGTTGATCGCCAGCGCCCACGGCGCGTGGACGGGCGTGCCGTAGGGGGAGTGGACGACGAGCCGCCAGTCGCCGAGCTCGTCGCGGAACCGCTCGACCAGCAGGGTCTGGTCACTCGGCACCACCTGGGTCGCCTCGAGCTGCTCGTGCAGGTAGCCGACCAGGTTGCCGGCGGCGTAGGAGTCGAGCCCCTCGGCCATCGCCCGCTGCTCGGCCTTGGCCCGCGGCATCGAGGCCAGCTCCCGGGTGAACGCCCCGACCGCTTCGCCGAGCTCGGCCGGGCGGCCCAGGGCGTCGCCCTTCCAGAACGGCAGCCGGCCGGGCACTCCGGGTGCGGGCGTCACCAGCACCCGGTCGTGGGTGATGTCCTCGATCCGCCAGCTGGTGGCACCGAGCGCGAACACGTCGCCGACCCGGGACTCGTAGACCATCTCCTCGTCGAGCTCGCCGACCCGTTTGCCTCCCCCACGATTGGCAGAGTCCTCGCCGCCGACGATGAAGACGCCGAAGAGCCCGCGGTCGGGGATGGTGCCTCCGCTGGTGACTGCGAGCCGCTGGGCGCCGGGTCGGCCGGTGAGCGTGCCGGTCACACGGTCCCAGACGATGCGGGGGCGGAGCTCGGCGAACTCGTCGCTCGGGTAGCGGCCGCTGAGCAAGTCGAGCACCGCGTCGTAGGCCGAGCGCGGCAGCTTCTCGAAGCTCGCCGTGCGCCTGATCAGGTCGTAGAGGTCGTCGGCCGCCCACGCGTCGAGCGCCGTGGCCGCCACGACCTGCTGGGCGAGCACGTCGAGCGGGTTGGTGGGCACCCGGAGCGACTCGATGGCGCCGCTGCGCATCCGCTGGACGGCGACCGCGGTCTGGGCCAGGTCGCCGCGGTGCTTGGGGAAGAGGACCCCGCGGCTCACCTCGCCGACGTGGTGGCCGGCGCGCCCCACGCGCTGGAGCGCGCTGGCGACGCTCGGCGGGCTCTCGATCTGGACCACGAGGTCGACGGCGCCCATGTCGATGCCGAGCTCGAGGCTGCTGGTCGCGACCACCGCCGGGAGTCGGCCCCGCTTGAGGTCGTCCTCGATGAGCGCTCGCTGCTCCTTGGAGACCGAGCCGTGGTGCGCCTTCGCGATCAGCGCCGCCGCGCCGCTGCTCGCGCCGGACTGGGCCATCAGCTGCGCCGGGCTCTGGCCGATCTCCAGCCGCTCCCCCGTGGCCCGCTCGACGGCGATCTCGTTGAGCCGGGCCGTCAACCGCTCGGCGAGCCGCCGGCTGTTGGCGAAGACGATCGTGCTCCGGTGCTGCTCGATCAGGTCGACCACGTGCTCCTCGACGTGCGGCCAGATCGACTGCGCCCGGGCCGGTTCGCCGGAGTCCTCGTCGTAGTCCCCGGGCTGGGTCATGTCCTCGACCGGGACCACGACCTTGAGGTCCCACTCCTTGACGCTGGGCGGCGCGACGATCTCGACCGGAGCGCTGCCGCCCAGGAACCGGGCCACCTCCTCGAGCGGCCGGACGGTCGCGCTGAGCCCGATCCGCTGAGCCGGGCGGTCGAGCAGCGCGTCGAGCCGCTCCAGGGTCACGGCCAGGTGAGCGCCGCGCTTGGTGCCGGCCACGGCGTGCACCTCGTCGACGATGACCGTCTCGACGCCGCGCAGGCTCTCGCGGGCCTGGCTGGTGAGCATCAGGAACAGCGACTCAGGCGTCGTGATCATGATGTCGGGCGGCTTGGTCACCAGCTTGCGCCGGTCGGCGGCCGGGGTGTCGCCGGAGCGGACGCCAACGGTCAGCTCCGGGACCGGGACGCCCAGCCGCTCGCCGGTGTGGCGGATGCCGGTGAGCGGGCTGCGCAGGTTGCGCTCGACGTCGACGGCCAACGCCTTGAGCGGGCTGACGTAGAGCACCCGCGTCCGCCGGGTCCGGTCTTCGGGTCGCTCACTGGTGAGCAGCCGGTCGAGGCTCCACAGGAACGCGCTCAGGGTCTTGCCCGACCCGGTCGGCGCCACCACCAGCGCGTGCCGACCGGCCCCGATCGCCTCCCACGCACCCACCTGGGCCGCCGTCGGCGCCGCGAACGCCGCCGCGAACCACGCGCGCGTGGGCTCGCTGAAGCGCTCGAGCGGGTCGAGGACGGCGGGCATGTGGTCAGTCTTGCTCACGGCACCGACAGTCCCGGACGATTCGTCTGCGCCCCGACCTGCGCTCCGCGCGTAGCGGTCGCAGACGAATCTGCGCGGTGACCGCCTAGAAGCAAGCTCCTAGGCGGTCACCGGCGCGGCGTCGAGCAGCTTGTCGAGCAGGGCCTGGTCGCCCTGGATGGTGACGCCGTCGTGGCTCCGCTCCACGAACAACGCGTAGATCCCTTCGGGGTCGCCCTCAACGACCACGTCGGGGTCGTCGATCGACCCGGCCACCACCTCGCCGTCGACCAGCGAGGCGACCTCCGGGTCGGCCCGGAACTCGAAGCGGCCCGGCGGAGCGAGGGGCGCCATGATGATGTCCATCGCGTTGGCCAGCCAACCGGCGAAGAGCTCGTCCTTGTCGGTCGGCGGCCCCAGGGAGCGGGCGCCCCAGAGTGCGAGCTCGCGCAGCGCCGGCCGCAGGTCCCGCCCGTAGTCGGTCAACTCGTAGACCCTCGACGCCGCGGGCGGGGGGAGCGTCCGCCGGGTCACGACCCCGTGGCTCTCGAGGTCGCGAAGGCGCGCGGCGAGGATGTTGGTGCCGATGCCCTGCAGTGAGTCGACCAGATCGGTGTAGCGCTTCGGGCCGTGCATCAGCTCTCGAACGACGAGCAGTGCCCAGCGGTCGCCCACGAGGTCGAGGGCGTGCGCCATCGGACAGTACTGCTCATACCGCTTCACCACACGGAAACCATACCACTTGATCGCGATTCGCAAGAAGATGCTTGCAAAAACGAAGCAGTCGCTGTTACGGTTCAAGATATGACTTCAGAAATGCAAGTAACTTCTTCGTCGCCTCCGGCGACGGGCAGGACGAAGTGGCTCGCGCTCGCCCTGCTGTGCGTGGTGCAGTTCATGGTCGTCCTCGACATCGCGATCGTGAACGTGGCGCTCCCCTCCATCCAGGTCGACCTCGGGTTCTCCCAGGAGGACCTGCAGTGGGTGATCAGCGCCTACGCGCTCGTCTTCGGCGGGTTCCTCCTGCTCGGCGGTCGCGCCGCGGACATGCTGGGCCGCCGGCGCCTCTTCCTGGGCGGCCTCGTCGTCTTCACGGTCGCCTCGCTGCTGGCCGGGCTCGCCTGGTCGGAGTCGTCCCTGCTCGGCGCGCGCGCCGTACAGGGCCTCGGCGCCGCCGTCATCACGCCCGCCGCACTGTCGATCCTCTCCACGACGTTCGCGGAGGGTCGCGAGCGCAACATCGCGCTGGGTGCCTGGGGAGCCGTCGGCGGCTTCGGTGCCGTGGCCGGCGTGCTGCTCGGCGGAGTGCTCACCGACGCGCTGAGCTGGGAGTGGATCTTCTTGGTCAACGTCCCCGTGGGCGTCGCCTCGTTCGTGCTGGCGCCGTTCCTCCTCCAGGAGAGCCGCGACGCCGGCGTCGAGCGGTTCGACGTGCCCGGTGCGGTCCTGGTGACCACCGGGCTCTCCTCCCTGGTCTACGGGATCACCAAGGCCGGCCAGGACGGCTGGCTGGCGGGGGAGACCCTGGGCGTGTTCGCGGTCTCGCTGGCGCTGCTGGTCGGCTTCGTGAGCTGGGAGCTGCGCCACCCCGAACCGCTGATGCGGTTCGGCATCCTCCGCACCCGGACGCTCAGCGGCGCCAACGTGGCGGGGTTCATCCTGGGCACGGCGTTGTTCTCGATGTTCCTCATGCTCACGCTCTACATGCAGCAGGTGCTGGGCTACTCGGCCATGAAGTCCGGTGTCGCCTACCTCGCCGTCGCCGGCACCGCGATCCTCTGGTCGGGAGTGGCGGGCCAGCTCGTGACCCGGGTCGGGGTCAAGCCCGTGCTGGTGACGGGGATGACGGCGCTGACCCTGGGGCTCCTCTACTTCACCCAGGTGTCGGTCGGCGGCAGCTACCTCGGTGACCTGCTCCCCGGGTTCCTGCTGATCGGGGTCGGCATCGGGTTCTCGTTCGTCCCGATCTCGATCGCGGCCCTGGCCGGCGTGACGCCGTCCGAGGCCGGGCTGGCATCGGGACTGATCAACACCTCGCAGCAGATCGGCGGCGCGCTCGGGATCGCCGCCCTCTCCACGATCGCCACGTCGCGCACCGAGGACTCGGTGAGCAGCGGGACGGTGCTGCCGGTGGCCCTGGTCGACGGGTTCTCCTCGGCCTTCCTGGCCGGGGCGATCGTCGCCGCCCTCGGGCTGATCGCCGCGTTGACGATGATCCGCCGTGCCGAGCTGGAGCCGGAGCTGGTTGCCGAGCCGGACGACGCCCTCGCGCTGGACGCAGCCTGACGGCGCCCCCGACGATTCGTCTGCGGTCTGACCTGCGCTCCGCGCGTAGCGGTCGCAGACGAATCGCCGGGGCGGCTGTAGTTGGATGGTGGCATGAGCGATCCGAGCGAGCTCGCGGCCCGACTGACGGCTGAGCTCGGCGAGCGGCTCGCGGACGCCGATGCGGCGCTGGCGGCGGACTACCCCGGCGAGCGGCCCGGCCGGCAGCCGGTGCACACCGTCTACGTGCCCGCCGACCGCTACGGCGCCGGCCTCGTCCCGGCGTACGGCGCGGCCGCGTTGCGCTTGCTCGACGACAACGCGGACGCCTTCGCGGAGCTGGTCGGCGACGACGACCTGGTGGCGCGGGTGCGGGCCAAGCTGGCCGGCGAGCCGGTCGAGGACCTGCGGGTCGACTTCGAGGACGGCTTCGTCGGGAGGAGCGACGCCGACGAGGACGCCGAGATGGTGCGCGCCGCGACCGCGCTGGCCGAGAGCCAGGCTGCCGGCACCGCGGCGCCGTTCGGCGGGATCCGGGTCAAGTGCCTCGAGGCTCCGACCCGCGCGCGGGCCATCCGCACGCTCACGACGTACGTCGCCACGCTGCAGGAGGCGGGCGGCTCCCTCGACGGGTGGGTGGTGACGCTGCCGAAGGTGACCAGCGTCGACCAGGTCGAGGCGATGGTGCACGTGGCGGAGACGCTGGACCTGCGGTTCGAGATCCAGATCGAGACCCCGCAGTCGATCCTCGGCCCCGACGGCACCGCCCTGGTGGCCCGGATGGTGCACGCCGGCGGCGCCCGGCTGACCGGCCTCCACTACGGCACCTACGACTACTCGGCCTTCGTCGGCATCGCCGCGGCCTACCAGTCGCTGGAGCACCCGGCCGCCGACCACGCCAAGCTGGTCATGCAGGCGGCCGCGGCCGGCACCGGCGTACGTCTCTCGGACGGGTCGACCAACCTCCTGCCCGTCGGTTCGGCGGCCGAGGTGAGCGCCGCGTGGCGCAACCACTACCGCCTGGTGCAGCGGAGCCTCGAGCGTGGCTTCTACCAGGGCTGGGACCTGCACCCGGCCCAGCTCCCGACGCGGTACGCCGCGACGTACGCCTTCTACCGCCAGGGCCTCGCCTCGGCGCTGGACCGGCTCGAGGCCTACGCCGGTCGCGACGAGAGCGGCACGATCGTCGACGAACCGGCGACCGCCCGCGCGCTGGCCCGCTACCTCCTCCGCGGCCTGGACTGCGGTGCCGTCGAGGTCGAGGAGACGCGCGGCCTGCCCCTGACCGACGTCCTCTAGGGTCAACCGCATGGTGATCGAGCTGGGCGCCAACCAGTACGGCAAGGCGGAGAACCGCGTCGTGCGCATCGTGCGCGACACCCCCCGCCACGAGATCAAGGACCTCAACGTGTCGACGTCGCTGCGCGGCGAGTTCGGGGCCGCGCACATCAGCGGCGACCAGTCGCAGGTGCTGCCGACCGACACCCAGAAGAACACCGCGTTCGCCTACGCCAAGCTGCACGGCATCTCCTCCATCGAGGACTATGCGCTCGCGCTGGGCAGGCGGCTGCTCGCGGCCACGCCGGCCGCGGAGGAGGCCGAGATCCGGGTCGAGGAGTACGCCTGGGACCGGATCGGCGACCACGACCACTCGTTCGTGCGCCGCGGCGGAGCGGTGCGGACCTGCTTCGTCACCGTGGGGCGCCACGCGGTCCGGGTCCAGAGCGGGGTCAAGGAGCTGACGGTGCTCAACTCGACCGACTCGGAGTTCAAGGGATTCCTCACGGACGAGTTCACGACCCTCCCGGAGGCCGACGACCGGATCCTCGCCACCTCGCTCGTGGCGACCTGGCGGCACGCGGCGCTCGACGTCGACTGGAACGCGTCGTACGCCGGCGTCCTCGAGACCATCCTGGACACCTTCGCCGGCACCTACTCGCGGGCCCTCCAGGAGACGCTCTACGCCATGGGGACCGCCGTGCTGGAGTCGCAGCCGGGGCTGACGGACATCTCGTTCTCCGCGCCCAACAAGCACCACTTCCTCGTCGACTTCAGTGGGTTCCGTCTCGACGGGCCCCCCTTCGAAGGGCTCAGCAACGACGGCGAGGTCTTCATCGCCGCCGACCGCCCCTACGGGCTGATCGAGGCCACCGTTGTCCGCCGCTGAGCCGGGAACCGAGGTGGACCGCGAGACCCTGCTGGGCTGCCTGTCGGTGCCGCGGTGGGCGGACGACGTACTCGCAGGCCAGCCGTACGCCGACCGCGACGCGCTGATCGCCGCCGCGGACGCCGCTGCTCGCGAGCTCACCGACGACGAGCTCGACCAGGCGCTGTCGGGCCACCCTCGGATCGGCGAGCGCGGTGGAGCCCAGTCGCAGCGTGAGCAGTCCGGCGTCGACCCGAGCGCCGGCGACACCTCAGCGCGGCTGGCCGCCGGCAACGCGGCCTACGAGCAGCGCTTCGGCCGGGTCTTCCTGATCCGCGCCGCGGGCCGCGACGCCGAGCAGATCCTGGCCGAGCTCGACCGGCGGCTGCGCAACGACGACGCGACCGAGCGGGCCGAGACCGTCGACAACCTGCGCCAGATCGCGCTGCTCCGGCTGGCGGCGGCATTATGAGCACCCTGTCCACGCACGTCCTCGACACGGCGGCGGGACGCCCGGCCGCCGGCATCGCCGTACGGCTCGAGACGCGAGGTGGGGAGCTGCTCGGCGAGGGCGAGACCGACGCCGACGGCCGGATCGCCGCGATCGGCCCCGAGCGGCTGGACCGCGGCGCCTACGTGCTGCGCTTCGACACCGGGCTCTACGTCGACGGCTTCTATCCCGAGGTGGTGGTGGTCTTCACGGTCGCCGACCCCGACGAGCACTACCACGTGCCGGTGCTGCTGAGCCCCTACGGCTACTCCACCTACCGTGGCAGCTGAGCTCGACCTGGTGGTCCGGGCCCGCCGCGCGATCGTCGACGGCGAGGAGACCTCGGTCGCGGTCGGCATCAGGGGCGAGCGGATCGCAGCGGTCACGGCGTATGACGAGCCGCCAGCCGCCGCGCGCACCGTCACGCTGGCCGACGACGAGGTGCTGCTGCCCGGCCTGGTCGACACCCATGTGCACGTCAACGAGCCCGGCCGTACCGAGTGGGAGGGGTTCGCGACCGCGACGCGGGCGGCCGCGGCCGGCGGCGTCACCACGCTCCTCGACATGCCGCTCAACTCGATCCCTCCGACCACGACCGTGGCCGCGCTCGAGGAGAAGCGGTCGGTGGCCGAGCCGCAGGTCTTCGTCGACGTCGGGTTCTGGGGCGGGGCGGTGCCCGGCAACCTGACCCGGCTCGGCCCGCTGCATGAGGCCGGGGTCTTCGGCTTCAAGTGCTTCCTGCTCGACTCGGGCGTCGAGGAGTTCGGTCACCTCGAGCCGGAGCAGTTCGCGCTGGCCATGGAGGAGACGGCCCGGTTGGGTGCGCTGATGATCGTGCACGCCGAGGACGGCCACCTGCTCGACGAGTCGGCGCTCGACGGCAGCCATTACGCCGGGTTTCTCGCCTCCAGGCCGCGGGCCGCGGAGGAGTCGGCGATCGCCCTCGTCGTCGAGCAGGCCAGGATCACCGGCGGTCGTGCCCACGTGGTCCACCTCAGCGACGCGGACGCCGGGCCGGTGCTGCACGCCGCGCGCGCCGCGGGTCTCGACGTCAGCGTCGAGACCTGCCCGCACTACCTCACCTTCGACGCCGAGCACATCCCCGACGGCGCCACCGAGCTCAAGTGCTGCCCGCCGATCCGCGAGGCAGCGAACCGCGAGGGGCTGTGGTTGGCGCTCGCAGCGGGCGACATCGACCTCGTCGTCTCCGACCACTCGCCCTGCACGCCCGACCTCAAGGCCCGTGGCGGGGGTGACTTCGGTGCCGCGTGGGGCGGCATCTCCTCGGTCCAGCTCGGGCTGCCCGTGGTGTGGACCGGCGCCCGCGTGCGGGGTCACTCCCTCGTCGACGTGGTGCTCTGGATGGCCACCGCCCCGGCCGATCGGGTCGGGCTCACCCACAAGGGCCGGATCGAGGTGGGCGCGGACGCCGACCTGGTCCGGTTCGCGCCCGACGAGGAGTTCACCGTCGAGGTGTCCGAGCTGCACCACCGCAACCCGGTCTCGGCGTACGCCGGACGCCGGCTGGCGGGGGTCGTCCGCGAGACCTGGTTGCGCGGCGTACCGGTCGGCGCCGAAACCGATGAACATGGTCCACGAGGACGACTGATGCGACGAGGAGAACGATGAGCTACCACGTGCCGAAGGGCGGGCTGCCGCCCCAGACCGCGCTGACCACCGACCGGGCGCGGTTGACCGAGGCCTACGCGGTGATCCCCGCGCGCACGCTCAGCGACATCACCGCGTCCTACCTGCCCGGCTGGACCGGGATGCGCATGTGGGTGCTGGCCCGGCCGTTGTCGGGGTTCGCGGAGACGTTCAGCCACTACGTCGTGGAGCTGGCGCCGGGCGGCGGGTCGAACACTCCCGAGACCGACGTGGCCGCCGAGGGCGTGGTCTTCGTCGTCGACGGCCACGCGACGCTGACCCTGCCCACCGCCAGCCACGAGCTCGAGCCGGGCTCCTACGCCTTCCTGCCGCCGGGCAACACCTGGACGGTGCACAACGGCTCGGACCGGCCCGCGACGTTCCACTGGATCCGCAAGAGGTACGAGCGGGTCGAGGGGCTGGACGTGCCGCTGCCCTTCGTGACCCGCGAGCAGGACGTCACCCCGATCGAGATGCCCGGCACCGACGGCGCCTGGTCGACCACCCGCTTCGTCGATACGGCCGACCTGGGCCACGACATGCACGTCAACATCGTGAACTTCCTGCCCGGCGGAGCGATCCCCTTCCCCGAGACGCACGTCATGGAGCACGGTCTCTACGTGCTGGAGGGCAAGGCGGTCTACCTGCTCAACACCGACTGGGTGGAGGTCGAGGCCGGCGACTTCATGTGGCTGCGCGCCTTCTGCCCCCAGGCCTGCTACGCCGGCGGGCCCGGCCCGTTCCGCTACCTGCTCTACAAGGACGTCAACCGGCACGTCGGGCTGACGCTGTGAGGGCCTCGTGAGGGCCTCGTGAGCGAGGCCAGCCCGCGCCGGCGCTCGGTGTTCACCTCGCGGCTGGTCCGCACCGACGACGGCCAGCCCCACGTTGCCGAGGACCTGCGCCGCGCGATCCTGGCCGGTGACGAGCCTCCCGGCACCCTCATCCCGATCGAGGCGGTCGCCCGCTTCTTCGGCGTCAGCCAGATTCCCGTGCGGGAGGCGCTCAAGGTGCTCCTGGGCGAAGGGCTGGTCGAGCACGTGCCGCACATCGGCTACAGCGTGGCGAAGCTGACCTTCGCCGAGTTCTGCGAGCTGTACGCCGTCCGCGAGGCGCTCGAGCGTCAGGCACTCACCCACGCCGTGCCGGCCGCAGGCCCGGACGACCACGCCGAGGCCCGTCGCCAGCACGACGAGATCGCGGTGGCGATGGACGGTGGCGACGAGCGGGGCTACCACGCCGCCACCCGAGCCTTCCACCTCGCGCTGATGGTGCCGGCCGACATGCCGCGGCTGGTGCACATGTACGAGAACGCGTGGAACATGACCGAGCCGGCCCGGCCGATGTCGCACGTCGAGCACGGAGACCGCCGGGTGCTGCACGAGGACCACGAGCGGATGCTCTCGGCGTACGTCGTGGGCGACACCGAGACGGTCCTGGCCGAGTGCCAGGCCCACTATGCCCACCTCCGAAGGGCCGTCGAGGCCATGGCCGGCGACCCGGACACCTTCCGCACCGCCTGAGCCACGTCGTCGGTCGCCGGTCGTATACCCCTATATCTTTCGCGTATTCCAGGGTTCACACGAGCGGGTCCCGGTCCGAAACACCGCGTTCCTAGGTTGCGGGCAACCCGGCGCTCCACGCCGACCGACCCGCCCCGGAGGAACCATGTCCACCATCGACCGCGACGAGGCCGACCTCGTCGAGGCGGCCGGCTACCCGCCCGGCCGCGGCGTCGCCAAGCGCGACTACGACCCCCGCCTCACCAACGAGGACCTGGCCCCGCTCAAGGACCAGAGCTGGGGCACGTACAACATCTTCGCCTTCTGGATGTCCGACGTGCACAGCGTCGGCGGCTACCTGACCGCCGGCAGCCTGTTCGCCCTCGGCCTCACCAGCTGGCAGGTCTTCGTCGCGCTGATCGTGGGCATCTGCATCGTCCAGTTCTTCTGCAACCTGGTCGCCAAGCCCAGCCAGCTCGCGGGGGTGCCCTACCCGGTGACCAGCCGCGCGTCGTTCGGGGTCCTCGGCGCCAACATCCCCGCCATCATTCGCGGGTTGATCGCCGTCGCGTGGTACGGCGTGCAGACGTTCCTGGCGGCGTCCTCGCTCAACATCGTCTTCCTGAAGCTCTGGCCCGGCCTCGGCCCGTGGGCGGACGTCGACCAGCACGGCTTCCTGGGCCTCTCCGTGCTCGGCTACGTCAGCTTCGCGATCCTGTGGGTGCTCCAGGCGGCGCTCTTCTGGCGAGGCATGGACACCATCCGGAAGTTCATCGACTTCGCCGGCCCCGCCGTCTACGTCGTCATGGTGGTGCTCTGCGTCTACATGCTGGCCAAGGTCCACTTCGACATCGACCTGAACCTCTCCGACAAGAAGCTCAGCGGCTGGGCGTTGGTCAGCACGATGCTCGGAGCCATCGCCGTCGTCGTGTCGTACTTCTCGGGCCCGATGCTCAACTTCGGCGACTTCTCCCGCTACGCCAGGACCTTCCCGAACGTCAAGAAGGGCAACTTCTGGGGGTTGCCGGTCAACTTCGTCGCGTTCTCGCTGCTCACGGTGCTCACGGCGGCGGCCACGGTGCCGCTCTACGGCGAGCTGATCACCGACCCGATCGTGACCGTCCAGAAGATCGACAACACCTTCGCGATCATCCTGGGCGGCATCACGTTCGTCATCGCGACCGTGGGCATCAACATCGTCGCCAACTTCATCTCGCCGGCGTTCGACTTCTCCAACGTCAGCCCGCAGAAGATCAGCTGGCGGATGGGTGGCATGGTGGCCGCTGTCGGCTCGGTGCTGCTGACCCCGTGGAACTGGTACGACAACCCGGACGCGATCTTCTGGACGCTGGGCCTGCTCGGCGCACTGATCGGCCCGCTCTTCGGCATCCTGATCGCCGACTTCTACCTGATCCGTGAGCAGAAGATCGTCGTCGACGATCTGTTCACCCTCGACGAGGGCGGTGTCTACCACTACCGCAAGGGCTACAACCTCGCTGCGGTCCAGGCGGTGATCGCCTCCGGTGCCGTCTCCCTGGCCTCGGTCATCATCCCCAAGCTCGGCGGAGTGTGGGACGAGCTGCCCAAGTACAGCTGGTTCGTCGGCTGTGCGGCCGGCTTCGCCTTGTACTACCTGCTGGCCAAGGCGGCCGGGGTGTCGGCGTACAACGGCAAGGATCCGCACGGTGTGGAGACCGACGCCAGCGGGGTCCCGGTGGCCGCCCAGGCCGCGGTGACCCTTCCGGAGCCCACCTGAGATGAGGATCCTGGTCGTCAACCCGAACACGACGGAGACGATGACCGCGCTGATCGAGGAGTACGCCCGGGCCGCGGTCGGCCCGGGCGTACTCGTCGACGCGGTCAACCCCACCGACGGACCGGTAGCCATCGAGAGCCACGTCGACGAGGTGCTCGCGGCGCCCGGCGTGGTCGAGGCGGTCCAGGAGGGGGAGCGGGCCGGGTACGACGGCTTCGTGGTCGCCTGCTTCGGGGACCCGGGGCTCGACGCTGCCCGGGAGCTGGCGACCGGTCCGGTGGTCGGGATCGCCGAGGCGGGCATGCGCACCGCGACGTACCTGGGCCGCCGCTTCAGCGTGGTCACCACGCTGCCCCGGATGGTCGGCCCGACCCGCGAGCTGGTCCGGCGCTACGGCCTGGCCGACCAGTGCGCGGGGGTCCATGCCTGCGAGATCCCGGTGCTGGGGCTCGCAGACCCGGCGTCGAGCGAGGTGCTTGCTGGGGCCTGCCTGGAGGCGCTGGCGACCGACGGCTCGGAGGTGGTGGTGCTCGGGTGCGCCGGCATGGCCGACCACGTGCCCGTGCTGACCGAGCGGCTCGGCGTCCCCGTGGTCGACGGCGTCGCGGCGGCCACCGCCACGGTGGCCGCGCTGGTGCGACTTTCGCTGCGCACGAGCACGCTGGGGGAGTACGCCGCGCCACCGGCCCGGTCGGTGGGCGTGTGAGCGCCTGACCTCCGAGCCTGGGACGGGTAGCATCGTGAGTCCGGTCCGTTGTTCGCATGGACAACCAGCGGGCCGGTCCCAGACCGGGAACCCAACCATGCCGTTCGTCTCTGCGACGGGAGGTGCGGATGGCCGGCATCGTGGTCAACGGCGAGCCGCGTGACCTGCACGGTGTGCCACTGCACACCAGTGCGCTCGACTTCCTGCGCGGCTGCGGGCTGACCGGCGCCAAGGAGGGCTGCGCGGAGGGCGAGTGCGGCGCCTGCTCGGTCATGGTCGCCCGCCCGGCGCCCGACGGCTCGGACGCGACGGAGTGGACGGCGATCAACTCCTGCCTGGTGCCTGCGGCCTCCCTCGACGGGCAGGAGGTCGTGACCTCCGAAGGGCTGGGCACACCGGACCACCTGCACCCGGTCCAGCACGAGATGGCCGTGCGCGGCGGCTCGCAGTGCGGCTACTGCACGCCAGGGTTCGTCTGCAGCATGGCCGCGGAGTTCTATCGCGCCGGTCGTGACGAGTTCGACCTGCACGCGATCAGCGGCAACCTGTGCCGCTGCACCGGCTACCGGCCCATCAAGGACGCCGCGTTCGCCCTGGGCCGCCCCGCCCCTGACGACGAGCTGGCCGCGCGGCGTACGACGGCCGCGCCGGCGCCCGCCGCGACCCAGCTGCACGACGGCGAGGCGGCCTTCCTCCGCCCGGCCGACCTCGCCGAGACGCTGCGGCTGCTCCGCGACCACGACGAGGCGACCGTGGTGGCCGGCAGCACCGACTGGGGCGTCGACGTCAACCTGAAGGGTGCCCGTGCCGGCCTGGTGGTGGCCGTCGACCGGTTGCCCGAGCTCCGCGGCTTCGAGGTCTCCGACAGCGAGGTCCGCATCGGCGCCGCCTTGACGCTGACCGAGATCGAGCGGCGGCTCGATGGTCGCCTGCCACTGCTGGCGGCGCTGATGCCGCAGTTCGCCTCGCCGCTGATCCGCAACGGCGCCACCCTCGGCGGCAACCTCGGCACCGGCTCGCCGATCGGCGACGCGCCGCCGGTGCTGCTCGCCCTGGAGGCTTCCGTGGTCCTCTCCTCGGCCGAGGGCGAGCGGACCGTGCCGCTGGAGGGCTACTTCACCGGCTACCGCGAGTCCGTACGCCGCCCGGGCGAGCTGATCACGCAGGTGGTGGTGCCGCTGCCGGCCAGCGAGATCACGGCGTTCCACAAGATCGCCAAGCGCGCCTACGACGACATCTCGTCGGTGGCGATCGGCTTCGCGCTCGACGTCCGCGACAGTGTGGTCACCAAGGCGCGGATCGGGCTGGGCGGAGTCGCCGCGACCCCCGTCCGGGCGCTGGCCACCGAGGCCGCCCTGGAGGGGAGGCCCTGGACCCACGAGACGGTCGACGCGGCGGCCGCGGTGATGGGCCGCGAGGGCACGCCGATCTCAGACCAGCGGGCCAGCGCCGACTACCGCGCCGCGATGCTCGGGCAGGCGTTACGCAAGCTCTTCGCGGAGGTGAGCCCGTGACCGACACCGAGATCGACACCGAGATCGACACCGAGGTGACCACCGAGCCGGAGATCACCACCAGCGCGCTCAGCAAGCGTCCCGGCGACGCCGTGGTCGGCGAGTCGGTGCCCCACGAGAGTGCGGCCCTGCACGTCACCGGCCATGCGCTCTACACCGACGACCTGGTCGGCCGCACCCGCGACGTCCTGCACGCCCACCCCGTCCAGGCGACGGTGACGCACGGGAGGGTGACCGCTCTCGACATCGCGCCCGCCTACGAGGTGGCGGGCGTCGTCCGGGTGCTCACCGCGGCCGACGTACCCGGCGTCAACGACTCCGGGATCAAGCACGACGAGCCGCTGTTCCCGACCGAGGTGATGTATCACGGCCAGGCGGTCTGCTGGGTGCTCGGCGAGACCCTGGAGGCAGCGCGGCGGGGCGCGGCGGCGATCGAGGTGGCCTACGAGGAGCTGCCCGCGCTGCTGACCGTCGAGGAGGCGATCGCGGCCGAGAGCTTCCAGGGTGCGCAGCCGACCATGGCGCGCGGCGACGCGGCCGCCGGGCTGGCGCGGGCCGCGCACGTCTTCGAAGGTGTCACCGCGATGGCCGGGCAGGAGCACTTCTACCTCGAGACGCACTGCTCGCTGGCGATGGTCGACGAGGCGGGGCAGGTCTTCGTCCAGTCGAGCACCCAGCACCCGACCGAGACCCAGGAGATCGTCGCCCACGTGCTGGGCGTGCCCAGCCACGCGGTGACCGTCCAGTGCCTGCGGATGGGCGGCGGCTTCGGCGGCAAGGAGATGCAGCCGCACGGGCTCGCCGCGGTGGCGGCGCTGGGCGCGAGGCTGACCGGGCGGCCGGTGCGGCTGCGGCTCAGCCGCGCCCAGGACATGACGATGACCGGCAAGCGGCACGGCTTCCACGCGACCTGGCGGGTCGGCTTCGACGACGACGGCCGGTTCACCGCCCTGGAGGCCACGCTGACCTCCGACGGCGGCTGGAGCCTCGACCTGTCCGAGCCGGTGCTGTCCCGAGCGCTGTGCCACGTCGACAACGCCTACTGGATCCCCGACGTCCTCGTGCACGGCCGCGTCGCGAAGACCCACAAGACCTCGCAGACGGCCTTCCGTGGGTTCGGCGGCCCGCAGGGGATGCTGGTGATCGAGGACATCATCGGCCGCTGCGCACCGGTTCTCGGGATCGATCCTGCGGAGGTGCGCCGGCGCAACTTCTACGTCGAGGGCCAGGCCACGCCCTACGGGCAGGTCGTGCGCCATCCCGAGCGGCTGGTCGCGGCCTGGGACCAGGTCACCGAGTCGGCCTCGCTGGTCGCGCGGCGCGCCGAGCTCGACCAGTGGAACGCCGCGCACCCGTACCGCAAGCGCGGGCTGGCGATCACGCCGGTGAAGTTCGGGATCTCGTTCAACTTCACCACGTTCAACCAGGGCGGCGCGCTGGTCCACATCTACAAGGACGGCTCGGTGCTGATCAACCACGGCGGCACCGAGATGGGCCAGGGGCTGCACACCAAGATGCTCCAGGTCGCCGCGACGGCGCTCGGGCTGCCGCTGGAGAAGATCCGGCTGGCGCCGACCCGCACCGACAAGGTGCCCAACACCTCGGCGACCGCCGCCAGCGCCGGCGCCGACCTCAACGGCGGTGCGGTCAAGGACGCCTGCGAGCAGATCCTCGCCCGGCTGGTGCCGGTCCGGGGTGAGTTTCCCGACGCGTCGTGGGAGGAGCTCGTCGCCGCGGCCTACCACCGCCGCGTCCAGCTCTGGGCCGCCGGCTTCTACAAGACCGAGGGGCTCAGCTGGGACCTGAGCACGATGACCGGCTCGCCGTTCAAGTACTTCGCCTACGGCGTCGCGGCCGCCGAGGTCGAGGTCGACGGGTTCACCGGCGCCTACTCCACCGGGCGCGTCGACATCGTCCACGACGTCGGCGACAGCCTCTCGCCGCTGGTCGACCTCGGCCAGATCGAGGGCGGCTTCGTGCAGGGCGCCGGCTGGCTGACCCTGGAGGACCTGCGCTGGGACACCTCCGACGGGCCCGGCCGCGGCCGGCTGACCACGCAGGCCGCCTCGACCTACAAGCTGCCGTCGTTCTCGGAGATGCCGGCGGAGTTCAACGTGGCGCTGCTCGAGCGCGCGCACGAGGACGGCGTCGTCTACGGCTCCAAGGCCGTGGGCGAGCCACCGCTGATGCTGGCCTTCAGCGTGCGCGAGGCGCTGCGCGACGCGTGCGCGGCCTTCGGCCCGCCGGGCCGGCCGGTCGAGCTCGCCTCGCCCGCCACGCCCGAGGCGGTCTACTGGGCGCTGTCCGCCGCTCGCGAGGCGGCGTCATGACGACCTGGTTCGAGGCGGTCGCCGCGCTGCGGTCGAGGCGCGAGCCCGGCGTGCTCGTGACGGTCACCGAGGTCCGCGGGCACGCGCCGCGCGAGGCCGGCGCCAAGATGGTCGTCTCGGCGACGTCGACGTGGGGCTCGGTCGGTGGCGGCAACCTCGAGGAGGAGGCCGTACGCCGCGCGCGCGACCTGATCCGATCCAACGCGATTGCGCCGATCTGGTTCACAGCGAGCCTCTCCGACAAGGCGCCGGTCCAGCACGGCGTGCAGTGCTGCGGGGGAGAGGTGACGGTGCTCCTCGAGCCGCTCCCCGTCGTACCAGCCGTGGCGGTCTTCGGGGTGGGTCACGTCGGGCTCGAGCTGGCCCGGATCCTGGCCCGGCACGACCTCGACCTGCACCTGGTCGACTCCCGCTCCGACCACCTCGGCGAGGCCGAGCTCGCGCCGCTGGCCGACGCCGTGGCCGCCGTACACACCCACCACGTGCCGGTGATCCCGGAGCTGGTGCTGGGAGAGCTGCCGCCCGGCACCCGGGTGCTGGTGCTGACCCACGACCACGCAGAGGACCTGGCGATCATCGACGCCGCGCTGCGCTGCGACCACCTCGGCCCGATCGGGCTGATCGGCTCCTCGGCCAAGTGGGCGCGGTTCCGCTCGACCCTGCTGGCGTCGTTCCCCGCTGAGGTCGTCGACCGGGTCGAGACGCCCATCGGGCTCCCCGGCGTGACCTCGAGCAAGGAGCCCGCCGCGATCGCGGTCTCGGTGGCCGCCGGGCTGCTGGCGGCCTTCGAGCGCGCGGGCGCTCGCCGCGCATGACCACGTTCCGAGGCACCTTCGTCGACACCCCGCACAGCCCGTTCACCGGCGGCCACCTCCGTGCCGAGAGCGACCTCGCTCTGGTCGTCGACGACGGGGTGATCGTGGCCCGCGAGCCGTTCACCACCTCCGTGCACGGCCACGACTACGTCGACCTGCGCGAGGGGCTGGTGCTGCCTGGCTTCGTCGACACCCACGTCCACTACCCCCAGGTCCGCGCGATCGGCGGCCTCGGCATGCCGCTGCTCGATTGGCTGGAGAAGTGCGCGCTGCCCGAGGAGGCGCGGCTCGCCGACGCGACGTACGCCGCGTCGGTCGCCACCGACTTCGTGTCCGGGCTGGTGCGGGCCGGGACCACCACGGCGCTGGTCTTCGGCTCACACTTCGCCTCGGCGGTGGACGCTCTCTTCACCGAGGCCACCCGGGTCGGCCTGCGGGTCACCTCAGGACTGGTGCTGTCCGACCGGATCCTGCGCGAGGACCTGTTCACGACCCCCGACCGCGCCTACGACGAAGGCCTCGAGCTCGCCAAGCGCTGGCACGGCCAGGGGCGGACCCGCTACGCCGTCACCCCGCGGTTCTCGCTCTCCTGCTCCGACGCGCTGATGGAGTCGGCCGGGGCGCTGCTCGCGGACGGGCCGGAGCTGTGGTTCACCTCCCACCTCAACGAGAACATCGAGGAGATCGAGGGGGTGCGGCAGCTGTTCGGCTGCGACTACGCGACGTCGTACGAACGCGCCGGGCTGCTCGGCCCGCGCAGCGTGCTCGCCCACAACGTGCACCCGACACTCCAGGAGCTGATGCTGCTCGCCCGCCAAGGCGCCGCGGTCGCGCACTGCCCGACATCGAATGCGGCCCTGGGCAGCGGCCTGTTCCCGCTCGGCTCCCACCTCGCGCTGGGCGTCCGCGTCGCCCTCGGCACCGACGTCGGCGCCGGTACCGGCTTCTCTCTGTTCAAGGAGGGGCTGCAGGCCTACTTCGCCCAGCAGCTGCTCGGCCGCGAGGGCCACAAGCTCTCCTCGCGGCACCTGCTCCACCTCGCGACCACTGCGGGTGCCGACGTGCTCGGCCTCTCCGACGTGATCGGCGACTTCTCGGTGGGCAAGGAGTTCGACGCCCTCTGGCTGCGGCCGTCCGCCGACTCCACCCTCGACATCGCGCTGCGCCACGCCGACGGCTACGACGACGCGCTCGCCAAGACCTTCGCCCTGGCGACGCCCGCCGACGTGGCCGCGACCTGGGTCGCTGGGGAGCGCGTCACCCCCACGCCGGGATAGTCCGCGACGTTTCTCACCCGTCTGCATGTAACCGCCGCGTGGCTCGGGTTGGGAACGTCGGGGACTATCCCGTCACGGCCGGGCCGAGACGCTCCAGGTCGCCGGTCGCGAGCAGGTCGAGCATGGCACCGCGCAGCAGGGCGAGCGCCCGGGTCCGGTCGGCCTGGCCCGCCTTCGTGCGGCGTACGCCGACCGGCTGTGCGCGCGCCAGCACGTCGAGCCAGTCCTCGACAGTCCGCCGGGCGTAGCCGGCCCACGGGCCGTCCGGCTCGACCAGCGAGCGGGAGTAGGCCTCCAGCCACAGCACCAGCAGCGGGCGGTGCTCAGGCGCGGCCAGCCACCGCCAGAGGCGGTCCGTGACGGCGTCCAGGTCGCCTTCGATGCCCTCCAGGACGGCCAGCTCGTCGCGCCGCGCGCGGGCCAGCAGCTCGCCGACCAGGCCGTCCTTGGACCCGAAGAGGTAGAGCAGCACCCGCGGGCTGCTGCCGATGGCCTGAGCGAGCGGGCGGAGCGACAGGTCGGCCAGCCCGTGCTCGATGACGAAGGCGTAGGCCTTCTCCAACAGCTCCTCGCGTCGTTCGCTCACGCGCGCTAGCCTAACTGAAACGACTGTTTCAGTAGGAGGTTGTCGCATGGGTGTCGAGATCCGCATGGCGGACCAGCCGGGCGACCTGGGCTGGATGGTGTGGCAGCACGGCGAGGTATACGCCGGCACGCTCGGCTGGGACACCACGTTCGAAGCGCTGGTGGCGCGGATCGTGGCCGACTTCGCCACTGCGCCCGCCGACCCCCGGCTCGGAGGCTGGATCGCCGAGCTCGACGGCCGTCGGGTGGGCTGCGTCCTCTGCGTCCCCGGCACGGAGCCGCACCAGGCGGTGCTGCGCATCCTGCTCGTCACCCCCGACGCCCGCGGCCAGGGTGCCGGGTCCGCGTTGGTCGAGGCGTGTCTCGACCACGCCCGCGAGGCCGGCTGCTCCGAGGTCACGCTGTGGACCAACGACGTCCTCGTCTCGGCCCGCCGGATCTACGAGGCCGCGGGGTTCGAGCTGGTCGACTCCGAGCCGCACCACTCGTTCGGCCACGACCTGGTCGGTCAGCACTGGCGCCTCGAGCTGCGATGAACGGCGGCGCGTAACGCCGCGCCCGGTGTGTCGACTGACCGGGGTGCGCCTTCGCCGTCTGTCGATCACCGGCTCCGTCCTCGTCGCCCTCGTGCTGGCAGCCGCTGCGGCGTGGTTCGAGCCGTGGCGGCTCGTCACCGACAGCACCGTCGACGAGGCGGCCCCGACTTCCACGGTCCAGCCGTCCGGCGGTGGTTCCGCCACCCCGGCCCCGGCCGCCGAGACCACGGCTCCCGCTGCTCCTGCCGCTCCGGCCGACGTCGAGGTGGCGCACGGGGACTTCGAGTCCGCTGAGCACGACACCAGCGGCCGCGCGATCGTGCTGGCGCTCGCCGACGGCCGCCGGTTCGTGCGGCTGGAGGGGCTGGACACCTCCGACGGACCCGACCTGCACGTCTGGCTCAGCAGCAGCCCGAGCGGCGGCGACTGGCACTCCTACGACGACGGCAGGCACCTCGAGCTCGGCGAGCTCAAGGCCAACCACGGCAACCAGAACTACGAGATCCCGGCGGGCGCCGACCTGGCCGGGCTGCGCAGCGTGGTCGTGTGGTGCGACCGGTTCGACGTGGCGTTCGGGAGCGCGCCGGTCGCGCTCTGACAAACTGCTGGGGCGTTTTCGGCGACGGTTTGTAAGGTCGCCGGGTGACCGACGCGATGATCTCGGCCCGCGGGCTCCGGAAGTCCTTCGGCGACTTCGAGGCGGTGAAGGGCATTGATGTCGAGGTACGCCGCGGCGAGGCGTTCGGGTTCCTCGGCCCCAACGGCGCCGGCAAGTCCAGCACCATGCGCATGATCGCCGCGGTGAGCCCGGTCAGCGGGGGCGAGCTGCGGATCTTCGGGATGGACCCCGCCGTCGACGGCCCGGCGATCCGGGGACGGCTCGGGGTCTGCCCGCAGGAGGACACCCTCGACACCGAGCTCAACGTGCGCGACAACCTCTACATCTACGGTCGCTACTTCGGCCTCCCCAAGACCGTCGTCAGCGAGCGGGCCGACGAGCTGATGGAGTTCGTCCAGCTGACCGAGAAGGCGAAGAGCAAGGTCGACGACCTCAGCGGGGGCATGAAGCGGCGGCTCACCATCGCCCGCAGCCTGATCAACCGGCCCGAGCTGCTGCTCCTCGACGAGCCGACCACCGGGCTCGACCCGCAGGCGCGGCACGTGCTCTGGGACCGGCTGTTCCGGCTCAAGCAGCAGGGCGTCACGCTGGTGATCACCACCCATTACATGGACGAGGCCGAGCAGCTGTGCGATCGGCTCGTGGTGATGGACAAGGGCGTGATCGTGGCCGAGGGCTCGCCGCTCGACCTGATCCGGCAGCACTCCACCCGCGAGGTGGCCGAGCTGCGGTTCGGCGTGGCCGAGGAGGGCGCCAGCCACGAGGCGCTGGCCGAGAAGGTGGCCGACCTCGGCCGGGTCGAGGCGCTGCCCGACCGGCTGCTGGTCTACAGCGACGACGGCGACGCTGTCATCGCGGCTGTGCACGAGCGCGGCCTGCGGCCGGTCGCCACGCTGGTGCGCCGCAGCACGCTGGAGGACGTCTTCCTCCGACTCACCGGCCGGACGCTGATCGACTGATGGCCGCGACGAAGATCTCCACCACGACCGGCCCGGCCCGACGGCTCAGCCTCAGCGACGGCGTACGCCGCCAGGCCGACTACTGGCGCGTGGTCTACCAGCGCACCTGGCGAGCCAGTGTGGTCAGCTCGTTCGTCGCGCCGCTGCTCTACGTGCTCGCGATGGGAGTGCTCCTCGGCGGCTTCATCGAGGGCGACCCGAAGGTGCTCGAGGGCGCGACGTCCTACTTCGACTTCGTGGTGCCGGGGCTGATCGCGGCCCACGCGATGCAGACCGCGGTGGGGGAGACGACCTACCCGGTCATGGGCATGATCAAGTGGCAGCGGATCTACGACTCGATGCTGGCCACCCCGCTCGAGTGCCGCGACCTGGTGGCCGCGCACCTGTCGTTCGTGCTGTTCCGGCTGGCGACGACCTGCGGCGTCTACACGCTGGTGCTGGCGCCGTTCGGCGTCTACGGCAGCTGGTGGGGCCCGTTCGCGGCGTTCGCCAGCCAGCTGCTGGTCGGCATGGCCTTCGCCGTCTGGGTCTACGGCTTCAGCACCCGACTGCGGTCCGAGGAGGGCTACGGCGTGCTGTTCCGGTTGGGGGTCTTCCCGCTGTTCCTGTTCAGCGGCGCGTTCTTCCCGGTCAGCAACCTCGGCGACGTCGGCGCCGCGATCGCCCGTTGCACGCCGTTGTGGCAGGGCGTCAACCTCTCGCGCATGTTCGCCCTCGACCACGTGATCTGGTGGCAGGCCGGCGTCAACGTCGCGGTGCTGGTCGTGCTCACCGTCGTGGGCTGGTTCTGGGCGGTCAGCGGCCTCGAGAAGCGGCTCGTGTCATGACCGAGGTCGCCGTCCGGCCGCTCGGCAAGGTCGAGGCCACCAAGCTGCTCGTGCAGCGCAACTACCTCGTCTACCGGCAGGCCTGGAAGCTGTTCATCACCGGCTTCTTCGAGCCGTTCTTCTACCTGCTCTCGATCGGCATCGGCGTGGGCCAGCTGATCGACACCTTCGAGTTCAACGGCCGGCAGGTCCCCTACGCCGAGTTCGTCGCGCCCGGGATGCTGGCGGCCTCGGCCCTCAACGGCGCGCTGATCGACGCCACCTACAACACCTTCTTCAAGCTCAAGTTCGTCAAGCTCTACGACCAGATGCTCGCCACCCCGCTCTCCACCGGAGACGTGGCCCGCGGTGAGATCACCTGGAGCCAGCTGCGAGGCTCGGCGTACGCCGCCGCGTTCCTGGTGATCATGACCGCGATGGGGCTGGTGCACTCGTGGTGGGCGGTGCTGGCCCTCCCAGCGACGCTGCTGATCGGCTTCGCCTCCAGCGCGGTGTCCATGGCGGCGACGACGTTCATGAAGAGCTGGCAGGACTTCGACAAGATCACCCTCGTCCAGCTGCCGCTGTTCCTGTTCTCCGGCACCTTCTTCCCGATCAGCGCCTTTCCCGCGCCGGTCCAGTGGCTGGTCGAGTGCACGCCGCTCTACCGCGGTGTCGTGCTCTGCCGCGAGCTGACCACCGGAGCGCTCTCGTGGGCGTCGGTCGTCTCGGTCGTCTACCTGGTGGTGATGGGGCTGGCCGGCCTGGTCGTCGTACGCCGTCGGCTCGACGCGCTGCTGCTGACCTGAGTGGGACGATTTCCTCGTGACCACCTTCGCGATGCCGCAGCCGAACCCGGCCATGCGGCTGCTGCTCGCGGTCGCAGCCTCCAGCAACGCGACCGTCGAGCTCAGCGCAGCCACGCTCAGCGTCCGGCTGGGCATCAGTTGGCGCGCCGAGATCCCGCGCAGCTCGATCAGGTCGGCCGCACACGACCCGCTCAAGACCATCAGCATCGGCGCGCACGGCTGGCGCGGTGAGTGGCTGGTCAACACCAGCACCAAGGGGCTGGTGGTGCTCACCATCGACCCCGAGGGCCGCGGCCGGTGCCTCGGCTACCCGATCAGGCTGCGCAAGCTCCACCTCAGCCTGGCCGACCCCGACGCGTTCCTGGCCGAGCTGGGCGCGGCTGCGTAGCCACCGCTCCCCGGGTCGCTACGACAGGGTGAGCCCCCAGAAGGCCGTGTCGATCCAGCGGTCGAACTTCCACCCCACCTCCGGCAGCACCCCGACGCGCGTGAACCCGCAGGCCCGGTGCAGCGCCTCGCTGGCGTCGTTCGGCAGCGCGATCACCGCCAGCACCTGGTGCACGCCGTCGACGCGAAGCCGGCCGAGCAGCTCGTCGTAGAGCAGCCGCCCGACCCCTTGGCCGCGCGCGTCGGGGGAGAGGTAGACCGAGACCTCGCGCGTTCGGTCGTACGCCGGCCGGGGGCGGTAGGTCGAGGAGTAGGCGTAGCCGACCACGTCGCCGGTGGGCGAGCACGCGACGAGCACGTGGTCGCCCGGAGCCGTGCTGGTCAGCCGCGCCTCCCAGTAGGACAGCGGCGGCGGCTCGAGGTCGAAGGTCGAGATCGCGGTGCGCACCTGCTCGTCGTAGATGGCGGCGATTCGTGGCAGGTCGGCAGGATCTGCGTCGCGGACGATCACGGACTCCATGATGATGGCGCCATGATCGAGCCCGACACCAAGGACTGGACCTGGGTCCTCGACGAGGTCTGCCCAGACTGCGGCTACGCCGCGCCCGAGGTCGACCCGGCCGGGATCGGCGCGACCATCCGCGACAACGCCCAGGGCTGGCTCGCCGTGCTCGCGCAGCCCGGAGCCACCGAGCGTCCGGACCCGGCCACGTGGTCGCCGCTGGAGTACGCCTGCCACGTCCGCGACGTCAACCGGAAGTTCACCGAGCGGCTCCACCTGATGCTCGACCAGGACGACCCGCACTTCGAGAACTGGGACCAGGACGCCACCGCCCTCGCCAGCCGCTACGACCTCCAGGACCCCGCCGTCGTCGGCCCGGAGCTGGCCGAGGCCGCCGAGACGGTGGCCTCGCTCTACGACGACCTCGCCCACGCCGGCGAGCAGACCCGGTCGCGGCGGGGGTTCCGCAGCGACGGCGCGGCCTTCACCGTCGACAGCCTCGGCCGCTACCACCTCCACGACCTGGTCCACCACGCCCACGACGTGCGCGACTTCGTCGCCCGAGCCACGGTGGCCGCCTACGACGGCGACGCCGCGGCCTACCGCGACGGCACCTGGGAGCTCAACGACGGCGTACGCGCCGAGCTCGACTGGTTCGCGGGCGCGGTCGGGCCCGGGGGAGCGGTCCTCGAGATCGGCAGCGCCGGGGGCCGCGACGCGCTGGCGCTGGAGGAGCGCGGCCTGCGGGTGCGGCGCACGGACGTCACGCCCGCCTTCGTCGAGCTGATGCGCAGCCAGGGCCACGAGGCCGACCTGCTCGACCCGCTGACCGACGAGCTGGGCGGGCCCCACGACGGCGTGTGGGCCAGCGCCTGCCTGCTGCACGTGGCCCGGGAGGACCTGCCGCTCGTGCTCACCCGGCTGGCGGGAGCCACCCGCCCCGGCGGCGCGCTCGGGATGTCGCTCAAGGAGGGCGACGGCGAGGGCTGGTCGACGCACGGTCACGTGCGCGCGCCCCGCCGGTTCACCTACTGGCGTGAGGAGCCGCTGCGCGCCGCGCTCGCCGAGGCGGGCTGGCGTGTGGAGCAGCTCACCCACGGCGTCGGCGGAAACGGCCAGGAGTGGATCGTCACCCGGGCCGTGCGATGCTGAGGCATGTGAGGCACACCGAGTTCTGGAGCCGGATGGAGGAGGCCCTGGGGCCGGCCTACTACCGCAGCTGGGCCGACCAGTTCGTCATGGCCGAGCTCGGCGGGCGCACGGCCGAGGAGGCGCTGGCCGCCGGCATCCCGCCCAAGCAGGTGTGGGCCGCGGTCTGGCGCGCCCTCGAGCTGCCGGCCAGGGAGAAGTGAGCGTCGCGGAGGTCGCCGTCATCGGCGGCACCGGCTTCTACGCCTTCCTGGCCGACGCCGAGGAGCACGCCGTCGCGACGCCGTACGGCGAGCCGTCGGCTCCGGTAGCGGTCGGAACCGTGGCCGGGCGGCGGGTGGCGTTCCTGCCCCGGCACGGCCGGCACCACGACTTCCCGCCGCACCTGATCAACTACCGCGCCAACCTCTGGGCGCTGCGCTCGCTCGGCGTGCGCCAGGTGCTCGCGCCGTGCGCGGTGGGCGGCCTCAGCGGCGACGTGGCGCCCGGCGACCTCGTGGTGCCCGACCAGCTCGTCGACCGCACCACCGGCCGGACCGGGTCCTACGTCGAGAAGGGCGCCACCCATGTGCCGTTCGCCGACCCCTACTGCCCACGCGTCTCCGACGCGCTCGCGGCGGCCGCATCCGACGTCAAGCGGGGCGGCACCATGGTGGTCATCGAGGGACCGCGGTTCTCCACCCGCGCCGAGTCGCAGTGGTACGCCGCCCAGGGCGGCACCCTCATCAACATGACCGGCGCCCCCGAGGCGGCCCTCGCCCGCGAGCTGCGGATGTGCTACGCCGCCCTCGCCCTGGTGACCGACATGGACGCGGGTGCGGAGGACGGCGAGGGCGTCGGCCAGGCGGAGGTGTTCGCGCTGTTCCGGCAGAACCTCGACCGGCTCACCGGCCTGCTGACCGCCACCGTCGCCGCGCTGCCCGACCCCGGCGGCTGCACCTGCTCCACCTGGGCGGACGGCATCGAGCTCACCTACGAGCTTCCGTCTTGAGGGTCCTGCTCACCGGCTCGGCCGGCTTCATCGGCACCGCGGTCGGCGAGCTCCTCGAGACGGACGGGCACGAGGTGGTGCGGGTCGACGTGATGCTGCCGATGGCACACGGCGTGGCCGAGCCGCCGACCGGGACCCACCGGCTCGACGTCCGCGACGCGACATCGTGGGTCGAGCTGCTGCGCGGGGTCGACGCGGTCTGCCACCAGGCCGCGGTCGTCGGCGCGGGGGTCGAGGTCGGCGACCTGCCGGCGTACGCCGGTCACAACGACCTCGGCACCGCTGCGCTGCTCGCCGCCATGCACCGTGCGGGCGTGCACCGGCTGGTGCTCGCCTCGTCGATGGTCGTCTACGGCGAGGGCCGCTACCGGTGCGCCGAGCACGGTGACCGGACACCGCCGCCGCGCGAGGTCGCCGCCCTGGCGGCCGGGGACTTCGACAACCACTGCCCCACCTGCGACCGGCCCTTGGAGTGGGCGCCGGTCGACGAGGACGCGCGGCTCGACCCGCGCTCGTCGTACGCCGCGAGCAAGGTCGCCCAGGAGCACTACACCTCGGCGTGGGTACGCCAGGCGGGCGCCCGGGCCGTGGCGCTGCGCTACCACAACGTCTACGGGCCCGGCATGCCCCGCGACACGCCGTACTCCGGCGTGGCCGCACTCTTCCGGTCCTCGCTCGAGCGGGGCGAGCCGCCGCAGGTCTTCGAGGACGGGGGCCAGGTCCGCGACTTCGTGCACGTCAGCGATGTGGCCCGGGCCAACCTGGCGGCGTTGCGCGCGGTGGCCGGCGGTGACCCGCCGTCGTACGCCGCCTACAACGTCGCCTCCGGCTCACCGGTGCGGATCCTCGACGTGGCCACGCTCGTCGCCGAGGGCACCGGGAGGGACATCGCGCCCGTGGTGACCGGCGGCTACCGGCTCGGCGACGTCCGCCACGTCGTCGCCTCCCCGGACCGGGCGACCGCGGAGCTCGGCTTCACCGCGACCGTCCGCCCCGAGGAGGGCCTCCCAGCCTTCGCCACCGCTCCCTTGAGACGCTAGCGATTCGTCTGCGGTGCGACCTGGGTTCCGAGCGTGCGGATCGCAGACGAATCGTGGGGGTTGGGTCACCAGACCGTGTAGAGCAGCTGCTGGACCAGGAGCGCCGCGACCACCTGCGCGGCGAGGCCCCAGCGGCGCCAGCCCTCGGGCAGCAGCGCGAACGACAGCGTCAGCCACGGGACGAACGGCAGCCAGATCCGCTCCACCTCGGCCCTGCTCATGCCCGACGCGTCGGCGGCCGCCACCGCCAGCACCGCCGCACCGACCAGCAGCAGCGGCACCCGCGCGGCGCGGACCGGCCGGCCCGCCGCCGCGGCCAGCCCCGACAGCAACAAGGGCCCGGCGCTGACCACGAGGCAGGCCAGGTCGCCCCACCACCAGTAGGACTGGGGCCGGTCCTGCGCGATGCCGTCGTAGTAGCGGTCCCGCAGCACCGGGTAGGCCTCCCACCACGAGAAGCCGGCCGCCGCGAAGCCGAGCACGACCGCCAGCGCCGCCCCGGCCGCGACCGGCAGCGGCCGCCACGAGCGGCCCGCGACCAAGACCGCCACCGCGACCAGCCCGATCAGCGGCATGCCGTAAGACATCAGCACGGCACCCCCCAGCAACAGGCCCGCTGGCACCGCCCACCAGAGCCGACGGGTCGCCAGCGCGAGACAGGCCAGCCCCCAGGCCGCGGCCGTGGCGATGAGCGCGTCGGCCGACACGGCCATGAACACCGCGGCCGGAGTGAGCACCAAGAACGGCGCCGCCCGGCGGGCCACCTCCTCGGCGCCGAGCGCCCGCAGCGTGACCAGCACGGCGGCGGTCGTGGAGGCAGACAGCACCGTCACGACCAGGCCGGCCGCCAGG
>Ga0068860_100000316_pt1 | contig 65709 bp, 60 predicted proteins | sample KBSSwiS32_FD_66597 | JGI IMG/M metagenome (GOLD analysis project Ga0068860, IMG submission 66597) | Switchgrass rhizosphere microbial communities from Kellogg Biological Station, Michigan, USA - KBS Switchgrass S3-2 | ecosystem: Host-associated > Plants > Roots > Rhizosphere > Soil ... | reverse complement strand
CTCCGAGCGATGCCACCGGGTCGCGCGAATGCGCGCCCCCGACGAGCGCAAGCGCTCGCGTAGAGATGACAGGCTCCGCATCGTCCGGGAGACGGCGCGCCACTGCATGTAGCGTGTGGGGGATGGTGCGAACGCGCGCCTCCTCACCATGAGGAATTGATGACGCAGTAGAACCAATCAGACGCTTCAGCTGATCTGAAGGGTTCGAAATCTTGTTGGCCGTCTCGGGGCTCGCGGAGCCGCAGGGCTCTGACTTCAGCTTTCGCGGCAAGGCGCACATGGCCGGACCTGCTGTTGGCTCGCCCCCGTCACGATTGACCCAGTGCGGAAGTGAGGCTGCGTTGCCGCGCGGCGATGCCGAGGGACCGACCTCCAGAAATTGCTCAATCAAGGGTTGTATTGTCTTGCCGGACCATGGGTAATAGGCTTCGTTTCGCGGATGACTGCAAGCTTTGGGAATTTTCAATGTACGGGAGGGTTGAGGTGAAGCATTTGTTCGGCGCGGCGTTGCTCGTTCTTCTGTCGTTCCAACGCGCGCATGCGGACCCTGTCGGCGAAACGCATCGTGTGACGACCGAAAAGACCGCCGCCCTGCGCGACGCGGAGCATCGCGACCAATTGCGCGTCACCGTCTGGTATCCGGCAGCAAAAGATGCGGTAGAGCAGCCATTGGTCGTCGGCCCACCGGACAAACCCTTGTTCGAAGTCGGATCGGTCGCGTTCGACGCGCCTTTCGCCGATAGCGGGCCGCGTCCGATCCTGTTGTTGGCGCCTGGTGGTGGCGCCCGTGCTCGCATGGTGGGCTGGTTCGGGATCGCCATGGCCCGCGCCGGCTACGTGGTGATCGCGGTCGACCACCCCGGCGACAACGGCGATGATGTGAAGACGACGGCGGCCATGCTCCTGGCCTGGGACCGCGCCGAGGATCTGCGCTCAGCGCTCGCGGCGGCCGAAAATGACCCTGTGATTGGGCCGCATCTGGATCGCGCGCGCGTCGGTGCGGCTGGCTTGTCCTTCGGCGGATACGCGGCGCTTGTCGCGGCGGGCGCGCGATCCTTCGATTTCGATCGTCTCATCGCTTTCTGCGCCGAGAATCCCGACGATGGCATCTGTCATCAGCGCGCGCGCGGGAGTGTGCCGATGACGCCAGCCGACAGGAAGAAAACTCTGGATTTGCCGGAAATCGCTGCTGAGCGTGCCCGTGCTGGCGAAAGCCATGCTCTGCCCGAAGTGCAGGCGGCGTTCGTCATGGCTCCGGGGCCCATTCAAATGCTCGATCCCGCAAGTCTCGCAGCCATGCGCAAGCCGGTCAGCATCATGCTGGGCGATGATGACATAGACGTGCCGCCGGTGACGAACGGCCTCATCGCTGCCAAGGCGATCCCCGGGGCGACGCTGTTACGGCTGCCGGGCGTCGGTCACACCGATTTTTTGCCTGATTGTACTGACGCCGGTCGGGCTGCATTCCCGCAGTGGTGCACCTTCAAGGTCCCGCAGGCGGACACCCATCGTCAGGCGATCGCGGCAGCGCAGGAGTTTTTTGCCAGGACGTTGGCGAAACCGCCGTAGCAGGGAACTCATCTTGGAGTCCTCCCAAAATCAAGCGATTTTGGGAAGATTCGTGATGCTCCCAAAGTGGGCCAGCTACTTGATTTGCGATCGAACGAACATCACCGCACTTCCGTTTGTGTGCACATAGCGAAATTACGGTACCGCAAAGGTCGGTCGCGATCAGGGTGCAACGGAAATGGCAGGACCTATTGCCGGCTCTACCCGGTCGTGAATGACCCAGGCAGTTCTGGCTGCCTACCCGCTCCTACTAATCAGTGGTGTCTTTCGAGGACAATCAGCGGAAGCCCGTCCGCGAGCTGCCATTTCGAAGCTAAATAGCAGTACTCGCCGGAGAAGCGGTCAAGGAAGGCCGGTTTGTCGGGTTCTGCAAGTCGTGACTTCACCTCGGTCTTCCAGAACTCGAAGCGATGCGCTGGATCTATCCAGCGGGGCTGCTGTCCAAGGTCAGCAACTACGAAAGTCGCCCCTGCTTTTATCATCTCTGTTATTTCCGATGCGTTCAGTCCCCTCGAGACACGCTGCGCGTTCAGGATATCTTTTCCGTCCCACAGTTCCTCAAGCGGGAGCTTCGTAATCACTTTCTTGGCAATGTCCATCTTTCGCTCGACGTTCAGCGCAGCTGAGTGAACGGTAGCACATACCCACCAGGCGTCCGCAATTGGCACCCCGAAAATCGTCTGCAACGCAAAACTCCGTCGTGATCGGGGCGTGGCGGACAACGATCAAGCCGCATCCCATTCAATTTGGCTGAAGCCGACTAGACCGCATCCAGTCGGCTTGCCAGCACCTTGTCGATACGCCGGCCGTCCAGATCGACGATTTCGAACCGCCAGCCGCCGGCGTCGATCTTGTCGCCGACGCCGGGAATCGTTCCGAATTCCTGGAGCAGAAAGCCCGCACAGGTCTGATAGGAGCGCGAGGAGGGAAGCGGAATGCCGAGCAGCTCGGCAAATTCGAGCGCGGGCATCCAGCCCGATATGAGATAGGACCCGTCGTCGCGCTGGACGAAGGCTGGCTCCGCCGGACCTGCCTCGGTGTGGAATGAGCCGACAATCGCTTCCAGAATATCCGCGCTCGTGACGATGCCCTGAAACACGCCGTACTCGTCGTAGACGAGCCCGGTATGGACGGCTGAGTCGCGCAAGATCGCGATCACATCGCGCGCATCGACGGTTTCCGGAACGATCGGCGCCTGGCGGATCAGTTTCCTGAGTTCCAGCCGCTGTCCCGACAGATAGCCGTCGAGCATGTCCTTGGCGTTGACGATCCCGAGCGCGTGGTCGCGGTTGCCGTCGAAGACCGGGAAACGGGAGTGATTGTTCTTCAGGAGGGCGGCGGCGATCTCGGCATCGGAATCGTTCAGATCGAGCATACTGACCTCATGCCGCGGCGTCATCACGGCGCCGACAGGGAGATCGCCGAGCCGCATCACGCCCGCGATCATCTCCTTTTCGCCAGGCTCCAGCACGCCGGCATTCTCGGCTTCGACGACCAGGGTCCTGATCTCCTCTTCGCTGATCTTCTCTTCCGTTTCGCCGCGGTGACCGAGCAGCCAAAGCAGCCTCTTGCCGGATCGATCCAGCAGCCATACCAGCGGCAGCGAGGCCTTGGCCAGCAAGGTCATCGCGGGCGAGACCCGCACCGCGATGGCCTCGGGGTCGCGCAATGCGATCTGCTTGGGCACCAGTTCGCCGACGATCAGCGACGCATAGGTGATGATGCCAACGACGATGCCGACGCCGATCGTGTCCGCGAGCCCCTGCGACAGCCCGGCTTCCGTCAACCAGACAGTCAGGCGCTGCCCCAGTGTCGCGCCGGAGAAGGCGCCCGAGAGCACGCCGATCAGGGTGATGCCGATTTGCACGGTGGACAGGAATCTGCCGGGGTCGGAGGCCAGCGCCAGCGCCCGTCGCGATCCGGCGACCCCCTTCTCGACCAGACCGGCCAGCCGCGCCGGGCGCGAGGACACGATCGCCAGTTCCGACATCGAGAGCAGGCCATTGACGATGATCAGGACCGTGACGGTCCCGAGTTCCAGATAGAGCACGTGTCAGCCTTTTGATCGGGATTGCAGAGGGGATTGATCCCCGAGTTCCCGGCCCGCGCCGGAGAGGTGTCCTTGGAGGATTTAGTCATTCATGGCGCCATGCGGAAGAATGCCAAGCCGCTGATGGCTGGCCCTCCAACGGGCGGTGCGGGCGCGGCCGGCTTGGTTAACCCGCAGTGCCGGCAAAGGCAAAGATATCGTGGGTTGTGCAGCGCAGACATTAAAATTTGAAGCGTATTCAAATAATCGCGTCTTCATGGCGCGTCTTCTTGGACTGTGAGCACCGCGATGACAAACGAACCTCGGCTATCCGCGCTTGACCGTCACGCCGTCCGCGGCGGATTGGATGCTGGCTTTCCGTGGTTTGCAGGCACCATGCTCGCCATCGAATCCTGCGAGGTCGTTCGCCTTCGGTTCGAGAAGTTTGCGAAGCATGAGGATGGCGCGGACCGCGAAGCCTGTCTGATGGTCAACGAGAAGATTGCCGCCGCGTTCGAGGCCACGGCAAGCTGGTTCGCCGGCGCGGCGCCCGGCGCCATCATCGATCGCTATCGCGAGCACGTCGCCGCCAACATGAAGCGCCTGTCGCCACAATAGTCAGACGCTTCAGCTCATCTGAAGGGTTCGAAATCCTGTTGGCCGTCGAGACACTGAAATCTCTTTCTGTCTCCACGTGTGAAGGGCGCAGGCCGGCGACTGCCGCCGATGGTGCTCATAGTTTCTATCGCTGCCGAGATGCGAGGTGTAGCTTCAAACACACTCTTGTCACTTGACGATTTTTGGTTGCACCGCAAGATCGGTCGCGTTCGAGCCAATGCGGACCTCGCGCCCAGCTCGGTGGCAAACGACCTGTAGCGACTAACCCGGAGCGGACCTTAGCGATTGCCGGCGCGAGGCTTTATTTGTGCTTAGCCTTTTGCGCTACCGGGCCTCGATCATCAGCCAATCGCGAAACGCCCTCACGCTGGGCCGCCGCAGGGCGCCTTGTGGATAAACCACGTAATAGGCGAAGCCGGCAGGCAGGCTCAATTCGAACGGCCGCACCAACCGGCCTGCGGCAAGGTCATCGGCGACCAAGGCGCTGCGGCCGAGCGCGACGCCTTCGCCCTGGATCGCAGCCAGGATTGCGTGATCGGACGACAGAAACGTCGGACCGCGCTGCGGATCGACATTGTCGATGCTGGCGCTGCGCAGCCACATCGCCCAATCGACCGTGAAAACGTCATGCAGGAGTGTGTGGCGAGCGAGGTCGCCGGGCGTGCGCAACGGATGCCGACCCTTGAGCAGTTTGGGGCTACAGACCGGAAAATGATCTTCGTTCATCAGCAATTCCGCCGATAGACCCAGGTATTTGCCACCGCCACAGCGGATCGCGATATCGATCCCGTCGCTGACGAAATCCGCCAACCGCTCCGACGTCGCCACCCGCACGTCGATATCGCCATGGGCCTGACGAAACCGAGAAAGTCTGGGCATGAGCCATCTGGCTGCGAACGAGTCGATCGTGCTGACGTTGACTATCCCGGAGGTTTGCCCGGTTGCTGCCGACGTCGCCGCCGCAAGGTGTTCGAGGACGTTACGAATCTCGGCCGCAAAGGATGCACCGATTGGCGTCAGCCGCACTGAGCGAGTCGCCCGTATCATCAGTTGCACTCCGAGTTGATCTTCGAGATTGCGCACAGCACGACTTACGGCGCCGTGGGTCACGCGTAACTCGTCGGCCGCTCTGGAAAAGCTCAGATGGCGGGCTGCGGCTTCAAAGCTCGGGAGCGCATTTAGGGGCGGGAGGCGGCGTCGCATGGGTCGTGGCCGATTTGTGAGAAATGATCACATATGGTCTCCCATTACTCGTTTGTTATCAAGGGCCTATAGGTCATTTTGCTCCGGGAGTCGACGGATTCACCCGACTAGGAGGAGTGGTTTCCATGCTGGAAGGAAAAACGCGCATCCCGCCGGTCGTCGTAAAGACGTGCGCAAGCGACTTACGCGAAACGCTTGAGGAGCAGCGCAAACTCTGGGGCACGCCGCTCTATCCCTACCTCTTCTACGCGCGCCACCCGGCGTACTTCCGCGCCGCGAAGGCGATGTGGGCCGCTCTTCAAGAAGAGGCGACGCGCGTGCCCGCTACGCTCAAAGCACTGCTGAACCGTCGCGTCGCCTGGTGGAATGGCTGCGAATACTGCCAGGACGCCCATGCTGCCAAGGGCAGCAAGCTCGGCATCTCGACAGAAAAAATCGAGGCGCTCAACGACTACGCGAAGAGCCCGCTCTTCAGCGATGCAGAGAAGCTGGCGCTTGAGTACGCTGACGCGATCACGGACACGCACCGCGACGTCGACGACGAGTTGTTCGAGCGGCTGCAACGGCACTACGACGACGACACCATCGCGGAACTAACGATGATCATCGCGTGGCAGAACGCGGGCACGCGCTTCAACCGGGCATTCCGCATTCCATCGCAAGGGTTCTGGAAGCGATGATCGCAGCAAGCGCAGCCCGGATGAGCGTAGCGACATCCGGGGATTCTCACTCCCATTATCCCCGCATATCGCTGCGCTCATGCGGGCTACTTGCTCGAACTCTTCGTGTGGAGAACGACGCGCCCGGTTTCCACCAGGATGTCTGATAGGGTTGGAGCGGATAAGGGGGCGAACTTCCGTGGGGATGGCATGAGGCGACGGGATTTTCTTGCAGGCGGGCTGGCGGTCGCCGCCGGCGTTTGCGGCGGTACTGGAAAAGTCCGGCGGCTGAATCCTTGTCTCCGCGAACTGTCACTCGACCGGCTTGCAAGGCAGCATCCGGTGCCGCTCAGACGTTCCCTGCGATAGCCTAGGGACAAGTCCCCGGCGTCGGCGTGTACTTGAGCGCCCGGCCGGCGGCGACGGTGGTCAACTTGCCGTCCTGAACGGCCGGCGCGCCGTTGACCAGCAGGGTTTGCACGCCGACGGTCAATTCGCGGGGGCGCACATAGTCGGCCTTGGGGGCGTAGCCGGCAGGGTCGAACACCACGACGTCGGCGAAATAACCGGTCCGCAAATATCCGCGTCGATCGAGCTTGAAGATGTCGGCCGAGAGGCCGGTCGATTGGCGGATGAAGGTCTTCAGGTCGATGACATTCCGCTCCTGCACATAGACGGCGTACTTCCGCGGAAAGGTGGCGTATTGGCGGGGATGGCCATCGGTGCCATCCGAACCGGTGACGATCCATGGCTGCTTCATGACGAGGTCGACGTCGCTGTCGATCATATTGAACGAGGCGATCGAATCTTTGACATTGGCGCGGAGAATTCGGACGGCGGCGTCGATCGGTTCGATCTTCCATGCGTCCGCCATCTCCGACAGCCGCTTGCCGGTCCAGGGCCGCTCGACGCTGGTCAGCAGGATCGATTCCGCGCCGCCACGGCGGCGCAAATTCTCGATCATCTCAGCGCGAATTTTGGCCATCGCCGCCGGGTCGTCGAAGCGCTTGATCATCGCCGGATAGCCGCCATCGACCGCCCAGCGCGGCACCAGGGCTGCGTCGAGGCTGGTGCTCGACGCCAGCCACGGATACTGGTCGGCGGTCACCCTCTGACCGGTCGCTCGCGCCTCGACGATCAGGCGGATCACTTCCGGGATCTGGCCTTGCAGATCGATGCCAAGCGCCTTGAGGTGCGCGAAATGCACGGGGATTTCGGCTTCACGGCCGATTTGCAGCACCTCCTTGACCGAGTTCATGAGGCCGATGGAATAAGAGCTTTCGTCGCGCTGGTGGGTGTCGTAGACGCCGCCGCGCCGGGCGGCTTCCCTGGCCAGTGCCACCACCTCGTCCGTTTTGGCGAAACTCTGCGGCGCGTAGAACAGACCGGTGGAAAGGCCGATGGCGCCCTCGCACATTCCCTTGGCGACGAGCGCCTTCATGCGCTCCAGTTCGCTAGGCGTTGGCGCGCGGGCGTCCTGGCCCAGTACCGCCTCGCGGACGGCGCCAAAACCGACATAGCTGACAATGTTGGTGCCGATCTTCTGCGCTTCGAACTGTGCGTGATCGGCTGCGACATCGGGTATCCCCCTGCCATCGACGCCAATGAATGTGGTTGAAACACCCTGCATCAGCCACGGCGCGTTCAGGCGTTTGGCCGCATCGGGCGAACGGATAAAGCTCTCCGGATGGGTGTGAACGTCGATGAATCCGGGCGCGACAATCATGCCCTTGGCGTCGATGCTCGCTTTTGCGGTTGGCGCGCCGTTCTGGGGACCGACATAGACGATCTTGTCCGCGGTGACCGCAACATCGCCGACGAAGGGGGCCTCGTCTGCACCGGTGTAGATCGTCCCGCCACTGATGACGAGGTCAGCCACTTCTGCGGCGGATGCTCCGAGATCCAGCATGAGCCCGAGGGACGTTGCGGCCAACAGGACAGCGATGAACTTCATTCTGGAATCTCCGGCACGAGGGGCAGGCGTAGCGGAAAAGCGCTGCGATGAGCGTCGATCCCGGCCGCGTCTCCAGCGCTTCGAGAATTGATCGTGGATGTGTCTTGTCAGACTAGTTCGCGTTATCCGGATGATCCAATGCAAATTTCGCATTGAAGCGCCTTAGCACGGTGCTCTCGACGGATGCGATCAGGTACATTTCGCAAGCGATCGTTCACATGAATGGCATTGCCCGACGTCGACAAGCCACGCTCGAATAGACTAAGGGCAGTTTGCGAATAGCTGTGGTGCTGGATGATCGATCTGGCGCCTGGAAGTCATGGCTCGCCACCCAGATCCGCCGCACGCCGCGAGAAGCGGCCTCGGCGACGAATGCGTCCAGCAACCGTCGCGCATAGCCGCGTCCTCGATAGGCCTCATCGATCCACAGCTGTCGGGCTTGCGAGGTCTCGTTCGTCCTCTGGGTGGGCGCTGCTGAATTGGCTCCAGGTCGGTTTCGCCAGCGGCGCCGGACAGGCCCAATGACACGGAGGACGCCATGACTCAGGGAACTTTCGTCTGGAATGAGCTCTACACGCGGGATGTCGAGGCGGCCAAGGCGTTCTATGCCGCGACTGTCAGCTGGACGTTCGAGGGCATGCCGATGCCGGACCGGGACCGCACCTACTGGATCGCAAAGGCGGAGGGCAAGCCCGTCGCCGGCATCCTCGACATGCGCGGAATCGTTCCCGATGGCGATCCGCCGCACTGGCTGAGCTATCTCGAAGTCGACGATATCGACCGGCGCATTGCCGGGATCGAGAGAAATGGCGGCAGGATCGTCCGGCAGCCGTTCGACGTCCCCGAGTTCGGGCGCATTGCCATCGGGGCGGACGCGACCGGTGCATTCATGGCCTGGGTAACCACGAAACGCTGACCGGCCACATCGGACTCCGGAGCCGCCCGTCAAGGCTTCGGCACCTTGGCCCTGACGATCTGCAAGACGAATTTTGCAGCCTGCTCGATCGGCGCGACGCTCTTGGCGGCGCGCTCGGCAGAATTGCGCCTTCGAGCGTCGACGGCACATCGCTCTATATCTGCGTTCATCGCTCGCGGCGGACAATTACGCTCGAAGCTGCTAATGACCCAGGATGTGTGAAAACACGTTTTCACACGGCCTGGACCCATTGCGGACTTGAGCCGGTCCGAATTTCCACAGAGCAGCCGTCCTGCCCGACCCTAATGTGCTATTGTTAATCGAGCGGCGCCCGCCGGGCCGTCGGTTGCAATGACGATCGTCGGTGGCGCCTGGCTGGGGAGGAGGCAATCAATGGACACTCTCTATCACTATTGTGCTACGGCGACTTTCCAGGCCATCGTTCAAAACTCTTCTGTTTGGCTGTCCTCACTGACCATGACGAATGATAGCTCGGAAGGCCAGCTGGTTAGGGATACCTTGGTCAGGCTTGCCAGACAAGACAACCTCGAGCCTGCCGCAATCTCCAAGCTTGACGCCGAAATCCGCGACTTGGAAGAGAGGTTTGACGGCCTCGGGCTTTGCCTGTCCGAGGACGGAGATCTGCTGAGCCAATGGCGCGCTTACACCGCAGATGCCACAGGCGTCTCCATCGGCTTTGATAGAGTATATCTTGAGCAAGCCGTCCGAGACGCGACGGAGCCGGAGTACAAGCACCTGAGACTAAGCAAAGTGGAGTACAGCCCCGATGGTCACGAGGAGCTCTTGATGGAGCTCTATCGAGACATACGCAAACGTTACGAGGAGGGCGGGCAAAACGGCACAGGATCGAAATTGCCGATGGATTCATCAACAGGATCCTGGATCGAAGACTTGGAAGACTTGATGACGGATCTGTCCGACTCGCGCTATTGGAAGCTATATGAATTTGTTCCAAGATTGTATCTTTTGAAGCCTCCCGAATTTCGCGAGGAGGGAGAATGGCGACTGCACACGATCAGAACGCGGGGTTATCTTGGCAACTATTCATTTCACCCGAGGTCAGCTGAAATAGTTCCGTATCTGAAGTTTCCGCTGAAGCCGCAGCGACATCCCATCTCTCGGATCGTTCTTGGCCCTAAACACAAATCCGAGCATTCCACGGTCCGACTCTTATTGCAAAAGTGTGGCTTCGGCCATGTCGAGATTGTGAAATCCAAAGTAAGCTACAGATAGTTGTTGAGGTCGTTGCTCGCCGCCGCTGGCGAGGTGATCCAGTAATGCGGGCTGCGTTGCCTTCTCACAGCTGCTTTGGCACGAGCCGGAGCAACGGGCCCCTCGCCGATGAGGCTGAATCGCTCAATCGCGTAAGGTCGTCATGTGCGAAGCAATACAAGCGTCTGAAAACAGGCGTGGCGAACAGCAAGGGACTGCCGACTTTGGGTAGCCCCTTGCCCGAGCCTTTACCTACTTTTTCATGCCGGATTCGCGCTGACTCTTTTTATACAGAGCGCGGTCAGCATCGCTAACCTGCCCAATCATGAGCGGACCTGCCGATCCCGCGTTTGCAGTCGCAGCCGCAGCAGGTGCCTTCGGCTTTGTGCTTTTCTTCGCCAAAGCGCCAGATGTGGAGACAGCGAAAATCGCAAGGCTAACAACCATGATTTTCTTCATGCTCAAGCTCCCTTGATGGAAAAAGATGCGCAATGAGCATAATCCCTCTATTACGAGGCTGTTCCAGCCGGCACGCTTGCACCACCGCGTCATATGTCCGTGACACCACAGACAATGATTCGAACAAGCATTCAGCTACCATTCATTGGAGCGTTCTAACCAGCCGTTCGCGGCAGGTAGTTAGGACGGGTCTGAGCACCTTTGATCCGATGGCCGCACCAATCGACTGGCTAGATACCGATCGCGCCTTGTGACCTGGTCGGAGTATTTGTGGCATTTCGGAACGGGGGAGGTAGTCTGCCAAGACGTCCGCGTTGACCCTTAGCTGACCAGAAAACGACCATCGGCTTATGGTACCTTAGTTTGGTGATGCGATTGTCCTAAGCCGCTTTTTCGCAAACCGAGCCAGAAGGAAAGATGCGCCCGTCAAGGCCAACATCAAGATCAGGATGGCAGTCACCATTGAGTCGAGATTGGACACCTCTCGACTATAGAGGACATATACCCAAGTCAGGCTGACGTTACCTGACGCGCTTCTGCGTTCGTTCACGGTGTATCGGTGGTCAAGTGGTGGTTGGGTTCAGTTTGAGAACGACTCGAAACTTTCAGTAATCTGCTTCGGATCGCGATCGTGGATGAGACTGTATGACCTCCGGATCGATCCATGGGGAAGGGTGGGAACTGGGGTTCGAACCTGGACAAACAGGGTCAGAGTCTGTTGTCACGATGCTTTCTCGGGGCTGCAGGACAGGCCGCACGGAATTCGGCGTCGAGCGCGCATGCCGGGATGTCCGGAATTGGCACATCGCGAAATCCAATGGTGAGTTGCAGCGAGGTACGCAAAAAATGCTTGCCGGGATCGCGCAGACCGAAGCCTTTTACGTGTTGCCCTGGTGTGGCTATCTCTTCCGACTTCTACGGCCGGGCGGAGTGTGAGACAGCACGCAACCGTAAAAGCTGTCGCTCCTCAAGAACGGGTCATCGTAAAGTGGCACTCGCTTTTGCTTCAATCTCTTTGCGTTGCGAATATTTCTGCACTCGACATACATCCAGTGCATCGGATCGAATACTCTTTGAGGGACACCTGAAACGATGTGTTTCGCAGAGCCCCGGTCAGGTGCGCGATACACTATCCACTCCAGCTTCGTCCTTCGGTACCAAAGGCATTCAGCGAAGTAGATGCCGAGGTCGAATATTGGATTGAGGCCGCCGAGCGTTCCTGTCCAGGGGAGCGTAAACGCTCTATATGCGTCCTCGACAGTATCGTCGTCGAGATCATCGACAAGCAAATCCGCGTACAGCGGCAACCAAGTGGACACGGCCATAAGTCCAGCGTCGTCCAGGTTCATCGACATGTCGAACTTCCCGAGGAAGCCACGCAACGCTTCCAGACGCGTGTCCTTGCTACTAAGGAAGAACTCTCGATACGTGGTGCTAGTTTCGACCGGAGAATCCCCATTCCACTCGGGCGGCGCATATGGCGGATAGTCTGAAAGGGCTTGGTTCACATGCAACTGTTGCTCGGTAGGTCCTGCCGGAGCGCGTCGGAGCCAGCGAAACATCCCCATACCTCCCGTCAAGATCGATGCTTTGAACTTAATGGAAGCAGCAGCGGGCGACAACAAAGGCAAAAGTCGCGGATCACACCCGGCTTGCACATTTCTGCTCCTGGCACATCACGAAAATCGTCTGCAACGCAAAGCTCCGTCGCTATCGGGCATGGCCGACATCGATCAAGCCGCATCCCATTCAATTTAGCTGAAGCGGCCGGCTAGGGACCGGTCGGCGGTGCCCGTTTTTTGGCGTCACCGGTGGGCGATGCGGGAGTCCTCGGAAGCTGTCAATCGGCCTCTCGGCCTGTGATCAGCGTCTTGCAGAGCACGATGTTGGAGTGTCCCTCGGGCCACCCTGCAAACTCAGCCACGCGCTCGAAGCCTGCCTTTTCATACAGTCCCGGCGCCTGGAAGTCATAGCTCGCCACCCAGATCCGCCGGACGCCGCGATGGGCGGCTTCGGCGACGAATGCGTCCAGCAACTGCCGCGCGTAGCCGCGTCCTCGATAGGCCTCATCGATCCACATCTGTTTGAGTTCGGACGTGCTTGCCCAGGAATATCCGGCGGCGATGCCGATCGTGCGTCCTGCCTCGTCCCGGATAACAAATCCAAGGCCTCGACCGTCATTGCGCCCGATGGCGCGACGGTTGAAGTCATAGAGGCTCTGTTCGATGGCATCGATTTCGGTCGGTGAAAGATCATGCCGGGGTTCGACAAGGGCGGTCATCCTGGATACCCGTTGCTTGCAGAGGAGCGGCCGCGGATAGCCGGCAATGCTGGACTCGGGCGACCGGTCGAGACCAGCGAGCGGCTCAGATCTCCGCAAACACCTCCAGCAGATTCCCATCCGGATCGCGGAAGAACAGCGTGCGATGGCCAAAGGCCTGGTCGGTGGGCGGCGAGAGCAGATCGACGCCATGTCGCACCAGTTCGTCGGCGCATTGATCGACCTCCGCAGCGGACACCTTGAATGCCAGCTGCAGCGCGGCGCTGCCCGTGGGTGTCGGAGCATCTGCCGCGGTCCGGCTCGGGGTTGCCAATGCCAAGGTGTTGCCGCCGACGCGGTATTCGATCCAGCCTGGCGACAGTTCTCGGGACAAGGGAAATCGAAGAATGCCTTCGTAGAAGCGGCGCATCGCCGGCATGTCGCGCGCGAAAATGATCGTATAGTCGATCGCCCGGATGGCCTGGAACGGCGAAGCTGCCTGCGGATTTTGCTCGGTCACGACGGCTCCGATCCTCTCCAGCCTCGCGAGGCAATCGCCGTGAGCGCGTCGCGATCTTCATTCGCGATGGCGCGCCGGCAATTGACCGCGCCGGTGGTCATCACCCGGGCAGGGCCTGTTGCGTCTTGCAAATTGCGTGAGGTTGCCATTGTGCGCCTGATTTGCCCGGAGGCGTCAAATTACGTCGCGGATTGAGGTATTTCAATACCGGTACTGTGCATGGGGTTGTTTTCGATATTTTTGTGGGGTGCTGCCTGGCCGAAGCTCGCGAAGCACCCGCCGCCGCGCTATCCTAACACGATCCAGGCCGGTGCATGGTCGGATGCGCCGTCCTCGCCGCGCAGCGTGCGGTCGACGCCAGCCTTGATCAGGCGCGGCGTCAGCGCCGGGCTCAGCAAGAGATGGTCGAGCCGCAGTCCGGCATCGCGCGGCCAGCGGTTGCGCTTGTAGTCCCAGAAGGTGAACATCGGTTTGGCAGGATGGAGTGTGCGGATCGCATCGCACCAGCCCTGCGCGACCAGTGACGCGAAGGCCGCGCGGCTCTTCGGCTGGACCAGCGCGTCCTTGTCCCATGAGCGGGTCGGATAGATATCGAGCTCCGTCGGTGCGACATTGAAGTCGCCGGCGAGCACGACCGGCAGGTCCTGCTTCAGGAGCTTCGCGGCGTGCAATTTCAAGCGTCTGAACCAGGCCAGCTTGGCATCGAATTTCGGTCCGGGCTGCGGATTGCCGTTCGGCAGATACAGACATCCGACGAGGATGCCACCGATGGCGGCTTCGATGTAGCGCGCCTCCTGGTCAGCGCGGTTGCCGGGCAGGGCGGTGCGCGTCAGAACAGGCTCGGCCCTGCGTGCCAGGATCGCAACGCCGTTCCAGGTCTTCTGGCCGCGCCATACCGCGCCATAGCCGGCTTGCTCGATGGCGTCGCGCGGGAAAGCGTCATCCGCGGCTTTCAATTCCTGCAGGCAGACGACGTCGGGTCTGGCCGCGCGCAACCACCGCAACAGGTTCGGCAGGCGGCGATTGATATTGTTGATATTGAAGGTCGCAATCTTCATGTCCGAGGCGGTGATCGAGGCCGGGAAAAAACCGAGCGGGTCACCCCGAAGGTTGCGCCTGGGCGGCCGCCCCTTGAGGCGCGTCCTGAGTAGGCTCCTGATGGAGGTCTTGCTGAGCCTCTTGCGCAGCCTCGACGTTGCCGCCCTTGTAGATGCGGGCATAGCGTGAACCGAGGCTCGTCAGCACTTCGTAGCCGATGGTGCCGAAGTGGTGGGCGAGTTCGTCGACCGTGATGCCTTCGCCGATCAGCGTCACCCAATGTCCGCGGCGCGCGGCATTCGGCGGCAGGTCGGTGATGTCGACGGCCATCAGGTCCATCGAAATCCGTCCGGCAATGGGGCAGCGCGTGCCCGCAACGATGACTTCGGCGCCGCGGGTGCCGTCATTGGCGCTGGCGGCGCGGAAATAACCGTCGCCATAGCCTGCGGACACGATCGCAAGCTTCGTCGGCCGACGCGCGGTCCAGGTGCCGCCGTAGCCGACGGTTTCGCCACGTTCGATGTTGCGAAGCTGCACGATCCTGGCTTTCAGCTCGACGACCGGCAGCATGGGATTGTCGGCCTCGGGCGTCGGGTTGACGCCATAGAGCGCGGCACCTGGCCGCACCACGTCGAATTGGAAGGAGCCGCCCAGAAAAATCCCGGACGAGCTCGACAGCGAGGCGGGAACACCGGAGAACAGGCTCGCGATCTCGCGGAAAGCGGTGAGCTGTCGCGCGTTGACGGGGTTGTTGAGCTGTTCGGCGGAAGCCAGATGGCTCATGACCAGCGTAATGCCGTGATCGCCGGCTTCGATCCTCGAAATAAGCCCGTGCGCTTCCAGGATCGTCAAGCCAAGCCGGTTCATGCCGGTGTCGATATGAACAGCGGCGCCGCCTGACCAGCCGGTGCGCCGGCGGAACAGGTCCCATTCAGCGAGCTCGTTGAGATCGCCAATCACCGGCCTGCAGTCGATCCTGGCGTAGGCCTCGCCGGAATTCTGAAAAAAGCCGCTCAGCACGTAGAGCGCGGCCGTCGACGGCAGGGCCGCGCGTGCAGCCCGCGCTTCGTCGAGGTTCGCGACAAAGAAGTTCTTGCAGCCGGCCGCGAACAGCGCGCGGGCGACCGGTTCGACGCCGCAGCCATAGGCGTCCGCCTTGATCACGCCGCCGCATTCGGCGGGAATCGCGGTTTTCTCGAGCTTGCGCCAGTTCGCGATGATGGCGTCCAGATCGACGGTCAGGATGCCGGTTGCGGTGGCGAGGCTGGCGGCCTGGTTCGCCTCGGGCGAGAGCGGGCTGCCGGCGAGCCTTGAATCGGAGGTCTTTGCGGTCATGGAGTTCATGGCGCGGTTTTACGCGCCACGTCGCACCGGTTCAACTATTGGAACCCCGGTTCAAGGCTAATAAGTTCGGTCCGGCACATGGCCATCCTGGCTGAGATCGCCAAACCGCGTGACGCTGGCCTCGAAGTGCAACTCCACCGTGCCGGTCGGACCATGGCGCTGCTTGCCGATGATGACTTCGGCCTTGCCGTGCGCGAGTTCCATGTCGGTCTGCCACTTCTCGTGTTCCGGGGTGCCGATGCGCGGCTCCTTGTTGGCGAGGTAATATTCCTCCCGGTACACGAACATCACGACGTCGGCGTCCTGCTCGATCGAGCCGGATTCGCGCAGGTCGGACAATTGCGGTCGCTTGTCCTCGCGGTTTTCGACCTGACGCGACAGCTGCGACAGTGCGATCACGGGGACGTTGAGTTCCTTGCCCAACGCCTTCAGGCTGGTCGTGATCTCGGTCACCTCCTGAACCCGGTTTTCGTTGCCCTTCTTGCCCGAGCCCTGCAAGAGCTGGATGTAGTCGATGACGATCAGATCGAGCCCCTTCTGGCGTTTCAACCGACGGGCTCGCGCGGTGAGTTGCGAAATCGACAGGCCGCCGGTTTCGTCGACGTAGAACGGCAGCGACTGCAGCTCGATCGAATAATCGCGGATCTTGTCGAAATCGGCCTCCGTGATGCCGCCGCGGCGGATCAGGCTGGAGGGAATGCCGGTTCGCTCGGCGATGATACGGGTGGCGAGTTGCTCGCCCGACATTTCGCAGGAAAAGAAGCCCACGACACCGCCATTGACTGTTTTCATCGTGCCGTCGGGCTGAAGCTCGCCGCGATAGGCCCTGGCGACGTTGTAGGCGATGTTGGTTGCAAGCGAGGTCTTGCCCATGCCCGGACGGCCGGCGAGGACGATCAAGTCGGAATGCTGAAGGCCGCCCATCTTGGCGTCGAGATCGCGCAGGCCGGTCGCGATTCCCGATAGCTTTCCGTCGCGCTGGAACGCCTTGGCCGCCATATCGACGGCCACGGCGAGGGCCTGCGCGAAGCGCTGGAACCCGCCGTCATAGCGGCCGGACTCGGCCAGATCATACAATCTGCGCTCGGCGTCCTCGATCTGGGCCCGTGGGGCGAAATCCACCGGCGCGTCATAGGCGACATTGACCATGTCCTCGCCGATTCCGATCAGATCGCGCCGCAATGACAGGTCATAGATCGTTCGCCCGTAGTCCTGGGCGTTGATGATGGTGGTCGCCTCAGCGGCGAGCCGGGCGAGATATTGACCGATCGTCATGCCGCCGATGTCGGTTTCGGCCGGCAGGAACGTCTTCAGCGTCACCGGCGTGGCGACCTTGCCCATCCGGATCAGGCTTCCTGCCGTCTCGAAGATGGTCTGATGCAGCGGTTCGAAGAAGTGCTTCGGTTCCAGGAAGTCCGAGACCCGGTAGAAGGCGTCATTGTTGACGAGAATCGCGCCGAGCAGGCCCTGCTCGGCTTCGATGTTGTGCGGAGCAGTGCGGTAGGCCGGCGCCGGCGCGTCGGGAGCGAGCTTCAGGACGTTTGAATCGGTCAAAGCCATGGCAGGTTTGTTTTTCGCATTCTTGTCGTTGTCGTGGACCGGGGCCGCGATAAGGCGCCAGTCCCGTGCCCAAAGAAAGGACGCCTAAGTCTTTTGCCCGATTCACACAATCCGCAGTACGAAACTGACGGAGGTAAAAACGTTTTGGCTTGACGGGTTTCAGCCAAAAACCAACCGCCTTGCGGTCTCACCCTGGGGTTCTGGAGCGCTTTGGTGAAAATTTCAACGAAGGAGGCCTGAACCTTCACCTTCGGAGCGACTTAATTGTTTGGCGATCGGTTTGTTGGGCGATCGGTCGGCATGGTCGCCGCTCGGCGGACCAGTTCAGCTCAACAGCAGGTAGATCAGGGCGATCAGCGCGGCCCCAATACCGACGAGAATCAAGGCGTGATCCGTCTTGAGGTCGTCCTTGAGATCGAACATGGGGTCGCTGGTGTTGGTGAACATGGCGAGGGTTTAGACCAAAGTCCCCGGCGGGGATGTGAGCCAGCTCACATTCGTCCGGGTTTCTTCGGGCTTTACTCCCTCAACGTGCTGCAGGATGGGGCGCATGGGGCAACAGATTCAGACGGCGCAAAGCGCGGCTGCCAGCAGGCGTTGGCTGTCGATGCTGATCGAAGCCATGGAAGAGGCGGCGCGAACCGAATTGCCGGAATCCGCGTGTGGGCGCCGGGTCCCGGTCGGGTTGAGCCTGCAGCTGGCGCAGCCGGGCCGATTTTCCCGGTCGGTGCGTCGCGCTCCACCCGCCGGAACTGACGACCTGAACCCCGCCGGCTAAAACTTGCACATCCGGACGAAGCGCTCGTCGTAAAGCTGAACAGCGTCCTCGTGCCGTACAAGGAAACGTTCGCGCCACGCCTGCTGCGTCTCGGCATGGGTGCAACCGCAGGATTTCGATATCGCAGACCGGAAGCGCAGCGCTTTCGATCGTCGTCGGCGTCGGCTCCGGTGTCACGAGATACGCGCAGCTGGATTGCTTGTCGGCATCCGGAAAGAGCGAATGGAGCCGACCATCCAGATCGCAATGGTTTGCGACATTGCGACGCGCGCGGTGTCACGCACGCCAATCACCGCTTGCGGTCGTGAAGGTCATCGAACCACGGTGAATGAACTGACTTGGACACCGACGCGACAAACGGTCCATCGACACACCACTCAACGCGTGATTCCGTGAGATGCTGACTTACCCGGCCGTTACATTGATGCTCGCGAAGGCCGTAGGGTTCCGAACCGGCAATTTTCATCTGAGTCGACGCAAGATTGCTGCGCTATCGCGTTGGACACAAAGCGGATATTGCGGACCAACGCGTTCACGCAGTTGCGCGATCTGCGCGCTTCCATTCGCGCGACAATCGGATAAAAGGTGACCTCCGTCCGCGCCCGATACGGTGTCACAGCCCCATCCGCAGTCCGAGGCAGCTTGTGTGGCCGAAGGTTGATGTTGAAGGGACGTTCGCAAGAATATGATTTTAGTGCGATTTTTTAACCATGGCGATGACGACGCGCGGAACAACGATGGCGAATGTCGCTCTCGCGGCGCTGGACATGATGTCCGTTTCTGGAGGCTTGGAATGTTGAGCCGAGCGCTCGGTTTGGCGACGGTGATGCTTTTGATGAGCAGTCTTGCGGCGGAGCGAGCGCTGGCGCAGGTGCAAAATCTCGAGGCAGGCAAGAGTCCCTCCCAGATCTTTGCCGGAACCTGCAATGTTTGCCACAAGAGCCCGCGAGGACTGTTGAAGACGGTCGCCCCCGGATCGCTTCCGGGCTTCCTGCGTCAGCATTACACGACAAGCAGTGACATGGCCGGCGTGCTGGCGTCCTACTTGATATCGAACGGCGCAAACGACGCGCGCTATGCCGTCCAGCAAAAGGGCGCCAAGGACGGAGCGAAGGAAGCAACGAGGGACGCGCCTCGAGAGGCAGCCAGGGACACGGCAAGGGAAACCAGATCCGACTTCCACTCCGCAGTTCAGACCGACCCGACCGAACGCTTTGGTCATCGGCCGCGATCGTCCACCCTGCCTCCAGGGGAGGGTTCCGAATCGCATCCCGCCTCACGGGCCGATGTCGATAGCCAGGCCCCGCAACAGGCAGCCATTGAGCGAGGTCCCGATGGCCGCAGGTTATCTGCCAAGCAGCGATTGAGCCGGCGCGGGAAGCCCGGTGAGGAACTGCCCAAGGCGGACACGGCGAGAGACGCGCCTGGAACAGGCGAAATCCCGAAGGCCGAATCGGCCGGGAGTGAGCCAGGCAAGACCGACGGTGACCGGTCGGGTAGCGAGAGCAGGTCCGAGCCTGCCAGGACTGAGCCTGCCAGGAATGAGTCCGCCAGAGCCGATCCTGCCAACACTGCACCCGCCAAGAGCGAACCTGCGAGGGACAGCGGCGGCGTGACGTCGGCGCTGCGGGTCGATCCTGTGCCGCCGGTTACGCCAGCGCCACCGTCAGGTTCATCCCCTTCGGTGTCGGCGACCGCTGGCTCCAGCGGCGATTCGGCTGCGATGTCGTACGCCGCGCCAGCACCAACCATGACGATCGCCGCGCCGCCTGCGCCGTCGCTGCCACCGGTTCCGCCTGCCGGACCGCCGGCGCCGCCGATCTCTAAATAAAGCTCGAAGCCTGAACGGTCATTTTCGCGACGCCACGGGCGCAGTCGGCGCGCCGACGGGCCATATCGGATTGATGCATTTGCCGCCGCCGGGCGGGCGGCCGATCTGCCGCATTCGAGCCGGGATGCGGCGGGCTTGATTCGCACGGGGGCCGATCGGGCACCTGAAGAAGCATTCACGGCAAGTGGGCTCGCGAAAGCAGACAAGCCCGGCCTGACGGGCCGGGCTTGTGTCGATTGTCTCGACTTGAAGGGGTGCGTTACTCGTCCGACGCCGCTTCCTGGTCCTGCTGGGCCTCCGGATCGAAGAACTCGCCGGCGGCGGCAATGGCTTCGGCGGCGGCATCCTGATCTTCCTGGCGGGTCGAGATGTCCTCGCCGCGGTTGATGCGCTCGGCCTCGTCGGCGCTGCGCGCCACCGTCACGCTCACCTCGACTTCGACCTCCGGATGCACCGCGATCGAAATCTTGTGCTTGCCGATGGTCTTGATCGGTGCGTCCAGCATCACCTGGCTACGGCCGATGTTGACGGCCTGGGTCTCGAAGGCGGTGACGATATCGCGAACCGTCACCGAGCCGAACAATTGGCCGGTTTCGGAGGCTTGGCGCAGGACGATGACGTTCTGGCCGTTGATCTTCTCCGCGATCTGGGCGGCCTCGCCCTTGGCCTTGAGGTTGCGGGCCTCGAGATCGGCCTTCATGCCTTCGAACTTGGCGCGATTGTCCGCTGTCGCACGCAAGGCCTTGTTGCGCTTCAGCAGAAAATTACGGGCAAATCCGTCGCGAACTCTGACGACTTCGCCCATTTGGCCAAGCTTGGCGACGCGTTCCAGCAAAATGACTTCCATATTCGGTCTCCTTGAAGTGGTGAGGTTGAAGGGATGATTTCAGGGCACTGGGAGTGGCGGCGGTCGCCCGCGCAAGAAGCGCTGGCGCAAGCCGAACACGGCATCGGCAAGGCCGAGCGCCACCAAGGCGAGCGCCGGCCAGACGAAAATCACGGCTATCGTGTAGGCTGAGCCCAGCCAGAACGTGCGATTCTTCAGTGCGAGCGACAGGGTGTGCAGCACCGCAAAGCCGACGAGGGCATAGGCCAGCAGCAAGGCCGACGTCACGATCCGGGCGCCGATGGCAGCCAGTCCGCCGCTGAAACAGAAGGCAATCGCCGTGCACAGCACGGCCAGCGTCATCGGCGGCAGGGTCACGCTCTTCAGCTCTGGCCATGGACGGGACAGGCGGCCCGACGTCACCGTGATTTTTGCCGCGAGCCAAAGATTGAGGGTCAAGGTCAGCATGGCGACGCCGGCGGCTGCCGCTGGCGCTACGATGATCAGGCTGTCGATCAACCGTTCAGTGTCCGCGGCGACCACCGCATCCCGCTGCTCGAGGATCCGCAGCATGAACTGCCGCAGCGCATCGATAATCGACGCCGCATCGGTGCCGAGCGTGAGCAGGGCCGCCATGGTGCTGAGCGAGGCGAAGGCCGCAATCCACAGCAGAAGGCGGCCAACGGGGTACCATTCGACGGTCGGTGCAGCCGCCGATGGACTGACACTCGGGGCGTGGCCGGCGGTCACGGGGCGACCGAGCAGGGCGAGATGTCCGAGCCACCAGGCCGGCAGGGCGATCGTGATTGCAAACGCCAGGCAATAGGGGAGTCCGAACATCGCGCCAAGGCCCGTGGCCGCTGCGATCCCGCCAATGGTGCCGCAGAGCGGACCCCATGCCAACGTCGCGACCATCAGGGGCAACGGAGCCAGATAAAACAGCACGAGCGAGATCAGCGCGCCCGAGATGATCGAGGCGAACATCAAGGCCGACGCGCTGCCGGCCACAAGCGCAATGAGGAAAAACGCGATCATCAGCTGTCCCGCTCCTTTCGAGCGGTTAGAGGTCCGTTTCGAACCCCAACCATCGGCGACCGGACGACTCGGAAGCCTTATGAAGAACCTGGTCGGCGGCACCTACACAGGGGCCGCCGACCAGGATGCTTTAGCGAATGACGTAGGGAAGCAGACCGAGGAAACGCGCGCGCTTGATGGCGCGGGCGAGTTCGCGTTGCTTCTTTGCGGAGACCGCGGTGATGCGGCTCGGCACGATCTTGCCGCGCTCCGACACGTAACGCATCAGGAGTTTGGAATCCTTGTAGTCGATCTTCGGAGCGTTCGGACCCGTGAACGGACAGGTCTTGCGGCGGCGGAAGAACGGACGGCGTGCACCAGCTTCTGCCATTGTCGTTACTCCTCTTCCGTCGCTTCGACTTCTTCACGGGGACGGCGCGGGCCGCGGTCGCCACGGAAACCGCCTTCGCGATCGCCGCGGAAGCCACCGCCGTCACGATCGCCGCGGAAACCGCCACCGCGGTCGTCGCGCTCGCGATCACGATCCGCCTTGCGCATCATCGCAGACGGGCCTTCCTCGAGTTCCTCGACGCGGACGCTGATATAGCGGATCACGTCCTCGCTGATCCGCTCCTGGCGCTCGATCTCGGAAATCGCCGCCGAGGGAGCGTCGATGTTGAGCAGCACGAAATGGGCCTTGCGGTTCTTGGAGATACGGTAGGTGAGGGAGCGCACGCCCCAGTTTTCGGTCTTGGTGACCTTGCCACCGAGCTGCTGCACGATGCCGGTCATCTGGGCGGTCAATTCCTCGACCTGTTGGGGGCTCGCATCCTGACGCGCGAGAAAAACATGCTCATAAAGAGGCATGGGTGTCCTTTCCTGTGTTGGCGCGGCGACCGGCGTCAAGCCCTTCGAGCCCTCTGGAAAGGACTCGGTAGTAGCTCAGAAGGCGGAAACACGGGACGACGAGCCAACTGGCCCTGCCACATCAAGTTCGCCTGAAGGTGAATTTGCTGAGACCGTCCGTTCAGCTTCCGGCCGGAAACCACGGATGCGGCGGCTTATACGGATTTTGACCGAAATGGCAAGGGAGAGTGACCGGTTCTCTTTTCCCGTCGGTCCCAGTCGGCCATCCTGGCATCGGTATCGGGTGTGGGAGCGAGGGCGACCTTCAAGCCGCCATGGGCCACAAAAATACCTTTACCGCGCCTCTTGGCCTCGTACAGCGCCCGGTCGGCCGATCGCAGCAGCTCGTCGGCGGTTTCGCCATCATCCGGCGCACAGGCACTGCCGATGCTTATTCCGATATGGACCGGTTCCCCAAGACCGAGGTCAAATGGTTGCGCGATGCCGGCAATGATGCGTTCGGCAGTCCTTTTGGCTTCGTCTGAGGAAATGGTGGGCAGCAGGATGACGAATTCATCGCCGCCGATGCGGGATATGAAGTCGAGCGAGCGAACGGAGTTGCGCAGCCGGTGCGCCACCTCGACGAGAACAGCGTCGCCTGCAGCGTGGCCGAAGCTGTCATTGAGCTCCTTGAAGCCATCGAGATCGAGGCAGAATACCATGAATTCCTGCCGTACCTCGCCCTGCGCGGTGCGTAACCCTTTGAGCAGTTCGTCGAAACGTTTCAGGTTGAGGGCGCGGTTCGGCAGGCCGGTGAGCGGATCGTGCTGGGCCAGCCGACGGTTTTCTCGTTCGGAATGATAGAGATGGAGCAGCACCTTGTAGTTCTCCAGCATCACGAAGATCACGCCGCAGGCGTAAAAGGGAAACTGAATGCCGATGATGAACAGATGGGGAATCGGCGAAATCAGCGTTGCCAGCGCATACGGCAACGCCAGTATGCAGATCAGAATGACGCCGAGGCGCGGTGTGCCGGCGTTGCGTGAGGAAACCGCCCCGATCAAGCTGGCAAGGCCGATCCCCGCCATCGAAATCAGCGGCCATTGACCGGATACGACGCATTGAAAACAGCCCGCGGAGAGAACGCTGAAGGCGACGAATCCGGCGAGAACTGGCGCGGTGGTATTGCCGTTCCGTCCCGCTGCTTCGGCCTTGACCAAGGCGTTCATCAGGCAAAGCCTGATCGCGCCGATGAGGAACTCCGCCAATACCCAGGCGTAAGCCCACGGCGCTGCCGTCATGACTGCAGCCACGGTCGCCAGCAGGAAGCTTGCTGTGATTGCGATCACCAGCGTCCGTGCCTTCGTCAGGCTCTGAAGAAGCAGCTGGTTCTGAATATCGGCGGGTTGCGGATTGGGGCCCGAGACCAGCCAATCGATACAGCCATGCAACGCCTGGCTCACCCGAAGGCCCGGTCGTGTGCGCTGCCCGTCCTGATCCAAACTTGCTGACATCATCGTTTTTGTGTGCCGCCTCAATTTTGTTCAGTTTGGTTTGCCCGGGTTTATCGCTCCTTAAAGTTCGCCTCGGATCTGCTTCAACGTTAAATTTGCGTGCGGACGAAGGGCTTTTTGAGCCCTATTCTCCGTATTTCGACGGCTCGATTGATGTCGGCCGGCGCGTGGGATCAGACCGCGACGTGCCCGTTTCGCAGGGGCCGGCGCTTGACAGCGTGACCGTCATCGGTGTCTTACGGCCGAACTTTGGGGATTTGCAGCGACTTTCAGGGGCGCCGATGACGGCAGCATTCATTTTTCCGGGGCAGGGCTCGCAGGCGGTGGGGATGGGCAAGGCCCTGGCGGAGGCTTTTCCGGCCGCCCGGGCGGTGTTCGACGAGGTGGATGCGGCACTCGGCGAGAAGTTGACGGCCATCATCTGGGAGGGCCCGGCGGAGACCCTTCAGCTCACCGAAAACGCCCAGCCGGCGCTGATGGCGGTGTCGCTCGCCACCCTGCGCGTGCTGGAGACCGAGGCTGGATTTTCCGTGGGACGGGACGCTGCTTTTGTGGCGGGTCACTCGCTGGGCGAATACTCCGCGCTGGCCGCAGCCGGCAGCCTCTCGATCACCGATACCGCGCGCCTGCTGCGCACCCGCGGGCTTGCCATGCAGAAGGCGGTCCCGGTCGGAGCTGGCGCCATGGCCGCTCTCCTCGGGCTCGACTATGAGGCCGCCATGGCGGTTGCCGATGAAGCCGCGCAAGGGCAGGTCTGCCAGGCCGCCAACGACAATGGCGGCGGTCAGGTGGTGGTGTCCGGCGACAAGGCCGCTGTCGATCGCGCGGTCGAGATCGCGAAGGGCAAGGGCGCCAAGCGCGCGATGCTGCTCCCGGTGTCGGCGCCGTTCCATTGCCGGCTGATGCAACCGGCAGCCGAGGCGATGGCACGGGCGCTCGCCGAAGTCACCATCAAGGCGCCGTCCGTGCCGCTGGTGTCGAATGTCCTGGCCACCGCGATCACCGATCCCGACGAGATTCGCCTCCGACTGGTCGAACAGGTCACGGGAACCGTCCGCTGGCGCGAATCAGTGGCCTATATGGCGGCGCACGGCGTGACGCGATTCTTTGAAATCGGTGCCGGCAAGGTGCTATCGGGGCTCGTCAAACGCATCGCCGATGGGGCGGTCGGAGTTTCCGTCGGTGGCCCCAACGATCTGGCCGCCGCAAAAGCTGCGCTTGCCGCGGCGCAGTCGGCCTGAGCGAGGAGAAGGATGATGTTCGATCTGAGTGGCAGGACCGCGCTGGTTACCGGCGCGACCGGCGGCATCGGAAGCGCGATCGCGCAGGCATTGCATGCGCAAGGGGCGACGGTTGCGGTTTCCGGCACGCGGCGCGAGGTGCTCGATGCGCTCGCGGGCAAGCTTGGCGATCGGGTGCACATGCTGCCGTGCAATCTGTCCGATGCGACCGAGGTGGAGGCGCTGGTGCCCGCGGCCGAAAAGGCCATGGGTCAAGTCGACATCCTCGTCGCCAATGCGGGCATCACCCGGGACAACCTTTTCGTGCAATTGCGCGACGAGGATTGGGACGAGGTCATCAACGTCAACCTCACGGCAACCTTTCGGCTCACCCGTGCCGCGACCAAGCTGATGATGCGCAAGCGATTCGGCCGCATCATCGCGATCACCTCGGTGGTGGGCGTCACGGGAAACCCGGGGCAGGGCAATTACACGGCATCGAAGGCAGGTCTGATCGGGATGATCAAGACGCTCGGGGCCGAATATGCCAAGCGCAACGTGACCGCCAACTGCATCGCACCAGGATTCATCAAGACGCCGATGACCGACGCGCTCAACGACAAGCAGCGCGAAACCATCCTGTCCAAGGTGCCTGCCGGGCGGCTGGGGACGCCGGAGGATATCGCTGCGGCGGCGGTATATCTGAGCTCGAACGAGGCCGCCTATGTCACCGGACAGACGATCCACGTCAACGGCGGCATGGCCATGATTTGAGCGTCCGGCGCATGCTGGCCGTTTCGCGAAGGGCCGTTTTCGGGATTGGCCGGGGCTTGTAGTCAAGACTTTCGAATTATGGTAACCGGACCGCCTATGAATAGGCAAAGATCGCCATTGCAGGATTTCCAAACCCTGTATATTGGCGGTGTGGAGCTTGCCGTCGTTCGCCGGGCCATCTGTTAACACGGGGCCAGATTTGGAATTTGCGCGATTGCGAAGGAAGTTTTACGACCGTGATGGTGCACATCATTCAGAGGTCGGAATCAGGGGAACAAGCACGAGGTTGAACGATGAGTGAGATTGGCGAGCGGGTTAAGAAGATCGTGGTCGAACACCTTGGTGTTGAGCCCGAAAAAGTGGTCGACAACGCGAGCTTCATTGACGACCTCGGCGCTGACAGTCTCGACACCGTCGAGCTTGTGATGGCATTTGAAGAAGAGTTCGGTTGCGAGATTCCCGACGATGCCGCGGAGACCATTTTGACCGTGGGCGACGCGACCAAATTTCTCGAGAAGAACGCGAAGAGCTGACGCATCTGCGCCGCATCGAATAGGGCGGGCCCGGGCTGGGCGCTCGGGCTCCGATCGGCTTGATGCGGCGAATCCGGATAGTCGGCTGGAGTTGATTGGATGAGGCGGGTTGTCGTTACGGGCCTCGGCATGGTGTCACCGCTTGGCTGTGGCGTCGAGCCGACCTGGAAACACATCCTCGACAGCGAAAGCGGCGCAAGGAAGATCGATACTTTCGATGTATCGGATCTTCCAAGCCGCATTGCGTGCGTGGTACCGCGTGGTGACGGCACCGGCGCTACCTTCAATCCGGACCAGTGGATGGAGCCGAAGGACCAGCGCAAGGTCGACGACTTCATCATCTTCGCGATGGCTGCGGCGCGTCAGGCGCTCGACGATGCCGATTGGCATCCCTCTACCGAAGAGGACCGCTGCGCCACCGGCACCATGATTGGTTCCGGCATCGGCGGGCTATCGGGCATTGCCGATACCGCGCTGCTTCTCAAGGAGCGCGGCCCGCGCAAGGTTTCGCCGTTCTTCATCCCCGGCCGCCTGATCAATCTGGCCTCGGGCTATGTGTCGATCGAGCACGGCCTCAAGGGGCCGAACCATTCCGTTGTCACGGCCTGTTCCACGGGCGCGCATGCAATCGGCGATGCATCGCGCCTGATCGTGCTCGGCGATGCCGAAGTCATGGTCGCCGGGGGAACCGAATCGCCGTTGTGCCGTCTGGCAATGGCTGGATTTTGCGCGGCCCGCGCACTCTCGACCGCCTTCAATGACGCGCCCGAACAGGCGTCGCGGCCCTACGACAAGGATCGCGACGGATTCGTCATGGGCGAGGGCGCGGGCGTGGTCGTGCTCGAGGAATATGAGCATGCCAAGCGCCGTGGCGCGAAGATCTACGCCGAGGTGATCGGCTATGGATTGTCGGGCGACGGCTATCACATTACGTCGCCGTCCCCGGACGGCGACGGAGCTTTCCGGAGCATGTCCGCGGCGCTCAAGCGTGCCGGCCTGGCGCCATCGGATATCGACTATATCAATGCGCACGGGACCTCGACCCAACTCGGCGACGAGATCGAGCTGCGGGCCGTCGAGCGGTTGCTCGGCAACGCCGCGTCGAAGGTCTCGATGTCGTCGACGAAGTCGTCGACCGGCCATCTTCTGGGCGCAGCCGGCGCGATCGAGGCGATCTTCAGCATCCTCGCGATTCGCGACAACATCGCGCCTCCGACCATCAATCTCGCCAATCCTTCCGTGGAGACGGCGATCGACCTCGTGCCGCAGGTGCCGCGCAAGCGCGACATCAACATTGCGCTGTCCAATTCGTTCGGCTTCGGGGGAACCAACGCGTCTGTGATCGTGCAGCGCGTGACCAGCTGAGTTCGGTGAAGTCCTCCGTTTCGCCGCATTCGGCGGGGCATGCTGGACGGTGGCGCGGGAACTGCAGGCCGCTTGCGTGACGAATCGCAAGCGCGACGATTGAAGCGACAGGATTCAGGTTGCATCGATGACCGAGAGACCGCCCATTTCACCACGCAGTCCGCGGGCCGCGCTCGAACCCGAGCAGGTTCCGCCGCCGCCGCGGCGTTCGGAGCGCGCGCGCAATCCGTTCGTCGTCATCGGCAATGCCATCATCACCATCCTGCTGCTCGCGATGATTGGTGTCGGCGTGGGGTACTACTATGGCAAGCAGATCCTGGAAGCACCCGGCCCGCTGCTGGAAGACAAGGTGGTCAATATTCCCCAACGCGCCGGAAAGCGGGACATCGCCGACGTCCTGACGCGCGAAGGCGTGATTGACGTCAATTCCTGGGTCTTCATTGGCGGCGTGTTTGCACTGAAGGCGAGCACGGAGCTCAAGCCCGGAGAATACTCCTTCCAGAAGAACGCGAGCCTGCGCGACGTCATCGCCACCATCGTTGAAGGGAAGGTGGTGCAGCACTCCATCACCGTTCCGGAAGGATTGACGTCCGAGCAGATCCTGGCCCGGCTTTCGGAGAACGACATTTTCTCGGGCGCGGTCCAGGAGGTTCCGCGCGAAGGAACGCTGCTGCCAGAGACCTATAAATTCCCGCGCGGCACCACGCGCGAGCAGGTGATCCAGCGCATGCAGCAGGCGCAGAAACGCGTGCTCGCGGAAATCTGGGAACGCCGCAGCCAGGACATTCCGATCAAGACGCCTGAACAGCTGGTGACGCTGGCCTCCATCGTCGAGAAGGAAACCGGCAAATCCGACGAGCGCAGCCGGGTTGCCGCAGTCTTCATCAACCGGCTGCGGCAGAAGATCAAGCTGCAGTCCGACCCCACCATCATCTACGGCCTCGTGGGCGGCAAGGGCACGCTGGGCCGGCCGATCAAGCGCAGCGAAATCACCCAGCCGTCACCCTACAATACCTACGTGATCGAGGGGCTGCCGCCGGCGCCGATTTCCAATCCCGGGCGTCTGACACTCGAAGCCACCGCCAATCCGGCTCGCACCCGCGATCTCTATTTCGTCGCCGACGGCACCGGTGGCCACGCCTTCACGGAGACCTACGATCAGCACCTGAAGAATGTCGCGCGGCTGCGCGCGATGGAAAAACAGGTCCAGAACGACACCGTCGAACCGATCGACGAGCCGCAACCCAGTGCGGCCAACGCCTCGGTCGAGACGATGCCGCCGGTTGGGGCGACACCAAAGCCGCCTGCGGCAAAGAAACCCCCTCGCGCCTCCGGCGCCGCACTACGCCCGCAGGGTGCTTTGCCTCAGGCGCCGGCGACGGCCACGGCTCCCGCCCAGCGTTAACGTGCTGAGAACGATCCGCGGCGTGCGCGGATCGCGCGGACTCCACTTTTCCTGAAAAGGTCCTATGGTTCGCGCGCTTTCCGCTCGCGCCCGAATCTGACGCCGTTCCGTTACCTGCCGGAGAATCACGTAAATGACAGTGTCGAGCATGACCGGCTTCGCCCGTAGTCACGGCGCAAGCGGGCCCTATTCGTTCGAATGGGAGTTGAAGTCGGTCAATGCCAAGGGCCTCGACCTGCGGCTGCGATTGCCGGCCGGGTGGGACGAACTCGAGGCTGTTGCCAAGAAGCGCGGGGCCGAGGTGCTGGCACGGGGAACGGTGTATGCCAACCTGAATGTCAAGCGCACCGGCGCCTCGTCGACCGTCCGGATCAACGAGGACGTTCTGGCGTCGATCATCAAAGTGGCGGGTCAACTCACCGGCAAGATCGATGCGGTCGCGCCAAGCGTCGATGGCCTGTTGTCGATCAAGGGCGTGATCGAGGTGGTCGAACCGGAAAGCGACGAGGAAGAGGACAAGGCCGCCAAGGCTGCCGCTGCCGCAGCATTCGACAGCGCGCTTGCGAGCCTTGTCGAGATGCGCCGGCGCGAAGGCGTTTCCCTCGGACAAATCCTGTCGCAACGGATGGACGAGATCGAACTCCTGGCGAAGAAGGCGGAGGAAGCGCCCGGCCGCAAGCCGGAGGCGATCCGGACGAGATTGGCCGAGCAGGTGGCAGCGTTGCTTGCCAGTTCCGAGCGGTTCGACGCCGAGCGGCTCAATCAGGAGGCGCTCCTGATCGCGACCAAGGCCGATATTCGCGAAGAACTCGATCGGATCGCCTCGCACATCGCGCAGGCCCGGGAGTTGATCGCCAAGGGCGGCGCGGTCGGACGACGACTGGATTTTCTGGCGCAGGAGTTTCACCGCGAGGTCAATACCTGCTGCTCCAAGTCGAACGACATCGAACTGACCAAGACCGGTCTCGAGATGAAAAATGTCGTCGAACAGTTCCGCGAGCAGGTTCAGAATCTGGAGTGATCCATGACCGTGCAAGACCGCGCGTCCGACGGAGATGAAAGGCGTGGGTTGATGTTCGTGTTGTCCTCGCCCTCGGGGGCGGGCAAGACCACGCTCTCGCGGCTTCTGATCGAACGCATGCCCGGATTGAAGATGTCGGTGTCGGCGACGACGCGGCCCATGCGGCCGGGCGAGATCGATGGGAGCGACTACCTCTTCGTCGACAAGCTCCGTTTCGAGGAGATGGTGAAACGGCATGAATTGCTGGAATGGGCGACGGTGTTCGACAATCGCTACGGCACGCCGCGCGCGCCGGTCGAGGCCGCGCTGGCCGCGGGCCGTGACGTTCTGTTCGACATAGACTGGCAGGGTACGCAGCAATTGCGCGAGAAGGCGCGGGCTGACGTGGTCAGCGTCTTCATTCTGCCGCCGTCCGCCACTGACCTCGAGAAGCGCCTGAACTCGCGAGCCCAGGATTCTCAAGAGGTGATCCGCGGCCGGATGAGCCGCGCCAGCCACGAGATGAGCCACTGGGCCGAATACGATTATATCGTGATCAATCGCGACATCGACGAGGCATTTGCCGAGGTGCAGTCGATCCTCAAGGCCGAGCGCCTGAAGCGCGAACGCCGCGTTGGGTTGACGGCGTTCGTGCGCGAGTTGCAGAGGCAGCTTGAGGCTTAGCCGGAACCCGTTTCTTGCTTTTGCCTCCGGCCCCGTTCGCGATCTGTGTCAGAAACCGCTTGATCTGACCTGGATGGTCGTCGCGCTGAGCACCCGCTGGTCTGCGATCCTGCTTACGTCCGGAGGCCGTCACTGCCGCCCAGGGCCCGCGCCGCCCGCCATCCGCGCCGGGCCAGATCGAGTGGCGGCGCGAGCGTACGTGACGCCTGCGCCAGGTCCGAGCCATCCGATGGGTCAGGCTTGCGACGATGCCGGCAAAGGCGAGCGCGCCCAGGATCACCAGAAACAGCACCTGAAGCGAGGCAGAGGGCTTTTCCTGCGGCATATTGCCCATGGCAGGCATGTCTGGAACGGAGGAGAGCGACAGGCCCGTGTTCAGGTTCGCGCCGTCCGCGGTGGTGGCGTCAGGGAAGGGACTTGAGATGGATGCGTCCGTTGACTCGGACGACGTCCGCGTCGCTGATGCGCCCTGCGTTCCCGCCGAACCTGTCGTGATGAATATGGGGGTCTTTGGCACGGTAACGCCGGCGTTCTCGACGCTGCTGGAACGGGCCCCCAATTCGGCCCGGGCATTGGACAGCGAACGCGGCGCCTGAGCGTTTCTTGAGAACGTTCTCGCAGCAGGCGGCGTTGCCGCGGGCGGCTGGACGGCGTTCGAGGATGGTGATTGCGCCGAGTTTGACCGCATGGGCGTTTGCGAGGTTCGCTCGGTCGGCTCCCGCAGATACCAGCACCGCCTATTGGTGCCCGGCTCCAGGCGATAGAACCAACGCTGGCCCTGCAATGCCTCACGATCTGGCGTGGTCAGGCATTCGGTCGAATTGCCTGCAACGGCCGTGCTGGAATCCGCTGTATTGGCATCCACGCCAGCCGCCGCGTCCTTCGCGAAGGTCGAGACCGGAATGCCCACGACAGCACTGACGAAGATGGCCGAGACGATTTTCGTCGCCCGGTTTGCCATGCGGACCTCCGGTTACGCAACACAACGCAACACTTCACGCGCCCTTAATGTCGGTGATAACTAGGGTGGCAATGGGTCACAAATCCGGAGATGATCTGGCTTAATTCGGGCCGGCGCGGCGATCGTCCTGCCCAGAAAAAGGCGCCGTTGTTCGCGGGCCGTCCGGCGCTGGCGAAGGGCATGCCATGCGAGGGTGTCCGGGTCGGAATACGACCGCCGGAGTCCGGATGTCGGGCCAGACCGACCGGCGACCGACACGCGAGCGTTCCCGGTCAGTTCGTCAGCACGACACGGCCGACCACCTTGCCGGCCCGCAAGGCGTCGATCCATGTCTGCACATCGGCCATCGGTTCTTCCCGCATCGGCGGCGGCTTGATCTTGCCTGCGCGCGCCAGCGCCATCAGGTCATGGGCTTCGGCCAGCGTCCCGACCATGAAGCCCTCGATGGTCATGCGCTTGTAGACCCATTGCACCATGGGCAGGTTGAAATTGCCGCCCATCAGGCCCGAGACCACGATCTTGCCGCCACGTGCCACGACCGAGACCGCGAAGGCCATGGATTTCTCGTTGCCGGCAAAATCGACGACCTCGTCGAAGCCGCCCTCGGTTTCCTTCAGGATTCGCCTGACGACATCAGGCTCCGACGGGTCGTAGGCGACGGCAGCGCCGTTTTGTAGCGCGGTTTCGCGCGCGGCCGGGCTCAGGTCTGCCACCGAGACCGCCTGCTTGAACATGGCCTGCGCGAAAGACAGTCCCATCATGCCCACGCCGCCGAGTCCGATCAGCAACAGATTGCGCTGGCGTGGCCGCTCCACCAGCCGCTTCAGCGCGCCATACGCGGTGACACCCGAACACATCAGGGTCGCCGCCTGATTGACCGGCAACGGATCGTAGTCGAGCAGGTATTTCGCATCGGGCACGAGCACATGGGTCGCGAAGCCACCGTCAATCGACACGCCCAGAAAACGCTGCCTGGCGCAGAGATTTTCGTCTCCGCTCAGGCAGTCGCGGCATTGGCCGCAGCCGATCCAGGGAAACACGGCCTTCTTCGATCCGACCAGATCCCTTGCAACATCAGGTCCGACCTCCTCGACGATCCCTGCGATCTCGTGTCCCAGCGTGAGCGGGAGTGTCATGCCGCGCGTGGTGTCGAGCTTCCTGCCGCCGCCGAGATCGGCGTAACCATCCTGGATATGCAGGTCGGAATGGCAGAGGCCGCAGCGCTCGATGCGGACCAGAACTTCACCGTCCTTCGGCTTCGGCGTCTCGATGATGGTTTCGCAAAGCGGCGCATCGAACTTGACGAGGGATTGGCGACGCATCAGCGCCATGGCGTTTGCTCCTCAACGGATTCAGGCCTGTTTTTCGTTGCGTATATCGGTCAATTCACGCGCCATGGCAACAAAGCCGCTCACCGGGACCGTCTCCGCGCGTCGCGTCGGATCGACATGCGCTGCTGCCGCCAGCCGTGCCGGATCGGCCGGCAGCGACTTGAGGCTCTGGCGCAGCATTTTCCGGCGCTGGCCGAATGCAGCCGCCGAAACCTGTTCGAGGGCACGGCGCTCGCAGGCTTCGGGGGCCTGGCGCGGTATCAGCCGCACCAGCGACGAGGTGACCTTGGGTTGCGGCACGAAGGCTGCCGGCGAGATATCGAACAGGAGCTTGGTCTCGGCCCGCCAGTTTGCCAGCACCGCGAGCCGTCCATAAGCCTCGTCGCTTTCGTGGGCGACGATGCGCTCGGCGACCTCGCGCTGAAACATCAGCACCATCATGTCGTACCAGGGCGGCCAAGGCTCGATCGACAGCCAGCCGACCAGCAACGCGGTTGCGATATTGTAGGGCAGGTTGGCGACGATCCTTGCGCGTTCGCCGCGAAGCAGCGGCCGCGGGTCGAACGTCTGCGCGTCGGCGCAGACGACCTCGAGACGCCCGGGATAGCGCCTGGAGATGTCCTCCAGTGCAGGTAGCGTGCGTGCATCGTGCTCGACGGCGATGACGCGGCGCGCGCCGGATGCGAGCAGCGCGCGCGTCAGCCCGCCGGGGCCGGGCCCGATCTCGACGATGACCGCATCTTCGAGCGGTGCCGCCGCGCGGGCGATCTTCGCGGTCAGATTGAGGTCGAGCAGGAAATTCTGGCCGAGCGATTTGCGCGCTGAAAGCCCGTGCTGTCGGATTACCTCGCGCAGCGGCGGAAGGTCGTCGATCGCGTTCATGCCGCTATTTTATCGTCATATGCGCCGCGAGCCGCAAGGCCGCAATCAGGCTTGCCGGATTGGCGCGGCCGGTGCCGGCGATATCGAAGGCCGTGCCATGATCCGGCGAGGTGCGAATGAAAGGCAGGCCCAGCGTGACGTTGACGGCATCGTCGAACGCCAGCGTCTTGATCGGGATCAGCGCCTGGTCGTGGTACATGCAGATCGCGCAGTCATAGGTCCTGCGGGCCGCCTCGTGAAACAGGGTGTCGGCCGGCAGGGGGCCCCTGACGTCGATATCGCTCCTGCGCAGAAGATCGATCGCCGGCGCGATGATGGTCTCCTCTTCCGTGCCGAGCGTGCCGTCTTCGCCGGCATGGGGATTGAGGCCCGAGACGGCCAGGCGCGGCCGGCCGATGCCGAAACGCCGGCGCAGGCCATCGACCACGATGCGCATCGTGGTCACGATCAGCTCGGTCGAAAGCTGTGCAATGGCATCGCGCAGCGACACATGGATCGTCACCGGAACCACGGCCAGCGTCGGCGACCACAACATCATCACCGGCTGCGGCACCGGACCGCCATTGGACGCGAGTTCGGCAAGAAACTCAGTATGACCGGGATGGCGGAAGCCGGCACGGTAGAGCACGCTCTTGGCGATCGGATTGGTCACGACCGCGCTGGCGTGGCCCGCCAAAACATCCGCGACTGCCCGGCGAATGGAGGCAAGTGCCGCGCTGGCGCTATTGTCGTCGGGATGACCGGGCTTGGCGGTCACGGCATCACCGGTCGCAACCACCGGCAGGCAGTCTGCGAACGCCGCCGTTGCCTCCTCAGGACAGACATCGGCAAGAGGCAGATCGATGCCCAACGCACGCGCGCGTCGGCCGACGAATGCGGAATCGCCGATCAGATAGAACGGCGGCAGCTGGGCTTCGTTGCGGCGTTGCCAGGCCCTGATCGTGATATCGGGCCCGATGCCTGCGGGTTCCCCCAGTGTCAGCGCAAGCGGCTTTGCCATGCGTCAACGATATTCGATCATGGCGGCTTTGCGAATTTCCTGCAGATAGGATTTCGAGGTTGCCTCATACTTCTGGGCGAACATCTTGTCCCGGATTTCACGCTTCTTCGGCGTGTCGATCGTCGTCGGCTTGCGCGAGCATAATGCGACCATTTCCACGCCCTGCTTAGTGATCTCGGGCGGGGTCAGATGGCCGATCGGGGTGTCGTCGAGCAATTTGCGCAGAACCTGCGGAATATCGGCCGACGTCTTGACCACGGGGTCGCGGATCGCCGCGTTCTGCATGGACTTGAAATAGGTGTTGGCTTCGTCGCAGCTCTGCACGCGGGCACGCAGCGTCTCCGCCTCCTTCTGCCTGAGCTGCACCGCGGTCGACGCGGATCCTTGCGGCACGATCAGCACCACTGGCTGCATCTTGTATTCGAACGCGTCGACTTTTTCGGCGTCGCCGCCGTCAGCCTTGACGGCAGCCACGACATCCTTCTCGCCGACCTGCAGGCGCTCCTTGTAGCGTCCGCGCACCAGGCTGCCCCAGACCATGTCGGCCTTGATGCGGGATCTCAGGGTTTCGGGCCGGATGCCCTGGCTTTCGAGCATTTTGGTCAGCTGGTCCCCGGATAACCGCATCCGCGAGCCCATTCCCGAATAGGACTGATCGATATCGGAGGAGGACGGGTCAACGCCGAATTTCTTGGCTTCCTTGATCTTCACCTTTTCATCGATCAGTTCGTTGATGACGTCCTGACGATTGGCTTGCTGGTGCGTGGTCAGGAAGTTCAGCTTGCTGCGTTGCTCGATATCGTAGTCGGTGATCGGCTCACCGTTCACCATGACTGCGACGGTCTGGGCCCGCACAGGCGAGATTGGGCCCGTCAAGAGCATTCCCGCGACGCTCGCCGCCGCGAGAGCCAAAAGGCGAAGAGGGATGGTTGTCATGATCATTGTCGCCATATCAACGATGAGAGTTGTTGAAACTGGTCCGATCCGAAACCAGACCGCCGGTCATCCGGCGGCGCTGCCCTACTGAAGTCCGGCGCCGGTTCCCGTAGAGGAGGTGGTGGCGAGCGTCCGCAGGCCAATCTGGAACATATAGGCATGGCCGAGAACGGGCGCTGCCCCTGCGTTGGCGTAGCTGTACGACGTCACGTAATTTGCCGCCAGCACGAAGCAGTCATCCACATAGCCCGCGCCGATGACATATTGATTGATGGTGTTGGCCTGGAGGTCCCATCGGGCGGCACCGGTGACGACCCAGTTGGCGGCGACCTTGAGGGAGGCTGAGCCGAGCAGGCCTTCGCGACGGGTCAGGTAGCCGAGGTCGGCCTGCGGGGCATAGTTGCCGTAGATCATGCTGACCGACCAGCGGTCGAAATTGGCCCGCGCCTCGGCCTCGAAGCGCTGGACGTTGGCGGTCTGCTGGTCGAACCGGCCGCGGACGCTGAAGGTGTAGGTCCGGTTCGGCGAGTAATTGACCCGGGCGACATAGTCCGACTTCTGCCTGGCAAGGCCGGAATCGACGCCGGTGTTGATGCTGTCCTGCACCGCGAAGGAGTTCAGGCCGAACAGCTGGTAGGATTGCCCGAACAGCACATTGACGCTGCCGCCGCGGTCGAACTGCGTGGTGGCCTGGACGCCGACATTGGCGCGGCCGCCGCCTTCGACGCGGTCATAGCCGGAGAACTTGTCGACGCTGAACAGGTTGCTGGCGTCGAACACCAGGCTCTGGGCGTCCTCGTTGGGCAGCTTGCCGGCATAGGTCTCGTTCGGACGGATGATGACCTGCGCGATCGGCTCGATCGTGGTGGTGCCCCACGGCTGCACGTTGATGAAGGGGTAGCGATATTCGAGGCCGATGGTCGGCATCACCCGCAGCGCGGTGGTGTCGCCGACGGGAAGGAAGTTGGCGACGCCGGGCTGGTTTGCGACGTGGGCATCGATGGCGTCGGCGCGCAGGATCGCGAACGGCGTGAAGATCTGGCCGAACGGATCGATGAACGAACGGCGCCACTGCGCTTCCGCGGTGAGCCGGGTAAAGGTTCCCGGCGCGCCGCGCAGCAGGCACTGGGTCGGGATCCGCGCCAGGGGATCGGCGGAGGCCATCGTGCACAGGCCATTGGTGTTGGCCGCCGTCGTGATCGGATCGAACACGGCGTCGTTGCGGGTCAGGCTGGTGAAGTTGGTCTTGTAGCTGACCTCGCCGCCGAAGATCGGGCGGTTGATGACGTTGGCATAGTCGACCACCGGATGCACCACGGGAACCTGCTGCTGGTTGCCCGAGAAGCTCAGGAAGTACATGGTCCTCGCGTCGAAGAAGCTGCGATTGCCGACGCCGGTCAGATAGAGCTGCGACAGCGCTTCGGTCGGCAGGCTCAGGAACGATGAATAGGGGTCGCGGTACTGCGCCAGGCGGTAATCGGAGAAGAAGGTGGCATCGGTCAGCACGACGCCGTCCCAGCCCCAGACCCACTTGTCGTTGATCGCGAACTGGCCCTTGGTGTCGATGCCGCCGCGGAACTGGCGATTGCCGGGCTGGCCGACGAAAGCGTTCTGATCGAGCTGGTCGATGCCGAAGGCGCGGACCTGGTAGGCGCCGTCGCGCAGCCGCTGACGGAACTCGCCCTGCAGCAGCACGCCCTGCCTGCTGGTGATGCGCGGGGTGAAGGTCGCATCCATGTCGGGGGCGATCGCCCAGTAATAGGGGATGTCGACGGCATAGCCGTAGACCGCTGACTGGCTGACGCCCGGCATCAGGAAGCCGGACTTGCGCTTGACGGTGGGATCGGGCGTCGAGAAATAGGGCAGATAGGCCATCGGCACGCCGAAGAATTCGAGCTGGGCGTTCTCGAAATACAGCATCTTCTCGTTCTGGTCGTGGATGATGCGGGCACCCTTGACCTGCCACAGCGGCGGCTTCTTCGGATCGTCTTTGCACGGCGCGCAGGCGGTATAGACGCCGTTCTCGAATACGGTGTAGTTGCCCTTGGAGCGGTCGGCGCGGGTGGCGGCCATCCGCGTCTGGTCCTCGGTATCGACGCGCAGCGAATCGACGAAGCCGTCGCGATAGTCGTCGCTCAGGTCGAGGCTGTTGGCATAGGTGATCTTGCCGTCGGCATCCGTCATGCGGATGTTGCCCTCGGCATGCAGCCGCTTGGTCTTCTGGTCGTAGATGACCTTGTCGGCCTCGACGCTGGTGCCGTTGTAGAACATCTGCACGTTGCCGACCGCCGACACCCGCGAGTTGTTGTAGTCGTAATCGACCTCAACCGCCTGAACCAGCATCTGGCCGTCATTGGCAGCACGGGGCGGCGCCGCCTTCGGCGGGCGGGGATTGTAGGTGAAGCCCTGTGCATAAACCGGTGCCGCCGTCGTCACACTGAGTGCGACGCCGAACGCGACAGCCAAAACAAACGCCAGCAGCGACCCGCCAGCCGTAGCCAAGCGATGGCTACGACGGCGCGCGTCAGCACTCCGCTGCGACGCGGACAAAGTGCACTGGCGGGCGGCGACCACTGCCACTACCCGTCCTCCTGATACAGCAAGGCCAAAAACCCGGTGAGGCCGCCCACGAATACGGGCAGCCACGCCGCAGCGATCGGATGCATCAGCTCAGCCTTGCTCAAATCCTCGGTTACTTTCGATAGAACATAGAGCAGAAAGCCTGCGCCCACGCCACTTAAAACCATCTTTTGCACGCCGCCCATCCGGAAGAACCGGAGACTGACGGAAGCTGCCAGCATCACCATTGCAGCCAGTAAAAACGGCTGTGCCAGAAGCTTTTGGTACTGCAGGCGATAGCCTGCGGTGGCAAAACCCGAACTTTCGGACGAGCGGATGTAGGTCGGCAGTTGCCAAAAAGACACGGTTTCCGGGGTCGAGAAGGTGTTGCGAACCTGCGCCGGGGTCAGTGTCGTGGCGAGGATCCAGCTCTCCTGGTCCACCGGCGGCGAATCAAGCGAGAAGCGGCGCACCGATTTGAACAACCAGTGGCCGTCCTCGAGGGTCGCCTCGCGCGCCACCATGCGCTCCTTGAACTGATTGTTTGTATCAAATCGAAACAGTGTGAGTCCGGTCAGCCGGCCGCCCTGTCGCTCGCTTCGCGCCGCGTTGATGATGACCTGTCCATCATTGTTGATCTGATTGATCCAGAAGCCGGATGCGTCCTGGATGCCGCCGCCGGGGGCGGAACCGAACAATTCCGCTTCCATCCTCTTGGACTGCTCGCTGAGATTGGCCGAGACCGGATTGTAGACCACGGTGGCAAGCGTGCCGAGCAGGATGGCGCTCGCCAGGGCGGGGGCGATGAACTGCCAGGCGGAGACGCCGGCGGCGCGGGCCACCACCAGCTCCAGCCGTCGCGACAGCGCAAGGTAGCAGGTCATTGCGCCGATCAGGACGCAAAACGGCATCATCTTCTCGAGCAGTTGCGGCACGCGAAACAGCGAGGTCTCCGCCACCATGATGGCGGACGCGGAGGCCAGCCCCGAGGTCTTCCTCACCATCTCGATGTAGTCGACGAGCACGAGCAGCAGGAAAATGCTCGCAAACACGCCGACCGCCGAAACCACGAACCGGCCGGCGAAATAGCGCCCGAGTGTGTTCGTGATCATGCTCATGCGGTGGCCGGTCGCCCGATCAGACGCAGCAGGCGCGCGTTCGATCTGTTGATGGCTTCGATCAGCATGGGCGGCGGTTCCAGCACGATACCGTCAATGATGATCCAGAGACTCGCACCGATGGCCGCGAACAGCATCAGATACTGCACGACGGGCGCCACGGGGGATTTCACCGCCATCACCGAGCAGGCGAACCCCGCCATGCGCAGTCCGAACACCGCGAGGATCGACCCGCCGATCGAAAAATTCCGGCTCTGGCGGGTGGTGCGCGGGGCTCCGAGAAAGGCAAAGGTCAGCGCGGCAAACGCGAACGGATAGATCGGAGACAGGAAGCGATCATGCAATTCGGCGCGGAACTGTCCCGGCAATTGCTTGTAGACCGGATCGTCCTCGGGCGGCGAAATCAGTTCCCAGACATAGCGCTCCCGGATTCCGAGGGTCACGTCGTGGCCCTGTTTGGAGAATTTCGACATGTCGAAGGGGTAGCTTGCGAAGGCGACGAGGGCGGGGTCACGCTTTCCCGCCTCGAAGCGCTGCATGTTGCCGTCCTTCAGAACCAGGAAGGTGCCGTCGGCGGTTTTCACGACGCTGCCGTGGTCGGCGACAACGCTGACGCGTTCCTTGGGGTCGCGTCGATCATCGATGAAAATGCCGGCGAGGAGACCGCCCGGCTGCCGTTCCCGGATCCGGATGGTCAGGTTCTGGTCGAGCTGGGCGAAGCGTCCGGGCTGCAGGATGTTGGTCAGCACGTCGGCGGTGATTTCGGCGTCCCACAGCTTGATCCGGCGCAGGCCATCGGGGGCGAGAAAGGCGGCGATGAAGGCGACCAGAAGCGCGACCGCGCAGGTCGCATAGGCGAACGGGCGGAACAGGCGAAACGGCGAGAAGCCGGCCGCGTTCATGACGATGATTTCCGAATCGGTCGCGAGCTTGTTGAGCGTGTGGGAGATCGCGACCATCAGTGCGATCGGCGAGATGATCTGCACCAGCGCCGGAATCACGAGGCTGGTGATGCCAAGGAAGGTGAGGATGGTTTGCCCCTGGCTGGTCATGAGGTCGATGCCGCGGAGCGCCTGCGTAATCCAGATCACGCCGGTCAGGCTGACGAGGACCATCGCAAACGCCGTCAGCGTCGTGCGGAAGATGTACTTGTCGATTGACCCCATCGCTACCGCACGATCCTCGCCCCGCCGACGTCAGGAAGGCCGCCAACCAATCCCCCGGAAATGGGGCCCCTTTTTGGTTGCCGCCCAGTTACCCCGAAATCTCACCTCCCCATTATTATCCCTTTGATCCGTCAATAAAATGGCTTGGCGAAGGCGCGGACCAATTTTGGTTAAAATTTAGGGAAATGTGGCCCGCCGGTCACGCCGGCGCTTGGCATCGCCGGCGCTTACGGGTCATAGTGCTGCCAAATCGCAATCCGCTCCGTAAAAGTGGCCGGTCAGCCGCCCGCCCAAGCCCAAGATTCTCTGGAGGATTTCCCTATGTCCGACGCCGTCAAGGTCGGCTTTGTTGCATTTTCCGCGGCCCCGAACGGCATCCTGGCGGTCTTCTGCGACGAAACGCTGAAATTCGGGCCGACCACACGCAAGGCGCTGGGGAAGACGGCCGATCTGGTCCAGCGTGCGGCTGCCGCCAATCAATTCAAGGGCAAGAGCGGGTCCATTCTCGATATCCTGGCGCCGGAAGGAATCAAGGTTCAGCGCTTGCTCGTGGTCGGCAGCGGCAAGTCCGCCGAGATCAAGGACAAGGATTATCTGAAGTTCGGCGGTGTTTTGGCCGGAAAACTGAACGCGGCGAGTTCCGCGCTCACCGTTCTGGCAGAACTGGCCGAAGGCGCCATGGCGCCGGACCAGGCCGCGGCGCTGGCGATGGGCGTTCGGCTGCGCGCCTATAAATTCGATCGCTACAAGACCAAGAAGAAGGACGGCGACGAGGCGCCCGTGCGCGCCGACGTGTCGATCGCGGTCGAGGATGTGGCCGCGACGCGGAAGGCGTTCGCGCCGGACGCGCATCTCGCCGATGGCGTCATCATCGCCCGCGACCTGGTCAACGAGCCGCCGAACGTGCTCTATCCGGAGGAGTTCGCACGGCGCGCCGCCGCATTGCGCAAGCTTGGCGTCGTGGTCGAGACCCTCGATGTCAAGGCGATGACCAAACTCGGCATGGGGGCGCTGCTGGGCGTGGCGCAAGGGTCCGCGCGGCCGGGCCGTATGGTCGTGATGCGCTGGAACGGCGGCAAGGCCGGCGAGCAGCCGGTCGCCTTCATCGGCAAGGGCGTGTGCTTCGATACCGGAGGCATTTCCATCAAGCCGTCGGGCAGCATGGAGGATATGAAGGGCGACATGGGCGGCGCCGCCTGCGTCGTCGGCCTGATGCATGCCCTGGCCGCGCGCAAGGCAAAGGCCAATGTGGTGGGGGCGATCGGTCTCGTCGAGAACATGCCCGACGGCAACGCCCAGCGTCCTGGCGACATCGTCACCTCGATGTCGGGGCAGACCATCGAGATCATCAACACCGACGCGGAAGGCCGTTTGGTGCTGGCGGACGTGCTCTGGTACGTGACGCAGAAATTCAAGCCGAAATTCATGGTCGATCTGGCGACGCTCACCGGCGCGATCATGGTGGCGCTCGGCACCGAATATGCGGGCCTGTTCTCCAACAATGACGAACTGGCCGAGCGCCTGGCCAAGGTCGGGCTGGACACCGGTGAGCGGGTCTGGCGGATGCCGCTTGGCCCGGAATACGACAAGCTGATCGATTCGCAGTTTGCCGACATGAAAAACGCCGGAGTCCGTAACGGCGGTTCGATCACTGCGGCGCAATTCCTGCAGCGTTTCGTCGACGGCACGCCCTGGGCGCATCTCGATATTGCGGGCACCGCCATGGGCGCGCCGAAGTCCGAGATCAATCAAAGCTGGGGCTCCGGCTACGGCGTTCGCCTGCTGGATCGGCTGGTTGCCGATTACTACGAAGCCAAGCGATGAACCGTTGTTCCATCGTCTGCCAGAGATGACCGAAGTCCTGTTCTACCACCTGCAAAATATCGCGATCGAGAACGTGTTGCCGCCGTTGCTCGAGAAGTCGCTGGAGCGCGGCTGGCGCGTTGTGGTGCAATCCACCTCGCAGGAGCGCGCCGATGCGCTCGATGCCCATTTGTGGACTTATCGCGACGATTCGTTCCTGCCGCATGCGACATGGCGCGTGAGCGATGTTGCGGATCAGCCGATCGTGCTCGCCGTGGAGGAGGGCAATCCGAACGGGGCCAAGGTTCGGTTCCTGATCGACAACGCCGCATTGCCGGCTGATTCGCACAGCTACGATCGGATGGTGCTGGTCTTCAATGGCGATGACGACGATGCACTTGCTGCAGCGCGCGCGGCATGGGCCGACTGCAAGTTGCGTGGGTTCGAGGTAACCTACTGGCAGGCTGACGAGCACGGCCGCTGGCAGCGGCGGCAATAGCCCTCCGGGCCTATTAATGATAACTGTATTCGCATTGGCGGACCGTCCGGCAGTCACGCTTGTGCCGCAAAGTCACGATGAGATGACCGGTTAGGGGTTGGAACGAGGAGGTCGGTGCGGCCGAAGTTTCGTTACGGTGACACCGGAATTGTGGATTTGCGAGCGCCCTTTGCTTTCCGAAGTTTGTGCGGGGAAAGCTATGGGGTAGGATGAGCTTCGGAAAAGAGGGCGCTGGTTGATCGTGCGAGAAAAACCCAAATATCGAACCCGGCTGTTGACGCTGCTGGCCTGTGCTCCGCTGGTTTCGGCGTGCGCGAATACGCCGGATCTGCTCTCCAAGGACACCGAATGGTTCTCGCGTCCAGGCCGGATGTTCACCCGCAGCATTTCGATCGAAGCGCCACCGCTCACCCCGGAAAAGCAGGTCATGCCGGACGATCTGGTCAGCGCGTCCGGCGCTTGTCCGGGCATGGCGGCGCCCGGAGCGCCGGCCGATGCCAATGCCTCGACTGACGCGCCCGCCGCGTCGCCGACGCCGGCGGCCGGAGGCACGGTCGCGCTTGGTCACACCGAATGTGACGTGATTCGTGGCATCGGTGCGCCTGACAGCGTCAATCTCTCCAACAATCCGCGCGGCGACAGGGTGGCCGTGGTCAGCTGGTCGCGGGGCCCGCGGGCCGGCATGTACACCTTCACCGCCGGGCGGTTGAGTTCGGTCGAGCGTGGACCTGAGGTCGAAGCAGCCCCGAAGGTTGCCAAGCCAAAGGCCAAGAAGAAAACGGCGGCGATGTAGCGCCGGTTTTGCGAGCGCTTCCATGCTGATGACGCGAGATCCGATTCACCGCCGGGCTTCAGCCGGCCGTCTCGTCGTATTGCGCACTGGCCTCGAGCCATTGCTCCTCGGCGCGCTGCAGCGCACCGACGGCGTTCGCCCTTGCCTTGCTCAATTGCGCGGCCTGTTTCGGATCGCGGGCGAATAGATCGGGCAGCGCCAGCGCGGCGTCGATCTTGGCGATGATGTCGGTGATGCGTTCGATCTCCGCTTCGGCGGCGGAGATCTTCTGTTTCAGGGGGCTGCGTCTCTCCGGCTTGCTGCGCTCCGCCCGGTCGCGTTTCTCGGGACGCCCATTGCCGCCGCGGCCCGGCAATTCGTCCGAGCGCGCCGACCGTGTCGAGAGCACCATGCGCTGGTAGTCGTCGAGGTCGCCGTCGAAGTTGGTCACGGCGTGATCGGCGACCACCCACAGGCGGTCGGCGCAGGATTCGATCAGGTAGCGGTCGTGCGAGACCATGATCACGGCGCCGGGAAATTCGTTGATCGCCTCAGCGAGTGCCGCGCGACTGTCGATGTCCAGATGGTTGGTCGGCTCGTCGAGAATGATCATGTTGGGACCGAAGAAGGTCGCAAGCCCGAGCAGCAATCTCGCCTTTTCGCCACCGGACAGATTCCTGACCGGCGTGTCCGCGGCCTTGCCGGAAAATCCGATCGCGCCGGCGCGGCCGCGGACCTTGGCTTCGGGCGCATCCGGCATCAGCTTGCGCACATGGCTGTAGGTGGAGCCGTCTTCGTTCAATTCGTCGAGCTGATGCTGGGCAAAATAGGCGATCGACAGCTTGTCGGCGCGGGTGACCGTGCCGGAAAACGGCGCAAGCCGGTTGGCCAGAAGCTTGACCAGCGTCGACTTGCCGTTGCCGTTGGCGCCCAGCAGCGCGATGCGGTCGTCATTGTCGATTCGCAAGGACACGCGATTGAGCACCGGCTGTTTCGGGTCATAGCCGACGGATGCGTTGTCGACTGCGATGATCGGCGGCGACAGCATCTTCTCAGGTGGTGGAAAGACGATCTCGCGGACGTCCTGGGTGACGAGCGCCGCGACCGGCTTCATCTTCTCCAGCATCTTGACCCGCGACTGGGCCTGACGCGCCTTTGAGGCTTTGGCCTTGAAGCGGTTGACGAAGGCCTGCAGACGGTCGCGTTCGGCTTGCTGTCGCTTGGCATGCTTGGCGCCGAGCATTTCGCGCACAGAGCGCTGCTCTTCGAATGAGGAGTAGCTGCCCTTGTAGAGCGTGAGCTTGCCGCGATCGAGATGGAGAATCTGGTCCACCGAGGTTTCCAGCAGGTCGCGGTCGTGGCTGATCACGATCACCGTGCGCGGATAGTGCGCAAGGTGATCTTCCAGCCACAGCGTGCCCTCGAGATCGAGATAGTTGGTGGGCTCGTCGAGCAGCAGGAGGTCGGGTGCGGCAAACAGGGTGGCGGCCAGCGCGACACGCATCCGCCAGCCGCCGGAAAATTCCGAACAGGGTCGCGCCTGATCGGCGGCCGAAAAGCCCAGTCCGCTCAGGATCGCGGCCGCGCGTGCGGGGGCGGAATGCGCCTCGATGTCGACCAGGCGGGTCTGGATCTCCGCGATCCGGTGCGGATCGTGGGCGCCATCGGCCTCCCGCAGCAACGCGTCGCGCTCGAGATCGGCCTTGAGGACGACTTCGACCAGGCTTTCCGGTCCGTTCGGCGCTTCCTGCGCCAGACTGCCGACGCTCCAGCGCGGTGGGATGGTAATGGTTCCGCTCTCGATCGGCAGTTCGCCCCGAAAAGCCTTGAATAGCGTGGATTTGCCGGTTCCGTTGCGGCCGACCAGGCCCACGCGTGCGCCGGGCACGATCTGCGCGGAACTTTGATCGATCAGAAGCCGTCCGGCCAGGCGGATGGAGATATCGGTGATGGAGAGCATGGGCGTTTGTCACCGCAGCCGGCGCCAAACGCAACCGCTTTATCGCGACACGGGCCTGTTCGCCGCCCTCGGTTAATCCCCGATTGCCCCGCGGTGTTGCCGTTCCTGATGGCGCATGGTGTCCAGCAGGTGCTCGATATGGGACGAGGACGGCAGCGAGTCCAGTCGCCAATCTCGTTGCAGCCGCTCTCCGACGGCGTCGCAGATCGTTCGACTGGTCTTACGGTCGAGGGGATCGGGAGGGGCAGCGGTCATGACAAGATAAACCTGCGTTTTTCGGAAAGTTGATATCGCAGTATCAAGTCGAGAACGCGCGATTGGTTTCTCCCGCGAGGACCGAATGCACGGTCACACGGTCAAGATTTCATGAACAGCTCGAAGCCGTCAGCCCCGGCCTCGCGCCGCCACGGCGACTGGCAGTGAAGCGGGTACCGGTCTGCGGCAAGAAAGCCTGTTAAAACAAAAGGCTGGAGCCTTCGTTCCGATTCAATCGGGACGCAGGCTCCAGGCCGGAACGATCGAGACGCTTTCGGTCAGTAGCAGACGTTGACCAGCCGCCAGCGAGGACCCCAGGGGGTCGGAACCAATCGGCGCTGGTAGCAGCCGCCATATCCGTAGCTGTAGTATGAGGGGCCGCCGATGAAAAAGCGCGGGCCCCCAAAGTGGTGACGAAAGCCGCCATGGTGAAAGCCGCCGCCATGGAAGCCGCCGTGCCAATGGGCCGAGGCGGCGGTCGGGGCGAGCGCGGCGACGCCCAGCGAGACGGCCGCGACCGCGGCCAGCGAGAGTTTGCGCAACATGGGGTGCATCTCCTTAAAGCTAACGCCACCGGTGGTTAATCTCGCCACCGGCCACACGTCCCGTTCCGGGAGGCGTTCCGTTGCCAAGAGTATGCTTGGCGATGTGAACGAAAATGTGCCGAGCGCTTCAGATAAGGTTCATCTTCGTGAAATTGTCGTAACATTCCACCCTCGGTTGCCCGCAAGCGATCGCCGTGGGGCGCGTCCCTGGGTCGCTTGCCGTCTGCTGAGGGCGTCGATATAAGCGCCGCAACTCCCCACCAGTCTTCATCCAAGGACGAAATCATGCCGACCGAACGCACTTTCTCGATCATCAAGCCCGATGCGACTGCGCGCAATCTGACCGGCGCGGTCAACGCCGTGATCGAGAAGGCCGAACTGCGCATTGTGGCGCAGAAGCGTATCCAGATGACGCGGGAGCAGGCCGAAACCTTTTATGCCGTCCACAGGGCGCGACCGTTTTTCGGCGAGCTGGTGGATTTCATGACCTCCGGTCCCGTGGTGGTCCAGGTCCTGGAAGGCGAGGGCGCCGTTCTCAGATATCGCGATGTCATGGGCGCGACCGATCCCGCCAAGGCCGCCGACGGAACCATCCGCAAGCTGTTCGCCAAGTCGATCGGGGAAAACTCGGTGCATGGTTCGGATGCCCCGGAAACCGCGGCGATCGAGATCGCGCAGTTCTTCTCCGGCAACGAAATCGTCGGCTGAGTTGCCTGGAGCAACAGCCAGCATCGGTGCGCCAGCGGGTCCTCGCATCAGCGGGGAAACGCCGTGAGCTGGCTGTCCCAGTTCTTCGATCCGGCAATTGTGTCCGCGTTTATCGCTCAGTTCCAGAGTGAGATGACGCAAACGGCGTTCTGGGTCGCCGTCGGCAAGATCATCTGGATCAACATTCTGTTGTCGGGCGACAATGCGCTGGTGATCGCACTGGCCTGCCGCGGGCTCGACCCGCGCCAGCGGCTCTGGGGCATGATCTTCGGCGCCGGCGCGGCGGTGGTTCTGCGCATCGTCTTCACCAGCATCGTCGCGACCTTGATGGCGCTGCCCTATCTGAAGCTGGTCGGCGGGCTGGCGCTGCTCGTGATCGCGGCCAAACTGCTGGTGCCCGACGAGGACGAGGGGGACGTCGAATCGGCCTCGCATCTGTGGGCTGCGGTGCAGATCGTCGTGGTTGCCGACATCGTCATGAGCCTCGACAATGTAATCGCGATCGCGGCCGCCGCGAACGGCAGTCTGCCGCTTCTCATTCTCGGTCTCGCCATCAGTGTGCCACTCATCGTTGCGGGCGCCGCGCTGATCATGGCGCTGCTCACGCGGCTGCCGATCCTGGTCTGGGGCGGAGCTGCCCTGCTGGGCTGGATTGCCGGCACCGTGATCGCGACCGATCCGGCGGTTGAACCAAGGCTGCAGTCCCTGTTTGCGGGCGAGCTTGGCGCTCGACTGAATGCGATGCTGATGCCCCTGGGCCTGGGGTCGCATATCGCCGAGCAGGGCGGCGAGATCGCCTGCGGCATCATCGGCATCGCCATCGTGCTCGTTGCCGGATCGATCTGGCGCCGTCGCGCAATGCGGGTCGAACCCCACTCGGCCTGAAGACGTTCCGTTACGGCGTCCCGCTGATATCGCGCAACAACGGCCTCAACGCCGGACGATCGACCCGGAACGCCCGATCAGCCGCGCCAGCTGCTTGAAGCGGCTGCCGACGCGGTCGGCGACGAGATCGACCATGCGGTGTTCGAACACCAGCAACAGCTCTGCGCCCTGGTTGCGGAAGTGCGTGGCCGGCAACACGCCGGGCCGCGCCGCCGAAATCAGATGGGCGACACGGAATGCGGCGCCGAGGATGCGCGCGCGCTCGAGCATCGCGGTCGGCACCATCTGCTGGATGATCGCCGGTGGTTGATTCTCCTCGCTGAGACCCGCATAGCGAAAGAACACCGACAGCGCGACAAAGGCCCTGCCTTGGTGGTCGATCGATCCGAAATTGCCGTTGGTGATCAAATGCAGGGTCTGTTCGCCGCGGTGGTCCGGATGGACCCGCCATCCGAGGTCGGACAGCAGGCAGGCGGCGTGACGCAACCTGCGTTCATCCTCGCTCTCGTGCAGTTTGACCGCGTGGAAGAAGCGATCGGTCCAGGCGGTCAGTTCTTCGCCGTGGCGGGCCGAGCGCGACATCAATTCGTTCAGCTTCGTCGTCGCCGAGATCAACCCGTCCTTGGCCCGTTCGACAGGCGCCAGCTTGTCGTAGAGCAGGCCCTCGCGAACGCCGAAGGTCGAAAACACGATGGTTTTCGGCTGGGCGATCCGGATGATGTGCTCCAGAACCAGCGCCGCATAGGTCAGGAGAGGACGCCGCGCTTCGGCGACCACTTCGATGTTGGCGAGCATGTCGGCGGCGGCGAGCCGGCGCAGCCGGCGGGCGAAGTCGAGCGCCTCCGCCGCGGGAATGGTGTAGCCATGCATGACGCCGAGCGGATATCCGCTCTGGATGATGTGGATGCGGGCCAGCGCGCGCCAGGTCCCTCCGACTGCATAGAACGCACGCCCGAGTCCGGCCTGGAGCACGGTCACATCCGAGAGCTGGTCTCCGACGATGCGCTCGGCCCGCTTCAAGGACCGCTCGGAGAGATCCTGCAGTGCCAGGGTCCCCAGCGGCAGCGTCACCCCGGTACGGAGCCTGCTGCCCCGCACGTCGATCAATTCGAGCGAGCCGCCGCCGAGATCGCCGACGATGCCGTCCGGCCTGTGGATGCCGGACACGACCCCGAGCGCCGAAAGCTGCGCCTCGCGCGGGCCCGACAGGATTTCGATGGAGACGCCGCAGATCCGCTCGGCGCGCGCGATGAAATCAGGGCCATTGCTGGCATCGCGGCAGGCCGCCGTCGCGATGGCGTGGACCCGCCCCACCTTCATGATCCGGCACAGCGCGTGAAACCGCCGCAGCGAGGTCAGCGCCTTGGCGACCGCGTCGGGGGCAAGCAGGCCGGTGCTCTGGACCTCGCGGCCGAGACCGCACAGCGTCTTTTCGTTGAAGATCGACACCAGGCTTCGCGCCAGCGCCTCATAGACGACGAGCCGAACCGAATTCGACCCGATGTCGATCACCGCGACGCTCGGGCCGCGCTTGCGCGGCGGTTTCACCGGAAAGATCCCTTACGACGGATGATGACGCTCGTTCCGCCGCGTGAGGCGGCGCGGCGAGGATTCCTTGAGCGACTTTCCACGGCCAGAGAGACTCGGATTCGTCATGAAATAGTTGTGCAGGTTGAAAGGCTCCTCGCCCTTCGCGGCCTTCATACGCGTTGACGATCCGTCCGGCAACAATTGCCAGCTCTGCTCGGTATCCTTGAGATTGGCCACCATGATCTGCTCGAGAACCTGCTGATGCACCGTCGGGTTTTGCAGCGGACAAAGCACCTCGACGCGGCGGTCGAGGTTGCGCGGCATCATGTCGGCGGAGGAGATATACACAACTGCTTTGGCGCTGGGCAGGCCCTGACCCATGCCGAAACAGTAGATTCGGCCGTGTTCCAGGAAGCGGCCGATGATCGATTTGACCCGGATGTTCTCCGAAAGGCCGGGCAGGCCGGGCCTGAGGCAGCAGATACCGCGGACCACGAGTTCGACCGTAACGCCGGCTTGCGAGGCCTCGTACAGGGCATCGATGATGTCGGGGTCGACCAGCGAGTTCATCTTCATCCAGATCGTGCCCGGCCGTCCGTGCCGGGCATGATCGGTTTCCCCGTGGATGTGTTCGATCATCCGTTTGCGCAAGGTCAGCGGCGAGACCGCCATCTTCTCGATGTCGATCGGCTCGGCGTAGCCGGTGATGTAGTTGAAGACCCGCGCGGCGTCCCGCCCGATGATCGTATCGGAGGTAAAGTAGGACAGATCGGTGTAGATGCGCGCGGTCACGGGATGATAATTGCCGGTCCCGGTATGGACATAGGTCGTGAGGTTGCCGCCCTCGCGCCGGACGACCAGCGACAATTTTGCGTGCGTCTTCAGTTCGAGAAAACCGTACACGACCTGCACGCCGGCGCGTTCGAGATCGCGTGCCCAGCGAATGTTGGCTTCCTCGTCGAAACGCGCCTTGAGTTCGACCAAGGCGGTGACCGACTTTCCGGCTTCCGCGGCCTCTACCAGTGCGCGCACGATCGGGGAATTGTTGGAGGTGCGGTAGAGCGTCTGCTTGATGGCGACCACGTCGGGATCGCGCGCGGCCTGCTGCAGAAACTGCACCACGACGTCGAAGGATTCGTAGGGGTGGTGGACGATCAGATCCTTTTGCCGGATCGCGGCGAAGATGTCGCCGCCGTGGTCGCGGACCCGTTCGGGATGGCGGGGCACATAGGGCGGAAATTCGAGGTCGGGGCGATCGAGCCGGGTCAGTTGCGACAGTTCGTTCATCGCCAGCACGCCGTCGACCAGCAGGACTTCGTCATCGCTGGTGGACAACGCCCGCTGCACGAAGGCCCGCAGCTCGTCGGGCATATTGGCCTGGATCTCCAGCCGGATCACCGATCCGCGCCGGCGCCGCTTCAGCGCGGTTTCGAACAGTCGTACCAGGTCCTCCGCCTCTTCCTCGATTTCGATTTCGGAATCCCGGATGATGCGGAACGCACCTTGGCCCTTGACCGTATAGCCGGGAAACAGCCGCCCAATGAACAGCCCGGTGGCCTGTTCCACGGTGATCAGCCGCACCGCGCCGTCCTTGCCCGCCGGCATCCGGATGAAGCGGTCGATCTTTCCGGGCATGCGAATCAGCGCGTTCATCGGCTTGCCGTCGGAGACCCGCACGAGTTGTAGCGCGACGGTGAAGCCGAGACTCGGGATGAACGGGAACGGGTGCGCCGGATCGATTGCGAGCGGCGTGAGCAGCGGGAAGATTCGCTCGAGGAAGTGCTCCTCGATCCAGCCGCGCTCGGCCTTGCCGACATCGTGACCATCGATCAGGACGATGCCGCGTTCGGCCAGGATCTTGCGCAGGTCGCGCCAGATCGCCTGCTGATCGATTGCGAGCTTTGAAACCGTCTCGTTGATGAGGACGAGCTGTTCCAGGGGTGTCAGTCCATCGGGGCTGCGCTCGGTGATTCCCTCGCGGACCTGGGCCTTGATGCCGGCCACGCGCACCATGAAGAATTCGTCAAGGTTGTTGGCGGAAATCGACAGGAAGCGGACCCGCTCCAGCGCGGGATGTCCGGGATTGACCGATTCCTCCAGCACCCGGCGATTGAAATGCAGCCAGGACAGTTCTCGATTGATGAAGCGCTCGGGGCTTCTCGCGATCGCCGGGCGATCTTCGGTTGCCGCTTCTTTTTCTTTTAAAACAACGGGTTGAGCGGATTCCATGATAGAATTGATCCATTCCGAAGCGGGCGACGGCGTCACTTAAGAGCCCAGCGTTGCCAAGCATGTGTCACGGCCATGAAGGTCAGATGACAATGATGTTGTCTCTCGCCGTAACGTCAAGGCCGCCGGCTCGCAGCTGACCGGTTAGTCCTACTGCGTCATACGCTGTTTTATCCCCTCGTCCTGAGGAGCGTCGCGGAACGCGAGGCGTCTCGAAGGATTGAGGCCACAGCCGGGCCTTCATGGTTCGAGACGGCGCGCCACGGCAAGTATCGTGCGGGAATGGTGCGAGCGCGCGCCTCCTCACCATGAGGACCTAATGACGCAACAGGATTAACGCAGCAATTCCACCGCCAGGGCGCGGGTCACTGGCCGGCCCTGCCGCAGCGCTTCGCTGTCCAGAAGCTCCACCGCGCGCCGCGCCGCCGCATAGGATCGCTCGATCCGCGTCGCGAGGTAACCCACCACGCTCTCGTCGATGGCGAGCTGGCGGTCAGCGCAATATTTCACGATCAGCGCGCGGAACAGCTGATCGTCGGGGGGCAGCAGCGATACCGACGGCAGAGCCCGCAGGCGCGACCGCAGATCGCGCAATTCGACCTCCATGGCTGAAGGCAGCATCCGTGCGGTGATCAATGCGCAGGCGCCTTCCTCGCGCACCAGGTTCAAGAGGTGAAACACCGCGCGCTCGTCGAAATCCCCCGGCTTCAGGTCTTCCACCACGAGCGCTCCGGTGGCCAGGGCGGCGGGCAGGGTGGCTGCGGCGAGGGCGTGCGCGGTCGTGGAACGCGCGCCCGCTTCATCAGCCCAGATCGCCGCGAGATGACTCTTGCCGCAGCCCTCGGGACCCACCAGCATCATGATCGGGCTCGGCCATTCGGGCCAGGCATCGATCAAGGCAAGCGCTGCGGCATTGGCCGGTCCCTCGAGAAAATTGTCGCGGGTCAGGCTCTCGACATGCGGCAGTTCGAACGCCAGTTGGCGGGGGGGAACGCGGCCTGCCACGCGAGTTACTCCATGCCTCGTATCCCGGTTCTGACGTTCGCATCACATGCGCAACTTCGTTTGCGAATATTGGAACCTGGGAACACTCAAGCAAATACTGGTTTCCAGTCTGGTGTTGGATGAGACATTCGCAATCAAGACTCGCGCGCAATGAAGACTCGCGGGAATCTGACGCGAATGTCAAATCCAACACGCTCATGCCGCCGCTTCGAAGTTCGTGCGGGCGCATGCGGCTGGTCGATACACGAACTTCAAATCGAAAAGCGGTACGAGAAATAGGGGCGTCTGGCGCAGTCCCGGATCCGCCCATCGCTGGCCGGACCCGCGGCCGCCGGGATGGCCACTGTCAAATTCACTCCACCAGCACGGTCAGCGGACCTCGATCGCGCTCATGTGCCGTATCCATTCCACGAGATAAAGGGATACGGACGACAGCGTAAATACGGTCACCAGCGCCATCAGGGCATAATCGTAGGGGGACATCTGGAAGCCGAAGCCGAGCGATCCCAGCACCAGCGCCGCAAAGGCCACCTGGGCCGCCGTGTTCAGCTTCGAGACCATCAGCGGCTTCATCTGCACCGGTTTGCCGAACAACCATGACACAATCACGGCGCTCACGATCATGATGTCGCGCGAGACCACCAGGATGACGATCCAGCGCGGGATCGCGCCCCAGATCCCCAGCGCGATATAGATCGAGACCAGGAGCGCCTTGTCCGCGAGCGGGTCGAGCAGGGCTCCCAATTCGCTGGTCATGTTGAAGCGTTTGGCGAGAAATCCATCGACCGCATCGCTGACGCCCGCGACGATGAAGACGGCGAACGCGATCTCCATCTGGTTGGAGGCGATGGCCCAGACCACGATGGGCACCAGGATGATGCGCGCCAGCGTGATGATGTTCGGGATATTTGCAATGTTCACACCGTGCTTCCCGGCTACCGGTCTCAAAAAAAGAACAAAAGGTTCCGGCTCTTGGAGGCAGAACCGGCTGTTATCTACATAGTATAGCGAAGGGGCGCTTGCGAGCCATTGCATGGCGGCGGATTCCGACGTAACCAGCCGCGAATACTTGGGTTTTCCTTGGATTTTCGCATGGTACAGCGCAAAAACGGGCTCACTTACGCGGATTCCGGCGTCGATATCGACGCGGGCAACCGGCTGGTCGACCTCATCAAGCCGATGGTGCGAGCCACGGCGCGCGCCGGGGCGGATGCCGAAATCGGCGGATTCGGCGGGCTGTTCGATCTCAGGGCGGCGGGTTTCAAGGATCCGGTGCTGGTCGCCGCCACCGACGGGGTCGGCACCAAGGTGAAGATTGCCATCGAGACCGGACTGCACGGCGGCATCGGCATCGACCTCGTCGCGATGTCGGTCAACGACCTCGTCGTGCAGGGGGCGGAACCGCTGTTCTTCCTGGATTATTTCGCCTGCGGCAAGCTCGATCCGGAGGCTGCCGCGGCGATCGTCGCCGGCGTCGCGGAGGGCTGCCGCGAGAGCGGCTGTGCGCTGATCGGCGGGGAGACCGCCGAGATGCCGGGGCTCTACAAGGACGGCGACTACGATCTGGCCGGCTTTGCGGTCGGCGCGGCGGAACGCGGGACGCTGCTGCCACGCCCCGATATCGCGGCGGGCGACGCGGTGATTGGCCTCGCGTCCTCGGGCGTCCACTCCAACGGATTCTCGCTGGTGCGCAAGATCGTCGCCCAGTCGGGCCTCGGCTTCGACGCCCAGGCGCCGTTTGCGCCGGTCATGACGCTCGGCGGCGCGCTTTTGACGCCGACCCGGCTCTACGTGCAATCCTGTCTGCGTGCGATCCGCGAGACCGGCGCGGTCAAGGGGCTCGCCCACATCACCGGCGGCGGCTTTACCGACAATATCCCGCGCGTGCTGCCCAAGCATCTCGGCGTCGGCATCGACCTCGCGCGGTTGCCGGTGCTGCCGGTCTTCAAATGGCTGGCGGAGCAGGGCGGAATCGCCGAACTGGAATTGCTGCGGACCTTCAACTGCGGCATCGGCATGATCGCCATCGTCAAGCCGGACCAGATCGACGCGGTCACCGAGGTTCTGGCCGCGAGCGGCGAGGGCGTCAGCCTTCTCGGCGAGGTGATCCCGGCCGAGGGCGAGCACCGGGTGGTCTATAACGGACACCTCGATCTCGCGTGGTGAGGACATGAAACGGCGCGTCGCCATCCTGATTTCCGGACGCGGATCCAACATGGCCGCGTTGATCAGGGCCGCCGCCACGCCGGCTTTTCCGGCCGAGATCGCGGTGGTGATCGCCAACCGCGCCGATGCGCTGGGCCTGGAGAAGGCGCAGGCCAGCGGAGTTCCTGCGCTCGTCATCGAAAGCAAGCCGTTCGGAAAGGATCGTGCGGCGTTCGAGACCGCCTTGCAGGCCGCGCTCGACCAACACGGCGTCGACCTGATCTGCCTCGGCGGCTTCATGCGCCTGTTCACCGCCGAATTCGTGCAGCACTGGTATGGCAGGATGCTGAACATCCATCCCTCGCTGTTGCCGTCGTTCCCGGGGCTCGATCCGCATGGCCAGGCGCTGCGCGCCGGCGTCAGGATATCGGGCGCCACCGTGCACTTCGTGATTCCGCGAACCGATGCGGGGCCGATCCTGATGCAGGGAGCGGTCGCGGTCTCCGATCACGATACCGCCGAGACCCTGTCGGAGCGGATCCTCGAGGTCGAGCACCGCATCTATCCCGAAGCACTGCGGCTGTTGGCGAGCGGTCAGGTGCGGCTCGATGGCGAGATCTGCCGGACCGTGGCCGGCGCCGGCACCGGCAATTTCCTGATCTCACCGGTCGTTGGCTAGCCTTTCGCGCGGTTCCATTTGAACGACGACGCCAGCTTCATGCCGATGCGCAGTCGCGCCGCGGCACACGCGATGTCGCGTCGAGGTCTTGAAGCATGATCCGAAAAAAAGAGCGGACGATGTCGTCCCATCGGCATGTGCGCACGATGCGCTGTAGCCCGGTCAACATGCTGCACGGTTTCGGTTTTTCGTTGTCGCCAAACGAGAGTGCTGTTCGGCGTGACTTGTCGACGTTACTTGTCGGCGTTACTTGGCGAGGCGCTCGGCCAACTCCATCAGCACGCGCCTGTCGCTCGAGTCCCTGATCTTGTTGAAAGCAATGACGAGCCGCAGCCCTTCCGCCACGCTCAGATCGATCTGATTATCGCGAAGCAGCCGCAACAGTTTTTCATCCGGCGGGTCGCTGTCGTCCGTGCTCACACCAAAGGCTCCCGATACGAGCAATGAAAGATGACCACGACGACGACCACAAGGAACTGGCGATCAACCTGCGGACGGCCGTCGCGAAATCGCGCGTAACTTACCTATCAGCTGCCATATCCTGTCAATGGCTCTGTCCGAAGTTTGGCGCCTTCCGTATCAACGACAAGAAGATACACCAGAAGCGCCGTATGCGCGCCCTGTTTTTGCCGCAGAGATGAATGCAGCAGCGCTTACCTACGCGTTTGTTGCGTCGACATTTCAACCGCAGTTGATCTGTGTCGTTCCTTCACGTCGTGCGTATGCGCCAAAATCCCGCGGACGAGGACGGACGTTGTCCTGGTCATTGATTGGTGCGCAAGACGGCGGTCTGCCCGTAAAAGTACGGACATCATATGACTCGTGCTGTGCCGATTGATGAATCATCATCCGATACGATCGTGCCGGACGGCGATCTACTCCTTGGCGCGATCGACCTTGATCACGCGGCCGCGTTCGACCGCAAGCGCCAGCCGGCCGTGCTTGAGCGCGAGGGCTGCTTCGCCGAACAGTTCGCGGCGCCAGCCGTGGAGCGCGGCAACTTCGGCGTTGTCGTCGGCCGCGATCTGCTCGAGGTCGTCGACGGTTGCGATCACCTTGGTGGCGACCGCGTGGCGCTCCGACGTCATCCGCAGCATCACCTTCAGCAACTCGACGATCGCCGTGCCATTGGAATTGCCGCGCGGCTTTTCGATCTTGGGTAGTTTCGCAAGATCGCGCGCGAGACCGCGCTGCACCGCGGCGATGATGTCGGCGCCCCACTTCGATCGCTCGAAGCCTTTCGGCAGCGAGCGCAGACTGGCGAGGCGCTCGATGCTGGTCGGTGCGTGGGTAGCGATGTCGCCGACCGCGTCGTCCTTCATGACGCGGCTGCGCGGCACATCGCGGGACTGGGCTTCCTGTTCGCGCCACGCCGCGACTTCCATCAGCACCGCCAATTCCTTCGGCTTGCGCACGCGCGTCTTCAGCCGCTCCCAGGCCCGCTCGGGATGGAAGTCGTAGGTCTTCGGCGAGGTCAGAACCTCCATTTCCTCGGCGACCCAGTCGCTGCGGCCGCGCTTCTTGAGATCGGCGTCGAGGGCGGCATAGACGTCGCGCAGATGCGTGACGTCGGAGACCGCATAATGGACCTGTTCGTCGCTCAGCGGCCGCCGCGACCAATCGGTGAAGCGGTGGGTCTTGTCGGGACGATGGCCGGTGATGCGCTCGACCAGTTGATCGTAGGCAATGGAGTCGCCGTAACCGAGCACCATCGCTGCGACCTGCGTATCGAAGATCGGGTGCGGGATGGTCTTGGCCTGGTGGAAGATGATCTCGATATCCTGGCGCGCGGCGTGGAAGACCTTGAGCACCTTCTCATCCGCCATCAGCGCGAAGAACGGCTTCAGGTCGAGGCCGTTGGCCAGCGTGTCGATCACGACAGCCTCTTCGGCGCTTGCGATCTGCACCACGCAGAGCAGGGGATAATAGGTGGTTTCGCGCAGGAACTCGGTGTCGACGGTGATGACCGGGTGACGAGCGAAGCGCTCGCAGGCGGCCGCGAGCTCCGAAGTGGATGTAATCAGGTCCATGAACGATCCAATAACGCTCCCCGATGACAGCCGGCCTGAATTGCCGCTGGCCCCTCAAAAACCGTATGCCGGAAGGGCGTGGGACAAAAAGTGCTGTTGTGTCAAGGGTCTTGAGGCGGATTCAGGCCCACGCCGGGCCACCGGCCAGCGTTTTTACGGTGTATTCCTGACCTCGCACACGCTTCCCGCGATTGCGCTAAATCGGTCAGTGCTGACGCGTGCGCCGCGCCGACCCCGGTGCCGCCGGCACCGCGAGGACGATGACGCAGAGCGCGAGCATCGCCAGTCCCATGAATTCGAATACCAACGCGTCCACGGCAATATCCCTCGTCCAATATCGATCAACTTGGAGGGGGCGTATTGACCTTTGCTTAAGGCCCGCGGGCGGGCCGTCCGGATGGTGGACGCGGGGTTAACGCATCACGTCCCGCAGAACGTCTGCAGCACGCGCTGCTCGGGTTCCGGAGGCAGCCTATAGGCTGCGTAGTCGGGCTGGTCCTCGAAGGGTTTCGCCAGCACCGTGAGCAATTCCTCGAACGGGGCGAAATCGTCGCGATCGACCGCGGCCCGGATCACCGCCTCGATGCGGTGGTTGCGCGGAATGAACGCGGGATTGAGGGCGCGCATTGCTATCCGCCGTTCCAGAGCCGATTGCGGCTCCGTGGCGGTGCGCTGCAGCCAGCGCGCCGCCCATTCATCGAACGCTGCAGGATCTTCGAACAACGCCCTCGCATTGCTGAGATCGCCATTGCCAGCGGCATCGCTGAGGCGGCGGAACGTCAGCGTGAAGTCGGCCTTGCCCTGCTTCATCGCGTTGAGCAGATCCTGCGCCAGCGCCGGATCGTTGTCGTCTTCGGTGAACAGCCCGAGCTTGCTGCGCAGGCCCGCCTTGTAGGCGGTGTTGAAGCGATCGGCGAATCCGACCAGTGCGGCTTCCGCCTGTCCGATCGCCTTGTCCTTGTCGTCGTCAAACAGCGGCAGCAGGCTCTCGGCGAACCGTGTCAGGTTCCAGAGTGCGATCCGGGGCTGGTTGGCATAGGCATAGCGGCCGAACTCGTCGATCGAGCTGAAGACGGTGGCGGGGTCGAACTGGTCCATGAAGGCGCAGGGGCCGTAATCGATGGTCTCGCCCGAGATCGAGCTGTTGTCGGTGTTCATCACGCCGTGGATGAAACCCACCAGCAGCCAGCGCGCGACCAGTTCGGCCTGGCGCCCGATCACGGCTGCGAGCAGCGCATGATAGGGCCGGTCCGCCTGCGCGAGATCCGGGTAGTGACGCGCGATGACGTGGTCGGCGAGCTGCCGCACGGCCTCGGTATCGCCGCGCGCCGCGAAATACTGGAAGGTGCCGACGCGAATATGGCTGGCGGCGACGCGGGTCAGGACGGCGCCGGGCAGGGCGGTCTCGCGCAAGACACGCTCGCCCGTGATGACGGCGGCGAGCGAGCGCGTGGTGGGAATGCCGAGCGCGGCCATGGCCTCGCTGACGATGTATTCGCGCAGGACAGGGCCCAGTGCCGCGCGGCCATCGCCACGGCGGGAGAACGGCGTAGGTCCCGAGCCCTTGAGCTGGATGTCGCGGCGGACGCCGTCCTTGTCGATGACCTCGCCGAGCAGGATGGCGCGGCCGTCGCCGAGCTGAGGCACGAAATGACCGAACTGGTGGCCGGCATAGGCCATGGCGATCGGGTCGGCGCCGGGTGGAACGGTCTTTCCGGCCAGGATTTCGGCTCCTGCCGGGGTGTCGAGCAGGTCCGGATCCAGGCCCAGATGCACAGCGAGCGGCCGGTTCAGTTTGATCAGTCGCGGGGCGGCGACGGGGGTGGGGGCGACCCGGGCGAAAAAGTTCGCCGGCAGCGCCGCATAGCTGTTCTGGAACGGGAAATGGACTGTCATGGCCTCAAGATAGGCGCGCATCGGCGATAGGCAAACGCCTCGCGGCTGTTTGCGCATGAAATGTGGCTCCGGGGACCCAAAAGGAGCCCCCGCATCGGTTGCCGCGCCCGACCGCCTCGGCTAAACCCTGCCTCGCTTCGGCTGCGCCTTTGGTGCCCGATTCCACCCTCCGACAGCTGTTGTTCAGGACCACCATGCATCGTTACCGGACCCATACCTGCGGCGCCCTCCGTGAGAGCCATATCGACCAGACGGTTCGGCTGTCGGGCTGGTGTCATGTCATCCGCGACCACGGCGGGGTGCTGTTCATCGACCTGCGCGACCATTACGGCATCACCCAATGCGTGGCCGACAAGGATTCGCCGGCGTTCAGGGATGTCGAAAAGCTGCGCTCGGAATGGGTGGTGCGGATCGACGGCAAGGTGCGTCACCGCCCGGAAGGCACGGTGAATGCGGACCTGCCGACCGGAGTGGTCGAGATCTATATCAGCGAGGTCGAGGTGCTGGGCCCGGCCGGCGAATTGCCGCTGCCGGTGGCCGGCGAGCAGGAATACCCCGAGGATATCAGGCTCAAATACCGCTTCCTCGATCTGCGGCGCGAGAAGCTGCACCAGAACATCATGACCCGCGGCGCGATCATCGATTCGATGCGCCGGCGCATGAAGGAGCAGGGCTTCTTCGAGTTCCAGACCCCGATCCTGACCGCGTCCTCGCCGGAAGGGGCGCGGGATTTCCTGGTGCCGTCGCGCATTCACCCCGGCCGCTTCTACGCGCTGCCGCAGGCGCCGCAGCAGTACAAGCAGCTCCTGATGATGTCGGGCTTCGACCGCTACTTCCAGATTGCGCCGTGTTTCCGCGACGAGGACCCGCGCGCCGACCGCCTGCCGGGCGAGTTCTACCAGCTCGACGTCGAGATGAGTTTTGTGACCCAGGACGACGTGTTCGCGGCGATGGAGCCGGTGGTCACGGGCGTGTTCGAGGAATTCGCCAAGGGCAAGCCGGTGACCAAGGGCTGGCCGCGCATTCCGTTCGCGGAAGCCTTGCGCAAATATGGCAGCGACAAGCCTGACCTGCGCAACCCGCTCGTCATGCAGGACGTCTCCGAGCACTTCCGCGGCTCCGGCTTCAAGGTGTTCGCGCGGATGCTGGAAGACAAAAAGAACCAGGTCTGGGCCATCCCTGGACCGGGCGCCGGTTCGCGCGCTTTCTGTGACCGCATGAACTCCTGGGCGCAAGGCGAAGGCCAGCCGGGCCTGGGCTACATCATGTGGCGCGAGGGCGGCGAGGGCGCTGGTCCCTTGGCCAACAACATCGGCGCGGAACGCACGGCGGCGATCCGCGCGCAGCTCGGCGTGAAGGAAGGCGATGCCGTGTTCTTCGTCGCCGGCGATCCGGAAAAATTCTGGAAGTTCGCCGGTCTTGCCCGCACCAAGGTTGCCGACGAACTCAACCTCATCGACAAGGAGCAGTTCGCGCTGGCCTGGATCGTCGACTTCCCGATGTATGAATACAGCGAGGAAGACAAGAAGATCGATTTCTCGCACAACCCGTTCTCGATGCCGCAGGGCGGACTCGAGGCGCTGCAGAGCCAGGATCCGCTGACGATCAAGGCGTTCCAGTACGACATCACCTGCAACGGCTACGAGATCGCCTCCGGCGGCATCCGCAACCATCGCCCAGAGGCGATGGTGAAGGCGTTCGAGATCGCGGGCTATGGCGAGACCGACGTCGTCGAGCGCTTCGGCGGCATGTATCGCGCGTTCCAGTACGGCGCCCCGCCGCATGGCGGCATGGCGGCCGGCGTCGATCGCATCGTCATGCTGTTGTGCGGCACCACCAATCTGCGGGAAATCTCGCTGTTCCCGATGAACCAGCGCGCCGAGGATCTGTTGATGGGCGCACCCTCGGATGTGTCCGCCAAGCAGCTGCGTGAATTGCACATCCGGCTCGATCTGCCGGACAAGGGGTAATATTTTTCGAGGATCATCCTCTGCGCAAGCGCGTTGCGTCGGATTCGGTAAAGGCGCTCACGGCCGAATCGTCCGCGGGTTTTCGTCGTCAAACTCCCTACGCGCCGTGTTGTCCTCGATTTAGCGACGGGTGCCGTCCAGCGCCGTTTCGTCCCGGACGACGTGCTCGTCATAGTTGCGTTGCCAGAGCCGTTCGCGAAATTCCGGCCAGCCCTTGGCCTTCACGCTGCTGATATAGCCGACCGTGGCCATTGATTAAGGCGCCGACGACATCGCCCAGCCGGGCGGGGGTGCCCACGAGGGGCGCCCCTACAATTGCGGAATCCGTAGGGGCGACCCTCGTGGTCGCCCGTCATGTGCGCGGCGTTGTCGGCGAGGGCAGGCACAAGGCCTGCCCCTACGGTTTTCGGCATTTGCGGCGATGTCTGATGGCGGCAGGCACGAGGTGTGCCCCCGATGACGGGATCGCCGCGCCAGGCATGACTCTTGGCGTGATCGCTCAAACCGTGCCTCGTTTGACACACGCCGGTTCGGGTTCGGAGCGTTCTGCGGCACTGTCCGTGTTGATGCTGCAACACCTGTCCTGTTCCTGAGCCGGAACAGGACTTAGGAGTCGCATGCGCACGCGGCCGCAACTAGGCTGTCGACTTTACCGCCGCTGGGGCTCCGGACGGGCAAACGTTCCGGTGCAATGATCCGACATTGTTGTGAGGAGTAGCGTAAATGAGTTTCACCGGCTCCGGGGAGTTTCCCAATCCGAACGACCCCAACGATCCTAAACACTACGCGCCGCGGTCGGTGCGAAGCAGCGCGGGCCCGCAGTCGAGGCTCGTCCGCCCCACGTCCTCCCCGTCCGGTTTTGATGAGATGCTCAAGGATGCCGTCGCCAAATCCAGGCGGCATCCGCTGGACCCCGAGTTGGTTCCTCAACCCGAGCAACCTCGCACCCGGTTCGGCGTTGCAAGTCGCCTGACCGCAGCGATTGGCGTTGCCGCGATCATTGGTGTCGTTTTCTTCATGATGATTCCAAAGTCGCAAGGAAGCGATCCGACATCGGCTGGAGCGGCCAAGGTGTCCGAGGACTCGGACGCGCTACTGCAAAAATTCGTCCAGTTTGAAAAGAACCGAGAGACTCCATCGGATGGCGCGGCTCAAGCATCGTCCGACGACTCCAAGATGCTGCTGCAGAAGTTCATGCAGTGGCAGCAAAAGCAGCAATAGCAAATAGCGCGCGCGACCTCTGTCGGTCGGCCGGAGCGGCATTGGCCATGCACGGTTTGCTATAAAAGGACCCGTCTGAGCCGATACGATGTTGTCTCCTGAAGCCTCGGGGCCAACATGACGCGGTGGGCGTTCATCGCGCTCTTGGGCGACGCGGGCGGGTTCTCAGGAGAACCGCATGAGGCGGCGTGATTTGATCAATGTGGTCGCGAGCCTTGCACGACCAAAATTGATGCTGATGCCTTCAGCCCCTGCCGAAGGCCGCTCGAAGCGTCCGCCTCTGGTCTGGTCAGGTGGTCTCCGAGCTGTCGCAAGACCGTTGCTCGCGCTGCTCCTGGCTTGCCTCAGTGTGGGATCATCGGTCGAAGCGAGCCATGCTGAAGGATACCCGGAACGCACCATCAAGATCGTCGTTCCTTTTCCCGCCGGCGGACCGACGGATGTTGCGGCCCGGCTGGTCGCGCAGTCGCTGTCCGCCAGGCTCGGCCACAACGTCGTCGTCGAAAATCAGGCGGGTGCGGGCGGAAGGATTGGCGCCAAGGCCGTAGCTGTCGCAACATCGGATGGCTACACGCTGTTGCTCGGCGGCACCAACGTGAACGCGATTACGGGAGCGATCTACCAGAATCTGGGTTTCGACCCGATCAAATCATTCGCTCCGGTCGCCATGCTCTATGCCGACTCCCTGGCCCTTGCGATATCGCCGCGCGTGCCGGTCGACACATGCGAGCAACTCGTCAAGTACGCGAAGGGCAATCCCGGAAAGCTGAAATACGGCGCGCCTCCCGGCATCTACACGCACTTTGCCGGCGAATTCTTCAAGACCAGAACCGCTACCGACATTCTGTTTGTGCCGTACAAAGGTGGGGCGCCGGCTATCACCGACGTGCTCGGCGGACATATCGACATGGTCTTCGGCAACAAGTCGATTCTGTTGCCACACTTCAAGGAGCAGAAACTGAAGGCGCTCGCCGTGACCAGTCAGCGCCGTTGGCCCGAGCTGCTGGACACGCCGACCATGCAGGAGGTGGGAGTATCCGGCTTCCCTCCGGAGGTCATATTCGGCTTGCTCGCCCCGGCAGGTACGCCAGAGACGATCATCCGACAACTCAACGGCGCCATCAACGACGGACTCCGGTCGGCCGAGGTCCGCGCCAGCCTGGATGCCATCGGCGTGGAAGCAAGGATTGGAACACCACAGCAGTTCGCCGCAGCGCTGGATGAGCAGGCGCGGCAATGGAAAGCGGTGATCGACGAAATCGGCATCAAGGTGGAGTAAGGTTGTAGGGCGGATACGCTTGATCGGGAGCCGTCACACGGGTGACGGCTCGTAACTCGTAGCAAGGATGGGGTGAGCATAGCGATACCCATCAATTGCCTTTTGCAGATGATGCGTTTCGCGAAGAGCTCAACCCATCCGCGCTGCTCTGTGTGGACCTGGCGGTGACCTGCCATCAGTTACATCACACCACGGGACAGCATCCATAGATGCGTCGTATCTCTGAGCCTGTCGATAGCTCGGTGAGCGGCGATGCAGTCGATCTCGGCACGCGTCACGCCGATGTCCATCAGCTCCCTGTCGCTCAGGTCGTGCAAGCTGGATCGCAACCGCTGGCGTTGGCGCTGCTCCTGAAACGCACGCCAATACCCCTTGAGCAAGCTCAAGGCGCTCCGCGTCGATGCGGCCGGTGGTCCAGCAGCAGCATCCTTGTCCGACAAGGCGTCTCTCAGTGCTACGATGGAGGCATCGGGGCGCGTCGCTGCCAAGGCTTCGCCCATCGCGTCTTTCACCAACGCAATGGAGAGGTCGAGCCCTGCGGCATCGCGCCCGGTCTCGGATGTGAGGTTCGTCTGGTGGGGTGGCATCGGATGCTCCTGCTGTTGCGCCGGCAGGGAAACGTGGCCAAACAAAAGGCCCCGTCCGATGCCGGCGGGGCCTGGTGAAAAGATCGCGTCGTCGAATTCCTAGCGCACGACTCCTTCCACGGCCCAGCAAATGTGGGACATGTTTTTACGGTTGGCGATGCGCACCGATCTAATCATGAGACCCAGATACCACGGACATCGCGCAGGATCAAGGGATGTGCCGGCGTTGCTCGCATCCTTGAGGCGAGCTCTCCTGAGCTGACTCCAAGTCTCCCTCGAGTCCTATGGTCAGAGGATCTGGCGAGGCAGTTGCTGCGAGCTTTCTTTATCGCGTCCTGCGTCTTTGGAGGGAATGGAACGTCGGGCAGGTCCGGAATTGGCATATGGCGAAATTCTACGGTACCGCAAAGATCGGTCGCGATCAGGCAGGGTACGGCGGAATTGGCCGGACCGATCGCTGGCTCTACCCGGTCGCGAGTGACCCAAGCCACTCCGGCTCGCGCGCGACCAAAACAATTCAGCCTTCCGAGCGCAGGGCCGCCTCGACGCGCTGGATCAGCCGCTCCCGCATGTCAGGCATGGCCCCGCCGAGCAGGAGGAAGACGC